>Ga0208136_10001_pt1 | contig 265094 bp, 270 predicted proteins | sample AntDeeMetageNANO_FD_184778 | JGI IMG/M metagenome (GOLD analysis project Ga0208136, IMG submission 184778) | Saline lake microbial communities from Deep Lake, Antarctica, in enrichment culture - Antarctic Deep Lake Metagenome NANO (SPAdes)... | ecosystem: Environmental > Aquatic > Non-marine...
ACCAGTGGATGCGCTGGACAGCAGAGGGATTGGAAGCGATACTCCAACTTCGGTTGGTGAAGTACGCCGACCCCGAGTACTACCAAGCGTTCCTCGACGAACTGCTCCAACGTTCGACCAAAACAGCAATCAACTGTGACCTCTCAATTGAGAGTACCAGCGGCAAAGTCTAGACCGCTTTGCAACACGACCAATTTTTGGCTTGCTTGTGTTTGTCGACCCACTGTTTGCGGGCGTAGCGATTGCAGCCTACGTCTGTCCGCCACTCGTACTGTACGCACTCGGTGCTGACGTTGGCGGTGAATCGGCAAACTCAACTTCGACTGATGAGCAACAAAATAGGACCGTTTCAGAGACAGATCTCGTAGCCAACTCACACCACAGTGACAGGGATACTGACTCCGATACCGATGGCGTCGACGGAGACAGTGACTCCGATGGCGTCGACGGAGACAGTGACTCCGATGGCGTCGACGGAGACAGTGATTCAGATGGCAGTGACGGAGACAGTGATTCCGATAGCGACTCGGATTGACCAGAATAGCGACGGTCCAGCGGTCGACTCTCGACCTACACGTAGGTGAACCAGTCGTCGTGAGCGTCGGTTTTGCGCTCGACGAGATCGAAGAACGCCGACTGGAGATCCTCGGTGATCGGGCCACGGTTTCCGTCGGCGATCTGGACGTTGTCGACCTGCCGAATCGGGGTGACCTCGGCGGCCGACCCAGTGAAAAACAGTTCGTCGGCCGTATGGAGTTCGCCACGGCTGATCGTCGCCTGATCGTGGACCGTATACCCCTTCTCGCGGGCAAGCGTAATCACGGTGTCGCGGGTGATGCCATCGAGAATACTCTGGGAGAGACCAGGGGTGAAGATCTCATCGTCCCGGACGAGAAAGAGGTTCTCACCGGGACCTTCGGCGACCTGACCCTCCTTGTTGAGGACGATTGCTTCTTGATACCCGTTACGGCGGGCCTCCTCACCAGCCAGCAGGCTATTGACGTAGAGCCCGGTTGTTTTGGCGTTGGTTGGGACCTGGCTCGAAGCATATTTTCTCCAGGACGAAACCATCACGTCGATCCCGTTTTCGATGGCCTCCTCGCCGAGATACGCACCCCATGGCCAAGCGGCGAGTGCAACATCCGTCGGGCAGTCAGCGGGACTGATGCCGAGGCTGTTGTAGCCAAAGAAGGCAATCGGCCGGATATAGGCGCTTTTGAGATCTTGGCGGCGCAGTAGTTCGAGGGTAGCCTCCGTTAGTTCCTCCTTACTGTAGGGAATCTCCATCTCGTATGGCTCTCCGGAGGCATACAGTCGGTCGAGGTGGTCTTCCCACCGGAAGATTGCGGTTCCGTTTTCGGTATCGTATGCCCGTGCCCCTTCGAAGACGCCGGTTCCGTAATGTAGCCCGTGAGTGAGTACGTGTGTGGTTGCGTCTTCCCAGTCGACGAACTCCCCGTCTTGCCAGATCGTCTCGATGTCTCCCGCCTCGCGCATCTCGTCGAATGATGCCATTGGTACTCTGAGACTTCGGCTACCCGTTCTTAATAGTTTGCAAGAATTGTGAGGATCAGCCGCCGAGTGCGGCAAGGAGTGCCTCACCTTCGACATAAACGAGCCCGTGACGGTCGGCGTAGGACTCGGCATCGGTCGGTGAGCGTGCGCCGCCGGTTTCGTCGTCTAACATCTCGCAGACGACGACCGCCGGCGGACAGCCCGCCGCATCCGCCAGCGCGATGCCGAGTTCCGTGTGGCCGACACGGTCGGCCAACAGGTTCGGGGCCGCGCGCAGCAGGTGGACGTGGCCGGGCGACCGAAAGGCAGCGACAAAATCCGACTCGTCGTATCCCGTCTCCGCAGCATCGACAGTGGCCGCCGCGTTCCCGAGTTCCGAAATCGTCAGCGCCCGGTCGACGTCGGTGATACCAGTAAACGTCTCGCGGTGGTTGACCGTCAGCGAAAACGACGACCGTTCGTCGTAGGCGAGTGTGTGGTCGCCAGTGGCTGGGTGGTCGACGGCCTCTTGCAGAAACGGGAGTCCGAAGACGTCGCTCACCGCATCCGACAGAGCGACACAAATCAATCCACCCGCATCGTTCCGGAGGCGAGCGACTGCCTCGCTGTCGACCGCCGTCGCCGGATAGACGATATCGGTCTCGCCCTCACGGTCGGCGAAATCGTGGATCAACACCGGCTGGCCGTCGGCGAACGCGTCGATGGCAGCCTCGACAGTAGCTTGGTCGGTCGACTGGGTCATTCGGTCGACGCCTCCTCAAGATGAATCGACAACGTGTCGTCGTCCGTGAGATTGAGTTCGTCACGGAGCTTTTCGGGGGCGATGAGTTCGAGACTCTCCTCGTCGTGGTGGGTGCGGTCCGGGACGATGACGTGTGTCGGCCCGTACTGGCGGCCGTTTGCTTCGAGTCGGGCCGGATAGCAGGTCGCCGCGCCGAACGTTCGCTCGTCGTCCTCCCAGCTATCGATGGGGACCGACGCCTGGGCCGAGAGATCCGCTCGGCCCCGGATGCTGGCCTCGCTAAGCTCGACGTTGAGCGTGCCCGGAAACGGCGTGTAGCCCAACCGCGATTCGAACTGCTGTTTGTAGCCCGGCAGCGAGATATAGTGTCGACCCTCGCCCATCCCGGTAGTGATGGTGCCGGTGAGTGTAAGCCCGGTCTGTTCCTCGAAAAGCCGGCGGTAGTCGGCGTACTCCGAACGAAGCGCCTGCTGGCCGGTTTCGGTGACCGATACCCACTGGCCGTCCGAGACGATCTCTCGGTCGAGAAAGCCACTCGATTCGAGCTGTTGGAGCCGACGGGAGGCCGTCTGAGTCGAGGTATCGAGTCGCTCGGCGAGACTCGCACACGACACCTTAACCGAGCCGCTGAGTCCACCATCCAGCCCAACGGCTTTTAACGCTTGAAGTTCGTCGTGGCCGAGACTGGTCACTGCCGATTCTGACATACCAAACACAAGGGGCGGCCCTCGCATAAGCATACCGAATGTGAGATGGTTCTCAAAATTGTTATAGACAACCGAACTTTGAGTCGGTATCCGGGCATAACTCAGGTACGAGATGGTAAAATCACGTCGGTTCGATCTATTCGACGAGCCGAACAGTGACCCAATTAGTCGACAGCTACGTGGCCACAATCCAGAACCTGCCAGTTTCCGAACGAGCATGACCGCCTCTCTCGGTTGCCACCCTGAGCACCGAAGGCAGTAGACACCAACTACTGAAACGGGAAGACACACCCCGGCAGGTTCGGAAGGCCCTTTAGGAGCGGGGCGAAACCGAGCGGTATGTTTAGCGCGTTCCGCTCGGAGGTCGAGACCGCCATGGCCGCCTGTTTAGCAGATCTCGATCTCCCGACGGGCGACCTCGGGATCGAGGAGCCGCCCGAAGATCTCGACGCCACGCTCGCCTCAAGTGTCTCGTTCCGCCTCGCTGGCGAACTCGGCGCGGCCCCACCAGCGGTCGCCCAACAGTTGGCCGAGGCCGTCGACACCTCGCCCTACGAGTATCTCGGTGACGTCTCCACCCAAGGCCCGTATCTCAACTTCCATACGACCGATGCCTATCTGGCAGACACTCTCGATGCCGCCCAGGACGACGAGTACGGTCGACTCCCGGATCGAGGCGAATCGGTCGTCGTCGAACACACCAGCGCGAATCCAACTGGACCGGTCCACGTTGGCCGCGCTCGAAACCCGATTTTGGGCGATGCGGTCGCCAACGCCATGGATTTCGCGGGCTACGATGTCGAGCGTCACTACTACGTCAACGATGCGGGTCGACAGATGGCCGTCTTCACGTGGGCCTACGAGAAGTTCGACGAATCGGATCTCGACAGCGAGCCGGCCCGCGACCGCACCGAGTACGATCTGGTGCGCTACTACCGCAAAGGGAACTCCTATCTCGAAGACGCCGACGAAGAGGCCGTCGAGGCCGCCGAAGCCGAGATCGCGTCGATTCTGCAGGGCCTCGAAGCCGGCGACGAGGAGACCTACGAGCGCGTCGGCGAGGTCGTCGACCAAGTCCTCGGGGGGATGAAGGAGTGTCTCGCCCGCCTCCCAGCGGAGTTCGATGAGTTCGTCAAGGAGACGACGTTCATGGTCGACGGCTCTACTGATGAGGTCGCCGAGCGACTCAAAGAAACAGAGTATGCCGTCTACGAAGAGGATGCGTGGCAGCTCGAACTCGACGACTACGGCTACGACAAGAACCTCGTCTTCCTCCGCTCTGATGGGACCAGCCTCTATACGACACGGGATCTGGCCCACCACGAGTGGAAGTTCGACAACTTCGACCGCGCAGTGACGGTTCTGGGCGAGGACCACAAACTCCAGGCGGGCCAGCTACAGGCCACCCTCGACATCCTCGGCAACGACGCCTCGCGGCTCGATGACGTGATCTACTCCTACGTCAACCTCCCCGAAGGAAAAATGAGTACTCGGCGAGGAACCGGCGTCATGCTGGATGACTTGCTCGACGAAGCCATCGACCGCGCCCGCGAAGAGGTCGAAACCCGGCTCGAAGACCGCATCCGTGACGACGACCTCGACGAGGATGACATCGAGCGCATCGCCCATCAGGTCGGTATCGGCGCAGTACGGTACGATATCGTCTCGAAACAGCCCACGAAGGGAATCACGTTCAAATGGGACGAGGCACTGAACTTCGAGGCTCAGTCCGCACCCTACGTGCAGTACGTCCACGCCCGCTGTTGTGGCATTCTCGAAGAGGCAGACACCGATCCCAACCCAGTCGGACTCGATGCCGGGGTGCTGTCGACGCCCGAAGAACGCGAACTGCTCGACATCCTTGCGCGATTCCCAGCAGTAATTGAGGAGGCTGGCGAGGATCTGGAACCCCACCGAATCGCCACCTACACACGGGAACTCGCCGAGAGCTTCAACGGGTTCTATCGGTCCTGTCCGGTGCTCACCGCCGAGGAAGCCGATACACGGCAGGCCCGGCTTGCGGTAGTTGCGGCCGCAAAACACACCGTGGCAAATGCGCTTGCCGTCCTCGGCGTTGCAGCCCCGGACTCGATGTAGGCTGAGACTACTACAGTAATAATCCGGGGAGCGCGATGAAGATACTCCCACCGGTGAGGAACACGGATCCGATGCCGGCCCCGAGTGCCAGTAGTAGGAAGACGACGATCCACCAGAACGGTACTGATCCGTTTTCTGCCATATCGGCACTGCGACCGCAGCCTACAAGAAGACCACGTTTTTGGACATCTCTGATCAGCGGAACAGTCGACTGAAGAAGCCGCGTTTCTCCTCGTTATCCTCATTGTCATCGTCGTCTGCTTCGGTTTCGTCGACTCCCTCGTCGCTGTCGTCGACTGCCGACCCAGCGTTGGCCGCCGCCGTTTCCTCAGCGTCCGGAATCAGTGGCCCATCATCGCTGTCATCGGTATCGTCGGTATCGTCGCTGTTGTCGGCATCGTTAGTCTCGGTTGCCGCGGTCGACTCCGCCTCAGCGGCTTCCGCATCGAGTTCCGCCCCAAGAACAGTCGTCTGTGAGGTGTCGTCGGCCGGATCAGCGTCGTCGTCACCATCGTCACCGCCGAACGGGATCGCATCCTGTGGGACGGATTCCTCGTCGCTCTCGGGCTGGACCTCGATGCCGTCGTCACTGTGATCAGTGGGATCGCGGTCTGTGGACTCGATCTCGATATCCGAAGCACCGGTGTCGGCACTGGAACCGGCTTCGAGATTGCTGGCATCGTAGTCGCCTTTGGAATCGATCCGGATATCATCGCTGTCAGCGTCGCCACCTGTTCCGGTGGCGGCTTCGGCCCACTTCGATTCACCCTCAGCGGGCTGGTCAGGGACGTCTTCTTTCGGTGTGGCCGCAAACGGGTTGACCACGTTGTGTTCGTCGTCGCTGCCGTTCTGTTCGGTATCGGCGTCTCCAGCGGAATCAGTCCCAGTGTCGATTGTGACGCCGCCCTCGGCAGTTGCGGTCGACCGGTCGTCATCCTCGACAGCCGGTGCAGAACCACCACTCCCACCGGAGTCCGGAGCGGTGTCGTTGGTCGCGTCAGTGGCCGGTGTGCTGGCGGCTGGCTCGCTGTCCGGCTCGGCGTCGCTGTCGACCGTCACTGACCCACTCCCGGTCTCGGCATCGGAACCGCTGTCGACAGCGGAGGGGTCGGCGGGCGACGACAGTTCGATTCCAGTAAGTGTGGTGGCGAGCTGTCGGTAGGCAGCCGCAGCATCGCTGTGGGGCCCGTAGCTCAACAGCGGTTCACCCACCGCAATCGACTCACGAACTGCCTCGTCTTCGGGAATCGTCGCCAACACCTCCGCAGTTAGGGTCCCACTAACGATCTCCTCGATGGGTGCGCCCTCGTCGGTCCGGGTGAGCACCGCGCCCGCGACGACGCCGCCGAGTCGGTCGGTGAGCTGTCGCGTCTTTTCGGTATCGACCAGCGCGTCACGCTCGGCCGTCGACACCAGTATGACGGCGTCGGCGACCGATAGCGGAACGCTGGTTTCGTGGCTAACCCCCGCTCCGACATCGATGAGAATGTAGTCGGCGTCGTCGAAGGCGTCGACGACGCTCTGGAGCTGTTGGGGATCGGCAGCCGAAAACGCCTCCAGCGAGGTGTCGCCCGGAACAACGGTGAGTCCGGCCGGCCCCTCGTAGGCGGCGGCTACTGGTTCGACACTCCCGCTGAGTGCGTCGTGGAGGGTTGCGCCGTGGGGCCGCACGCCGAGTGCGGCACCGAGATTCGCCATCCCGATATCGCCGTCGATCACCACTACATCCGCACCCGCACCCGCGAGTGTCGCCCCCAAATTTGCAGTCGTCGTGGTCTTGCCAACGCCGCCTTTCGCGCTGGCTATCGCGTAGACCCGTGCCATACTGTCGTCCTACCACGACGCGGATATAAAGGTACGCTCTAGTGACTGGTTTTAGTGAGTGACTAACTATCCCGCGGTCGAAAATCCTCGGTCGACTGATCGGTTGGTGGATTCGGCCAGTCAAAGCATACTTACGGTCTGCGGGGCGAAGTAGACCTAATGAGTACGGACGCCGACGAGCAACCCAGCGAGGACCGACGGAAATACGAGTTCCGAAAGGTCATCGAAGAGCTCCAAGAGTACGAGGGCTCGGGGACACAGCTCGTCACGATCTACATTCCTGACGACAAGCAGGTCTCCTCTGTCGTCTCACACGTCATCCAAGAGCATTCGGAAGCCGCCAACATCAAATCCAAGCAGACCCGGACCAACGTCCAGGATGCGCTGACCTCGATCAAAGACCGGCTCCGCTACTACGACACCTATCCGCCCGACAATGGGATCGTCATCTTCTCGGGCGCGGTCGACAGCGGCGGCGGCCAAACCGAGATGGTCACCCGCGTGCTCGAATCGCCCTCCGAGCCGATCCAGTCGTTCCGTTACCACTGCGATTCGGATTTCCTCACCGAACCACTCGAAAACATGCTGCTCGACAAAGGCCTGTTCGGGCTGATCGTCCTCGACCGCCGAGAGGCCAACGTCGGCTGGCTCAAAGGCAAACGCATCGAGCCAGTCAAATCTGCGTCCTCGCTGGTTCCGGGCAAACAGAGAAAAGGTGGGCAGTCCGCCCAGCGATTCGCCCGACTCCGGCTCGAAGCCATCGACAACTTCTATCAGGAGGTCGCCGAGATGGCCGACGAGATGATGGTACCAAAACGCCACGATCTCGACGGCATTCTGGTTGGCGGTCCCTCGCCGACCAAAGACGAGTTCATCGACGGCGACTATCTCCACCACGAGCTGCAGGATATGGTGCTCGGCAAGTTCGATGTGGCCTACACCGACGAGTCGGGCCTCAGCGATCTAGTCGACTCCGCCAGCGAGGTGCTGTCGGATCAAGAGGTCGTCAAAGACAAAAAGCAGATGGAGGAGTTCTTCGAGAAACTCCACGTCGGCAACGAGTCGACCTACGGCTTCGAGCCCACCCGGCGGAACCTCATCATGGGCTCGGTCGACCGACTGCTGATCTCCGAGGACCTCCGTAGTGACGTGGTGATCTACGACTGTGACGGCACCGACGAGTACGAAATGGTCGACCGTCGACATGACACCCCCGACCACGAGTGTTCGGACGGCGCCGAGGCGGAGGTGGTCGAACGCGAGGACGCAATCGACCATCTGATCGACATCGCCGAACAGCGCGGCACCGAAGTCAAATTCATCTCGACTGACTTCGAGAAAGGCGAACAGCTCCTCGATGCCTTCGGCGGCGTTGCCGGTATTCTGCGCTACTCGACCGGCGTCTAGACGGTTAGTAGGCGGTGTTTACTCCGGTTTTTTGCGACGTAGGAGATATATAACAAACCATCTGTTAGCTATACAGTCGTGTGTAGCGATACGAGAGCTGTCGAGGCAGTTCTCCCATCGCTACTGTCACACCTCACTCCATCCGGATCGTGTCGGTTCCCCCATCCGGCCCCCAATCCGGTCCTCCCTGCTGTATCCTCCTATTTTCAGCGTCCACATCTGTTGGTGGTCAGTCCAACATCTGTTCGAGCTGGTCGCGTCGACGGCCCAAATCGAGATATGGATCGACTTCCAGCTCGTCGAGCAGCCGGTCGAGTGTCAAAAACAGGTCGACGCCGTTCGTTTCGAGATAGTCGACGAGCGACTCGATTTCGCGGCGATTGAGCGCCAGCGAATCGAGTTTGTCGAGCAGAACGAGGAATGCGACGCCCTCGGTGCCGGTTGGAAACCGCTGGATGATCGACTGAAACGGTGGTTCGCTGGACACATTGTCCGGGTCGCCGGGGGTGACCGAGAGACAGTGTCGACAGCAGTCGAGGGCCGTCGACTCCGTGTACGTCGCAAGCTCCGAGGGCACACGAACCGCAAAGCGTGGCCCTTCACAGCGTGGGCACTGCGTTGTCATAGATAACAGTCAGCAGGCAGCCGCAAAACAGCAGTGGATAGCCGACGAGTGGTCGACCCGGAACTACTCGCTGACGACGGCCACGTCTTCTTCGGCAGCCTCGGCCGCAGCCTCCTGTTCGGCCTCACGCTCGGCCTTTTCGGCTTCTTCCTTTTGGCCTTGATCTTCTTCATACGGAAGATCTCCTCGCGTTCCTGTTCTTCGAGCTTCTGTTCGATGTACTCTTGGTTCTCGTAGAGGTCGGGAAGCAGTTTGAACTCAAGGGCGTTGACGCGGCGTTTGGTCGTTTCAATTTCCTTGAGCATCTTCTTCATCGCCGTTTCGACCTCGGCGGCGAGGATGATCGTTTCGAGCAGTTCCTCGTAGGCGTCGGCGGCCTCGTCGATCCGAGCTGACGAGCCGAGCAGTCCGTACCCGCGCTCGTCGAGGGATTTGCGGACTTTCGAGGATTCGATCTGCGGGACCACGACCCCCATGATGTTTTTCGACTGGGTCGTGATCTCAGGGTGTTCTTTCAGTGCCGCGGCTGCACCGCGAACCGCGACATCGCCTTCCATCGCCCGGGCCATGTTGAGCTTCCGCTGGGCGACATCGTAGTTCGCATTGAGGTCCTCGCGCACGTCTTGGGCCTGATCGAGGATGTCCATGAACTCCATGATCAGCCCGTCGCGCTTCTGTTCGAGCGTGTCGTGGCCCCGCTCGGAGAGCTCGATGCGGTCCTCGATTGCCATCAGGTTCTTCCGGGTTGGTTTAACGTCCTCGGCCATCTCTTAGAGGCGCTTGTTGGGCGAGGAGGTTAATGGTTTTCAGTTTCGGTTGCTCTCGACGCGTCGATTATAAAAAGGCCGCCGGTGATCTGTCAGTAGTCGTTAGTCGACGGCGGCACCGGGTGCCGAGTCGACGTGTGCGACCTCGTCGAGAACATTATGACTTCGGAGCAGGACGTATCCGAACCCGACCTTGGCGGTCAGATCCAGCACCATGAACGCCGCCGTCTCGACGTACAGCGGAATGAATTCGATTGTTCCCTCGGTGCCGAGAATCCAGACGACCGGGTAGGCCAGCCACAACACGATGAGCATGTTACGGAGCGTCGTGGTGAGGCTCCGCACCGACTCGGTCTGTCTGCTGGCGGCCTCGTTGAGCGACTGGACGAGGACGTACAAGAGGAACACCAACAGTGCAGTGCTGACTCCCCACCAGACGATTCGGATTGCCGGTGTCTGCGCCAGCGCACCGATCAGCCCCGTCACGATCATCAGCACGTCGAGGCCCACAAGCGTATAGATCGTGTTACGGCTTGCTTGTGCGAGTAACGCGAGGTCGATCAACAACAGCGGGGTCGTGATCAGCCAGTCGGCGTACCGCGCCCAATAAATCGATAACGTTTCTCCGGCAACGTCGATCTCGGTGAGACCGAACCCCGTCGCCATTGCAAAGTACGAAACCGCAGCGGTGGCCGGAATGAAGATCGTGAGCACGTAGAACCGCTGTTGTTCCTTATCGGTGACACCCCAGCCGCGGGCGATGAAATACAGCATGCCGAGTGTCATGCCGATGGTGCCGATCCACAGCCATATCGATTCGCTACCGGGTGTTGCTTGGAGCATACACACAGACTACGAACAGAATCAGCAAATAGCTTCTCCCTGACTAGTCAGGGTTCACTCGGATGTAGACGTGCGGCCGGAAACGAGTCAGATCTCGCCGGGGTCGGTCATCGACGGCGTCCCGACGGTCTCGTCTCCAGAAAGATCGTCGACCGATGCCACGACAAGCGAGGGAGTTTGGTCGGCAGTCTCGATATCTCGGCGGGTCGTCTCACCCGACAGCACCGACACCGACCCACAGCCCAACCGGTCGGCGAGTTCGATATCAGTCGACAGCCGGTCGCCGACGATGACGACCTCCGAGGGAGCGTATCCCTCCCGTTCGATGACGTGGTCGATCATTCTCTCATTGGGTTTGCCGAAGATCTGCGTGGGTGAGCGACCGCTCGCCGTCTCGACCAGCGCGCCAATCGAGCCGCAGTCCGGAATCAGCCCCGCTTCGGTCGGACACACCGTGTCGCCGTGAGCGAGGACGAACTCCGCACCGCCGCGGATCGCCAGCGTCGCCGCCGCGACTTTCTCGTAGGTGAGTTCGCTGTCGAAGCCGACGACGACCGTCTCCGGATCGCTCGCCTGTGGCTCGATGCCAGCCTCAGCCACCGCCCCTCGCATCGCTTCGGTGCCGACGACGTAGCTGGACTCGACCTCGTTGGTTTGGAGATAGTCGATCACGCCATCGGTCGACAGAATGACGTCGTCGGGGTCGGCGGCGATGCCGAGCGACGAGAGCCGGTCGGCATAGGTGGGTTTCCACCGCGAGGAGTTGTTCGACAGGAAGTAGACGTCGACGCCGGCGGCTCTGAGTTCCTCAACCAGTTCGACCGCGCCGTCGACCGGCGTCTCATCGAGATAGATCGTCCCATCGAGATCGAAAAACACCGCCTCCTTCGAATGGAGTCCGCCGAGCGATGAAAAGGTGTGATCGGCCGCCAGTAGATCCGCCTGATCGTCGATCTCGACCCAGTTGGCACCCGAAATGTCGACCGGTCGTACATCGTGGCTTGCGGTCCCGACCAGTTCGTCGAGGGCGAGTTCGGTCCACGCGGTGTACTCCTGATCGATTTCGATTCGCCGCACGATGCGGTCGAACAGCTTCGCCGAGGTTGCGGCCGAAAACCGATACAGATCAATCGAGGTGGCGGCGGCCGCCTCGGCATCGAACTCTTTGGAGATCCCATCGACAGCCCCCTGCTCGTCGACGGTGATCTTCATCGCCTCCGGATCGTACTGATCGGCGTCGACCGCAACCGCGCTGTGGTCGTCAAGCTCCGCCAGCCGGTCGACGACCTCCGGTTCGAAGACGACATCGCCGTTGCTGAGGACGAACGGCTCGCCAGCGATCTCCTCGCGGGCACAGTACAACGAGTACATATTGTCCGTGTTGGCAAACGCCTCGTTGTGGATCAGCCCGATGTCGACTGGCAGTTCCTCCGAGAGCCGGTCACAGAGTTCCCTGATCTTGGCGGGCATATAGCCGGTGACGACCGAGATGGACTCGAACCCCGCGGCGTCGTAGGCCCGTATCTGGTGTTCGAGGATCGGGACACCGTCGACGGTGACACAGGCTTTCGGCTGATCGATAGTCAGTGGTCGAAGCCGTGATCCGGTACCGGCCGCTAAGATGACTGCGTTCATGAGTTCACCACCGAGAAGATAGGGGTTGGGCTCAAAAGTCCGCGGCCAGCAGTCCGATACAATGGATGAGTATGCACCCCTTACTACCCAAACACCACAACCCATCAATATACTCAGCGCGTCTATATATACAAGATACAGCCGACTACACAGGGATAGTTGTCAGGTTGAGACAGGACTCACCCATACCCGTTCCGGTCAACAGTCAGCCGAGACAGCACCAGTCGCGCGCGAAGGAGAGAGTTACTACTCACTAGCCGACTGCGGCGTAGATGGAGCGTCGGCGGGTGGCCGCTGAGCGGTGCAGACACCCGGATAGTCGGTGATAACTCCGTCGACGCCGGCCTGCTGGAGTTCGGCAGCCTGATGCCACGTCGTCACGGTCCACGCATTGACCTGTCGTCCCTCCTCATGGGCGATGTCGACGAGGTCGACGTCGTCGAACGAGCCCGAAACCGGCGCGTCAGGCAACGTACTCCCGGTTACCATATTCCACGGCGGATGAATCGCCTCGACATCGTACCGTCGACTGAGTTCCAGCCCCGTGTCGACGGAATCATAAAACACCGAGGCAATCGGGATTGAGGGGTCGATCTCGCGGATCGCAGCCAGCGCCCCCTCATAAAACGATGAGACGAGCAGCTCGTGGTCACTGTCAGTCGCGAGATCAACCACGCTCCCAACGAAGCTTCGCCAGCGGTCGGTCGCCGCATCGAGTGCAGCTTCGTCCAATGTTTCGGCAAACCGTAACTTCTCACAGCCGGGGTTTTTTAATTCGATATTAATGCTGAACTCCGGCGGGATCGCTGCTAACACGTCGGTCAACAGTGGGACCGACTGCGTCGTTCCCAGCACGCTGTAGCCAGTAATTCGGTCGTAGGGTAGCTCCCAGATATTAGTGCCCGACACCGAGTCCGGTGCATTTGTCAGCCGAGAGAGGTCGTCGTCGTGAAACACCACGATCTCGCCATCGGCGGTCGGCATCACGTCGACCTCGACTGTCGATGCCCGTCCGTCGGCCACCGAGCCTTCGACTGCGGCCACGGTGTTTTCAGGATAGATACCAGCGAAGCCACGGTGTGCGATCACGTTCGGTTCGGCTACCGTCCGGTGCCCAGATACGGTCGTAAGCCCCCCGTTCGGGTTCCCCGATGTCACTACGGGAGCCTTAGGTGACGCATACTTAAATTGTTCTATCAGACGTATCAGATTTCAGTTGTTTGTTGCTGAGACAGTCGTTGTCGGTTGGAATTCATCAGAAAGGAGTGCCCTAACAGTTGCATGCACCGCCTGCGATGCGTTGCCTGAAGTTGCCGTACAGAACTGCGTCAGGAGTTGCTGGCGGTCGACTGCGTACGGATCAGTACCCCCGGTTGCGGCGTCGAGTGCAGCAGTGAGCGCCGCTGGAAGTGCGTCGGCGTCGGTGACGATCTCACCGGGTGTTACCGCATCGTAGTCGAAGTAGAACCCACGAGTGGCAGTGTAGGACGCCCGGTCGTAGGCGAAAAAGACGATGGGCCGGTCGACCGCCAAGTAATCGAAGTATACCGACGAGTAGTCAGTGAGTAACACGTCGGCGTGGGGTAACACGAGGTACGGGTCGACCGAGGCGGGAAGCCAGTGAATCCGTGGATGGCTCGCGGCGTTGGGTACCGGCTCGTGAGGGTGAGCCTTGACGTAGAGGTGGGCTTCGCTGTCTGCAAGTGCGGTGCCAACTGCATCGGCGTCGAAGGCTTCAACGAACGACTCTCCATCACCCCGGTAGGTCGGGAGGTAGAACACGACCGAACTCTCACTGGCACGGGTTTCGATACGTTCGATGAAATCAGTGTCGACGGTCAGTGCTGCATCTTCGACAGCATCGGCAAACACATCCGTACGTGGATACCCCGTCACGACGAATCGCTCGGGATCAATGCCGAGTCCTGATGCAAGCGGCTCGATGGCCGCAGTCGACGGCGCAGTGACGAGATCGATCTCACTCGCCATATATCGGTGACACCGCCGGACGGGCCACGGCTGGTCGGCCCACTCAGCATCCCACGCAATCGTTTTGAGTGGAAGCCCGTGCCAAAGCTGGACGAGTGTTGCACCCGCAGTAGAGCCCATATGAACGTCCCGCAATCCTTGGGTGACAAACACGACACCGGCCCGAAGGGTGAGAATACGGCCCCGCAATGAGTGGGCGTGATAGGCCTCGTACCCATGCTGTTGGAGCGTCTCGACGACAGTCTCGTTTTTGCTCAGCCAGACTGCCCGAATCGAGGGATCGTTGGCAGCAACCCACAGATACAGATATTTCGAGTTGTCGACGAACTCTGTACCGCCACGCGCACCGAACACCCAGAGCCGTTGGTCGCGGTTCCAGAGCGTCGACAGTCGTTCGACGATCAGATACAGGAGCCACTGCCACAGCAGATCCAGAGACGACCGCCACGAAGTGAGTCGGTTCCAGCGGTCGACGAGCCAGCTTCGGAATCGACCCAGTCGAGTTAGGAGCCGAGACATGCGTCGAGTTTTGCCTTACTCAACTCCATATACGCCTTGTCAAACGTGTAAGCTTCGACCGAAAAGGTTCCCTCCCAGTTGGATTCGAGAGGCGCGAAGATGGTCTCGAAATCGGTCGTCCCCGAGCCAACCGGCACGTGTTCGTCGCGTGCCTGCCGGGCGTCGTTGACGTGAATATGCGAAACCCGGTCCCGATGCTCGTCAAGGAACGCGGCGGTGTCAGCCGGCGAGAAGCCCGACACTCGTGCGTGACCAGTGTCGACGGTCAGCGAGGCGTCGGTTTCGGCCAGTACCTCCTCGATAGTATGGATCGAGTAGATGTTGTCCGGAAGATTCTCCACACAGAGTTCGATCCCCCGGGCGGTCGCGTAGGCTTCGAGCTCCCGTACGGAGGCCAAGATTCGGGGTTTGGTGGTCCGCTCGCTCCACTCGGGTTCGGTGGCATGAGTGCTGGCGTGGAGGACTGCCTTCTCGGCGCCGAGATCTGCCGCCGCATCCAGGCAGGCCCGAAGCTCCCGGATCGACCCCTCTCGGACCTTGTTTCTGGGCGTCCCGAGATCAAGGTCGACAAAGGGGAGATGAACCGAACAGTCGACGCCACTTTGTTCGAGAGCCTCGGTGATCGCCTCTCGGTCCAACCGGGTGCGCTCGGAGGCCCCGTCCATATAGATCTCGACGAAATCGTAGCCCAGATCGGCGGCCCACTGGATCGACTCGATGGGCGTCACCGCTCCGGTATGTGTCTGGGTGACGAACCCGACGCGTGTACTGGTCATGGCTGTTCGTTATAACGCCACTTACAAATCGACTCTGCCTTGCAGACGGAGTATCGCCACTGCCGATAGGTCGACTGTGCAGAGCGGTGTCGACGTCCTTACACACTCGCTGTCTGTACAGGTTCGTATGGAGAGGCCACCGACGAGCGTTATTCTGCCGACAGTGCGGCAGACAGCTGTGATCGACCATATCGCCGATCAGCTCGTCGGCCCGGACGACGAACTGCTCGTCGTCTGTGACACGGAGGCAGATCCCATCGCCAACGAGGTCGACTCGTTTCCGGATCGCGTGCGGCTTGTGGTCGCTGGTGAACCAGTAGGCTGTTCGGGCAAGGCCAACGCCATCGCCGCCGCGATGGAGGACGCATGCCACAACCGGCTGGTGTGGACTGATGACGACTTTCACCACCCGCCAGAGTGGCTTGCCGATCTGCAGGTCGACTACGACCGGCAGGGGCCGACGACGGAGGTGCCGTTTTTCATCGGTCGCGACCCGTTGTCGACGCTGCTGGAACCGATGTACATGATGGGGGCGACCGCGGGACTCACACTTATCAATAAACCATGGGGTGGTGCGGTCATCTTCGAGCGTGACGACCTCGATGAGGCGGCCTTTTTAAATCATCTCCGGCAGACAGTCAGCGACGACGGATTGTTGGGGGCATACTTGGACGTAACGCCGGTCAAGCGAGTCCGGCGGGTCGGAGTTGGCGGCACGGTCGGCGAGAGTCTCGAACGAAATACGCGGTTTATGCAGATCGTCCAATACTTTTCACCGTATCCGAACGTGACCGTCCCGCTGGCAGCCTTTTATTTCGCCTGCTGTCTGCTGTTTCCACTGCCGTCGGCTGTGGTGTCGACCGCTGGGATGGCGATGGTCTATGCGTATTTCGGGGTTTTTCGGTGGACAGTACTCCTGACGTATCCGGCACTCATCGCCCAGTTTCCGTTGTTGCTCTACAGCTTTGGTCGGAGTTTCGTCTGGGGCGGTCGACGCTACCACTGGCCCGAGCGATTCGAGGTGGTAGTCGACGCCTAACGGTCGATCGAACGGCGAAACACACGAATCAATACCGGTATATCGCTGCCAGACAAGGACACACAAAACATGTCTCTGCACAGACGAACACTGTTGGCGCTGACTGCCACTGGACTGCTTGCTGGCTGTACCGGCGACAGTCCTGCGGCGACTGACGGCTCGGATTCGACCGACAGTTCGGACGCGACTGACGGCTCACAGTTGGATGGGACGCAGAGGGCAACCCTCCAGACGAGCATGGGCGAAATCACAGTCGACCTCTACGGCGACCGAGCACCCCAAACAGTCGACAACTTCGTTGGCCTCGCAACCGGCTCAAAGGAGTGGACCGATCCGGAAACCGGCGAGACGGTCGACGGCGAACCCCTCTACGATGACGTGCTGTTCCACCGCGTCATAGAGGGCTTTATGATCCAGACTGGCGACCGAACCGGCACCGGACGCGGCGGCCCCGGCTACCAGTTCGACGACGAGTTCCACGAGGAGCTCAGCCACGACAGCCCCGGGACGCTATCGATGGCCAACTCCGGCCCCGATACTAACGGCTCGCAGTTCTTTATCACGCTTGAGGCAGTGCCACAGCTCGACGGTCGACACTCAGTGTTCGGGCAGGTCACAAACGGCATGGATGTTGTCCGCGAAATCGGGTCGGTTGAGACTGACGAGAATGATCGACCGGTTGACCCGGTGGTTCTCGAATCGGTCTCGGTCGACACCGAATAAAACGAAGAAAATCGAAAGACAGTCGACTGCTCAGTCGGCGGTCGCGTCGACGGTTTCGCCTTCGTCTTCCTGATAGTACTCGTCGATCAGGTCCTCGTCGATCCGGTTGAGTTCGGTTTTCGGCAGCTCGCTGAGCAGGTCCCAGCCGAGCGTCAGGGTATCGTCAATCGAACGATTGGTGTCGTACCCCTGCTGGACGAACTCGCCCTCGAAGGCATCCGCGAAGTCGAGATACTTGTTGTCCCGTTCGCTGAGTGCCTCTCGGCCGACGATGTTCACGAGGTCCCGAAGGTCCTCACCCTCGGCGTAGGCCGCGTACATCTGGTCCGACACGTCGGCGTGGTCCTCACGAGTGAGACCCTCGCCGATACCGTCGTCCATCAGCCGCGAGAGGCTCGGCAGCACGTTGACCGGGGGCTTGACGCCCTGACTGTTGAGGTCACGGTCGACGTAGATCTGTCCCTCCGTAATGTACCCCGTCAGATCGGGGATCGGGTGGGTGTCGTCGTCGCCGGGCATAGTCAAGATCGGAATCTGCGTGACAGAGCCCTCACGGCCTTCGATTCGACCGGCTCGCTCGTAGAGCGTTGCCAAGTCAGTGTACATGTAACCGGGGTAGCCACGTCGACCCGGGACCTCCTCACGTGCGGCACCGATCTCTCGGAGCGCCTCACAGTAGTTGGTCATGTCGGTGAGGATCACCAGCACGTGGTAATCCTTCTCGAAGGCGAGGTATTCGGCGGTGGTGAGTGCGAGTCGCGGCGTGACCGTCCGCTCGACTGCGGGGTCGTCCGCGAGGTTGGTGAAGACAACCGAGCGCTCAAGGGCTCCAGTACGCTCGAAGTCCTTCATGAACTCGTTTGCCTCTTCCTGGGTAATCCCCATCGCACCGAAGACCACGGCGAACTCGCTGCCGTCGTCGTCTTCGTCGCCTTCCTCTTCTTCAGGCACGGTTGCCTGACGGGCGATCTGGAGTGCCAGATCGTTGTGCGGCAGACCGGATGCCGAGAAGATCGGCAGCTTCTGGCCCCGCACGAGGGTGTTCATGCCGTCGATGGCCGAAACACCCGTCTGGATGAACTCCTCGGGATACTCTCGCGAGAAGGGGTTGATCGCCGACCCGATAATGTCCTCGCGGGACTCGGGGACGATCTCGGGACCGCCGTCGATTGGCTGTCCCGTTCCGTCCATCACTCGACCGAGCAGATCTTCGGTGACAGGCATTTTGAGGGTCTCGCCGAGGAACCGAACCGAGGCCTTGCGGTCGATCCCGCTGGTTCCTTCGAAGACCTGAATCGCGACCAGGCCGTCGCTAGATTCGAGCACCTGACCGCGCAGCGTGCGGCCGTCGTCGGTCTCGATTTCGACGATCTCGTCGTAGCCAATCGGCTCGTCGACTTCGGCGTAGACGAGCGGGCCACTGATCTCGTTGATAGTCTGATACTCTTTCATTAGTACATCCCCCGAATCTCTTCGGTAAGGTCGTCTTTGAGGTCTGCAACGTACTCTTCGTACTCCTCTTGGACACCGATCCGGTTGATCTGTGGGGCCGACTCAAGCGAGGTCAGGTCCTCGACAGGAACGCCAGCGTCGAGGGCGTCGAACGCCTCGTCGTTGAGCGTTTTGGCCGCGGTGAGGATGAGGTAGGTCTTCTCCGGCGGGCAGAACGTGTCCGTCGGGTGGAAGGCGTTCTGCTGGAGATACGCCTCACGCAGGTAGCGAGCGATCTCGAGTGTCAGCTGCTGGTCGTCGGGCAGGGCGTCCTTACCGACCAGCTGGACGATCTCTTTGAGCTCCGCCTCTTCGTCGAGGACATCGATTGCCCACTGGCGGATCTCCGACCAGTCCTCGGTGACGTTGTCTTCGAACCATGGATCGAGCTGTTCGCGGTAGAGCGAATACGACTCGTTCCAGTTGATCGATGGGAAGTGCCGCCTCTCTGCGAGGTCAGCATCCAGCGCCCAGAACGTCTTGACGATACGCAGCGTGTTCTGGGTGACTGGCTCGGAGAAGTCGCCGCCGGGTGGCGAGACTGCGCCGATGACAGACACAGACCCTTCGCTGCCGTTGATGTTCTCGAAGTAGCCGGCTCGCTCGTAGAACTGGCTGAGACGCGCTGCGAGGTAGGCCGGGTAGCCTTCCTCACCGGGCATCTCTTCGAGTCGGGACGAAATCTCCCGCATGGCCTCGGCCCACCGCGAGGTGGAGTCGGCCATCAGTGCCACGTCGTACCCCATGTCGCGGTAGTACTCAGCGATGGTGATTCCCGTGTAAATACAGGACTCACGTGCTGCGACGGGCATGTTCGACGTGTTGGCGATGAGCGAGGTTCGGGCCATCAGCGGGTTGCCCGTTTTCGGATCTTCCAGCTCTGGGAAGTCCTCGATTACCTCAGTCATCTCGTTGCCACGCTCACCACAGCCGACGTAGACGACGATGTCCGCGTCGGCCCATTTGGCGAGCTGGTGTTGGGTGACCGTCTTCCCCGATCCGAACGGACCAGGAATTGCGGCCGTTCCACCTTTCGCAATCGGGAACAGGCCATCGAGCACACGCTGGCCGGAAACGAGCGGTTTCCGGGGCGTCTTCTTTTCGACGGATGGTCGGGCCTCTCGGACGGGCCACTCCTGATGCATGGTGACTTCTTCGCCGCTATCGAGTTCGGCAACCGTCTCGTCGACGTTGAACTCGCCGGATTCGATGGCGGTGATTTCGCCGCCCTCGTAGTCCGGTGGCACCATGACCTTGTGTGTGATCGTGACCGTCTCCTCGACGGTACCGATCACGTCGCCGGGTTCGACGTCGTCGCCGACCTCGGCAGTTGGTTCGAACTCCCACAGTTTCTCCAAGTCGATACCGGGGGCATCGACACCGCGGTCGAGAAACGCGCTATCCATCTTCTCTTCCAGCACGTCGAGTGGGCGCTGAGTACCATCGTAGATGGCGTCCAGCATACCGGGACCGAGGTCGACCGACAGCGGCTCGCCTGTGTTTTCGACAGGCTCGCCCGGGCCAACGCCCGAGGTCTCCTCGTAGACCTGAATCGTCGTGATGTTGCCTTCGATCTCGATAACCTCACCCATCAGCCCTTCGTCGCCGACGTAGACGACGTCGTTCATCCGGGCGTCGAGATCGCGGGCGGTAACGACCGGCCCACTGACGCTTTCGATGACGCCGTTGCCGACGTCCTGTTGCGTTGCTTGACTCATAATTAGTCTTCTTCCTCCATCAGATCGATTCCGATGGCTCGTTTGATCTGTCCGCGTAGTCCACCGCTGCCAGCACCGCCACCAAGGGTGACAAGCGTCGGCTCGACGCTCGTCTCGACGGCCTTGCGTGCCCCACGCGAGAGGTACTCAAGGTCTTCGTCGTGCATGACAATAATCCCCACGTCCTCGTCGTCGAGGACACGCTCGACCGCAGCGTCGAGTTCCTCGTCCTTCTGATCGTTGGGGACGTTTTCGAACTCACGGACGCCAGCGAGCCTAAAGCCGGTGGTGAAATCCGGACTGCCGATCACGGCAATTTCTTGGCTCATAGGATGACCAGCTCCTGTTCGATTTCGGTTTCGCTCAGTCCGGCCTCGCGGCCGCGAGCGATTGCTCGAATGTTTTCGACCTCGCGTTCCTTCATCAGGATGTAGGCGATCACCGGCGAGGCCGACAGGGGATAGATGTTCCCCAGTCGACGCGAATATTTCAGCAGCACCGATTCGAGCGCGCGCTCGAACTCGATGAGGCTCTCGGCGTTTTCCAGTTCATCCAGTGGCTCCGAGAGCTGTCGACCGTACCGACTCTCTCGAATCCGGTTGACCAGCTCATCGGGGTTCTGCACCAGCGTGTTCAGGTCGCTGGCTCTGAACAGCTTGCCGCCCTCGATGAAGTAGTCGGCCGGATCGATATCCGCCCCACTCCGGGCCAAGCGGAGTGCGTTCCGGGCGTTCCGGAAGTCGATTTCGGACTCGAGGAACTCACGATAGGTAGCGATTGATTCGCCTGACGGAAGGTCTTCGAGCAGTTGTTCGTAGAACGCTCGGTCGACGGCGTTTTCGAGCGGGACCAACACACCGGTCTCCTCGAAGTCTGCAAACGCCGCTTCGAGCGGCTCGCCGAACATCGTCCGGTCGAGGATCGTGACGACATCCTCGATGGAGCCTGCGTTGAGCAAGCGGTCCATCAGTTTGTCGTCGAACTCACCGGCACGAATCAGGTCCGTCTCGATTGCATCCCGACCGGCGTCGGTGTAGATGCCACGGATGATCGTTTTGACGTTCCACGCATCGAATTTGCGCAGATAGCGTGCGATGAGATCGTAGAGCTCTCCGTCGGCGAACCGAAGGAGATCGTTGAAATGCTTTGCGAGGTTCCGGTTCAGCGAGTACTCGACGAGGTCGACGCCGCTGTGTCGACTGCCGAGCTCGTTGATCTCGCGTTCGTACTCGGATTCCTCCATGTAGCGGGCGATCTCCGAGGGGCTCATCCGGACGAGCTTCCGGTACTCGTCGTCACTGAACAGTGCCGCGCGCCGGGCGCGGACACGGCCGTTGACGTACTCCGGGTTTGAGCTTCCGGTCGTACTCATTGCTCAAACAGATGGGCCGATAGTTCCTTCAAATGCTCGTCCCAGACCGAATCCAGAATCGAGTCGAAGGTGTTGTTCACCCGAACGCGAGAGGTCTCGCTTTCGACGACGACGCCGCCGAGACACTCGCGTGGCCCGCCGTAGCTGAACCCGTCGTACTCCGAAAGGATCGATGTGATCAGCTGCTCGTCGTCAGCGCGGCCGTAGACGGAGACATCGGCTCCGTCATCGAACTCCTCGGCCGCCGCATCGAGCAGGCTGCGGGTCAGCTCTTCGCGTTTGTCGTCGGGGAGCGCAATGAGTGCATCCTCGATGGCGTCGTAGACGTCTCCCAGCACGTCACGACGGGCTTCAAGCCGCTGCTGTTTGGCTTCGAGCTTCGCACTCGACAGCGCCTGTTCGCGCTGTTGTTCGATCTGACGGTCGACCTCGGCAGCGCGGGAGTCGTTTATCTCTTCGGCGTCGACGTCGGCCTCCGAGATGATCTCCGCGGCGCGCTCCTCGGCCTCCGCGCGAATCTCATCCGCACGCGCGCGGGCTTCGTCTGTGATGTCGTCTGCGACTTGTTCCAAACTCATTGGTTGAAAGGAAAAAGTCGCTTAAACCAGGAACACAGCGACGAGTGCGAGGATAACGAGCGTCTCGGGCAGGACTGTCAGAATAAGCCCGCGGACGAACAGGTCCTCGTTTTCGGCCATTGCGCCGACTGCTGCGGCACCGATTCCGCGCTCTGCATAGCCAGCACCGAACGCCGCGAGACCGACACCGAGTGCGGCAGCAGCCGTTGGGCTGAGTGCCGGGCCGCCGTTCTGTAGTACAACACTACCGAGTTCTGATGCAAGTTCTAAACTCATGTATTATGTTTTGTCCGCTATAGTTGCGTTCGCTTGTAGCCGAACATTTTCTTGTTGGTCGTACCGTGGTCATAAAGCTTCCCAAAACCGCTGGTTGGAGCGGCCATAGAGTGTGATTTCGACCGAATGCGTGCGAACAGTTCACACCAACACGTATCGGATGACGCCGTCTCAGGTAGCCACTGACTACGACAGCGAAGGTCGACTACCGAAAGCAAAAAAACAGCATCGAGAGTCCCCCGAAGGTGTCAGTCTTCGCTGGCGGTGTAGGTCCGTTCGTAGCCGAACGGGTTGTACGCGCGGCCGCCGCCCTCGAAGAACTTGTTGAAGAACTCGACGTACTCGAGACGCACTGCCTGCAGTCCGGCACTGGTGACACCCAGCGCGAGGACGAGGATGTGCCCGAGCACGAGCACGACCAGTCCGAGCAGCAGTGTCGCGATGTCGCCGTGGACGAGCCCGCCGAACAAGACGCCGGTAACCTCCTCACCGTGGTAGGTTCCCTGTTCGACGTAGTACGCCGGTGAGTGCTGGAGGCCGAAGTGCCAGTCCGAAGCGCCCGACGGTGTTTCGGTGACCCAGACGCCGAAGAACAGTAGATTGACCGTGAAGGCCATTCCTGCCTTGGCGAGCAGCACCGCAGCGAGTCGTGTGTACGACAGCACGTTCACGAGCACGTTCAGGAATTCCACGACCTCGATAGGCTCACCGTAGGCGAGCAGTCCGAGACCGAGGAAGAACACGAGCAGTGGTGCCGTGATATCACCGACAGGAGTCGCAAACACTGTCATCGCCGGGAAACCGGTGAAGCCCAGCGGCAGGACGCCATCGGCGGAGAACGTCGTGAAAATGAAGTCGGGGACGGTCCCGCGAAGCGCGTCGCTGAAGATCCAGATCCACAGCGCGTTCATCATGATGATCCACGAGCCGTTCTCGTAGATCGCGTGTTTGAGGTCATGTATCTGGAGATCCTCGAAGAAGCCGAAGATCCACGCGATGTTGAGATGCATGATCCCAACGAGAACGCTCACGACGAGCCAACCGGTCGCCCAGTCGACACCAGCCGGTGAGAGACCTTTCTCTATCGGTGCGTGGGCAAGACCGACGACGCCTTCCCAGAAGTACGTCGCAATCACGTGGAGCCCGAAGAACTCACCGTAGAGGAAGCCGAACAGTATCGTGAACAGTCCGGCAGCAATCGTGACACCACCCATGCTCCGGAAGCCGGGGCTGTCCGGATAGTTCGCATAGAGGAAGTAACCGATTGCCGAATAGATGATCCCGTATCCGACGTCACCGATCATGAACCCGAAGAATGCCGGGAACGTCAGAAAGAGGATGATCGTCGGATCGAACTCTTTGTAGTTCGGTCGGCTGACCGCCTGAATCAGGACTTCGAACGGTTTGACGATGCCCGGATTGTTCTGCACAATCGGCGGGGTATCGTCGCCCATCGTGACCGAACCGCCATCAGTGCGGGCTTTCTCGCCGCCGTCTGCGGTCGCCGACTCCTCGGCAGTCGACGGCTGCTCCGGCGTCGCGCCCTCGTCGACGGCCGGCGGCTCGGGCTCGACATCTTCGACGTGGTGGTCGCCGTCGGACTTGAACTGCGCCCGTTTGACCTCGTCGATGTCGAGGGGTCCGTCGACGGCCTCGGTCAGCGTCGTTTTGAACTCCTCGTAGCGCTCTGAGGGAATCCAGCCTTCGGCGACGAAGGCGTTTTTCGTCGTTGCAAACGACAGCGGGGCCTGTTTCTTCTGGGCCTCGATGGAGAGATACTCCTCGGCCGACAACAGGAAACCTGCTTGATTGGCTTTGATTGATTCCAGTTCGGCCTCGACTTCGTCGAGGTCGGCCTGAACCGACTCTTTTTCGGCTTCGAGTTCCTCGACGTAGGCTTCGGGACTCCCCTCGGCGTCTGGAATCTCGATTGTCGCAAAGTCGACGCCCACGAGCGCGTCGGCGAGGACGTCATCCTCGGCGTCGGCGGTCGGTTTGGCGAAGATAGCGTGGGTCCGGCTCCCCGACATGATATCGAAGGTGTCGATCCCATCGCTTTCGGCGAGCGTCGACTCGATTGCCTCGCGGTTGCCTTGGCCGACACTGACGACGAGCGAATCGTAGCCCGAAAGCAGATCCAGATCGATCCCGAGATCCGCGAACGGTTCGACGGCGTCGATCTCCTCGTCGAGCTCGCGGAGCTGTGTCCGAAGCTCGCTTCGCCGGTCGTCAAGTTCGTTGACCGTCTCTTGGAGCGACGAGAGCTCAGTTGCCAGCATCTCGTCGTCGACGAGGATCTCCTCGTCGGCATCCTCATCAGTTACATCGAGGATGCTTTCGAGGGCGCGAACGGTGACGAGTTTGTCGTTTGTTTCCTCGGAGCTCTCAAGGGAGTGTCCGAGGTTGAACGAGTCCCACGACTCGTCGTACTCCGAGAGGTGGAGCACGCGCATCTCGTAGACTGCCTCGATGGTCGACTCCAAAACGCGTTTGGAGCCGGCCACCGAGACCTTGCTCATCCGCTCAGGTCTGAGCATCGACAGCCTCCTCGAAGTGTTCGAGTGCGAGCTCTACGGCGCCGTCGATCCGGTCGCTGGCGTCGTCAACGAGCGCGCGGCGGGTCTCTGTGCCCTCTTCGAGGAGTTCCTCGCGGCGGGCCTCGATATCCTTCTCGGCCTCCGCAAGGCGGTCAGTTGCTTGCTCCTCGGCGTCTTCCCGGGCGGACTCACGGATCTCGTCGGCTTCCTGTCTGGCCTCGGCAATCCGCTCCTCACGGTCAGACTCGGCTTCCGCGATGATCTCGTCGGCCCGCGTTTCGGCCTCCTTGATCTGTTTGAGAACGTCTGGTCTCGGCATACTCACTAATCGTTCGAATGTCCTGCATCTGCGTATAAGGTGTTTGCGGAACTGTCCGGCGGTTGGCCCACCGTCCCGTCTCTCTCAACTGGAGTGAACGGTCAGAAAACCGCACCGTTATTGTCCGGGCACCCCTACGATGAGTCAACATGGGACTCCTTGAGAACAAGGCCCGCGCCCGCCTGTTCTACAAATATCTCTCGAAAGTCTACGACACGATCAACCCCTTCATCTGGAACGAACCGATGCGGGACGAGGCGCTGTCGTGGCTCGCCATCCAGCCCGGCGACCGAGTCCTCGACGTCGGCAGCGGCACCGGCTTTGCGACCGAGGGACTCCTCCAGCACACTGATGAGGTGTACTGTCTCGACCAGTCCATTCATCAGATGCAGAAGGCGTTCAAAAAGTTCGGAAAAAACGGTGACGTCAACTTCCATCGTGGCGACGCCGAACGGCTCCCGTTTGCCGACAACAGTTTCGACCATCTGTGGTCGTCGGGCTCCATCGAGTACTGGCCCAACCCCGTCGACGCCCTCGAAGAGTTCCGCCGAGTCACCAAACCCGGCGGCCGCGTGCTGGTAGTTGGGCCGGACTACCCCAACTCGAAAGTGATGCAGAAACTCGCCGACGCCATCATGCTGTTTTACGACGAAAGCGAGGCCGACCGGATGTTCACCGAGGCGGGTTACACCGAGTTCGAACACCACATCCAGCAGGCCAGTTCGGGGAGTCCGAAAGCGATCACCACGGTTGCGACTGTCCCCGAGAAATAGCCGCACAGTCTCCCCGAGACACTGCTACACCTGCGTTTCAGTTCGAATCACCGGTTTGTTCTCCCAATACATCCGAACGGAGACGGTCGACCCCGAATCGAGTGTCGGACTATTGGTGTCTGCGACCGTCAGACTCGCTGTCTCGCCGATCTCCCACTCCGGATCGCTCGCCGTATTAAACGGGCCTGTCGGACCCGACTCAAACCCCGACGCCGAAAAAAACGGCACCGGTGGGTGGTCATCGAGCGGTTCCCCGTCGACCGAGATGCGAACTGAGAGTTCCCGAACATCTAGAGTCTCGCCGCTTTCGTGTGCGAACGTCAGCGTATCGCCGTCGACCGAGAGATCAATCACGGCCGTCGGTGCCGGCTCGGGCGTCGACCCCTGGCCGAGGACCACTGTCCCCAGCGTGAGGGCGACGACAAGCGTCACTGCAACGAGAGCGATAGTGCCGATGACCGGGATTGAGGCTCGCCCTGTTCGCGTTCGATGCGTGACGGCTGACTGGCGGGACCACGACATACGGCGGGCTGGCCGCGGTTTGATATAAAAATAGTTGGGGACTACTCGGCGGTGGTCACTGTTTCTGGTGCCGGTGGTGTAATGTCGATGAACGCCGCGGAGTTACCTTCACCGAAGATGGTGATCGTGAACGTACCACGCGGACTGAGCGCCCAAAGCGCGCCCTCGGCATCGGTGGTGCCGACAGTCTGGCTTTCTTGCCCGTCTTGGCCGACAGTGACCGTCGCTTCGACCGGCTCACCGGTCGACTCGTCGGTGACGGTGAGGCGGAACGGGCCGCCTGCGTAGGTTTGCTCGACAGTCACGTTCAGTCCGTCTTGGATCTTCGTTGTCTCCGAACCGGTAATGACGGTGTCCAACGGCAGTTGTTGATGTTCGATAAACGTCCGTTCGGACGGTCCATCGATGAATGTTTGAAACCCGCCTTGTTCAAAGTTGACAGACATCACGAACAGGGATCCCGGCCCGGCAGAACTCCAACTCGTAGATCGGTTCCAGAGCGTCGGATACTGCTGTTGGGTGAGTTCCTCGGCCCGCTCGGGGGTTAGCTCACCCGTGCCATTTTTCCGCAGTTCTTTTCGGGTTACTTCTCGGATGTACTGTCCATCATCGATGGCCGTCAGCGCGATTCCGGAGTCACTCGTTTCGATCATGATCCGATTGGCGGGGCGCTCTGCACGAAGCACTGCAACCGCGTGGGCTCGGAGTGGGCCTTCGAGCATCTGGAGGTCGTACTCGATCCGCTGGAACCGGCTATTCGAGAATCGCTCATCGTCGAACGTCGACGCGCGGGACTCCAACATGGCTGTCCGGTCTCTGAGTACAGTTGCTTTGAGATGGATCGTCGCCAGTTCGATCAGGAACTCCCGTGGGGCGATCTCCCCGCGGCTGAATGCGCGTGTCGCCGTTCGTTCACGGGTTTCGAGCCCGTCGACCTCGGCTTCAACGGTGCTGAGTTCCGCATCGAGTTGAGATTCTCGCTCGGCGTCGGCGCTCGTCGACTCGAGTTGGCGTTCGATAGCCCGCGTGGCGAGTCTGTCGGTCGTCACGCCAGTGTCAAACTCCGAGGCAGGGCCGAGATCCGCGTACTGTCGACGCAGTTCACTCCGCTCGATGTCCCCCGTTGGGATTGCCAATACGTTGATGACCCCACGGTCGGCCTCGGTCGTCTCAGTTACCTGTGTCGCATATGACGGCTCGAAGTCGACGGGGTCTGCCTGCCCCACACTATCGGTATCACCTAATAGCGGACCTACACCAGCACCGATAACGGTCGTGATCAGGAGGATAGCGATCACGAGCGGGAGGCGTTTCATCTGTAGGGACTCTTATCCGAATAGACAAAAACCCATCTACCGAATCAGCGTGGTAGTAGTCAGTGCCTACTAGCTCATTCGGAGCGAACAATCACAGCTACTTTCGCTATCTTACCCGAAGAGACTCCATGACCGTCGTCTTCGTGTACGGCACATTAACCGATCCCCAACAGGTGTCGACACTCCTCGATGAGTGTCGGTTCGGTCCCCCGGCCGTCTGCCACGGCCTCCAGCGCGTCGACGGCCGATATCCCACGCTCGTCCCCGGCGAGCAAGTGGCCGGTCGGCTGCTGGCAACGCCGGAGATCGACCGACTCGACGGCTACGAGGGCGTCGACCGGGGGCTCTACTGTCGATGCACGGTACCAGTATTGATGTCCCCGCGTGCGGAAAAAGACGAAACCAAGGTTGATGGATCGATGTTCGATGTCGACACCGCAGCCGTCTATATCGGTGCTCCGAACAGGGTGGGTGTCTCCGAGGACGTCGACTGGCCCGGATCGGGAGCGTTCGACCACCGGGTGGTCGACTATATCGAGACAAACGAGGTCCATATCGAGATAAATCCAGTCGAGATGGGCAACGATGACTCCTGACTGACGACCGTCTGACGCCGGTGGTTACCCCGACGCAGTAATGCGTTTTTTACTTTCACTCCGCGTGCCGTACATTTTTATAGTCCCGGTCCATTATTCCAGTTGCACGTCACACGCGTGCATTCCCCAATTCCCTTTTGCAACGCACCGAAATCCATTAGCGGTCGCTCCGGTGAGAAGGAGGTATGCTCTCGCTGTCAGCGATCCAGGAGGCTACAGATCGGGTGTCGGCTGTCGCTCGCAAGACGCCCTTGGAGTACTCCCATACGTTTTCCGAACAGACCGGCGCCGACGTCCACCTCAAACTGGAGAACTTTCAGCGAACCGGCTCGTTCAAAATCCGAGGGGCGATCAACCGAATCGCCACGCTGACCGAATCCGAACAGGACGCCGGGGTCGTCACCGCCAGTGCTGGGAATCACGCCCAGGGTGTCGCGCTCGCGGCCACGCGGGCGGGCGTCGACGCGACAATTGTAATGCCGGAACACGCACCGATCTCGAAAGTAAAAGCCACCCAGCGGTACGGTGGCCGCGTGGTGCTCCACGGTACTGACTACAATGATGCGCAGGCCCGAGCCCACGAGATTGAGGAACGCGAGAATCGGACGTACGTCCACGCCTTCGACGACGAGGCGGTGATGGCCGGACAGGGAACTATCGGGCTCGAAATCCTCGATCAACTCCCGGAGGTCGAAACCGTCATCGTCCCCATCGGCGGCGGTGGACTCATCGCCGGAATCTCGACGGCGATCAAAACCCAGCGTCCCGATGTTCGAATAGTGGGTGTGCAGGCCGAGGGAGCCGCAAGCATCGCCCAATCGCTCCAGAAAGGTGAGATCCACACCAGAGACAGCGTCGACACAGTCGCGGATGGGATCGCCACTCGGTCTGTCGGCCAGCGGCCGTTCGAGGTGATTCAAAAGCAGGTCGACGAGGTGGTAACCGTCTCCGACGAGGAGATCGCACTGGCGCTGACACTCCTCTTAGAGCGGAGCAAAACCCTTGTCGAAGGGGCGGGCGCAGTTGCGCTGTCGGCACTGCTCGAAGAGCGTTTTGAGTACCGTGAGGATGAGGTAATCGTCCCCGCGCTCTGTGGCGGCAACATCGATATGAACGTGCTGACGACGGTGATCCTCCGTGGACTGGTCCAGATGGGCCGGTATCTGAAGATCACGACCGTGCTCAAAGATCAGCCCGGCGCACTGCAGGGGCTGATCGACATTATTGCCAACCAGCAAGCCAACATCTACGCGATTCACCACGAACGAACATCTCGGGAACTCGGGATGAGCGATACGGAAGTCGAGATCGAGTTGGAGACCCACGGCCCACAGCACGCCGCGGAGCTACTGGCGGAGCTCCGGTCGAACGGGTACGAGGTTGAGGTGCTTAAATAGTCAGTAGTCGGTCCCTACTGTCGGTTGGTGACATCTGTACTACGACACTCCGGACACTGTGTGACACGGCGAAACGGCGGCGCGCTGATCCGGTTCCAGTCGTCGCTGCCCGAGACTGCCGTGAATCCGCATCGTCGACACACTGATTTCGACTGGCTGTCGGCTGTGGTTGCCATACCATATCATGGGATGTCGACTCGAATAACGATTTTTCAGCCCGTCTGAGTGGTCAGTAGTTGTCAGCAAACGAATCCACGCAGACTTATGCCGTCAGTGGACAAATCGCCGGTATGAAACGGACGATCAGTACCGAGGACGCGCCAGCGGCGGTTGGGGCCTACAGTCAGGCGACGACCGATGGGTCGACGCTGTATACGGCTGGACAGATTCCACTGACGCCCGACGGGGAGCTGCTCGACGAGAAGTCGGTCGCCGAGCAGACCGCACAGGCACTTGATAATGTGGTGGCTATCTTGGAGTCCGAGGGGCTTGATGCGAGTGCGGTGCTGAAGACGACGGTGTTTCTGGCCGATATCGATGACTTCGCCGAGATGAACGAGACGTATAAAAGCTATTTCGACGCCGAGCCACCGGCCCGGAGCGCGGTCGAAGCCGGAGCGCTCCCGAAGGGCGTCGACGTCGAGATCGAGGCGGTTGCAACGATGGAGCCGTGAGACGCAGAACGAAATCGAGTGTGCTTTGGGGGACGGTCGGCATGCTGACGTTCCTCGTCTGCGTACAGGGGTATCGCCTGCTGATCGGGTCGCTGCCGACGGGGTATCTCGGCATGATTGTCATTGGGTTGCTGGTTGGAACGACCGCCGGGATGATGTCGTATTTCGCCGAACCACGGCTGGCCGCGAAGGGAAGGACTTAAAATCGCAAGCAGGCTATGGTTGGATACGAGCCAGAATGGCCGAGTGGTAAGGCGCACGCCTGGAAAGCGTGTTCCCTTTGGGATCCAGGGTTCAAATCCCTGTTCTGGCGTTTTTCCGACGAACAATAACTTCGAGCACCGCGTAGCGTGTGCTCGGTCGACGTGAGTCGGAACACGACATCAAACAGGGATTTGAGCAGCGAGCGAGGCGTGGCGCTATGCGCCACGCTAGCGAACGGGTGCTCTGCACCCGTGAGCGAGGCGAAGCCGAGCGAGTGAGTTCAAATCCCTGTTCTGGCCGTGCGTTCGGGTGTACCAATATCAACTCCGTCGACTCTCTATGCAAGCATTTCTGACAGCGTATTCACTCAAGAGCGGTGCATGTGAACAGTTGTCGACATAGAAAGCTTCATAACCATGGCATTCCTTGACACGGTTGACAATGCCAGACACGAAAGCAGGCCGCGAACGGAAAGGCCGCAACAAGCTCGCACAGCTAGAGTCGAAACTGAACAACCGCGAGCGAGAGTTACTGGGTGAACAGGCCAGGCCACCCGAACCTGATCGTGTCGACAGTGAGTTCCTCACCGATCCGAGCGAACTCGAAACATAACCGACCCCTCTCGTTCTCCTCGTCGAAGTTACATTACTAGCGATTGCTACCGCTTGTCGACAGATACAGACTGGTTACCAGCAATAATGCAGTGATTACTTTCAAAGTAGGTGTCGACTACCGTCCGACACAGTATATAAAAGTGCAAAAATCACCGTCACACACCAAATAAAGTCGTGTGTTATCGAGGCACACGAATTGTCTTGATTGTACAGCCTGCCGTGTGTTTACTGATCATCAATCCAATATCTCTGGTCGCCGGTGGTCCTCTCGCTACCACAGAATTTATATAGAATCACAAACAATCAATCAGGTGTACTATGAGTCAGCGTATGCAGCAAGGTCAGCCGATGATCATTCTCGGAGAGGATTCACAGCGCGTCCAAGATAAGGACGCCCAGCAGTATAACATCTCTGCAGCCCGGTCAGTCGCCGAGGCCGTACGGTCGACACTCGGACCGAAAGGGATGGACAAGATGCTCGTCAACTCGATGGGCGATGTCACCATCACCAACGATGGTGTCACCATCCTCACCGAGATGGACATCGACAACCCGACCGCCGAGATGATCGTCGAAGTCGCCGAGACACAGGAAGACGAGGCAGGCGACGGCACGACGACCGCCGTCGCAATCGCCGGCGAACTCCTGAAGAATGCCGAGGACCTTCTCGAACAGGAGATCCACCCGACTGCGATTATCAAAGGCTACCACCTCGCAAGCGAGAAAGCCCGCGAAGAAGTCGACAACATCGCCGAGCCAGTCGACCCTGACGATGAACAGCTGCTCCAGAAGGTCGCCGAGACCTCGATGACCGGCAAGGGCGCAGAGCTCGAAAAGGACGTCCTCGCCGATCTCGTCGTTCGCGCAGTCCAGCAGGTCACCGTCGAAGCCGACGACGGCTCCCACGTCGTCGACCTCGAAAACGTCAAGATCGAGACCCAGACCGGCCGCTCGGCCGGAGAGTCCGATCTCTTGGTCGGTGCAGTCATCAATAAGAACGCGGCCCACGGCGACATGCCGACGAACTTCGAGAGCGCCGACACGCTGCTGCTCAACGAGGCAATCGAGATCGAAGAGTCGGACGTCGACACCCAAGTCTCGATTGAGACCCCTGATCAGCTCCAGAACTTCCTCGATCAAGAGGAAAAGCAGCTCAAACAGAAAGTCGAGGCAATCGTCGACAGCGGTGCTGACGTCGTCTTCTGTCAGAAAGGCATCGACGACCTCGCCCAGCACTACCTTGCCAAAGAGGGCATCCTCGCTATTCGCCGGACCAAGAAGTCCGACATCAAGTTCCTCAAGAACGTCCTCGGTGGCTCGGTCGTCTCCGATGTCGACTCGGTGACCGCCGCCGATCTGGGTAAAGGCTCGGTCCGACGCGACGAGGACGACGAGCTGTTCTACGTCGAAGGCACTGGCGACGAGGTCCACGGCGTGACGCTCCTGCTCCGCGGTTCGACCGACCACGTCGTCGACGAACTCGAACGTGGTATCAACGACGCCATCGACGTCGTCTCGACGACCGTCTCCGACGGTCGCGTCCTCGCCGGTGGTGGCGCACCTGAGGTCGAACTCGCGTCCCGACTCCGCGATTACGCCGACTCGGTCTCCGGCCGCGAACAGCTGGCCGTCGAGGCCTTCGCTGATTCGCTCGAACTCGTTCCCCGCGTCCTCGCGGAGAACGCTGGCCTCGACTCGATTGACCTGCTCGTCGACCTCCGTGCGGAACACGAAGGCGGCGACACCCACGCTGGCCTCAACGCATTCACCGGCAACGTCGAGGACACCTTCGACGCCGGCATCGTCGAGCCAGCCCACGCCAAAGAGCAGGCCCTGGCGTCTGCAACCGAGGCCGCAAACCTCGTTCTGAAGATCGACGACATCATCGCCGCGGGCGATCTGTCGACCTCCGGTGGCGACGAGGAAGGCGGCGCACCCGGCGGCATGGGTGGCATGGGCGGGATGGGTGGCATGGGCGGCGCGATGTAAGCGAGGCGGGAAAACACGAACCAACGGTGAGTGGCAAACCGCCTCGGTGTCGAGCGGGCGGCCAGCGTCGCTGGCGCCTCTAACGTGGCGGCTTCGCCGCCACGCGGGCCTCGCCCGCGAGACGATGTGAAGATAGGCCACACACCACCTGCTGACTCTCCGAACGGTATTGTTGTCGAGTAATTGATTTTGCGGTACTCGGTGCTATTCTCGAACTCGTGAGTCGCGGCTGTCGACGACCCCACGCGTTAATATCACGGCGTCGAACCAATCTATATGCACACGCTGCTGCTCGATAGCGAGGATGTCCGGGCGAACGCACCGATGGGGCAGCTGATTTCGGCGCTCGAAGACGCCTTCGGGGCCTACCAGCGCGACGACGCCCAGATGCCAGCCAAATCCTACATCGATCTCCCGCAGTACAACGGTGATTTTCGGTCGATGCCAGCCTATCTCAACGTTCGTGGCGATTCGGTCGAAACGAACGATGGCTGGGATGCGGCGGGCGTCAAATGGGTCAACGTCCACCCCGACAATCGCGCCGAGTATGGACTGCCGACCGTGTTGGGAACGATGATCTACTCAGATCCAAAGAACGCCTTTCCACTGTCGATTATGGACGGTCGCGAGCTGACGATGCTCCGAACCGGTGGGGCCGCAGCAGTCGCAACCGACCATCTCGCTATCCCTGAGGCACGGTCGCTCGGCATCGTGGGCGCTGGCGTCCAGTCCTACAGCCAACTGGAAGCCATCGCAGCAGTTCGCCCTATCGAGGAGGTCGTGATTTCGGATGTCGACCCCGAGCGCGCCGCCGAGTTCATCGATCAGTTCGAAGACCGCTTCGAAATCCGGGCTGGATCGGTCGCTGAGGCCGCAGGCTGTGACGTCCTCTCGACCGTGACGCCGGTCGAATCACCGATTGTCGACCGTGAGGACGTGGGCGATCACACCCATATCAATGCCATCGGCGCAGATGCAGCGGGGAAACACGAACTTGCCGACCAGATTCTGTTGGACGCCAAACTCGTGATCGACGATTACGAACAGACTACCCACTCGGGAGAAATCAACGTCCCGTACAGCGAGGGTACACTCACCGACGACGATATCTACGGCTCGCTTGGCGAAATCGTGGTCGACCAGAAGGAGGGACGAACAGTCGACGACGGAATCACCGTCTTCGATTCGACCGGCTTGGCAATTCAGGACGTTGCGGCCGCTCACGTTGTGTACACGCAAGCAACCGAGAACGGAAACGGGACCGAGTTCGATCTGCTTGGGGTAGCCGAGTAGTCGTTGTCTACTGTTGCTTTCGGAGCCGTACGAGGAGTTTCTCGACACCGACCACTAGCAGGAAGACAGGGATCAACGGGAACAGCAGCGTCATCACGCCGAGAAAGACGACCCAGCCAATGAGATCCATCCCCGTGTCGTCGTGGCTCTTATAGCCAGGGGTCACCGTTCTGTACGCCGATTCGAGAACGCCGGGATCGGACTGTTCGTTGCTCATACATGTATTTGGTGTCGAAATCCTATAAGCGGGGTGTCAGCAAAACGTGACTGTGGCTCTTGGTGGGTGGTCGATCTACTCGATGTGGATCGCTGGCCGGAACGGCACTGCTTTCGAGGCCCGATCTTCGGGATCGTCGATCTCCACGCCGTCCTCGGCATAGATCTCGACGGCGGCGTCGTACTCTCGTTCGAGGAAGTCGACGGCCGTCTCATAGGTCGAACGCTCGTCGATCTCATCCATCACGGCCAACACATCGTCGTCGAGACTCCGAACCAGTTCGACCAGATCCTGAACCAACTGATTGACTTCGTTGCCGCGCTCTCGAAGATCAGGGTCCTGCATCACTTCCCCCATCACATCGCCAACGTTGGTACCGGTCTCCCGAACCGTCTCGAAGACCGATTGCTTCCAGTCAGCGGCCACATAGACCCGAATCGTCTCGGGGTCCTGTTCGGTGACTTTGAGAATATCTTGAATGTCACCGGTGAGTCGCTCGATCCCCCGCTCCTCAGTCTCGGTGCGCGTCGACTGCCACTCGCTTTCGACCTCGGGCCATGGCGCGTCCTCGGCTGGGGTCCCCGTCAACTGCTCGTGGAGTTCGTTCGTCATGAACGGAATGAAGGGGGCCAGAAGCCGAAGTCGGGTTTCGAGGACATGCTGGAGCGTCCACTGAGCGCCCGGTCGGTCGAGATCGGCCCGTCGACGATACCATTTGAGGTGTTCGTCGAAGCCGTAGAACGCTGCCTGCGAGGCGGTCCGGGTCTCGGAATTGTCGAGGGCCGCAGTGACGTCCGCAACCGTGGTCTGGAGTTTCGAGAGCAGCCAGCGGTCGATATGTTCGAGGTCAGTATCCGGGTCGACATCATCGGTCACATCTTCGCTGATCAGTTCTTGGGCACGGTTCCAGAAGCGCGTGAGTTGCCTTTCGACACCCGCGACCTGCTCAGAGCGCCAGTCGTAATCCTGCCACGGCTCGGCGGAGTTCAGCAGGAAGAACCGAACGGTGTCGGCTCCGTAGTCCTCGATTGCCTTGCCGGGGAGGACGACGTGGCCCTTCGACGAGGACATCTTCTCGCCTTCCAAGAGGCCCATTCCCATGATGGTGATTCCTTCGGGCCACTGAGCCTCGTCGAACAGTTCGGCGTGGTGGAACAGATAGAACGTGAGGTGGTTCGAGATGAGGTCGTTGGCCGAAAACCGCTGGGTGACGGGATACCAGTACTGCCATTCGGCTCGCAGGTCGAGTGCACGAGGGTCCGCTTTGCCGTCGACTGCCTTGTCGCCGTAGAACAGCGCGTCGAAGAATTCGCGGTCGAGATCCTCGGTCGGAATCTCGTCGAGTCGGTGAGCGATGGTGTAGTAGGCCATATAGATCGTCGAGTCGCTCAGCGGCTCGATGACGAAGCTCTCGTCCCACGGCAGTCGGGTGCCCAACCCGTAGTTCCGAATACAGGGCCACTCGTTGAGCCAGTCGATGGTGTGGTCGTACTCCCCACGGGTGTTGTCGGGGATGGTGTCCAGCTGGTCGACGACGCGCTTGGCCTCGGCTTTCCAGTCCTCGTCGTTGTAGCTGAGGAACCACGTATCCTGATAGGCGACGACTACTTTACCGCCAGCCCGAGAGATGACGGGTTCCGGGAAGTCGTACAGCTCGCCAAACGAGCCCTGCTCACGGTAGGCAGCGGCTAACTCGTCGCGCACGTCCTCGATGAGTTCGCCGCTGAACTCGCCGTACTCGTCGTGGAGTCGACCGGTGTGGAACTCCGCGTTGTAGACGTCCTGTGTGACCTCTTTGAGATTCGGGTTGTTACTGCTGGTGATTCCAGCCGATTCGACGGCGTCTTTGGCTGGAATGTCGCCGTAGCCTTCGACATCGAGAATGGGAACGGGTTCGATTGCGTCGACCTCTGTGGGGTCGATGCCGTAGCTTTCGAGGCGTTCAGGGTCGGCCTTCGCCTCCAGCAGGGCGAGATAGTCGTCGGGGCTGTGAGCAGGGACCGACATGACGACGCCGGTCGCGTTGTCAGCGTCGACGAACTCCGCGGGAAGAACGAGAACTTCGTCGCCGGTGACGGGGTTAGTGACGTGTTCGCCGACGAACTCCGAGCCTTGGAACTCGCGTGTGATGTCGACCTCGTGGTCCTGCAGTTCCAGTTTTTCGGCGGCCTCAACCGAGACGAGCCACTGCTCGCCGTCGACCGTTGCCTCGACGTAGGTCGAGTTGGGGTTGATGTAGGCGTTGGTAACACCACGGACCGTTTCGGGTCGAAGCGTCGCCATCGGGACGACCATATCACCCTGCTCGAATTTGACGAGAGTGTATTCTTGGTATTCGACATTTTCGCCTTCGAGCAGATCGTGAGTGGTGACCGGGTTTTCCTGCTCAGTGCAGAATTTGACCGGGTGGAGGCCCTTTTCGAGTCGACCGCGCTCGCGGAGAGTTTCGTACTGCCAGGTGATGAACTTGGAGTAGCGGTCGTCGTTGGTCGTAAACTCTCGTCGCCAGTCGATAGAGAGACCGAGCGACTGCATTCCCGTTTTGTAGTGTTCTTCGATGAAGTGCCGGGCGTACCCCATCGGCGTTTCGAGGTCGGAGAGGACGTCGTCGGAGACGTTGTAGGTGTCCTGCAGGACGGACATCTGTTTTTCCTCGCGTTTTTCGAGGCGCTCGACCGCACCGATAATCGGCGTTCCGGTGACGTGCCATGCCATCGGGAACAGGACGTTGTCGCCCTGCTGTCGACGGTATCGGGCATACACGTCGGGGACAGTGTAGGTTCGGGCGTGGCCGATATGCATCCCGCCGCTCGGGTAGGGATACGGGACCGTGATGAACGTCGTCTCCTCGGCTTCGGGATCTGCGGTCGAAGTGGGATCCGGTTCGTACCGCTCCTCGGTGTCCCACCGCTCCCGCCAGTCGGCTTCGAGTTCCTGCGGGTTGTAATCCATACGGGTCTCTCTGTGTGTCGGGCCTAAAATAGCATCTATCGCTGGCGGCGCTCGGACGACCGGTCAGGCGAACTTTCGGACAGTCATGTTCAGTGTATCGAGGTCGACAATCGGTGCGTGAGCCACATCAGGGTCAATATTGACTTTCTTCTGGAACTCGGTTTGGGCCTGCCAACAGCCGCTGTTGACCGACAACACGTTGTGGTACTTCCCCCAGCCGAGTTTGTGGACGTGACCGGTGTGGAAGACGTCCGGTACATCGTCAATAACTAAGTAGTCCTTTGTTTCGGGTGCAAGTCGCATCTTGCCTCCGTACTGCGGTGCGACGTGCCGCTTTTTAAGCAGCTGGTACATCGCCTTGTGCGGCTCGTCGTAGCTGGCTTTGTCTTCGGGAAGTTCGGCAATCACCTCGTCGAGCGAGACGCCGTGATACATCAAAATCGAGACGCCTTCGATTGTGACGGTCGACGGATTGCCTGTAATTCGGGCATCGTGGGCTGACATAATGTTCCGCAGCTCCTCGTCAAATCCGGGCTGTGGTTCGGCGAGTCGGACCGCATCGTGGTTGCCGGGAATCATCACGATCTCCATATCACCCGGCACAGCTTTGAGATGCTCCGAGAACGCCTCGTACTGATCGAAGATGTCGACGATATCCAGCTCTTTGTCCTGGTCGGGATACACTCCCACACCCTCGACCATATCGCCCGCAATCAGGAGGTATTCGACGGATTCGGCCTCCTCGGTGTGGAGCCAGTCGGCGAATCGGTTCCAAGCGTCGGCCATGAACTCTTGGCTCCCGACGTGGACATCGGAAATAAGCGCGGCCTGCACGTGGCGGTCGGCTGTCGAGGGGCGGAACGTTCGGGGCACGTCGGGGAAAAACAGCGAGTCGACGAACATGATCCCACTGTCGTCGGCGAGGGTCCCCTGGACGGCGATACATTCGTCCAAGAGGAGGTCGTCGACCATATTTGCGATCTCGCGATCTTTCATCACGAGGACCGGGAACGTCCCTGTCGTATCTTCGAGTTCGATCAACCAGTGGCCGCTGGCTGTCGACCGAATGTCGTTGACAAGCCCGATCATCTCGGCTTCGCTGCCGCCAGCCATCGCCTGAATTGCTGAGGCCGGGCGGTGGTTAACTCGCCCGCCCAAGAGTTTGGAAAGCCGCTCGTAGCGATCTTTAAACGTGGTGACGAACTGACCGTACTCGCCGGTTCCGGTGCTCCGACCGGTGATATCGCCAGTGATCTCGGCTGGCTCCGGGGAGCGTGTCGACGCTTGGCCGGAGCTCGACTGAGGCTCGGTAGCACCGGTGTCGACCGCAGTCGAAGACCCCCCAGTTTCGACTGGACGTTCGGCTCCTTCCGTTGATTTTTCAGGATTTTTTGTTGGAGTCGAAACGGGGGTGTTTGAGGACGGTGATTCGGTGGAGACTGCTGCCGGATCGGGGGTTGGGGAGTTGAGCGTTTCCCGAACGCTGGCGGCGGTGATACGCAGCGCATCGTCGTCGGTGGCATCGACGACTGCTGCCAGTGCGGCCGTCGGATCGTCGGCTCCGGCCAGCAGCGTCACTGCCTCGCGCTCGGCATTGTAACCGCGTTCGGCGAGCGCACGGACGATCCGTGACTGAGTCTCCAGTGGCACAAAGTGTTGTGAGATGGCTCCGGTCAAAAGCATGCCGAACCACTGACCCGAACCGAAAGCAGTGAGTAACGTTTCGTGACAGGATACGGTGTGGAACAGTAAGAACAATATAACAGCCGCAGAGAGCGTATAAACAGCCGGTACTTGTGAGTAAGCCGTCACTATCGCAGGCAGAAGCTGAGTATCTGTGGACGAAATCACAAGACGTAGCAGGGAAATTACCCAGAAGGTTCAAACACGGGCCTATCGAATGAGAGGACAATGAGTCCAGGGGATCGTCGGTCGCCGGGCGACGAGGACAGCGGGGAGTCCGCTCAAGATTCCAGCGGGAAACCCGCTCAAGAGTCCAACGAGGGATCCACCCAAGAGTCGTCTGCCGAAATCGACGACCGATCCGCCGAGAACGGCCGCGCCGAGTCGACCGACCATCTCCGAGACGACGACCAGAGAGTCACTGACGAGCAGCAAGCAACCGGGAACTTTCAGTCACATACCGCGTCTCAAGAATCCGAATCGCTGTGGAGACGGTTCCGAACGGCCAGAGATGGACCGCTATTGTTACTTCGTGAGGTACTCATCAGTGGCGGTATCGTCCTCCTGATCGGACTGGTGTTGTTCGGCATCAGCGGCGTCTGGCCACCGATGGTTGCGGTCGAAAGCGAGAGTATGGAGCCGAACATCAACCAGTATGATCTGATTGTCGTCAGCGAACCAGGGCGGTTTGCAGCCGAGGAGGCCGACCGAAAAGGGGTTGTGACGGCGGCCTCGGTTAGCGATGGCGAACACGAATCGTTCAATCAGCCCGGGAGTGTGGTCGTTTACGACGATCCGAGCTCGTTCGGGCCACCGATCATCCATCGCGCACACTTTTACGTCGAGGATAACGAAAACTGGTACGACCGAGCGAATCCGGCGTACGTCTCGGCGGATAACTGTGCCGAACTCACCCACTGTCCGGCCCCCCACGCAGGGTACATTACGAAAGGCGACAACAACGCGAGCAACAGTCAGTACGACCAGGCAAACGGTATCGCGCCAGTCGTCAGACCGGAGTGGGTTACCGGTATTGCCCAAGTTCGGCTTCCCCACGTCGGCTACATCCGGCTTGCGCTGACCGGGGCGGCGAGTTTCGGTCCGCTCTTCCCTGCAGGAATCAGCGCGGTTGGTGCCAGTACGGCGTACGCAATCGGTCGACGGCAGATCTGGGAAAATTAGTCGTTGTCGAACCGGGCCTGGACGAACGGCTGGACGTTATCGATGTCGCCGAGCCGAGAGTCCGAGAGGAGAACGGCCTCGGTCTCGTCGATTGGGACCGAGAGGTTCATCTCCTTTGTTCGCCCGTAGCGACCTTTCGAAACGACGACCGCGTTGACGATGCCGAGCATGTCGAGTTCGCTGATGAGGTCGGTGACACGACGCTGGGTGAGTACGTCGGCATCGATCTCCTCGCAGAGCCGCTTGTAGATGTTGAACACCTCGCCGGTGTTGATGTTATGGACCCCATTCTTTTCAAGGAGGATGATCGAAAAGAGGACGATCTTGCTTTGGGTCGGAAGGGTGCGGACGACCTCGACGACCCGATCCAGTTCGATCTTGTCTTGGGCCTGCCGGACATGAGTCTCCTCGATCAGATCGGCCTGACTCCGCTCGGCGAGTTCGCCGGCAGTCCGGAGCAGATCCAGTGCGCGGCGAGCGTCACCGTGTTCCTGTGCGGCAAAGGCCGCACACAGCGGGATGACATCCGAGGTCAGGGCTTCGGATTTAAACGCGACATCCGCACGGTGTTGGAGGATATCCCGGAGTTGGGTGGCGTCGTACGGTGGAAAGACGATCTCCTCTTCGCCAAGCGAGGATTTGACACGGGGATCGAGGAAGTCAGTGAATTTGAGGTCGTTCGAGATCCCCATGATGGAGATCCGAGAGTTGGTGAGTTCGGAGTTCATCCGCGACAGATTGTAGAGGGTGTCGTCGCCGCTTTTCTCAACGAGTTTGTCGATCTCGTCGAGCATAATGACGACTACCCGCTCGTGGTAGTCGACGGCGTCGAAAAACGTGGAGTACACCCGGTCAGTAGGCCAGCCCGTCATCGGGACGGGATCGATCTCGTCGAGATCGGCAGTCAGTGACTCGATTTCGGCGTCGACCGCCTCGACCGAATCGTACTCCTCGGCCAGCGACCTGATCTCCTCGTCGTCAGCGTCGTCAGCGTTGGGAGCCGTCGGCTCGGCCGCGTCGATCAACTCATCGGACTCGGTCGACTGAAGCCGCTCGCGAACCTCGTTCAGTGTCTCGATTTTCGACTCGATCCGGGCCTCGTTTTTCTCGATGAATTTGTTTGCGAGTTGAGCGAGGACACGATACTGTGTGTCTGTCACCTCGCAGTTGATATACTCGACCTCACAGGGAACGTCGTACTTCTGGGAGGTCGATTCGAGTTCTTGGCTCACGAACTTCGCGCTGGCTGTTTTTCCGGTCCCCGTTTTCCCGTAAATAAGGATATTCGATGGCGTATCGCCCCGGAGCGCCGAAACGAGGATCGTCGCCATCTGGTTGATCTGGTCGTTTCGGTGTGGGAGTTCGTGGGGGGTATACGAGGGGCGGAGCACCTCTTTGTTCTCGAAGATCGGCTCGCTCGACAACAGGTCATCGAACAGCCCTTGGCTCTCATCGCTCGACTCCTCGAACATCGAATCGAAATCGAGATTCGTCGACGTGGCAGAGCGGTCTCTGGCGGCTGTCGAATCGTCTGCTGTGGCGTCGTCGGCGGACTCGGTCTCCGAGTCTGTGTTATCCTTCGTCATACTACCCCCTCTGTTTCAAGTGGAACCTGTGGCGCGTGCCGCCCAAACCGAACGGAGGGGACCGTAAGCGGGGAGTTCCATCCGAAAGGGCGGCAACACTGTATCCAGGTGATGCAGACGAAGCAGAGGAAGAGCGAATACAAAAACGTTCTCCCTTCGATCCAGCCGGCTGTTAATCGGTCCGGTCGGCTGACGGTGTGGGTGGGGAAGTGGCCGCCGGATCGGCCGTCGACTGGTCGGGGACGAGTCGTCGGTCGGGGAGATCGGCGTCGGGCTCGCGGCCGACAGTGAACAGTCGCTCAGTGAGCGTGAGTTCCTCGGTCGCCGGGCTGGGTTTTCGGATCGACTCGAACTCCACGGCCACCCCCTCGGGTTCGGCTGCAATACGGACCGTCGCCAGTTGGTAGGACGGGTAGAACACGGGCGGGAGGATGCCGATGATCCCGTCGCGGCGGTGGAGTCGCTTGAGCCACGTTCCCGTGTTGACCAGCAGGCCGCCGTCGACGCCCTGCAATGAGGGGCGGTGAGTGTGGCCATAGCAGAAGATGGCGGTGTCGGGGTTGTCGTCGAAGATCTCGCGGGCGGCCGTTTCGTATGGAGCCTCGGCGTCGACAGTGAGCGCCGTCTCGAAGACGCCGAACCGGTTGATCGTCTGTCTCACGTCTCGCCGAATGAAGTAGAGTGGGATGCCAACCAACAACAGCAGCCCGGTAACAATGACATTGATCGACAGCAGGAACCAAGCGACGTCTCCAGCCCTGCCGAACTGGGCGAGAAACGCCGCTGTTCGGTCGACCGGGAGCGACCAGATGCCGACGAGATCGAGTCCCGCAACGAGGGCGAGGATGGCGCTGATATTGAACAGCAGGAGGAAGGGGACAAGCGAGTAGCGGAGGACGGGGTTCATCTCCCGGTAGAAGTATTTCGAGATGAGCCACACCGGCATCCGCTCGGTGGGTGTGACTGCCTGAACGTCTTTCAGCCAGTTGTAGCGCCCCCGGTCGGAGAGCTTCCCCGCGCGGCTCGTGATGAGGGTGTTGTAGTAGTAGCCCAGCGGTGTGGCGTGAGGGTTGCCCCAGTCTTCGATGCGGTTATTGGGGTCCTGCTGGTGGCCATGTTCGAAATGGATGACGCGGTCGCCGACTCGGCGTTCGAGCGACTGGTCCTGAACGAGGTCGACGTTGTACTCGGCAAGGCGGTCGACGTACGCATCGTAGGCTGCGAGTTCGTGGTCGTGGTTGCCCGGGAGGAGGGTTATCTGGATGTTCTGGCCGGTCGACCGGAGCTGGTCGAACAGTTCGGGATAGCTTGCTTCGAGGATATCGAACTTGGCGATTCCGTCAGCAGTGGTGAACTCCCAGAGACCGAATGCGTCACCGTTGATCAGGAGCTCGGCCTTCTCGTCGGTCGATTCCAACTCCCTGAGAAACCTGAGTAGCTCATCGAGGAAGTCGACCTCCTCTAACTGCTCGTCGCCGCCGATGTGGAGATCGCTGATGACGTAGTAGACTCGGTCGACATCATCTGCCATTAGGTGTGATACCTAACCACACGATAAAACGGTTGTCTTCTACACGGATGAAGATAGTAGTCGGTCAGTGTAACTGCCAACTGTCGACTGGTGTGTTGGGTTGACTGGTATGTTGGGTCGATTCGTTTGTGTCGGTTGGGCCACACGAACTGTCTAGCCCCCCACCCCTTCGTTTCCACTGGAACTCCACGAGAGGGTGGGGGTGGGTACGAGAACTACTAGTAGTCGAGAGAAATCTTTATATCCTTTCCATAGAAACCAAATCCGTACTGCACTAAGTACTGTTATCTAGTTGTTTTTGTTTGTTGTATGAAAGAGAGACTAGTCTAGGAATTTTCTAGTCGACAGTTTTGCTCCGCTGTAGACACACTGTTGGAGGGTTCCACCCGAAACGAAGGGGTGGGGGGCTTGGCCGTCTGATCGTGTCGGCTCCTGGGTACCCTCACTCATCCGACTCATCCGACTCGGCTGGCTATCATCCAGATCAAGCGACACGTCAGGCTGACCACTCCAACCGATGTTTGCCCGACCAATCGATTCGCATCATCCACTCCGTCACTACTCAGTTCCTTCGACTCCAACAGTTCCGTCGACCAACCGTCCACCTCTCACCGCCGACTATTCGGGTCCTGCCATTCATGACCTGCCTGCTACTGCCACCCATGACTTACCTGCTAGTTCGATTTAGCTGCCGTCCAGTACAGTAGCCAGTGTTTCGTGACAGTCGACGTTTGCCAACAGTCAATTCCAGTCGATAAAAGTCGTTGAACCGCCGAAAAACAGTCGGTAGCCACCGTAACAACGTGGTACCCTCCCCTGTGTCTGACGCAGTGCTTAAGTGTGCCCGGTGGTCAAGATGGTGCATACGCTCCTCTGTACGCGCGACGCGGGGGGTGCGGGAGCTCACATGATGGGTCTGATTACAAGTCTCAAAGACAGCGTTTCACGGGTCACCGACCGGCTGTTTGCCACCGAGGAGCCGAAGCGAATCGGCATCTACGGACCGCCAAACGCCGGAAAGACGACTCTTGCGAACCGTATTGCACGCGACTGGACTGGCGACGCTATCGGGCCTGAAAGCCACGTTCCACACGAAACGCGCCGGGCGCGACGCAAGGAGGGCGTCGACATCGAGCGCAACGGGAAATCGGTCACTATCGACATCGTCGACACACCGGGTGTCACCACGAAAGTCGACTACAAGGAGTTCCTCGACCACGACATGGAGAAAGACGACGCCATTCGTCGCTCCCGAGAGGCCACCGAGGGTGTCGCCGAGGCCATGCACTGGCTCCGGGAGGACGTCGACGGCGTCATCTACGTCCTCGATTCGACGACCGATCCCTTCACGCAGGTCAACACCATGCTGATCGGGATCATCGAGAGCCGGGAACTCCCCGTCCTCATTTTCGCTAACAAGACCGATCTCGAAGACTCGGACGTCCAGCGCGTTGCCGACGCGTTCCCCGACCACGAGACGGTGCCGCTGTCGGCACTGGAGGGGAACAACATGGACGAAGTGTACGACAAAATCGCGGAGTACTTCGCATAATGCCCGAAACAACACCCAGCGATTCGGACAGTGGTGTCCAGATCGACCTGATCAGCGGCTCCCGAATGGCCGGGCTCCGCAGCATGGAGAAGATCCGCCTGATTCTCGATGGGGTCCGCGAGGGAAACATCGTTATCCTCGAAGAGGGACTGTCACCCGATGAAGAATCAAAACTCATCGAGGTGACGATGACCGAGATCAGCCCCGACGATTTCTCGGGCATCGAGATCGAGAGCTATCCACGAGCCGAGGCCGCCGACCAGAGCTTTTTGGACAAACTCATGGGCCGGGAGTCGACCAAGAAGCTCACGGTCATTGGGCCAGCCAACCAGATCGAAACGCTCCACAAGGACGAACAGCTCATCAGCGCGCTGGTCTCCCGGAAATAGTTCTCTATGCCACACCAGTGTACCAACTGCGGGCATACGTTCCCCGACGGCTCCAAAGAGATGCTTTCCGGCTGCCCTGACTGTGGCGGCAACAAGTTCCAGTTCAAACCCGCCGGCCAAACCGAGAGCCAATCAGCCACCGACCAATCAACGAGTCCCCCACCGACCACTGACTCATCGTCGAGTACCCCACCAACCACCAACTCACCCTCGTCGACCCAATCTCCACCCGAAACCGAGGGGGTCGAGAGTGATACCGACGCGACAGCCGATCAGCCCCTCGATTCTTCGACCGAAGCCCCCGCTCAGTCGACGGCGCGGTCGGATGTCGTTACCGACCAAGAGGTAACTGCTGCTGGTTCGATGGGGCCACAGTCCGACGACGAGGAGTCGACTCCAGACTCCCAGCCAGCCGGGACGGAGCCAGCCGCCGAGAGCAGTCCCGAGGCCGCCGAGGACGGATCGAGTCTTGATCAGCTCCGAAAGGAACTCAACGACCAATTCGAGTCCATTCGGATCGTCAGTCCCGGCCAGTACGAACTGAACCTGATGGAGCTCTACGACCGCGACGAGTACATCATCTCGCTCCGCGAAGACGGCCGCTACGTGATCGAAGTCCCCGACGGCTGGGGCGACTCCTGATCAGTACCGAAACCGACGATGAGGCCGCTGCCCCTTGGTCGACTGTTTCGTTGCTTATTTACTCCCGGTTCAATATCTCGATTCTGCAACCCTTCCAGAAGTGAACAACGTTATGCAGGTCCCCATGTTAGGACCGTCCATGTTTACCGACGACATGCGATTCACATGTGGCTGTCTCAGTGACGTACCGCGATTCCGGAGGGCGGTCTAATGAGAGTCGTCGCCAAGTTCGGCGGAACGAGTTTGGGGAGCGGCGACCGGATCAACCGCGCTGCGGACTCAATCGCCGCCGCCGTTGAGGCGGGCCATCAGATCGCGGTCGTGGCCAGCGCGATGGGCTCGACGACCGACGAACTGCTCGACGAGATCAACTTCGAAGCCTCGGACGCCGACCGCGCCGAAATCGTCTCGATGGGCGAGCGAACCAGCGTCCGCATGCTCAAAGCCGCACTCACCGCCCGCGGCGTCGACGCCCTGTTCCTCGAACCCGGCAGCGACGAGTGGCCGATCATCACCAACGATCTGGGCGAGGTCGACGTCGAGGAAACCAAACGCCGCGCCGCACACCTCGCTGGCGAACTCGACGGCGTCGTTCCGGTCATCACGGGCTTTCTCGCACAGAATATCGAGGGTGACATCACGACCCTCGGCCGCGGTGGCTCGGATACGACCGCCGTCATGCTCGGTAACTACATGAACGCCGACGAAGTCGTCATCGTCACTGACGTCGAGGGTGTCATGACCGGCGATCCACGGGTCGTCGAAGGGGCCCGCAACGTGGGTCGGATCTCGGTCGACGAACTCCGAAATCTCTCCTTTAGGGGTGCGGAGGTTGTCGCGCCAAGTGCGTTGTCCTACAAAGGCGAACATCTCGGGGTTCGAGTCGTCCACTACCAGCACGGTGACCTGCTGAGCGGCGGTACCCAGATCGAAGGCCAGTTCGAGAACCTCATCGATATGCAGGAACAGCAGTTGGCCTGTCTGACGGTCGCTGGTCGGGCGATCCGCAACAGCCCCGGTATCTTGGCTGATCTCTCCCAAGCACTCCGCGCCGCGGACATCAATATCGATGCGGTCGCAAGCGGGATGGACTCGATCACGTTCTACACCAACGAAGACCTCGCCCAGAAGGCCGAGGCACTCCTCCACGAGGAGGTCGTCAGCGGCACGACGCTGTCGAGTGTCACTGTCGAAGACGGCATCGCAGTCATCCGCGTCACTGGCGGCGAACTCCCGAATCAGCCAGGTGTCATCCAGGAAGTCCTCACCCCGATTGCGGACGCCGGTATCAACATTCAGGACGTCATCACCAGCGCGACCTCGGTCGCCGTCTTTGTCGACTGGGACGACCGCGAAGACACGCTCGAAATCGTCCAAGACCACGTCTAACTGTCTGCTTTTATTTTCCTGCCTGCAGCCGCGTGCCGATCTGTTTGGGGAGTCCGGCTTCCTCGACGGCCTCGATGACTCGATCAATGTCGTAGTCGACGCGATGTTCCATCACTGTCGGACTGTCTCCATTCTCATCGAGTTCTACCACCGCAAACGCCGCCTTTGGATCGCCGTTCCGAGGCTGGCCGACGCTTCCCGGATTCAAGACGATACCCCCCTCGAACGTCCGATACTCTTGGACATGCGTGTGACCCAACATAACGATCTCCACTCCTTCACCGATCATCGAGGCCGAAAACTCGGACGAGTAGGTGTATCGATCCGGATCCTCGGGGTGGCCGTGGACCATGTGAATCCGCCCGTCGGCGACGAACTGTTCGGTCGGCAGCGATCGGAGCCACTCCATGTCGACATCACCCAACTCTTCGCGGGCGTGCCGGACCCCGGCTTTCGCCATCGAGTTGAACCGCCGCCCGCCGTCGAAGGCGACTGCTCGGTCGTGGTTGCCCCGCACCGTCACCGCACCCAACTCCCGGACCCGGTCGATACAGGCGGCGGGCCACGGGTTGTAGCCCACGACATCGCCCGCACAGAGCAGGCGGTCGACCGGACCCATCGCCTCACACACCGCCTCGAAGGCGGGCAGATTACCGTGAATGTCCGAAATGATACCGAAGCGCATACCATCGCTTCGGTCGAGGGACAAAAATCCGTTTGGGGTCGATATCTGTTTTCAAAAGGAGTTGTGGTGGTCGCCCGTCGTCTGGTGGTCGCCGCCCGCCTACCAGAAGGGGCCCTCGTCCCGCCGCGATGCCGTCTGGGTCAGCCCCGGCTCGGGGTTGAGTTCTTTTGCCGGAAGACTCCACCCGTCGTCGACCGGCGGCAACGTCTCGCCCTCGCTCGGGAACGCCCAATGGCCGAGCGTTCCCTGAATCCGCGTCTGCTCGCCGTCGACGGCCACTCGGAGCGTCGGGGTCAACGTGCCCGCAAAACGCTGACGTTGCTCCTCGCCCGACAGCGCCGCGAGCTCGCCGATCGCGACCCCGTCGAACTCGGGATAGTTGCAAAACCCACTCACGAGCAGTTCCTCGCCGTGGTCGACCGCCAGCCACGAGTAGGCCTGAAACGGTGCGCTCGCCGGGTTCGTCACGACCAGTCCTGACTCGTTTAGCGGCCGATACTCGCCGCCCAGCGAGTCGGCAACGAACCCGTAGAGGGCGTCGTACCCCGAGAGCCCCGGCGCGAAGGTGTCGACGTGGCTGGAGACGAATAGGTAGTAGCGACCCTCATGGACCACGACGTGGGGGCGTTCGATCTCCTGGTTCACACAGACGCTGTCGAAGATCGGCGGGCGGAACTCCCAGTCGAGGGGATCGCCCGACGGCGAGACCGCGAGGCCGACACACCCGTTAAACGCCTGCTGGTCGGCGTCACCACCGCAGTCGTCGGCCGCCGGTGGCGTGTTCGACTCGAAAAGGAGGTGTGTCCGGCCGGTCTCGGGGTCCTCGAAGAACCACGGATCGCGGAACGTGTAGGTCATCTCGCCGGACTGGGCCTGTGTCTCGTACCACTCGTCGTCCGCCTCAAGGAGGACCTCGTGGCTCCATGGCCCTTCGATGGTGAGCTCGCCGTCGACCGTCTCAAGGGTTCCGCCGTAACCCACGGCGAGCCGCTGGGTGTAGGTCAGGTCCTCGCTGTCGGCGTCGCCCGCGGCCGTATAAAAGAAATACAGCTCGCCGTCGTCGTACAGCGCCGACCCGGCCCACTGCCGGGTGCCGAGGGCGTCGTCGCCGAAGACGGGGCCGCGGTCGGTCCACTCCCGACCGTCGCGGGAGACGAAATACCGGTGTTCGGCGATGTCGTGGCGCTCGCCGGGCGTCACGTCGGCCGGGGCCGTCAGCGAGATCAGCACCTGCCAGCCGTCGACGGTGGCGATCTCGCCGCTCCGAGTGCGGAGCGGCCATGTATCCCAGACGTGGAGATCGGGTGCCGGATCGCTCTCCGGTAGTCCGGCCGGAGGTGCGACCGTCCCGTCGGTTCGCTCGATCCGGTCGGCCGCTTCGCGGCTCCACCGAGTCCACTCCCGGTCGGCGCTCGTTTCTCTCATCGATCCTCCATCAACTGGTCGACGGCCGACCGATCCGGCAGCGCGGCCATCGCCCCGCCCTCGGTCGTCGCAAGGGCGGCGACGGCGTTGGCGAACGCGAGCGTCTCGGTCGGGTCGGCCTCCTCTGTGAGGGCCGCGACCGCACCCGCAAGAAACGCATCGCCAGCGCCGGTGGTGTCGACGGCGTCGATCTCGTAGCCCGAATGATGCCACTCGCCTTGCCCCCACGCCGAGTCGCCGTCGGCGACTGCCCGTGCGCCCGCCGTCCCTTCTGTGAGCAGGACGATCTCGGGACCCTTTTCAAGCAGTCGGTCGGCGAAGCCGTCGCTGCTGGCGTCGATTGCGGTCGGCTCGAAGTCCTCGCGGGTCGCTTTGAGCACGTCGGTCCGCCGCAGCATTCGTTCGAGCGTCAGCGTCATGTCGTCGGATTCGGCCCACAGCTCCGGCCGGGTGTTGGGATCGAAGACGATCCGACAGCCCGCCTCTTGGGCTCGCTCGACAAGCTCGAAGGTCGCCGAACGGGACGGCTCGGCCGACAGCGTCACGCCACCGACAACCAGCCAGTCGACCGCCGCCAGCGTCGCGGTGTCGACCACGTCGGTCTGCAGGACGGTGTCGGCAGTCCGCTCGCGATGGAAGCTAAACTCCCGGTCGCCCGTCTCGCCGTGGCTGACGAATGCCAGTGCCGTCGCGTTTTTGACGCGCGTGACGAACCGCTCGGGCAGCCCTTCGGCGTCGAGCCGGTCGGCCAGAAACTCGCCAAAGGGATCGGTCGACAGCGTCGTACACAGCCACGGCGTTTCGTTGAGCCGGGCGAGCCCGACGGCGACATTGGCGGGGGCACCACCAGCCCGCCGGTGGAACGTTTCAACCCCGGCCAGCGATCCTGGAGTATCGGGAATAAAATCGATGAGCGCTTCGCCAGCGACTAAGACCGACGGCTCAGACATCGTTCCATCTGTCCGTGGGATGCTGTTCACGCGGTCGAAGACGCTCGCCTGGTTTTGGTTTCCGGTCGTGTAGTGGGTTGGTCTCTGTCATTTTGGGTTCCGTTACACTCATGGATATATGGTGGTAGATAATAAATTTTGAAGATAGTACAACACCTGTTGTACCTTAGAATCGAGAGATCGGGGCCGAGATCTGCCCGGTATCCGCGGTACGGTGACTAGTCAGAGTCACGGTCGAATCCGGACCTAGACTGTCGACCATCCGGAATCACGTACTGTCGACCATCCGAAATCACGTACTGTCGACCATCTGGAATTAAAACGCGGACAGTACGCTGAAGGCAACATTTTTGTAATGGCTGTATTACGATCACATAGATGATTGATTATTCGACGGATGCGAGCCCTAACGGTGCGGTATGAACGGTGAGGAGCTTATCGAGACGCTGGAGGATGCCGGGTTGTCACCGTATCAGGCCGACGCCTTCGTGACGTTGCTCGGTCTCGGATCGGCATCAGCGACTCAAATCGCCAAGGCCAGTTCCGTCCCTGATGCGAGAATTTACGATGTACTCCGTGGGCTCGAAGAGGCGGAGTATATCGAGACCTATCAACAGGACAGCTTACACGCTCGGGCCCACGACCCAGCCGACGTGCTTGCTGATCTCCGGCAACGAGCCAACCGCTTCGAGACGGCGGCCGAAGAGATCGAAGACCGGTGGGACCGGCCGGATATCGACGAACACCGAGTAAGCATTGTCAAGCGACTCGATACGGTGTTGGCACAGGCCGAGCAGTTGATTCGCAACGCCGAGACACAGGTCAACGTGGGTCTCACAATCGACCAGTATTACGAACTGGAGGATGCCCTCGAGTGTGCGCTCGACCGTGGTGCCGACGTGAAGGTGTGTCTCGTCCCCTCGCTCGACCGAGAGATGGAGCTTCCATCGACCGACTCCTTCTCGCGGACCGCGACCGAAGTCCGAACCCGGTCGGCACCGTCGCCGTTTATTGCATTGATCGACCGGTCGTGGACCTGCTTTTCGCCACACGGACGGTCGACCAACGAGTACGGCGTGATAGTCAACGATATGACACATACGTACGTGTTTTACTGGTACTTTTTGACGAACCTCTGGGAGGGCTACGAGAGTATCTATTCGGCACGCAACGAGGAGCTTCCCATCTCGTATGTCGATATTCGCCACTGTCTGCGAACAATCGTCCCGTTGTTTGAAGACGGCATGCAGATCGATGTCTCTGTCAACGGTATCGAGACTGTGACCGGCCACGAAATTTCGCTTCGTGGAACCGTTACTGATGTCACCTACGCTGGGCAAACCCAAGACGAAACGTATCTAACATCGTTGTCCCACCTCGCAGGGGAAGCCTCATTCACCCTCGAAACGGATGATGGCACGTACACGGTCGGCGGCTGGGGCGCGATGATCGAAGAGATCGAAGCAATACAGATCACGGTTGAACGGGCCGAAAAGCAACCGTGAACCGCCTCGAGGTCACGCCCCGTGGCCTTCGTTCTGAGCTGCCTGAATCGAATGTTCATTACTGCTGAGTAATACTTATCACGGGTTGTTCGGCCCGATTTGACGGCTGTCGACAGCGTCGTGCCCCTTCGCTGTCGGCGGTTTTTATCGTGAACTATGTGGTCACTATTTGTTAACTACACCTGTTGTACCCGATCCCATAGTTATATATAATAATAACCATCATATTCTTTCCTATGGGTAAGGAATACTCAAACGAAAACGGTCTGGCAAACGCTGGTGTCTCCCGTCGACGATTCGTACAGGCAGCAAGTGCGGCAGGAATCTCGACTAGTTTGGCTGGCTGCACCGGCGGCAACGGCGGCAGCGACGCCGTCGTCGTCTCGGCTGACTCGGTGATGGCCGACGCGTCCGACGAGATCATCAGCGCACTTCGAAACTCTGGTCTCGACACCGACATCGAAGTCGAGATCGTTCAGGAAGACTTCCAGACCGACAGCCGTCGACAGACCTACAGCTCGGCGCTCAACGCTGGCCGGTCGTCGCCGGACCTGTTCATGATGGACAGCGGGTGGACGATTCCGTTCATCGTGCGCGAGCAGCTCGTAAATCTCGAAGAGCAGCTGTCGAGCGACGTGCTCGACCGCATCCGCAACGACTACCTTTCGGCATCGGTTGCGACCGCCGAAAGCCCTATGTCCGGAGACCTCTACGGCGTGCCGATCTTCCCGGATTACCCGGTTATGCACTACCGGAAAGACCTCGCCGAAGCCGCGGGCTACAACCCGGATGGTAACAACTGGGCGACCACGCCAATGTCTTGGCAGGAGTTCTCGCAGGTTGCCGCTGATGTTCGGGATCAAAGCGGCGTTGAGTACGGCTTTACGACGCAGGCAGCCGCCTACGAGGGACTGGCCTGTTGTACGTTCAACGAGACGATGTCGAGTTTCGGCGGTGCGTACTTCGGTGGCGTCGACAACCTCTTCGGCCCGGTTGGCGAGCGACCCGTAACTGTCGAGGAAGAACCAGTCATCGAGACGATTCGCATGATGCGTGCGTTCATGTACGGCAGCGATGATCCGGAGGCCGCAGAGGGGTACGAACAGATCGCTCCGAGCTCGATCGTCCAGTGGACCGAAGAGGACGCTCGCGGACCGTTTACCTCCGGCAACGCGGCGTTCCACCGCAACTGGCCATACGCGATCACCAACAACGTCGAAGCCTTCGGAACCGACTTCGACGTGATGCCGCTTCCGTACGGTGTCCCCGAAAGCGAATCGAAGTACGACGGCCTCGGTGGCAGCCGCGCAGCCCTCGGTGGCTGGCATCTGACGATGAACCCCAACTCACAGAAGACCGAAGACGCAGTACAGGTCCTCGAAGCGTGGACCTCCGACGAGGTCATGCTGACGGTCTTCGAGACCGCCGGCAACCTCCCGCCGATTCCGGGCGTTCTCGACGGCGTTACCGAAGACGATGTCGGCCCAATCGGCCGCTACGTCGACACGCTGCAGTACGTGGCCGATACGGCCGTGCCACGCCCCGTGACCGACCTGTGGCCGAACCAGTCGGCACTGGTCTACCAGGAGGTCCACGACGCCTACACCCAGACGAAGACGCCCGAGGAGGCAATGAGCACCCTCGCAACCGAACTCGAAGAGAGCGACACCAGATAACCACCCACCAACTCACAATTCCTTATTAGCATGGCAACCGACCACACCAACTCACCGGCCGAGACCGGGGCCGACAGCGGTGGCGTTTTCAGTGGTTTCCTTACCTGGATGGAAAACCTCAGTGAGGCCGCCTACGCCTACCTGCTGTTGATTCCCGGCTTCCTCCTGTTGGCATTGGTCGCGTTCTATCCCCTCTTGTCGACGTTACGGATGTCGTTGCTGGCCGACGAAACCCGTGGTGCAGAGCCACTCGGCGGGTTCGTCGGGCTGGAAAACTACATCGACGTCTTCACTGGGGATACGCGACTCAGCCGACAGGTAATCGACGTTGCACTCACATCCGACTTCCCGTTTCTCGAACTCGGGACCCCGTTTTTCAGGCAAGCACTGTTCGTCACGCTCGCGTTTGCAATACTGAGCGTCCTGTTCGAAACAATCATCGGCTTCGGTCAGGCGATGGTCCTCAACCAAGAGTTCGAGGGCCGCCGCTGGGTCCGTGTCGCCATCATCCTCCCGTGGGCGATTCCAATCGTCATTCAGGGGATGCTGTTCTTCCTCATGTTCCAGCCGACCGTCGGCTTCGGCAGCGAGATCATGCAGTCGATCGGCCTGTTCGGCGACAACCCACTGGCATCGAGCCGTGATTCGTTCATCATCGTGCTCGTCGCCGACATCTGGAAAACCTCGGCGTTCATGGCGCTGTTGATCCTCGCAGGGCTCCAGAGCGTCGACCGCAGCCTCTACGACGTGGCCAAAGTCTCGGGGGCGACCCCGTGGCAGCGATTCAAGCTGATTACCCTGCCAATCGTGATGCCAGCACTGATCGTCGCCATGCTGTTCCGGACGATGGACGCCATGCGCGTCTACGGCATCATCGAGTCGACGGCGAGCTGTTCGACCGTCCCATCGATGACCTGTCTGGTGATCGATGGCCTGTTCGGCGGCACCCGGATCTACGGGACGGCCGCTGCAGTTGCCTTCCTCACCGCAGCGCTAATCGGCGTCTTCATCGCCGTCTACCTCGCGAAATTCCGTGACTCAGAAGGAGGGTTCATGTAATGTCTCTCGAACAAACAGACGGACAAAAGGTCTACACCAACGACGACGACAGCGAGGAACCGGAGATCGACCGCGGGCTGTTCGAAGCTTGGGCCGCGAAAACGATCAAAAACCCAAAGCGGACGTACAAAGCGTTGTTCTACACAGCGACGATCTTCTTCCTCGTCACAACGCTGTTCCCGTTCTACTGGCTGTTCATGGTGGCACTGACGCCACGTCGTAATCTCCAGGACGTCGGGCTTGTCCCCTCTGGCTTCGACCCCTCGCTGCTTGCGCAGGGTGATCTCACGATGGGGACCAATCCCGGCGTCTTCCTTGAGGTGTTTACGATCATTCCGTTCCACCGCTACATGTTCAACAGCTTCGTGATCGCGACGGTGACGACGATTGTCGTCATCATCGTCGCCAGCCTCGCGGGCTACGTCTTCGGTCGACTGCGGTTCCCCGGTAAGGGACCGCTCATGCTGCTCGTGTTGATCGTGTCGTTCTTCCCGCCAGCGGCGTTCTTCATCCCGCTGAACGATCTGTTCAACACGAACATAGACATCTTGCGGCCAATCTTGGCCGACGGCAGCCTCTACAACACGCCGTACGCGATGGTCGTCCCGTTCAGTGCAATCTTCATGCCGCTGTCGATCTTCATCCTCACGACGTTCTACAGTCAGATCCCCGATGGGCTCGAAGACGCCGCCCGGATCGAAGGCACCACACGGCTCGGCGCGCTGTTCCGTGTGATTATGCCACTGTCGGCCCCCGGCGTCGCAACGGCGGGCGTGCTGACGTTCATCGCGGTCTACAACGAGTTCTTCTTCTCGTTCCTCATGACCGACGGCAGCGCCGACAACTGGGCCCCCATCGTCGACGGGATTCTGCAGTATCAGGGCCAATACGAGGTGCTGTTCAACGTGATGGCCGCAGCGAGTATCGTCGGCGTGCTACCAGTTGCCATACTGGTTGTCGTCGCACAGGAAAAAATCGTCAGCGGGCTCACCGCGGGAGCACTCAAGGAGTAATCCAATGGGAAACGTTAAACTCGAACACATGACAAAGCGGTACGATGATGTAACGGCAGTCGACGACATGAACCTCGACATCAAGGACGGCGAGTTCGTCACCTTTGTCGGTCCCTCGGGGTGTGGCAAGTCGACCACGATGGAGACCATCGCTGGACTGACGAAACCAACCGAGGGGACGATCAGCATCAGCGGCCGTGACGTCACGAACCTCCCGCCGAAGGACCGTGGGATCTCGATGGTGTTTCAGAACATCGCGCTGTTCCCTCACATGGACGTCTTCGACAACATCAGTTTCGGCCTCCGGCTCCGCAAATACGACGACGAGGAGATTCAGCGCCGGGTCGACCGCGCTGCCGACATCGTCCAGCTCGAAAACATGCAAGATCGGATGCCCGAGGAAATGTCGGGCGGACAGCGACAGCGGGTCGCCATCGCACGGGCGATTGTCCGTAACCCGGACGTCTTCCTGATGGACGAGCCACTGGCGAACCTCGATGCCAAGCTACGTGTCCACATGCGAACCGAACTCCAGCGACTCCACAAGGAGCTGGATACGACGATCATCTACGTCACCCACGATCAGGCCGAGGCGATGACGATGTCCGACCGGATTGCGGTCATCAACGCCGGCAAACTCCAGCAGATCGACCCACCGTTGGTCTGTTACAACGAACCCGCAAACCTGTTCGTTGCTGGCTTCATTGGCTCGCCGTCGATGAACTTCATCGAAGGGACGATTACGGACAACGGCTTCGAGTCCGAATACGTCACTGTCGACTTCGACCCGTCGACTGTCGGCGTCACGGTAGGGTCGTCGATCACACTCGGTATCCGACCGGAGGATGTCTACGAATCGAGCAAGGCTCACACGCTCGCGGATCCGACAGTAGCGATGCCTGTCACGACCGATGTGCTCGAACCGATGGGCGACGAGATATTCATTTACCTCCTCCTCAGCGAGGCTGCCGAAACCTCGATGGATACCGCACAGGCCAACGATCAGCTGTTGATGAGTACGGACCCCGACAGCACACTCGGCGAGGACGAACAGCTGGAGGTCGTCTTGGACCGAAGTAAGGTCCACCTCTTCGATACGGCGTCGGGAACGGCGATCTCCCACGGAATTGCCGATCCAGCGGTAGCCTCGGAATCGGAGGCCGAGCCCAGCACCGACGACTGATCGGAGCCTCTCGACAGGTGACTTTGGGTACCGTCACTGACAATCACGGTAACGTGAATCTTAACAACACCCGTAGTAAATACATTCTAATGACGACAAACACACCAGTACAGGTAGGAATCGTCGGTCTCGGTGGGATCGGACACCACCACGCGGACCGACTTGAAGATCAAGAAGCGGAGCTTGTCGGCGGCGTCGACATCAACGGCGAGGCCCGCAAGAACTTCCGCGAAAAGTATGATGTATCGACGTACGAAGACGACGCCGAGCTGCTGAAGACCGCTGACGCAGTGCTCATCACCACGCCGAACCGGTTCCATGAGCAGTACGCAGTCGCCGCGCTCGAAGCCGGCTGCGACGTGCTGTTGGAAAAGCCGCTCGCCCACACCCTCGAAAGCGCCGAGCGAATCGTCGAGGCGGCCCACGCCGCCGAGGGATTCTGCATGGTCGGCTTCAACAACCGATTTTCGGCCCCAGTTGAGGTAGTCAAAGAGTACCAAAACGAGGGTCGGTTCGGCGACTTCTCGCACATCGAGGCCAACTACGTCCGTCGACGCGGCATCCCTGGCCGCGGTTCGTGGTTCACCTCGAAGGAGGTCGCCGGTGGCGGCTCGCTGATCGATATCGGCGTCCACGCCATCGATCTCGCGCTCCACTTCCTCGATTTCCCAACGATCAGCGAGGTCTCGGGGACGACGCGCTCGCAGTTCGGGACCCGCGAGGATTACGCCTACGTCGAGATGTGGGGCGAAGACATCGGCCCCGAGGGGTTCGACGTCGACGACTCGGTCAGCGCGTTTATTCGGACCGAGGCAGGCCAGACGATCTCGCTGGATGTCGCCTGGGCGGTCAACCGGCCGACCAACGACGAGTTCGTACTTCGGGGTACCGAAGCCGGAGCCACGTTCGACCGCGCGAGCCACGAACTCACGATTCACGAGGGCAGTAAGGCCGGACGCGACCATCTGACTGACGCCGAGATCCAGACCCAAAACAGCGACACCCACAAAGCCGAAGTAGGCTACTTCCTCGACCACGTCGCGGCGGGAACCCCACCCGAGCGCAACACGGTCGACGAGGGACTCGCCGTCCAGCGTGTCATCGACGCCATCTACCGGTCGTCCGAACAGGGCGAGGCCGTCTCGCTGAACACCGACTCCGTCCCAGCCCTCTCACCTAAATAAGGAGACCCACTGCTGAGGTACTGACGCTATTCGACCACCGGGCTCCTTGCTGACGGATACACAGCACACACATATTTCATACATCCTATAAGTCTTTCATAAACATTTATTCGGGGTGTTGTAGTTGATTTGTGTATGGAGCTTGGTGTACTAACAGTCCCCTTTGGTAATCAGTCCCGTGAAGAGACCTTCGAGTATCTCGCCGAGATCGGCGTCGACTGCGTCGAACTCGGCGTCGGCGGCTATCCCGGCGACGACCACGTCGACCGGACGGCCACCCTCGACAACGCCGAGGCACAGGCCGAACTGCTCGACCTGCTCGACGAACACGACCTCTCGATTAGCGCGTTGGCGACCCACAACAACCCGCTGCATCCCGACGAGGAGCGCGCTGCGGAGGCCGATACCGAACTTCGGGAAGCCATCGAGCTGGCCGCCCAGCTCGACGTGAATACGGTCACCTGCTTTTCGGGCCTCCCGGCGGGCGGGCCGAACGACGAGGTCCCAAATTGGGTTACAGCCCCGTGGCCGGTCGAACACGCTGATGCTCACGACTACCAGTGGACCGTTGCCGAAAACTACTGGACCGAACTCGCCGAGTTCGCCGACGAGCAGGGCGTCGACATCGCTATCGAGATGCACCCCAATATGTTGGTCTACGAACCTCACGGGATGCTCAAACTCCGCGAGCTGACAAACGGGCGTATCGGTGCCAACTTCGATCCCTCCCATCTCTACTGGCAGGGAATCAGTGTCACTGACGCGATCCGGCTCCTTGGCGACGAGGATGCGATCCACCATTTCCACGCCAAAGACACCAAGATCTACGAGCCACAGGCCCGCGAGAAGGGCGTCCTCGATACCACCGACTACACCGACGAGGCCAATCGCTCGTGGCTGTTCCGCTCGATCGGCTACGGGCACGGCGAGGGTCACTGGAAGGACGTCGTCTCGACGCTCCGGATGGTCGGCTACGAGGGCGCACTCTCTATCGAACACGAGGACTCGCTAACCACCTCGAAAGAGGGCCTCGAAAAGGCCGTCGACGTCCTCTCGCGGGCCATGTTCGAAACCACACCCGGTGATGCCTACTGGGCGGAGTAATCCATGTCCGAACCACTGAAAATCGGGATGCTCGGCTACCGGTTTATGGGCAGAGCCCACTCGAACGCGCTTGCTCGCCTGCCGATGTTTTTCCCCGAGGCTCCCGAGATCGAACGCCACACGCTCATTGGTCGCAACGAGGATGCCCTCGCCGAGGCCGCCGATCAGTTCGGCTTCGCCCACACGGCGACCGACTGGGAAGACGTGATTGAGGAAGTCGACGTGTTCTACAATCTCGGCCCGAACCACCTCCACGCCGAGCCCTCGATTGCGGCCCTCGAAGCTGGCACCGCGGTGCTCTGTGAGAAACCACTTGCACCGACGCTGGAGGCCGCCGAAGCGATGGCCGCCGCCGCGGCCGATGCCGACGTGCCGGCAGGCTGTGCGTTCAACTACCGGTTTTTGCCCGCGATCCAGTACGCCAAGCGGCTGATCGAGTCGGGCGAGCTCGGCGAGATCCGCCATGTCCGGGGACGGTACCTCCAAGACTGGCTCGTCGACCCCGAGGCCGAGTGGGCCTGGCGGATGGATGCCGATCTCGCCGGCTCCGGCGCGCTCGGCGATCTCGGAGCCCACACCGTCGACCTCGCGCGCTTCCTCGTCGGCGACCAGGTAGGGGGAATCGAACGCGTCTCAGGGCACCTCGAAACGTTTGTCGACGAACGCCCAGTGTACGACGACGCGGGAGCTATCGAGGAGTACCGACCAGTGACCGTCGACGACGCCTACACCGCTCAAGCCGAGTTCGAAACCGGCGCGGTCGGCAGCTTCGAGGCTTCGCGGTTCGCCACCGGCCACAAGAACGACCACACCATCGAGATCCACGGCTCGGCGGGCAGCCTGAAGTTCTCCTTAGAACGGCTCAACGAACTCGAAGTCCTAACCGGTGACAACCGGGGGTACGAAACCGTCCTCGTCACCGACGAAACCGACCCCTACGTCGACCACTGGTGGCCGCCGGGCCACACCATCGGCTGGGAACACAGTTTCGTCCACGAAAACGACGAGTTCCTCTCGGCGGTCGCCGATCAGTCGAACTTCTCGCCGTCGTTCCAGGACGCCCTCGACGTCCAGACGGTCCTCGACGGGATCGAACGCGCCGACGAACGAGGCGAGTGGGTGAAAATATAGCCCGTTTCGAGCCGAGGTAGCTACTCGTTCCGGACGAACGTCACCGGACAGGGCCCAGTCAGCATGAGCGTCTGTGCAGTCGACCCGAAGACGGCCTTGCCCGCGGGGGTCCGTCCGCGCCCGCCGATGATAGCGAGGTCGGCGTCGATTTCGTCGGCCAGTTCGGCGAGTCGGTCGCCGTCACTCTCGCCGTTGCTGAGGCGGGCCTCGACCGTGGAGTCGACCCCAGCGTCGGCCAGCGTGTCGCCCAGTTCTCGGATGGTCACGTTTCGCTTGGCGACCACACTGGGTGTGACCTCGCTGTTGGGGTCGAACTGGAGCCGCTCGCGGGCGTCCTCGTATGCTTCGCTCGAAAAGACACGTGCCAGAACGACGGTGGCCCCGGCTGGCCCCGCGATGTCGATGGCCGTCTCGACGAGCTCGTCGAGCTGTGCTGTCTTGGCCTCCTCAACCGTCACAAGCACCGTTTCGAGACTCATCGGTTCTCCCAGAGGGGTGCCCGGTTGATCGCTGCCCTGTCGACTGTCGCTGCGTCGCTCTTTGCTCTGCCCATACTGTCGTGTTGGAGCGTCTACGTAAAAAATTTACTAATATTTGAGTAAATATTTCACGATTGTTTCGCTGGGTCGACAGCCTCTTTTCTCTCACTGCGGAACGACAGCTATGACGCTCCATCCGGCTGTCGTGGTGTTTCCAGCGTTCACCGAGGCAGAGTATACCGGCGAGGCAAGCGAGGTCGAGCCGTGGCTCGACCGCTACGTGTTCGACCGCGAGCTCGACGTCGCTGGCGTCGACCACCCGATCTACCACGCGACCGACGCTGGGCTGACTCTCGCGCCGACCGGCATCGGCAAAAGCGCCGCGGCCACAACCGTCAGCGCGCTTGCGGCGGGCGACGACGTTGCGCTCGACGAGGCAACACTCCTCACCGTCGGGATCGCCGGTTGTCGACCCGCCGCCGGAACCCTTGGTTCGGTATTCGTCGCCGACCGGGTGGTCGACTGGGACATCAAACTCCGGATCGGCGAGACGACGGGGCGGATGCAGTGGCTCACCGGCGAGTACGTCTGGCAGCTCGACGAGGGTCTCGTCGACCGCGCGCTAACGGCCGCCCGCGAGGTGCGGCTGGCCGACAGCGACCGCGCAGCCGAGATCCGCCAGCAGTACGACGACAGCCGAACACCCGAAGTCGACGTCGGCACGACCGTCTGCGGCGACGAAGTGTACCACGGCGAGGCCACCGCCGCACAGGTCGACGCGCTCTGCGACTCCTACGGCGTCGACGGGTTCGTCACCACGGAGATGGAGGATGCCGGGACCGCCACGGCGCTCGAACGGTTCGGCCTGCTCGATCAGTATATAAACATCCGCGCAGCAGCCAACTTCGACCGGGAGCCAGCGGGCGGCGATCCAACCACGAGCATCGAGGCCGACGTGTTCGATCTCGGCATCGAAAACGCGGTTCGCGTGGGGACAGCTGTCGTCGACGATCTCGTCGACTGATTGGCGCTACTCGCCTTTTTAAAACTGGTCGCTACTCGCCGTTCTCGATGGCGTAGGTCGCACCGTCGGCGTCGACCGTTACACCGGCTGCACAGACCGCGTGTTCGTAGTCGGCCTTATAAACTTCTGCCGCAGCACCGGCGGCATCCGACGCTTTCAGTTCGTGGGCTGTCGGGCTGTTCTCCTCGTAGGTCGCCACGAGCGTTGGCTCCGTGACTCGTTTGACGAGCAGCGCGTCGTGGCGCACAGTGCCGATATACGCTTCGTCGGTGGCGACAACACCGGCGATCCGGGGGGTGTTGTAGTCGTCTTTCTCGTAGTCGAGTGCGAGCAGGCTCGCCGCCAGCGCGTCCCGTGGCGGGTAGCCGAGGTCCAGCTTTTCGGCGATGGGGTCGACATGGGAGCCGTTGCCGACGACCGCAACCTCGCCGTCAGTCGCTGGTCCGTCGACCGTTCGCACGCAGTTGTAGCCGACGTATGGGTTGTCGGTTTCGGGTGCGTCGGACGTTGGACCGACGGTTAGCAGGCCGTCCCGGTCGGTAATCTGGCGGTTCGGGAACGAGCGCGACGAGACGCGGTAGGCACCGAGTCCCGGGCCGACGACGATGAAGCGTCCGATGTACATACAGAGTGGTGGCTCGCTGTCGACCTAATAGATGGTGATTCGGTCGAGCCGTGTGCCATCGAGCCGTGGGTCGGCGACACAGTCGACTGTCGAACCGACACGGTTTTGTAAACTCACCCGCTTCCTTCGAGTGCGCGAAGTTCCATGGGGTAGTGGCCAATCCTGTTGCCTTCTGGGGGCAACGACCCAGGTTCGAATCCTGGTGGAACTATACTCCGTCTTTTCCGTCGAATTCACTACACCTAACAGCTTTCCAGTCGAAACACGGGGGTTCAAAAATCGAGTGTGATTGCTACTGTTCGACCGCCAGCAGCGCGACTCGTTCGAGGACAATCGACTCGATATCCCCGTCGACAACTCCCACCTCTGGGTCGCCAATATCGAAGAACGTTGTGAGGGTCTCCCTATCGCCCCACTCGACGGGGTCGGTCGACCCAAGCAACTCCTCGACTGCAACTACTCCGGCAGCCTCATCGCCGCCATCCACAACGCCAACGACCGCCATCGATCCCTCAGAGACCCCCATTTCGAGTGCCCGATTGATCTGTCGGCGGCCTGCCGCATACAACAGGAGTTCGACCGCTGGCTCGCGGGCAATCGTCGTCCCGCGGTCGACTGCCCGACCCGCTAACTCGGCGGCCCGCCGCAGGTGTTGCTCCCCAGCCACGTAGTCGGCATCGAACAACTGGATGGTCGACTCTGTCTCCTCGCTAATCTGTCCGATCTCATTTAAAAAGCTATCTAGGTCCTGGATCTCGGTGCGTCCGTCGACGAGCTTCATTTATACACTCCTGTCATCAGAAATCACCCAAACTCGACTGGTCGCCGCTGTGTTCGTCGCCCGAGTCACTCTCCCTGTCTTCTCGCGCCACTGCCGCGGTCTCGGTTTCGACCTCGTCGACGCCATCCAGCGACGGGTCCTCTCGGCCGACGTTTTCGAGAATCGTTTCGGTGGTTTTCCGTCGACCCCGAAGCGCGCCCAACACAACGCCTTTCTCCGTGTTCCGGAGATCGGCTCGGCTCTCGATTCCGGCCTCGAAGAGCCGTCTGGCACGTTTTCGGCCGACGTTCCGAACGCCCGCGAGATCAAGCAGTTCCTCGCGGACACCGTACTCGATCCGCTTTTTGGCCTCGCGAACCGCAATCGTCGACGAAAACTCCAGCGTCCCGGCCAGCTGCTCGGCCGCACCCAGCAGCCAGTCGGCGGTCTCGACCTTCCCGCGAATATCTCCCGGCCCGACACCGTAGCGCTCGGTAATCCGGTCTTCGTCGACCTCGCTGGCCCAGTCGTCGAGCAGTTTGGCCGTTTTGAGCGCCGATAGCCAGTCTTCGAACGCCACGTCCTCGTACTCCGAGGGCATCCGACCCAAGAACTCCGCTTCGTGTTCGTAGCAGATTTCGGTGTACGTCTCTCGGTCCCCTGATTTCAGGTAGAGTTCGTACATATCCGGCGTCCGACTCACGAGGTGGTAGAGCCCCAACGGGGTCGGTCGCGCTGGGGGTTGTGTCTCGTCGACGTCGGATTCGGCTTCTGTCTCCGTTGTCTCATCCTCCGTTTCGTCTCCAACGAGATCACTCGCCGAGACGAACCCGTCGGTCTCGACTTTTTCGGGCTCGGCGGCGGGTCGCTCTCGGTGGCTCTCGCCCGTCGACTGCTCATCCTTGCCACGATCCTCCTCGGCGTACCGGAGGCCATCGATAATCTCGGCGGCGCTCATCGGATCGAGATACAGCCGCGAGACCGTGTGGCCGATGTTCGTCGCCCGGATCGTCTCGTCCTCTCGTTCGATGAAGTCGTTGGCTTCCAGATAGTCCAAGACGGTGTCGGTCACCGTCGACAGTCGACCATCGTCACCGGTCTGGGTCGCATACAGGGTCGCATCTAGGAACTCAAGTAGCCCCTCGCGGCTGTTGGCAAAGCCCGAAGAGATCGTCGCCAGGAGGTGGGTCCGGAGGGCTGGCTCGGCGGCCAGCTTTGATCGTACTGGCTCGGGGTCGGCCCAGACGTATCGCTCGAACAGTTCGTCCATCGTGTCGGCATCCTTCGATAATAGCACCGCCTCGCCGTAGGGATCGAGTCCGGGTCGACCTGCCCGGCCACACATCTGATGAATCTCCAAGACATCAAGTGGTTTCATCCCGCCGAACTCGCCGTCGTAGCGCCGCCAGTCCCGGATGATCACCCGTCGACTCGGCGTATTCACCCCCGCCGCTAGCGTCGGCGTCGCACAGATCACCTTTAACAAGCGGTCCCGAAACGCATCTTCCACGAGGCTCCGATGCTCCGACGCTAGCCCTGCGTGGTGGAACGCCGAACCATTCTCGACGCAGTCGGCTAAATCGTCACTCGTTTCGGTGTCGGAGACGCTTCGAATCTCCTCGGCGAGGTCCTGAAGTTCGGCTTTCTCGTCGTCGTCCAGTCGACGCTCGACGACTCCTCCTTGTCGTTTGGCCGCCGATTCGGCGTTCCGCCGGGAGTTGACGAAGACGAGCGTCGACCCGCCCTCATCCAGTGTGTCCCCAACGAGGGCTTCGGTCTGTCGCTGGCTTCGGTCGACTGGGACCTCGCGCTGACTGCCGTCGTCGAAGTTGATCGCGTTGCCGAAATGGACCCCCATGCGGAGGTCGATGGGTCGCCACTCCGAGTGGACCAGTTCCGCGTCGAGCCAGTCGGCGATCTCTCCGGCGTTGCCGACGGTCGCAGAGAGGGCGACCACCTGTAGCCCCGGATTAATACGCCGGAGCTTTGCGAGTGTGACTTCGAGGGTCGGCCCCCGATTGCGGTCGTCGACGAGGTGGACTTCGTCGGCCACGACACACGACAGTTGGTCGATCCAGCCCGCATTGTTTCGCACGAGGGAGTCGACCTTTTCGCTCGTCGCGACGATGATATCTCGACTCGCCAGCCACTCCTCGCTGGACTCGTAGTTGCCAGTGGAGACGCCCACGGAGATGCCGTACTCCTCCCAGCGCTCGAACTCGGTTTTCTTCTCGCTGGCCAGCGCCCGCAGCGGGACGATGTAGAGGGCCTTCCCACCGCGCTGGATCGCCGACAGCATGGCCAACTCGGCGATAAGGGTCTTGCCGCTGGCGGTCGGCACCGAGGCGACGAGACTCTCGCCCTTGGTGAGGCCTGCCTCGACGGCCTCGGCCTGCGGCGGGTACAGCGACTCGATGCCCTCGCCTGCGAGTTGGTCGTCGACCCCCGGCGGCAACTCGGGGATCTCGGCTGGCTTCATTAGCCTGTGTTGGCTGCTGTTGGGGTTTAAATTTCCGGACCTGCCCGGCTCCTGCGAACCATCGTAGACACAATTATATCATCTTAATTTGACACTATGGTATGGATCGAGCGAAGCTCGTCGTCTATCTGTTCGGCCTATATGGGCTGGTCACGATTGGGGAGGCTATCAGGCTCGCGTTGATGGCTGGCTTCGAGCCGCAGCTGTCGGTACTTTTCGCTGGTGGTTTCCTGATCAGTGGTGTTACCGTTCGAACCATTTATCAGGGCTGCTACGACGAGTTCGCGCTCTTTCGGCAGCGTGCTCTGGCCTTTTGGGCAGTCGCTGTCGGTGTTACGGGATATGTTGCGGGTGTCCTGCTACAGTTTCTTTGATCGTGGCTTGGCCCTCGCAGCAGTATCAAAACTACCATGCCCTCTCGCTCCCCAGCAACAGCTACAAGGTGGATTTCGTGAGCAAAAAACAGGAGTATACCGACGACTATCGAGACAAGACGCTGTACATCCCCGGCCCGACCGAAGTCCGCGAGGACGTAATCGAGGAGATGGCCCAACCGATGTTCGGCCACCGGATGGACCGGATGACCGACCTCTATACCACGATTGTCGAGGACACCAAGGAGTTCCTCGGCACCGAGAACAACGTCATCATCCTCACGGGCTCGGGCACCGAGTTCTGGGAGGCTTCGACGCTCAACCTCGTCGACGAGAATATCCTCGTCCCGACCTGCGGGAGCTTCAGTGAGCGCCACGCCAACGTCGCCGAACGACTCGGCAAGAACGTCGACCGACTCGAATACGAGTGGGGCGAGGCTGTCAAACCCGAAGACATCCGCGAGGAACTCGAAACCAGCGACAAACACTACGACGTCGTCGCTTGCGTCATGAACGAGAGTTCAACCGGCATCCGCAACCCTGTCGAGGAGATCGGTGACGTTGTCGACGAGTATCCGGACACCTACTTTGTGGTCGACGCGGTGTCCTGCTTGGGTGGCGACTACGTCGACATCGACGAGCATGGGATCGACGTGATCTTCGCCTCAACCCAGAAGGCCTTCGCCATGCCGCCGGGACTGGCGGTCTGTGTCGTCAGCGACGAGGCCTACGAGCGAGAACTCGCCAAGGACGAAGCCTCGTGGTACGGTGGCTTCCAGCGCTGTCTCGACTACTACGACCGGAAGGGCCAGACCCATTCGACGCCCGCGATCCCGATCATGCTGGCCTACCGCAAGCAGATGAAATACATGCTCGACGAGACCCACGAAGGTCGCGCCGAGCGCCACACCGAAATGGCCGAATACGTCCAAGACTGGGCCGACGAACACTTCGCCATGTTCCCTGAGGAGGGCTACGAGTCGAAGACGGTCGCCTGCATCGAGAATACGCAGGGGATCGACGTCGCCGAAACCATCGAGACGATCAACGAGGAGTACGATATGGCCTTCTCGAACGGCTACGGCTCCCAGCTCGGCGAAAAGACGTTCCGCATCGGCCACATGGGCGAACACGACGTCGAGTCGATCAAAGAGCTGACCGACGCCATCGAAGACGTCGCCGACTTATAAACCGGGTTTATAAACGGCGTTCAATGGAGTGCTGTGTCGACGGGTGGATTTCTGTATTCGTTTTCATATGCAAGACTGCGAGCACGTTTGCGACACTCCAGACTGTCGACCGGACTGAATAGCCAGCAGTTACCGCAGTTACCGACCCAGTATGTCGTCTGCCGCCTTCTCAGCAATCATGGTCGTCGGGGCGTCCGTGTTCCCGCTGGTAATCGTTGGCATGATTGAGGCATCGACGACACGGAGTCCATCGAGCCCGTGGACAGAGAGCCGGTCGTCGACGACCGCCATCTCATCGTCACCCATCTTGCAGGTGCCGACAGGGTGGTAGAGCGTCTCCGCGGTCTCACGGATATGCTCGATCAGTTGCTCGTCGGACTGGACATCGGCTCCCGGTGAGACCTCCTGTCCTCGGTAGTCGTCGAACGGCTCGGCGGCCAGGATCTCACGGACCAGTTTGAGTCCGTCGAGCAGGATCTCCAGATCATCTCCCTCGGTGAGGTACTGCGGGTCGATGATCGGCTCCTCTAGGGGATCTGCCGACCGGAGGGCGACTCGACCACGGCTCTCCGGCCGAAGGCAGAGCGCGCCAAGCCAGAAGCCATGCCCGTCGGGATTGTCGAACCCGTGGTTGACGGAGTAGGAGGGGCCGAAGTGGAACTGGATCTCGGGCCGGTCGACCCCGTCCGAGACCGACGTGAAGCCGCCAGCTTCCGCGACATTCGAGGTCAATGGCCCCCGTTTCAACACCAAATATTTCAGCAGGTTCCACAGCGAGTCCGCATCTTCGAGTGTGACCGGCTTCTCGCAGGCGTAGTTGATCTTTGCCTGCAGATGATCTTGGAGGTTCTGGCCAACACCCGGCAGATCGTGGACGACCGAAATATCGTGGTCTGTGAGGTGATCTGCGGGCCCAACGCCCGACAGCATGAGCAACTGCGGTGAGTTGATCGCACCCGCCGAGAGGATCACCTCCCCGGCGTCGACTGATTCGGTCGACCCGGTTCCATCCTGAACGTAGTCGACCCCGACTGCCTGTCGACCGTCGAACCTGACGCGGGTCACCTGCGCACCGGTCGTGGCAGTCAGGGTTGGCCGATCCAAAACCGGTTTGAGGTAGCCATCGGCGGCACTGTGTCGTTTGCCGTCCTTTTGGGTCACCTGATAGAGGCCGACGCCCGACTGATCGCCGGCGTTGAAATCGTCATTCCGGGCCAATCCGACTGCCTGTCCCGCTTCGATGAACGCCTCGCTGAGTTCGTTTGGCGACTGCAGGTCGGCCACGTTCCGTGGCCCGCCGGTGCCGTGGTGCTCCGAGGAGCCGCGTTCGTTGTGTTCGGCCCGCTTGAAGTAGGGGAGAACGTCTTCGTAGGCCCAGCCGTCGTTTCCGAGGTCGGCCCAGTGGTCGTAATCCGCCGGCTGGCCGCGAGCATAGATCATCGCGTTGATCGAACTCGACCCCCCGAGGGTCTTCCCGCGTGGCCAGTAGCATTCCCGGTCGTTCAATTCTGTCTGCGGTTCGGTGTCGTACGCCCAGTCGACATCGGACTTGAATAGTTCCGAGTACCCCGCGGGAATACCGATCTCGTTTTTCTCATCCGGTTTGCCTGCCTCCAAGAGCAACACGCTCTCGCCGTCAGCCGAGAGCCGATTTGCGAGCACACAGCCCGCCGACCCCGCGCCAACGATGATGTAATCGTAGCCCCGCCCACCCTGATTTGACATGATAATATATTATCGAAAACAACGGGTTAAATCCCACAGTATCGCCGGGAAGAACGGACAGGTGGCGGGTAAGTGGCCAACCAGCGGTTGCGCGGTCCGTTCGTTGTGTAATCTGATAATTTAAGTATGACTACCATGGCTCTAGGGACGAATGCCGTCTCAGTCGCCCAACGAGTTCGTCATTACGTCGTCAGTACGGACGGAGATCGTGCTTCGGGCCGCCGAGAACACGACGTCGACCGACGCACTGCTGTCCGGAATCGATGCGAGCGACTCCGCGGTCTACGACGCGCTGTCGACGCTCAGAGACCGCGGGCTGATCACCGAGTGCAGCAGGGGGTGGGAACTCACCGCTCACGGACATCTTGTCGCCGACAGTGTCTCGGCCTGGCAGTATTCGGAGGAGTTCCTCTCGACGGACCCGAGGTTCTGGAAGAACCATCGGATCACGGTCATTCCAGCGCGGTTCCGTCGACGACTCCCGGAGATAAGCGAGTATGAGATCGTCCGCGATGGCCCACAAGATCCCAACCGCTCCGAGGATGTCGCCATTAGCCTGCTCGACTCGGCCGACCACTGTGAGCTTACGACACCGTACTACTCACGTCGACATCAGGAGGCCATCCCGACACACCCCGAGACGCGCTTGCTGGTAACCCGGGAGGCAATCGATGTCAGCATCCAGCGGTACAAGGATGGTCACCGCGAAGAGTTGAACCAGTTAGAGCCATCGAGCATCCGACTGACGGACTGCCAGTTCGCGTCGGTCGTCACCGATAAGGCACTGAAATTCGAGCTGCCGAGGCTGAGCGAGGGACCGACGAACCGACACGATGGGGAGCGAACAACCGAGCCGTCCGACCACGGCTCGGTCACTGACACCACCGCCATATTTGTCTCAGAGACCGATTCAGCGGTCCAGTTTGGCCGTGACCTGTTTGACGAGTTGTGGGCGGACTCGGACCCTCTCGACCCGTATGTAGAACGCCAGTTTCCCGAACTGTGGGAGTGACAGCCGACGTACTCGTGGGGGTATCGCTCCCACCGTCGGCTGCAACTTCTGACGGTGAAGATCATGTTGACATCTGTTGATACATAAACGCGACAATGAGCAACCGCTCTGTCGACCCCGTCCGGGCTATCTGTCTGTGGCTCTCGGCGCTCTGATTCGTCCGTCGACTGCTCGGGCTCGGGCTCGCGCTGCTGTGGCAGCGACACCGTCGCGGTCGTCCCAGTCGACTGGCTCTCGAAGGAGAGCTCGCCACCAAGGACGCGGACGCCCCAGTAGACGATCCAAAGGCTGACGCCGCTGCCGTGTTCGAGCGGGTTCTCCGAGCCGTTCCGGAGCGGGGCTAACTCCGATTCGGGAATCCCAGTTCCGTTGTCCCGAATGGAGATCTCGATGGCCTCGCGTTCGACTGTGGCTCTTCGGACGGCAATCTCGATAGCGGGTGTCGGACTCTCGTTGTGGGTCAGCGTACTCTCGGCGAGCGTTTTGATGACGAGCACGAACAGCGACGGGTCCGTCCGGATCGTCCCGAGTTCGGTCGCGTCCGCACTGATTTCGACCGCCGTCTCCGGGGCGGTCGATTCGATATCGGTCCGAATCTCGTCGAGTAGCTGCTGGAGACTGATCTCGGTACATTGAGTGGGAGGACTGTGAAAAATGACGTCAGCGGGGGATTTGCAAGCAATGGAGGGCAAGGCAACACCATCGGTGGAAATTCGACCGGTGATGTTTCCTTATCTGTAAAAGAAACCTCAACATGAATGAAGCAGCTAGCTAATAGATTAGGGAGTGATAGCTGCGTCCGGTTGCACTCAAATCGCAATCGGAGCCTCGTCAAAAACTGCAGCCATGATTTTCCGTTCTCCGAGTCGGAGATGCTGATGAAACGTTGGTGGCGCGATATCCAGCGTCTCCGCGATCTCTTTGCCGGAGGTCTGTCGCGGCCACTCGAAGTAGCCCGCTGCCTGTGCGGTTCGGAGGACGGTTAACTGTCGATCAGTGAGGCTTTCGATGACCGTTTGGAGTTTCGAGTCGACTGGTTGTGGGGACGATATCTGTCGACGAGCAAGCAGTTCTACGTTCGGGAACCTGTCGCGGATGACATCCATCATCCGATGTACATCGTCTCCGGGAGGGAGATGCACAGTGAGATAGCAGCCGCCGTTGGTAAGCACGATATCCGTCGTCGACCAGCCGTGGGCTGCAAGCTGTGAGACCAGACTCGGCCGCCGCAGATGGAGTTCGATTCGGACGGTATCCTGCTCTTTACCGACAACCGTGAGCCGAATATCGTCTCGCTTGTCGACTGCTGTTTCGACGGCTTCGAGGTCGTCTTCGGACACCGTTCCATACATCATGCAGTCGTCATCGGAGCCACTGACTGTCTGTGTGACTGTGACAGTCCAGTCGGCCGATCTGCCTCCCGGCTCGGTAATGAAGTTCGGGATCTGTAGCTCGACTTCGATCAGTTCGTCGCTGATGAGTGCCTGTTTTCGCTCGGTCGCGACAATCGCGTGGCCGACAATCGCTCCAAGCTGTGTACTGATCGCCTGTTCGTCGGTTCCAAACGCATTCGGTCGGTTCGTGTACAGACAGACGACACTGTACACAGTTTCCTCGTGTGTGATCGGCACAGCGGCAACTGAGCGATAGCTCTCCGTAGGCTGGGAGCCGTACTGCTGACCGAAACTGCGGTGTTCCTGCTTGTTGTCTGCCGTCTGTATCTCTCCGGTCCGGATCGCCTCCTTCACGATCTGTGTGTCGACGACAGCATCACTCTCTATCAGCGGTGAGTCAGCAATAATCTCCTCATAGGCTCCCGCTTTGGTTGTGATCTCGACCGACTCGTCTCTCGGGTCGACTCTGCCGAGCCACGCACAGACAAACACATCAGTGTCGACAAGCGCCCGACAGGCTGCCTGTTCGATGCCCGCCCGTGTCGACTGTTCGATCACGTCATGTGTGAGGGTCCGAATCGCCGTATTGAGCTGGTTGAGTGCTTCGAGCTGATCGTGCTGCTGTTCGAGCCGGTGTTGTTTACGTTTGTATTCGGTGATGTCAAAATGGCCAACAACGGCGTATCTGCCGTTGTCGACGGTAAATGAAACAGCGATAAGCAGAAACCACTGCTGTTGGACTGGCGAGTGACAGGGATATTCGAGGGTAAACATCTCCCGCGTTCCGTCCAAGAGTTCGCTGAGTCCACGACCGGTTTGTTCACCAGTGTTCGTCGACGACTGGCTACAGATCTCAAGATAGTTAGCACCGACAGTATCCGACTGGATGTTGTTTTGGGACCCGTACTCCTGCCATGGTTGATTCGTTTGTAAAATCGTCCCGTCGTCGTCCAAAATGGCAATATGTATCGGTAACGTATCTAACGAATTTTTGATGAGCTGTTCGGTGGAAGGCACACAAATATATTCTCTATAAGACATATAAAACTAGCAGTTCTACACACTGACATTTAAATTTATGATTGATTGTTTGTGATGTGTGTTGGATTATATTTATATTGGGTTATTATTCTGACTGAATCTCTCTAATTTCATAGTAACTATTCAAAAACAATCTCACTCATATTATTCCGTACGACAGCGTCTCCAGATGGAGGCAACCCGTTGGCCTTCCCTGAACTCGGGGGACGCTCTCGTACACACAGGACGCAAGGTGAACGTCGACGCTTCGCCCAACCCACTACTCCAACACGACTTTGTGGTCCACGCTCCTACACGAAGGTATGAAAATCGAGTTCGACCGCGACACCTGTATCGGGATGTACCAATGCGTTGCAGAGTGGGACGCTTTTGAAAAGAACCTCGACGCCGGAAAGGCCGACCTCGTCGACAGCGAGGAAGTCGACGACGACCTGTTCGTCCTTGAGGTACCGAACGGCGAAGAGTTCGACGCCGAGTTCGCCGCTCGATCCTGTCCAGTCGACGCGATCCGACTGTACGACGACGACGGCGAGCAGGTCGTCTGAGTACCGAACGCTTTTGCAGCCGGTTGTTGTCTAAATTGACATGAATCGGTCGACTCGATTTGTGAGTTCGCTGCTGTTCGCTGCTGGTGTCACCGGCGGTGTGGCCACACAAAACCAGTCGGTCGTTCTCCTCGTTGGTATCTTCGGAATCTACACGCTGGCTACCGCTCTCACGCTCCGGTATCCAGCCCTCCTCTGGAGTCGTAAGCAGGACGGCGGACTGGTTTCTGGCGTGCTCGCTGGCGGTATCACGTTCGGGACCATTTCACTGGCCCAAGGCGTCGGTCCGGGTGTTCATCTCGGTGCTGGTGTGTTGGGCGTCGGTCTCGTAGCGTTCGGCGTGTCGACCGGTCTTTGGCTGGTCGAAAGCGGCGAAATCGAACTTCAGTCGGACGACCCCAATCCGACTGATTCTGCGACTACCGCCGCTGTCGACTCGAAATAACCCAGTAGCTCATGGGAGATCCTCTCACAGTTTGTCGACGCGATCAGACTCTACGATGACGACGGTGAACTGGTCTCTTAAAAGGCTGTATTCGGGTTAGTTGACTGCTTTCGACAGTTCAGCTCCGGCTTTGAATTTCACGACGTTCCTACCAGCCCTCTGAACCCCTTTGCCAGTCTGGGGGTTGCGTCCAGTCCGAGCGGACCGTTTCGAAATACTGAACGAACCGAAGCCGATCAGCGAGAGCCGGTCGCCCTTTTTGAGTGCCTTCGTGGTTGCATTGCTGAACCCCTCGAGGGCCCGTTTCGCGTCTGCGGTCGTCACACGGGCCTCACGCGCCAGTTGGTCGACATCGATCTGTGAGTCTTCGTTTCGGTTTGTCTCTCCTCGTCCATTGAGTCGACGCTCGTCGCCCGCGCCCGGAATGAGATCCAGTGCGGCAGTGAGTTCGTCACTGGGCTCGAACACCACGACGTTCTTTGTGGCGACCTGAATTTCTTTGCCAGTCTGGGGATTGCGTCCCGTCCGGGCAGACCGCTTCGAAATACTGAACGAACCGAAGCCGATCAGTGAGAGCCGGTCGCCCTTTTTGAGTGCCTTCGTTGTCGCATTAGTAAATGCGCCTAGGACCCGTTTTGCCGCTTCGTTCGTGAGACCGGCCTCGGAAGCCATCGCTTCGATCAACTCCGCTTTGTTCATCGCTGCGACGGAGCCTGTTGCGATTGGGAGTCCCACCCCGAGGAGTGCCGAGACGACAGCCCCCTTCCGGAGCACGGTTCGGCGTGAGATGTCGACTCGATGGGTGGGATCTTGATTCATAGACGGCTATATTACGCTATATAAGTATAAGTACTTTTATTATAATAGTGTTAAAATAATATATAAAAACAGACACGATATGTAAAAATAGATGCTTGATGGCTACTGCTCTCCTGTAAGAGCCACGCGTTGTTAGCTCGACTGCTCGATTGCTTGGGCGAGGTCGTCGACGATGTCCTGTGGATCTTCAATGCCGACCGACAAGCGAACCAGATCGTTCGTCACGCCCGCCGAGAGTTTCTCCTCCTCGCTCAACTGCTGGTGGGTCGTTGAGGCCGGATGGATAATCAGCGTTTTTGCGTCGCCGACGTTGGCAAGCAGCGAGGCGAGTTCGGTCGACTCGACAGTCCCCCGTGCGGCCTCGTAGTCGCCCTCCAAGCCGAAGGTGATCATCCCGCCGTAGCCGCCGTCGAGATACTTGCTGGCCTCTTCGTGTGTCTCGTGGCTTTCGAGGCCGGGGTAGTTGACCCACGAGACGTCGTCGTGGGCTTCCAAGAATTCCGCAACGACCTGTGCATTCTCGCAGTGGCGATCCATCCGCATCGGCAGCGTTTCGAGCTTCTGGAGCGTGACCCACGCGTCAAACGGCGACTGCTGATTCCCGAGATCACGAAGCCCTCGCGCAATTCCGGCGTAGGTAAATGCGGCATCCCCGAACGTCTCGGCAAAATTGATCCCATGATACGCTGGGTTATCCGCGCCGATTTCGGGATAGTCGTCGGCATGCTCGGCCCAGTCGAAGGAGCCACCGTCGATCAGTGCGCCGCCAACTGTCGACCCCGCGCCGTGAATCCATTTGGTGGTCGACTCCCAGACGAGATCTGCACCATGCTCAAGCGGTCGACAGAGCGCAGGTGTGGCGAAGGTGTTGTCGACGAACAGCGGCGTATCGTGTTCGTGAGCGATCTCGGCGATGCGTTCGATATCCGGCGTCACAAGTGCTGGATTCCCAATCGTTTCGAAATGAACGTAGGCGGTGTCGTCGTCGATGGCCTCCTCGTAGGCGTCGTAGTCGAGGGTGTCGACGAACCGGGTCTCGATGCCGCGGCGCTCGACGGTGTGGGTGAGGTAGGTGTAGGTCCCGCCGTACAGCGAAGAGGCCGAGACGATGTTGTCGCCAGCCGACGCCAGCAGGAACGTCGCCACGTCGAAGGCGGCCATCCCGGAGGCGGTAGCAACCGCACCGACACCACCCTCCAGTGAGGCCAGTCGCTCCTGAAGACTCCCCACTGTGGGGTTCATCAGCCGTGAATAGATGTGGCCCGGCTTTTCGAGGGCGAACTGCGCGGCGGCGTCCTCCGCGTCGTCGAACACATACGACGTGGTCTGATAGATCGGTGGCGCACGCGATCCCGTTGCTGGGTCGGGACTGGTTCCGGCGTGAAGGCTTCGGGTGTCGAATCGACGATTGTCCTCGGACATATCACTACGTGAGTTCGTGGCATATAACGTAAATCCCGTTGTTCATCTTCTCCGAGATGGAGAGACAGCCACTCAGCCCGAAAACAGACTGGTGTGAACCGGCGCAAAGTCCGTATTCCCGCTGTCGACATCGTCGTCCGTCTCGGCGGTATCCGTGATCGCTCGGCCTGCGATCCCACTGTTCAGGAAGTCGCCGACGGGTGGGGCGACGTTTTCGGGTTCGACCAAGAAGGCGTCGTGGCCGTGGTCTGAGTCGACGACGTGATGCGCAACCGGAATGTCGACCGCCCGGAACGCTTCAGCGAGGTGTTCGCTCTGTTCGACGGTGAAATGCCAGTCGCCGGTGAACGACAGCAGGAGCACCTCGCCCTCGAAGGCCGACACGGCGCGGTCGACGGTGCCGTGACCCTCGGCGAGGTCGTAGTCGTCCATCGCCCGCGTCAGATAGAGATAGCTGTTGGCATCAAAGCGATCAGTAAACTGCTCGGCGTTGTAGTCGAGGTAGGATTCGACCTCCCGGTAGGGGAAGAAGGCCGCGGCTGCATCCGGCGGGAACAGCGCGTCGCTGCCCTCGATGCCGCTGTCGCGACCCGCGGAGCGTCGACCGAACTTGCGGTCCATCGAGGCCTTCGAGAGATACATGAGATGGCCGATCTGTCGCGCAATCGCCAACCCCTGTCGTGGCGGACTGGCATCGTCGTCGCCACTCCCGTAGTAGTCGCCGCCGTTCCAGTTGGGGTCGCTGCGGATCGCCCGCCGGGCGATGGCATCGAGGCCGAGACACTGTGGATCGAGTTTGTCGGCCGCCGCAATCGGGGCGATCAGTTCGGCGTCGTCGGGGAACTGTTTGGCCCACTCTAGGACATTCATCCCGCCGACGCTACCGCCGATGATCAGTCGCAATCGGCCGACGCCGAGATGATCCAAGAGGCGGCGCTGGGCACGGGTCCAGTCGCCGATCGTCACCGGTGGGAACGCAGAGCCCCACGGCTCGCCCGTCTCAGGGTTGGTCGACGATGGCCCCGAGGAGCCGTAACACGATCCCGGGACGTTCGCACAGACCACGTAGTATTCGGTCGTATCGATGGCCTTGCCGGGACCGACGATGTCGCCCCACCATGCTCTGGCCTGCCCGGCAGTGCCGGGTGTGTTGTAGCTGGCGACGTTCTGGCTGCCGGTGAGGGCATGACAGATCAGAACGGCGTTGTCGCCGGTGAACTCGCCGTAGGCTTCGTAGGCGATTTCTAACTCTTGGATGGTTTCGCCGCACTCGAAGCGGAACTCTCCGAGCTCGACGGTTCCCCGGTCGACGTCAGTCGCACTCATTGTTTGCCTTCTTTAGTTGCTGTCTATGTGTCATTGTTGGTTTGCTGCCGCTTCCAGTCCGGCGTCCAAATCGGCAATAATGTCCTCGCTGTTCTCGATGCCCACCGACAGCCGGAGCATATCCGGCGCAACCCCTGCGGCCTTCTGCTCGGCTTCGCTCAACTGGGCGTGAGTCGTTGAGGCCGGATGAATCACGAGCGTCTTCGCGTCGCCGATGTTGGCGAGGAAGCTGATGCGGTCGACGCTCTCGCAGAACGTTTTGGCCGGCTCGAAGCCGCCGTCGACGCCAAAGGTGACCATGCCACCGTAGCCGTCGAGATATTCGGTCGCATTGTCGTGAGTCGGGTGGTCCTCGAACCCCGGATACGTCACCCACGCGACGCGGTCGTCGTCCCGTAGGAACTCCGCGACCGATTGGGCGTTCTCGCAGTGGCGGTCCATCCGCAGCGGGAGGGTTTCGAGCCCCTGCATCGTCTGCCACGCGTCGAACGGGCCCTGTTGGTTGCCGAGCGCCCGGATCGCCCGGTGGCGCGCCGCGAGCGTAAAGGCGCGCTCGCCAAATCGTTCAGAAAAGTCGAACCCCCAGCCGGGGTTTTCGCCCGACAGTTCGGGATAGTCGGCGTCGGGGTGGTCCCACGGGAACGTGCCGCCGTCAACCAAGATGCCACCGACTGTCGTCCCCGAGCCGTGAATCCACTTGGTCGTCGACTCCCAGACGATGTCCGCGCCATGTTCGAGCGGTCGACAGAGGTAGGGAGTTCCGAACGTGTTGTCGACGACCAGTGGGACGGAGTGGTCGTGAGCCACGTCGGCGAGGCGTTCGAAATCCGGGGTGACAAGTGAGGGATTGGCCAGCGTTTCGACGTGCACATAGGCTGTGTCGTCGTCGATGGCCTCCGCGTAGGCATCGTAGTCGAGGGTGTCGACGGTTCGGGCTTCGATCCCGCGCCGGGGGGCGAGCTTCGAGAGGTAAGTCCCGGTGCCGCCGTACATATCGTTGCTGGCGACGATGTTGTCGCCGCTTTCGGCGAGGATCGTGGTTGCTGAATCAAGCGCGGCCATTCCGGCGGCGGTTGCCACCGCGCCGACGCCGCCTTCGAGGCTCGTCAGCCGGGCCTCCAGCTGGCGAACGGTCGGATTTGAGACCCGCGAGTAGACGTCGCCCTCCTCACGGAGCGCGTAGAGTTCGGCCGCGCTGTCAGCATCGTCGAAAACGTACGATGTCGTCTGGTAGATCGGCGGTGCCCGTGCGCCGGTCGCGGAGTCCGGTTCGGTCCCGACGTGGAGGCTCCGCGTGTTGAAACCCTCAGTCATGTGTACTGTGCATATATCTACAAACGTTTATGCACGCCAGTTACGGCAAAAGTCGCCACTGTGTTGTGTGTTAGCATGAAATTAAACCCTGATCTCGAACCGTGCGCCGTCTGCACTGTTGTCGACACTGATCTGCCAGCCATGGGCTTCGACGATGCGTTTGACCACCGCGAGTCCGATGCCGGTGCCCTCGGCGTCGGTGGTGTAGCCGAACTCGAACAGCGACTCCGTGTCGGCATCAGCAATCCCCTCGCCGTCGTCTTCGACCGCGAACCCGGTAGGGAGTTCGGTGACCGAGACCGTCGACGCCGTGCCGTGGTCGTCGGCGTTCCGGAAGAGGTTCTCGAAGGCTTGTCTGAGCCGCGCCGGATCGGCCTCGACAGTCTGATTGGTTTCGATGCGGAGTTCCAGCTCCCCGGTGTCGGCGGTCGACCACGCTTCGGTGGCACACTGGTCGAGTGCGACCGGCTCGGTTTCGTCGACGGTCTGACCCTGCTGGGCCATCGTCAGCAACACCTCGATGAGTTCGTCCATCCGTTCGTGGGAGTCGGCGATCTGGTCGAGACCGTCTCTGGCAGCCTCAATGTCGGGCTTCTCGTCGGCCAGCTTTCTGTCGACGACCTCCGTCCAGCCAGCCGCCGTCGACAGCGGGTTCCGCAGGTCGTGAGAGACGATGTCGGCGAACTCTTCGAGTCGCCTGTTTTGCTCGCGGAGCCGTCGCTCCCGCTGCTTTCGATCGGTGATCTCGTGGAGGACGACGACGTGACCCTGTGTCATCTCGAACTGATCGGTGATCGGCGTCACTTCGATATCGTACACCTCCCGTCTGCCCCCGTCGGTCATCAACGAGAATTCGGCCGTTTCGGCCCGCTCGTCGACGACCGACCTGATCGTACTGGTGAGTTCCCCGGTGTCGAGGTCGTCGAGTGAGTGGTGGCTACTGAGTCCGTCGACGATCCCCTCGGCAGCGTCGTTGGCGTCGATGATCCCCTGATCGGCGTCCAAAATCAACACCGGGTCGGCCATCTCACGGAAAAAGCGGTCGGCAGCAACCGGGGCGACCTTTAAAAAGTCGTAACGGTAGAGCGCAACGCCGATGACGACCGCCTGAAAGACGAAAAAGACGGAGGTGATATCTAGCTGTGGATGGAGCCGGTACTCACTCACGAACAGCACTGTCGAGGCCGTGACGACAACCGCCGTCAGGAGGATCGCTCCGGCCTGGTATCGGTAGAGATTCTGGGTCTTCCACATGAACCGCCCTAACAGCACGAACGAGACCCCGAGTAGCCCGTAGACGAGGGCTAATTGAGCGAAGACGATTGGCCCAAACACCTCAGCCGACAGCACAAAAAGGCCGAACTCCCCGGTCGCGATTTCTCTAATCGCCAGTCCGTTCGGATTCAGCAGCCGCAGGACAGTGTACAGACCGATCTCCGAGAGGAGGATCGGGCCGACGACTTCCGGCAGCCACTCGCTGTCGCCGGTGTACTCGATGACGAACAGGAACCACATTACGGCCGCAAGCGAGGCACTGACCGACTGACCGATGAGCGCGCCGGTGGTGACCAGCCCCCCACCGCTGAGAATCACGACCAGATACCAGCCAGCCCACAGGCTGTCGGCCGCCAACAGCCGAGCGTAGGAGTCCGAAATCGGATGCTCGATCCGTCGCCACGAGTAGACCGCTAACACTGCACTCACGACGGTCGCCAGCAGTACCAATGAGACGACGAGTATACTCAGTAAAACGTCATCTCCCATTGTCTTCGCTCGTGACCTCATGGATATATATCCTAGCGGCCTAACTATCGATTCCAATAATTACAGGTCGGCCAATTGACACCGGGTGGTGACCGTACTGGTGTCGACTCGGAGTTCCTCGGCCGCCAACTGGTTTGACACTCGCCATTCGACGCCTGTGAGAGCCGCCAACCCAGTCGTCTTTTGAGGTATGGGCCAGTAGCCCACGCTAATGAGCCGCGTCGACGAGTCGAACCCCTATCTCCGCGATCCACCCACCGAGTTCGAGTCGGTCGAAGAACTCTCCGAGACTGACGCCGCCGAGCAGGCCCAACAGCTCCGAGCGGCGATTCGGGAACACGACCACCGCTACTACGTCGAGGCCGACCCCCTGATTGCTGATCGCGTCTACGATCTGCTGTTTGCCCGCCTCCAAGATCTCGAAGCCGAGTTCAATCTCGCCGAACGCGATAGCCCCACCCAGCGCGTCGGCGGCCAGCCGGTCGACGAACTCCAGACGGTCGAACACACCGCGCCGATGCTCTCGATTGAGCAAAGCGGCGAGGCCGAAGACGTCCGGGAGTTCGACGAGCGCGTCCGGCGAGAACTGGGCGACGAGGGAATGGACCCCGCAGGCTACGTCTGTGAACCCAAATTCGACGGCATCTCGCTGGAAGCAGTGTACGAGGAGGGTCGACTCGTCCGGGCGGCCACTCGCGGCGACGGTCGGGAGGGCGACGACGTCACCGCCCAAGTCCGAGCCATTCCCTCGGTGCCCCAGCGACTCCGCGGCGAGTATCCCGATTTTCTCGCTGTTCGCGGCGAGGTATTTATGCCGAAGGATGGGTTCCGAGAGCACAACCGCCAGCGAATCGAACGCGGCAAGGAGCCGTTTGCCAACCCCCGCAATGCGACTGCTGGAACCATCCGTCAACTCGATCCCTCGGTCGTCGCGTCTCGGCCACTGGACTGCTTTTTCTATGGGATCATGGCCTACGAGGATGCCGACCGCGAGCGCCCAGAGACCCAGTGGGCCGAACTCGATGCGTTCCGGTCGTGGGGGTTCCACGTCGACGACCTCGCCGAGCACGTCGACAACATCGAGGCGGCCATCGACTACCGCGACGAACTGATGGAGCGACGCGAGGATCTCAACTACGAGATCGACGGCGTCGTCATCAAAGTCAACGACATCGCCGCCTGCGAGATGCTTGGCAACACGTCCCGTGCCACTCGGTCCGCATTCGCGTACAAATTTCCTGCCCGCACGGAGATCACAGGGATTACTGATATCGTCGTGCAGGTCGGCCGGACTGGCCGCATGACGCCGGTGGCTCTGCTCGAACCGGTGCAGGTCGGCGGCGTCACCGTCTCGCGGGCGACGCTCCACAACCCCGGCGAGATCGAATCGCTGGGCGTCGACGTAGGCGACACGGTCCGGGTGCTCCGGGCGGGCGACGTGATCCCCTACATCGACGAGGTTGTCGACGCCGCCAGCGACTCCACCTTCGCGTTCCCCGACCACTGTCCGGTCTGTGAGAGTCCCGTCGAGCGTGATGGGCCACTCGCGTTCTGTACCGGCGGGTTAGCCTGCCAATCGCAGGTCGACCGCGCCATCGAACACTACGTCAGCCGCGGCGGCCTCGACATCGAGGGGCTGGGTCCCGAGCGCATCAGCCAGCTTCGAGAAGCAAAGTTGGTCGACTCGCTGGCCGACCTCTACGGCCTCGACCGCGAGGCACTGGCCGACCTGGAGGGCTGGGGCGACAAAAGCGCTGAAAACCTCCTCGCGGAGATCGATGCCGCCCGCGAGCCGCCGCTCGATTCGTTTCTCACCGCGCTGTCGATTCCCGAGGTTGGCTCCGCTACGGCCACCGCACTGGCCCGTGAGTTCGGTTCGCTTGCGGCGGTGATACACGCCGAACCGGACGAACTGGAAGCCGTCGACGACGTCGGTCCAATCGTCGCCGAGAAAATTCGGGACTTTTTCGACAGTGAGGAAAACCGCGCTGCACTCGATGGGCTGCTGGCGGCGGGGGTCGACCCACAGTCGGTCGACATCGCAGAGACAGCCGCCGACCTCGCTGGGCTTACGTTCGTCTTCACTGGCTCGCTGTCGGTCGCCCGAAGCGACGCCCAAGATCTCGTTGAAGCCCACGGCGCGAACGCAACGGGGAGCGTTTCGGGGAACACTGACTACCTCGTTATCGGCGAGAGTCCGGGCCAGCGCAAGCAGGACGATGCGGCAGACAACGACGTGCCGGTGCTGGACGAAGCCGAGTTCGTCGACCTACTGGCCGATCACGGTATCGAGTGGCCGCCCGAGTCGTAGGTCGGACCGCTGCTACCGAACTGTCACATTAATTTATTGTCAAATCTCTGCTGTTTCTTCACCAACGGTATTTGTCATATCTGCTCGATAGCCCTCAGATCGGACCGTTAGGGCAGTTATTCCAGTCGTTGCGAATACCCTTATCGTCGCGTGACAGCATCGGTGTCCACCGTTTGATGGTATCGAATTTGAGATTGTCAGCGAATCCATTAAGTAGGTAAGGGCGAATACAAATAGCACACCACAGATACTGGCGGCTACCGAGTCACAAAAAGGTGGAGTGTGAGAGGCTGTTTACTCCACGTCCTCCTACGCAGTGTGTCTCGTAAATCGTTGTGCTGTGGACAAGGAACTACATATGTTCAACGAACTACTCGGAAACGACGACGACGAACGCGCTGTCTCGCCGGTTATCGGCGTGATTCTCATGGTGGCGATAACGGTGATCCTCGCTGCTGTGATCGGTGCGTTCGTGCTGCAGCTCGGTGATAGCGTCTCGCAAACAGCTCCACAGGCGTCAGTTGGCGTCGACAGCATCACTGTTGCTGACGACCAAATTGTACTCCAACATTCTGGTGGCGATACCATTGAGTTGGCAGACACAAGAATTATTGTCGAAAATGAGGAAAAAGCCACTCTAACTTGGGATGGGACCAATCAGGACCCATTTGCCACAGCCGATGAACTATATATAAATACAACCGATGGGGCAGAAAAAAATTCTACTGCGAATAGCTCTGTATCTGGTAGTTCATACAATGTGGATAATGGCCCTACCGAGTATAATCTTGAGAGTGATGACCAGCTCACAATCACGCTCATCGACAAATCTTCGGGCGAGATTATCTTCGAGCGCGAAATCCGGGCCTAAATTCCGAACTAACCGTTTTCAGCGGACCGTCTCTATTTTTGACCCCACGTCGACAGCCCCCGGCTCGTCGCCACCGATACGCTACTAACCCTGTTTTGGGACTCTCAATGGGCGGGTGACTCATAGCGATCCACTTGTGGTCCCAACGGTCGACGCGCAGTATCGCTCTGCAGAGACGGTTGTGGCCGCAATCAGTCGTCACAGATCCCGGCGTTGGAACACCAGCAGTCCAACGAGCGGAGCCGCCAGCAGCCAGAACAACAGCATCGACAGCGCCGACAGCTGGAGGCCCGCCGTCTCGCCGATCATGAACTCGCCGGCTAGGAGTCGCCCCGTCAGCCACCCGAACGACTCGGCTGGGTTAGTCAGGAAAATGGCGTTCCCGATGGTCCGAGCGCTCAGGGGTAGCACGTCGGCCAGCGAGCCGATGGCGGATCCGAGCCGGAGCTGGATCGCCCCCCAGAAGGGAACGAACACGAAGTAGAGCCCGATAGCGCCACCTAGCGCAGTCCGCTGAGAGGGCGCGGCCGCTGACCAGCCGACCGCGATAGCGACGAACACCGAGGCCAACAGCGCCACCAGTAGCATGTAGCCGATGTAGGTGCCGATTTCGAGGGTGAACGGACCGAGCGCGAGAATCACTGCTGGCAATATAAAGCCGACAGTGATCGCCGTCGACAGCGCGGCAGCCCGACCCACAACTTTCCCGAAGACCACGTCGGCCCGCGAATGTGGGAGCGACAACAGGAGTTTCAGCGATCCCGACTCCCGCTCGCCGGTCACGGCGTTGTAGGCGACAACCAGCGCAATTAGCGGGACGAGCGTTCCGACGAACAGGCTCCCGGACAACTGGAGGACCGCGTTCGCGCTGGCCGTCTGACGCGCGAGGTACGACACGCCCGAAACGAGCAGGATGAACACCACTGTCAGCCCGATCAGCCACCGCGAGCGGATCGCATCCTCGAAATCCTTCCGAGCAACGACGAGCCAACTCATTGGCGTCCCTCCGGGGTGGCCTCCGGTGGCTGTGAGCCTGTCCCATCCCCACCGCCGCCGCTCCCGGTGCTCCCACCGTCTTTCTCGACGACGCCTTCGCCATCGGTGTACGATAAAAAGAGCTCTTCGAGCGACGTCGACTCGGTTTCGATATCCTCGATCTCGATGCCGGCCTCGCTGAGTGTGGCGATCACCTCGTTTTTGACGCCCGACTCACAGGAGACCGTGACCGTGGGCCCGTCGACGGCGGCTCCCGAGACGCCATCCAGCCGCCGAATCGGGTCCAGATCGTCGTCAGTCGCGTCGTCGACGGTCAAAATGAGCGTCTCCTCGCTGCCGGTTTCCTCCCGGAGCCCCTCGATACTGTCTTCGGTCACAAGTTCGCCCTTGTGGAGGATGCCGACGCGATCACACACGGCTTCGACCTGTCCGAGTACGTGACTCGAAAAGAAGACGGTCGCGCCACGGTCGGCCTCCTGCTGGACGATATCTCGCATCTCCTTGGCTCCGCCGGGGTCGAGACCCGTGGAGGGTTCGTCGAGGATCAGGAGTTCGGGGTCGCCCACGAGTGCCATCCCGAGTACCAGTCGCTGGCGCATCCCCTTTGAGTACTCGCCAGCCGCCCGGTCGCCCGCGTCGGCGAGACCGACGCGATCCAAAATCGCATCCGGATCATTGTCTGCCTCTTTCGACTCGATAGCGAACTCGATGTGTTTCCGGCCGGTGAGTCGACTGTAGACGTCGAACCCCTCCGGCAGGACTCCAGTTCGCTCGCGGATGTCGACGCTCGAATCGCCGACCGGCTCGCCGAGGACGGTAATCGTCCCCTCCGTGGGGCGAACGAAGTCGAGCAGCATGTTGATCGTTGTCGACTTTCCGGCCCCGTTCGGCCCGAGAAAGCCGTAGATCTCACCCGACTCGACGGTGAGATCCAGATTGCGGACGGCAGTGAGGTCGCCATACCGCTTTGTGACGTTGGAGAGCTGAATAGCTGACATCTAACTGGACGTTACTTCGGTTGCCGATAAAACGTTGCGGCTCTCGGTAACGACCGAGACCACTGGTGGTGTGATCGTTTCCAACCCCCGGTTACGATCAGCAATGGCAATCACACAGCTGTCTTACTCCGCGATACAGGACCTTCGAACAGAATAACCAAAATCCAACGCATACTGTGGAAATTTATACATAAAACACACATCTGATTTATATACTCACACTGCGATATACATTTGAAAATGAATATTGCACGTATCCTTTCGATGTTGATGGTCGCTGTGCTGCTCGCAAGCGCAGTGACTGGCAGCGCAGCCGCACAGTCTGCCTCCGGCGATGACCTCTATGAATCCTTAGAGGAGATGGTTCCGCTGTACAACGACAACGCCGATAGCGTCGACCTTGGTCCGGTCAGCATTGCTGGCACCAGCAATATCTACATTCAGGACGGCGAGTCGGTCGTCACCTACTCGATGACGATGGACAAGCAGAACCGCATCACTGATCTCGCTGACACTCCCAGTGAAGATGCAAAACGGAAGATTACCACGGACCGTGCAACGATTGAACAAATCACCACCGCGAGCAATCCCGCCGTCGCCTTCCGGGATGCCGTCGCCAACGACGACATCGTGATCACCGGCGAAGACGGCCAGACCGTCGAGAAAATCAAGTGGGCCGTCATCAACGCGTTCAAGGGCTTCTTTATCTAAACGACCTTTTTCCGCCTCGGGTTCGCCGGTGGCGAACCGCTCGCCTCCGCACTGATGTCGATCAAAAAGGGCCGAGGGTGAGGTATTTGGCCTCACCCTCGGAGAACCGCGCTCGCTCCGCTCGCGCGGATGCGAATGACAGACTCGAACGCTACCTACTGCAACATCCGGCAACGAATAAATTACCGTACCTATACGGTGTTTTATAAATTTACTACGAGAGACCGCTGCTTCCTCTCCGCTGTCTGTTCGTCGACCGGTGGATGGCGTGGCGAGACTACGCCACTACGCAGAGAGGGTACGTCGACACCCTCGTTTCAGGGTTCCGGCGGATCGCCACCGTAAGCGTCGTGATCAGTATAAAAGTTCAGCATGGCAAACTTCAGCTTTTGCGGCTTGATGTCGACGAACTCTTCGCGCTCTTCGACCGGGAAACTCCCGCGCACACTGTATTTCCCCATATCAGCCTGTGTGTACCGCTTGTCGGCCAGAATTCGGACGCCGAAATCCTCGGGTGACCGGATTACTCGCCCAAGGGCCTGCCGCGTTTTGCGGATCGTCGGGATCTCGACGGCGTAGGCCCAGCCCGCATCCCGCGTGCGTCGACTGTCGCTGTAGGCCCGATTGTAGGCATCCTGAACCGCATCCATCCGCTCGGAGAGATGCGGATACGGCACCCCAACCACCACGACCGTCCGTGCGTCGTCGCCGTCGAAGCTCACGCCTTCGGCCAGCGTCCCCCACAGCGAGGTACAGAGCGTGGCGTTGTCGCTGTCGACGAATCGTGTGCGCAGTTTTTCGGTCGACCGGTCGGAGCCATCGAGCACCAGCGTCCCGAGTTCGCCCGCGTTGCTGTCGTCGAGCCGGTCGTAGTACCGCTCGGACTCCGAGTAGGAGGGGAAAAACAGCAGGGTATTGCCCGGCGTAAACCGGATTACGTCTTCGAGCAGTTCGGTGACTATCTCTTGGGTCTCGGGGTTGTCCCGCTCGCTGGCGAACAGCGCCGGCACCTTCGCAGCGTAGGTCCGGCGGTTGGCTTCGGGATAGTTTAGTTTGTAGGCCAGCCGCGCCGGTGAGTCGAGGCCGAGGACGTCTTCGGTCACATCGAACGGTCGGAGTGTCGCGCTCATCAGAATGCTCGCATACACCTCGTCGAACAGTTCGCTTGTCACCTCGCGCGGAATACAGGTATACAGCTCCGCCCGGCCGTAGATCTCCTCGGTGGCCCCATCCCGCCGGACGCCAACCATCGGATGCTGGCCGAGTTCGTCGCCCTCGGACATCCACGTACTGATAAAGGTCGCCGCTTGGAGCGTCTGGCATTCGGCCCGCGTCGTCGCATCACCATCCCGATAGGCTTGTTCGTACTCCTCGTCGAGGACCTTTCCCAACTGGACGGCGAGTTCGGCCTCGATACTGATCCCGCGGCCCTCGTAGCGCTGCAGGAACGCCAGCGTCAGATCGTCTCGCCGGTCGCGGTTCGCCACCGCGAGATCTGTCCACTCGTCACCGACCTTTCGCGGGTTGATTTTCGTCCCCAGTCCTGTGTCGTAGGTCGACTGCAGGGCCTCTAGGAACGCCTCGATCACGTTGCGGGCAGGCTCTGCCCGGGAGTCGTCGAGACCGTCCAGTTCGTCGAGCGCCGACGCCAGCGTGTTCTCGGTCACCGTTCGCGTCGCGTGATCTCTGGCAGCGTCTACGATGTTGTGGGCCTCGTCGAACACCGTGATCACGTCGTCGGGATCGCGGTCCAACCACCGGAAAAACTGCTCGCGGATCATCGGGTCCAGCAGGTGATGGTAGTTGCAGACCACGAGGTCGACACCCTCCATTCCCTCTTTTAAAAGCTCGTAGCCACAGAGTCCCTGCTGGTCGGCGTACTCGTAGACGTCGTCAGGGGTCCGCACGTCATTGAACAGCCACGAAAAGAACTCGTCGTTGTCGTCGATGAGATTGTTGTAATAAAAATCACAGACGTTTCCCTCCCGTAGCTCTTCGAGTTCGTCTTCGACCGAATCGAGTTCGTCCATCACCGCGCTGCGGGCCTCGGCCGCGCCCGAATCGCCCTCCTTGCTTGCATCCAACAGCTCCTGTTGGCGGGCGGCCAATTGGTCCTTGTCGGTCTCGGTGTCGACCAACTCACGGGTGGTATCCCGGAGGCTCTGACACTCCTGATACCCCACGTCGATATGGCACATCTGCTTTTTGCCTTTAAAAACGACTGCGCGAATCGGCTCGGTGCGAGTGATCGCGCGGGCGTCTTCGACGAACTGCCGCATCTGCTGGTGGACGTTGGTCGTGATGACGACCGTTTTGTCGTGTTCGCGAGCGTATGCGAGCGCGGGCACGAGTGCCGACAGCGTCTTGCCAGTGCCGGGAGCGCCCTCTAAGAGGACGTCTCGACGCTGGCCCAGCGAGTTGGCGATCCGGTCGATGGCCTCTCGCTGGTTCGGATACGGCGTCTCGTACGGAAAGAACCGTAGCGCGTCGTCTACTGCCACAGCCTTCCTTTGGCATCACCGGATTAAAACGTGTGGTCGCCACGGTGAATGTAGTCGACACAAAATAGTCATCGCTATGCGGCTGTTCTGCAGTGCCTACTATCACTAATTCCGGAACGAGCAATGGCTCAAGTGGCCGTCTCTCGTCATATTCGCCTATGACCGTCGACGATCTCACCGAGTACGGCATGAAACCTATGACTGACGCCAACATTCGAAGCTTTTTGTCGACCCGAAGCGTTGGCGTGCTGGGCCTTCCCACAAGAGATGGTCCGATGATGCGACCGCTGTCGTTTTGGTACGACGGTTCCGATTCCCTGTATTTCGTTTACGTTCTCGGCGATCAGAGCGAAAAACACGACCTAAGCCAGCAGGCCGACACCGCTCGGTTTCTCGTCTACAGCGCCGAAACACCGTTTAATTGGCGAAGCGTCATTCTCACAGGTTCGATTAGTGAGGTCCCAGCTGATGAGCAGAGGGCGCTGTTGGAGGCGATAGAGATTCGATGGCGTCCCGACCTCTTCGAACGGGCCAGCGTCTCCGAACCGACTGCGCTCTACCAGTTCAAAATTACCGGGCAGAGCGGCATCAAACATCTCGGACTCCCGCCGGAACTCGAAGCCCCGTCGACTGACAACAAACCCGACTAACATTGCCGCTGGAGAGCTATCAAATAGTATTACAACTAATATACGTGTCGGTGCCGTGCGTCGACTTCGCCGTTCCGAGGCAGTACTTTCGGCTAGTTGCGCGTTGGTACGGTTGCAATGGCAACCCAAACCTCCACGCAGACGGCACTCATAGCAGATCTCGACCACTGGAAAGCCGGTGTCATCGGCGGCCTCGGCGGCGGTCTCGTCTTCGGCATCCTGATGTCGATGATGATGCCGGATATCATTGGCGGGGCGACCCCCGGACTGTACGGCCTCAGCGGCGGGGTCGCTGGGTGGACGATCCATATGGCCCACTCGGCGGTTCTCGGCGTCGTCTTCGCCGCGATTGCGAGTCCGACGGGGTATGATGAGACGCTCGGCAAGAGTCTCGGTGCTGGCATCGTTTACGGGCTCGTCCTCTGGGCGGTCCTCGGAGCGATTGTGATGCCCGCGTGGGTCGGCGCCGTATTGCCGGCGAATCCACCCGTTCCGAACATCAATCCCATGAGCCTCGTCGGCCACGTCGTCTACGGCGGCGTGCTCGGCGTCCTCTACGCCGCATTCACTGCCGAGTAGCTGTCGACACGTTCGGCTAATTCTGTTCTTTCTACCAGCCTATTTGACTGTGCCTGCTATTGTTACTGATAAACCGTTTTATACTGTCGACTCATACACCTGTCAGCAGATAATGCCCTCTCAAAAACAGTTCCGCCCTGCGTTTTGCAGATGGACGTGCCCGCTTTGCGGAACCACGAGGGTATGCGTTCGGAGCGATACAGCGTGCCACTCGGCCTCTAACCACCTTCGCACCCACATCCGCGCGACCAGTGATACAGTCCACGGGCCACAGGGGACGATTCCGAAGGAGGTCGACCTCGACGACCTTGCTGAGCATATCTCCTGCAGTGAGTAAGCGCCCGGCTCAGCCGAGCAGTTCGACCAGCAGCGCCTTCTGGGCGTGGAGCCGGTTTTCGGCCTGATCCCAGACGATAGATCGGTCACTTTCTAAGACAGCGTCGGTAATCTCCTCGCCGCGGTGGGCGGGCAGACAGTGCATCACCTTCGCGTCAGTTCCCGCAAGCAGTTCCTCGTTGAGCTGGAACCCCTCGAAGGCCGCGAGTTTTGCCTCACGTTTGTCCTCTTCGCCCATACTGACCCAGACATCGGTGTAGATCACGTCGACGTCTTCGATTGCGGCCTCGGGGTCGGTGTAGATGTCGGGTTCGCCGCCGAGTTCGGTCGCGCGGTCGACGACCGCCTCGTCCATCGGGTACTCCGGCGGGGTCGCCACCGTGAGGTCGACACCTGCGAGCGCACAGCCAATCGCGAACGACTGGCCGACGTTGTTGCCGTCGCCGACCCACGCGACTGAGACGTCGTCGTCGAACTGCTCGCGGATCGTCAACAGATCAGCGAGGGTCTGACACGGGTGGGCGTCGTCAGTCAGCCCATTGATTACAGGCACGTCAGCGTATTTGGCCAGAATCTCGGCGTCCTCGTGGCTAAAGAGGCGGGCCATGATCCCGTCGACGTACCGACCCATCGCGCGGGCGGTGTCTTTGAGTGGTTCGCCGTGACCGAGTTGGATGTCGTCGGGCCCCATGAAGATGGCGTGGCCGCCGAGTTGGGTCATTCCGGTCTCGAAGGAGATTCGGGTCCGGGTACTCGGTTTTTCGAACAGCATGCCGAGGGTCTGATCAGCCAGCTGGGCGTCATCGCCGTTTTTCAGTGCTGCTGCACGCGTCAGTACCGCGTCGACTTCGTCGGCCGACAGGTCGTCGATATCGAGAAAGTTGTCCGTATTCATGACTTGCTCTCCGTCGTTTCGTCGCTGGTGTGGTCGTCGGGCTGTTCGACACCGAGTTGCTCACAGACCTCGATTAGCACGTCGACCGAGTGGTCGAACTCGGCGAGCGACAGGTGCTCGTGGGGCGTGTGATCGAGGTTCGAGTCGCCGGGGCCGTAGCTCAGAATGGGGCAGCCCCACTCCTCGGCGTAGATGTTCATATCCGCCGTCCCGGTTTTCCGAAGCAGGCGTGGATCGCCGCCCTGCTTGCGGATCGCGACCCGAAAGAGGCGGGCGACCTCGGTTCGGGGGCTGGTCATCACGGCCGGGATGAACTCGGTCCAGTTGACCGTTCCCGTTTCGAGTTCGGCATCGGATAGCTCCCGAACCTCTTCGGGGGTACGTTCCGGCGGGACACGAAGCTGGAACTCCATGGTCGCGTCCATCGAGAGCCCGTCGACCGAGACGCCGCCCTCGATGTCGACTGGTTTGGTCGTGACCTGCTCGAAGACGGGAATCCACTCGTCGGGTTCGAAGGTGTCCTCGACGCGGTTCCACCAACTCATCGCGTGCTGGATCGCGTTGGGGTCGGGCCGAGAGGTGTGACCGGATTCGCTGGTTGCCACGTAGGTGCCCTCCAAGAGGCCACGGTAGCCCAGCGTAATCCCGTCCCAGCCCGAGGGCTCGCCGTTGATGACTGCCTCGGGTGCTTCGCGGTTCTCGATGAGATGCCACGCGCCGCGGGAGGTCGACTCCTCGCCGACGACCCCAACAAACGAGGCCCCGGTTTCGACTGCAGCCACGGCCATCGCAGCCAGTGGGCCAGTGGCGTCGACGCTGCCACGACCCCAGAGTTCGGGTCCCTCTTCGCCCTCCTTAATTTCGACCGGGATGTCACCCGGCACGGTGTCGATATGCGAGGTCAAGAGGACGGTATCGTCGCCGGGTGCGTGGACGTTGCCGATGTCGTCGATATAGGTCTCGCGTCCGTTCTGTTCAAGAAAGGCGGCCAGTGCTTCAGCTGCCTCGGTTTCGTTTCCCGAGACCGAGGGAATCGAGACGAGTTCGGTCAGCAGTCGACGGCCCTCGGTGGTGACTGCGGGATGCTCAACTGCGCTGTCGGTGGTTTCGACGGCCATGGTTACGAGAGTGCCTCCGTCAGTGCGTCGACGACGCTGTCGACGTGGTCCTTTTCAATCGTCAGTGGCGGCAGGAAGCGGACGACGGTCCGGCCTGCCGGAAGCGCGAGTACCTGATGGTTGATTGCGAGATCACGCAGGACTCGATTGGCCCCGCGTTTGACCTCGACACCGATCATCAGCCCGTTGCCGCGAACCTCCCGAACCGGGAGGTCGTGTTCTCCGGCAGCCGCCTCGATTTCGGCCATCATGTACTCGCCCATCTCTGCAGCGTGACCGGGCACATCTTCGTCCATCAGCGTTTCGAGGGTTGCGTTCGCTGCGGCGGCGACGACCGGCCCACCAGAGAATGTCGAGCCGTGATTCCCACAGTCTTCGGCGATCCAGTCGGCACACAGCGTCGCGCCAAGCGGCATCCCATTTGCAATGCCTTTCGCGCTCGTTAGTATATCTGGAACCACGCCAGCCTGTTCGCAGGCCCACAGCGTTCCAGTCCGGCCGACACCGGTCTGAATCTCGTCAAACACGAGTGCTGCCCCTACATCTTCGGTCACCTCGCGGGCCGATTCGAGGTAGTCGACCGTCGCGGGATGAATTCCGCCCTCGCCTTGGACTGGTTCCAAAAAGACCGCCGCCGTCTCGTCGTCGACAACGTCTGCGAGTTCCTCCTCGTCGCCGTAGGACACGAACTCGATGTCGCCAGCGAGTGGCTCGAAGGCGGCCTTGTACTTCTTTTTCCATGTCATCGCCAGCGCGCCCATGGTGCGACCGTGGAAGGCGCGCTTGGTGGCGACGATTTTGGAGTTCCCGGTCGCACTCCGGGCGAACTTCATCGCGGCTTCGTTGGCCTCAGTGCCCGAATTGCAGAGCCAGACTTTCGAGAGATCGCCGGGCGCGAGGTCTCCAAGTCGTTCGTAGAGTTCGGTCCGGACGTCGACTGGGTACGACGCTTGGACGTAGGTCAGCGTCTCGGCCTGCTGTTGGATGGCTGCGGTCACGTCAGGGTGGCTGTGACCCAGCGGTGCAACCGCGTAGCTGGCACCGAAATCGAGGTACTCGGTTCCATTTTCACTGTAGAGGAAGGGGCCCTCGCCGTGGTCGATATCGATTGGCTTCTCCGAGAAGACGAAGCCGCTCATTGGTCGACCTCCGCTGGCCCGTCTTCGTCAGCATCCAGCACACTCCGGTGGATCGTCGTTCCGGTGCCACCGAGCGCATCGGTTACTGGGTTGTCGCTGTTCGCATCCGCGACGTACACTGCTGGTGCGCCGCCCTCCAGTGCCTCGGTCGCTGCCATCACTTTCTTTGTCATAAATCCTTCTGCGGCCGTTTTGACTGCATCCAACTCCTCGGCTGTTGAGGCCGATTCGATCAGCGTCTCCGGGTCCTCGGGGTCTGCGTAAATTCCGGTCACGTCAGTCAACATAATAAGCTCTCCGCCGAGTGCGCCCGCAATCGCTGCCGCCGAGCGGTCGGCATCCGCGTTGACCGGGGTCACCGACCCATCCTTGTTCTCGCCAAGCATCGGGACGCTCACGACTGGCGTATAGCTATCGGCCAACAAATCGGCCAGTAGGTCGTCGTTAACGTCGGTGATCTTGCCGGAGTGGTCGCCGCGCTTGATCTTCTTTTTGCCGTCTTCAAGCACGCGAACCGCCGATTTCCGGGGGCCAGTCAGCAGGCCACCGTCGACACCCGAGAGGCCGAGTGCGTCGACGCCAGCGTTCCGAAACAGCGTTGTCAGTTCGGTGTTGAGTTTGCCGGCCATCACCATCTCGAAGACTTCGATAGTCTCCTCGTCAGTAAAGCGACCAGTGACACCGCCGGGTGTTTCGACATAGGTCGGCTCGATGTCCATGCGTTCGAGCGTCTCGTCGACGGCGGTCGACCCGCCGTGGACGACGACTACATCACGTCCATCCGCGACGAGCGAGGCGATGTCGCTCACTGCGCCTTCGGGGTCGACGGCTTTCGCACCGCCGATTTTCACCACGACCGGTGGCCGAGTGCCACCGTCCGCGAGAAGCTGGTTCGCCCGGTGGGCGGCCGATTCAATCGAATCTGTCGTGTCGTATCCGGTCATAGTAATAACTCGTCTTCGGCGGCGTTAGGGAGCGCCTACCGGGTGCAGACCTGCGAAGTCGAGGCCTGCTGTTTCGTCGAGGCCGAGCGCAATGTTGGTGCCGTGGATCGCCTGCCCGGCCGAGCCCTTCATCATATTATCAATTGCAGAGAAGGCGACGATGCGCTTGTTCGAGGCGTCGAGATCGAAGCCGACCTCACCGATGTTGGTTCCGGCGACCGCCTTCGGCTCGGGGTAGCGGTAGACACCGCTGCCGCCAGAGACCAGCCGCATGAACGGCTCGTCCTCGTAGCTCCCGCGGTAGGCTTTCCAGAGGTCACCCTTTGAAACGGGCTGGCCGGGGAACACGTGGCAGGTCGCCGACGAGCCACGGATCATGTCGACCGCGTGCACCGTAAAGGACACCGAGACACCGAGGAACTGCTCGATTTCGGCCTCGTGGCGGTGGGAAATCGGTGCGTACGGGCGAACGATGCCAGAGCGTTCGGGATGGCTGGATGCGGCTCCGCCGCCTGCGCCACCCTCCGAGGAGCCGACTTTGACGTCGACCACGATATCCTCGCTCCCGTCGAGAATCCCAGCATCGAACATCGGTTTGAGGCCGAGAATCGTCGACGTGGCATTACAGCCACCGCTCGCAATCAGCTCCGCACCGGGCAACTCGTCGCGAGTCAGTTCTGGCAGGGCATAGACGCTTTTATCGAGGTATTCGGGCGCACTGTGGCCGTCGTACCACTCCTCGTACTGTTCGGCCGTATTTAAGCGGAAGTCCGCCGAGAGGTCGACGACCGTGTCGGCGTGTTCTTCGAAGGTGTCGATCTGCTCCATCGAAACGCCGTGGGGCGTCGCTGCGAACAGCACGTCGACCGACTCCAGGTCGTCGGGCGAGCTAAATCGGAGATCCAACTCACGAAGGTTGGGATGTGAGTGACCGACTGTCTTGTTCGCCTTCGACCGACTCGTGGCCTGTGCGACTTCGAAGTTCGGGTGGCCTGCAAGCAGGCGGAGTAGTTCGCCGCCAGTAAATCCGGTGCCGCCGATGACGCTCGCGGTGTAGGTTTCCCCGCTCGCCCCGGCGTCGTTTCCACTGCTCATGTAGTCGTAATTTCGTCAGTCTGGTTACTGGCTTTCGATTCCAACCAGTCGACCACGGCGGCCGGAACGTCGATGTCGACACAGCTATCGAGGGCTTTGAACTCGACGTTGTGGTTGATCTCGTGGACGGTGTACTCGCCGCTTTTCTCGCCGCCGACCTCCATCAGGTCGACGCCGAGCAGGCCGCCACCAACTGCGTCGCTGGCCTTCTCGACGAGTTCGAGCGCTTTGTCGTCAAGCGCGAAGTCGTCGGTTTCGCCACCTTTGGCGGCGTTGGTCAGCCAGTGGTCCGAAGTTCTGGTCATCGCGGCAATCGGCTCGCCGTCGACCGCCAAGACGCGAATATCGCGTCCCGGCTTGTCGACGAACTCCTGAATGTAGAATACCTTGTGCTCGTAGTGGCCCAAGACTTTCTTGTGTTCCAAAATCGCCTCGGCGGCGCTCTTGGAGTCGATTTTCGCCATCAGTCGACCCCACGAGCCGACGACCGGCTTCAAGACGCAGGGATAGCCGAACTCCTCGATGGCTTCCATCGCGGTGTCAGTTGTAAAGGCGACCTTCGTCTCTGGTGTCGGCACGCCAGCCGCATCGAGCGCGAGACTGTTTTTGGCCTTGTCGGCACAGATGTCGGCAGTCTCGGGGCTGTTGACGACCGGAACCCCGTAGTGGTCGATAAACCGGGTCGCATACAGCGACCGGCTCGTTGAGAGACAACGGTCGACGACAATGTCGCAGTCCTCGACGTCGGCTGTCGTCCCATCGAGTCCGAACTGATGCTTTCGGACGTCGATCTTTTCGATCTCGTGGTCCCGCTCCCGCAGCTCACCCAGCAGGAGCTTCTCGTCTTTGCGAATCCGCGAATACAGAATTCCGACTTTCATAGTTTTGTCACGTTATGGCGTGAAAACGCCACCGCGGCTGCGGTCGTCGCTGCCAAACTTACTCGCCCCAGTCCTCTTCGAGTTCCGGAGCCGTTTCGAGAACCGGTGGGTCGGCCGAAATGACTTCGAGTTCCGCGCCACAGGTTCCACAGTCGATGATCTCTCCTACTTCGAGGTCGTCGTGCAGGGAAACCTCAGCCCCACACTCCGGGCATTCTGCGTCGCTCATGTATGTACCCAATCGTTGCCAACCTATATACTTAAACACATCGAACTTGTCTGAAAATTTACAAAAGACGGAGTAACCACTCAGGGCAGTTTATTGCGTTTCAGCGCATCGTAGAAATTCACGGCCGAATTTCATGGCGGTATGTTGCCCCCAGAGGGGGTCGCCGGAGTCTACACATAGTCGTCGACCTCCGAGGCCAGCTCTGATTCGGCGGCTGCCAGTGCCTCGCGTTCGTCAGCCAGTCTCTCGCTGTCGACCGCCAACGTCTCGCGTGCGCCCGCGATGGTCGCTTCGACAGCCTCGGGAGCCGGGCCGCCCTGTGAATCTCGGCTGTCGACGCTCTGGGCCGGATCGAGTGCCTCGGTGACAGCCTCCTCGCTCACGAACTCGAACAGCGAGTCACCGAGTACTTCCTCGGCGGCTGCGTCAAGTATTGCGGCTGAGACTGCTGTGTTTTCCTGTTCGGACTCCTCGGCAGCCAGCGCGACGACTTCGTGGGCAGTCCGGAACGGGAGTCCGGCCATCGCCAGCAGATCCGCAATTCCGGTCGCCGTCGAGAAGCCTGCTCCGGCCTCGGCGGCCAGTCGCTCTTCGTTCCACGTCGCCGTGGCGACTGCGCCCGCTGCGACCGACGAGGCTTCGACGACGGCGTCGACCGCCCGAAACGTATGCGGATGGGCGCGCTGGAGATCACGGTTGTAGGCTCTCGGCAACCCTTTGAGCGTCGTCAGCAGTCCAGTGAGTTCGCCGGTCGCATCGCCAGCGACCGCGCGAGTCAGTTCCAGCGTGTCGGGATTTTTCTTTTGGGGCATGATCGACGAGGTCGAACTGTAGTCGTCCGACAGATCGAGAAAGCCCTTGTTGGCGAAGATGATGATGTCCTCGGCCAGCCCCGACAGCGTTGTGGCGTGAATCGCCAGCGCGCTTGTTGCCTCGGCGAGGAAGTCCCGTGCCGAGGAGGCGTCCATCGAGTTGTCGACCACACTGTCGAAGCCGAGCAACTCGGCTGTGCGCTCGCGGTCGATATCGAACGGTGTGCCCGCGAAGGCCGCGCCGCCCAGTGGTGATTCATTGGTTCGGTCGTAGGCATCCAGCAGGCGCGCCGTATCACGGGCAACTGTCGACGCATACGACATGAGGAAGTGGCCCACCGTAATCGGCTGGGCGGGCTGGAGATGTGTGTAGCCGGGCATCAGGGTTTCTGTGTGCTCAGCCGCCGCTTCGATCAGTGCCTCGCGCAGCGCAAGGGTCGTTTCGGCGGCCTCTAAGAGATCCTCGCGGAGTCGGTAGCGAATACAGGCGGCCACCTCGTCGTTACGGCTCCGGGCGGTGTGCATCTTGCCGCCATCGGGGCCGACACGGTCGATGACTGCCGATTCGATGGCCTCGTGAACATCCTCGCCGTCAGGGAGTTCACTGTGGCCTGCCGTCTCGACAGCCGCGAGTGCGCTGAGAATGTCACCCGCCTCCTCGTCGCTGATGATCCTCTGTTCGGTGAGCATCACGACGTGTGCCTGGTCGACCGCCAAATCAGCCGCAAAAATCCGGCTGTCGCCAGCGAGACTCGACAGGAATTCGCGGGCTGGGCCGCCGCTGAAGCGGTCCCGGCGAACGACTGTTTCGTCCTCGCCTGCTGTCGAGTCTCCTGTCATACTTACTCCTCGTCGCCGCCGTCAGTCGACACCTGTTTCTTGGCTTCGGCGGCCTTCTTCGCTTGGGCCGCAATGCGGTCCTGATAGCCGTGGTATTTGGCAACACCAGTCGCGTCCTCTTGGGTGATCTTGCCGACTGTCTCGGTGTTGAACGAGGCTGCATCGGCGGAGTACACTGCGTAGTCGCTGTCGCGGCCGACGACGCGTGCTTGGCCACCCTCAAATCGGATCGTCACCGAGCCGGTGACCTTCGTTTGGGTCTCCTCGATGAAGCCTTCGAGTGCGGCGACAAGGGGACCATCCACGAGGCCCTCGTAGCCTTTCTGGCTCCACTCGTCGTCGACTTGTCGCTTGAAGTCGCGTTCCTCTTTGGTGAGGACGAGCGCTTCGAGACCTTCGTGGGCATTCAGGAGGGTCGTCGCGGCGGGGTGCTCGTAGTTCTCGCGGACCTTCAGGCCGAGCATACGGTCTTCCATCATGTCGGTCCGACCGACGCCGTAGGAGCCAGCGAGTTCGTTGAGTTCCTCGGTGAGTTCGATGGGGTCCTTCGCCTCGCCGTTGAGCGCGACCGGATACCCGTTTTCGAACTCGATTTCGATCTCCTCCGTCTCGCCGCTCGGCGCGGTGGTCCAGTTGTAGATCTCCTCGCCGGGGACGTAGTCGGGTTCTTCGAGGTCGCCGCCCTCGATGGATCGGCTCCAGAGGTTGGTGTCGATAGACCACGTGCCCTCGTTGCCAGCCTGCACGGGGAGGTTACGCTCGGCGGCGTACTCGATCTCCCAATCGCGGGTCATTCCCATCTCGCGGACGGGCGCGATGACTTCCAGATCGGAGGCGCGCCAGACGGCCTCGAATCGGAGCTGGTCGTTGCCCTTCCCTGTGCAGCCGTGGGCGATCCCGTCGCAGCCTTCCTCCTGGGCGACGCGGAGAATCGCCTTAGCGATCACGGGGCGGGCGAGTGCGGTGCCGAGTGGGTAGCCCTGATAGTCCGCATTCGCACGAACGGCATCGAAACAGAGGTCGACGAACTCCTCTTTTGCCTCGACGACGTGGTGTTCGAGATCGAGCGCCTCGGCGGTCTCTCGGGCCTCTTCGAACTCTTCTGCCGGCTGGCCGACGTCGACGGTGACGCCGATTACTTCGTCATACCCGTACTCCTCTTCGAGAACCGGCACACAGACGGTCGTATCCAGACCGCCACTGAACGCCAGTGCCACGCGTTTTGTCATTACCTACACTGTATGAGTTAGGGGCCTTAAATTCAGCGCTTTAATTTTTTGAAAATAGCGGTATACAGCAGGCTACGCGCCTGAAAACAGGGAGTCAGGGAAGAAAACAGACAACGATCGGACCGAAATCGTCGGCCCGGTCGTCAAAACGAGGCGAGGTCGGCCACGTATGGCCGCCCCGCTCGCGGTAGTCGCCGGGGTGCCCGCTGGCACCGTCGCCGCCGCTCTTGGGTAAGAAGCGAACTCGGTCGACGACTAACTGCCATTAGTTCCTCTATTTGGGGTCTCCTACAAAACGGTTGCGTGATCCCGCTTTGCATGTGTGGCTCCCACATGCCATGGTTGGTCTCGATACGCTCGATTAGTCGTCGCCAGCCGAGGCGTCGACATCGGGTTCCACTGTTGGTCCACCCGTGCCCCGAACGTCGCTTTCGCGCCACGTTCCGCGCCGGAACCAGAGCCACGCGATCACCGCTCCGGCAACGTTCGAGACGAAAAACGCGGTCCAGATCCCACGTACGCCGAAGACCAGATCGGCGTAGGGAATCGGCAGCCGGAACTGCGAGGCGATGTAGGCCACCGGCAGTCGGATCCCGGCGAGTGTCAGAATCGAGATCGCCGCAGCGACGAGCGTCTTGCCCGCCCCGCGGAACCCACCGACGAACGCCCGCATAATACCAGTAAACCCGAACGACAGCGAGACGTACCGGAGGAGGGTGGTCCCTTCCTCAATAACAGCAGGATCGTTGGTAAACACACCGACGATGGGTGTCGGAACGAGGAAGATGAGTACACCGACGACCCCGAGAATGACGAACAGCCCTTTGGCTGCGAGGTAGTTTGCCGTCTCGGCGCGGTCGTAGTTACCCGCCCCGATGTTTTGGCCCGACATCGTCTCCACACCGCGGGCAACGGCGATTGCTGGCAGGAAGATGACCGACAGCACTCGGGTTCCGATCCCGAATGCTGCGACGACCGAGGTCGAAAACAGCCCGACGACGATCAACAGTGCGTTGATCGAGAGCGCACGACCGGTCCCCTCGATGCTGGCCGGGACCCCGATCTTGAGGATTTTGCGGAGGTACTCGAAGTCGGGTTTCATGTCGACGAGATGTATCTGAATCCCACGGCTCCCCGACAGCATGATGCCGAGACCGACGACCATCGCGAGACTCCGCGAGAAGATGGTCGCGATAGCTGCCCCCTCGATCCCCATACCGGTGAACCCCGTCGCGGCGAACAGGTCCGCTTGGAGCCCGGCCAGCCCGACCATCCCGAACAGCGGGTTGGCCTCGAAGCCAAAGATGAGGAAGGGATCGAGAATCACGTTGATCACGACGGTTCCGAACATGACGACCATCGGGGTGATCGTATCACCGGCCCCGCGCATGAGCGCAATGAACACGAAAAAGCCGAACATAAACGGCAGGCCGAGCGCAATGACCTCCATGTAGGCGGTCGCTCCCGGCAACACCTCGGGTGAGGCCCCGAGGAACGCGAGAAACCCCTCAATGAATGGGTAGGCGCCGACCCCCAAGATGACCGAGCCAATAAGCGCGAAGGTGACCGTCTGGGAGGCGGCGTACTCGGCCTGTTCGATCTCTCCGGCCCCCGTATGCTGGGCGACCAGCACACTCCCTGCGACCGACAGCCCCATCCCAAGCGAGATGAGCAGAAACACCATCGGGAAGCCAAACGAGATGGCTGCCAGCGCCTCCGTCGAGTAGCGGCCGAGCCAGAACGTATCGGCCAGATTGTACGCGGTCTGCAGCAGGTTCGTGATCACAATCGGCAGTGAAAGGTAGACTAACGGCTTGAGGATACCGCCCTCTGTCAGTTCGAGTTCCTCCTGTCCTTTAAAAAAGCTCACGCGCGTTCCTCCGGTCTCCAGTCCAACTGCCCTTCGAGATAGTCTTCGACCACGTTGCGGGTTTTCGCAGGCTCTTCGCCGAGTGCGACCATTCGAACGTGGCCGCCGTTGATTGCCGTGCTGACGAACCGCGCGATCTCTTCGGCGTCGACGTCCGCGAAGTAGCCTGACTCGATCCCCTCCTCGACGGCCGTTGTGACGACTGTCCGGACTGTGTCGTCCAACTCGTGGAACCGGTCCCGATAGGTGTCGTGGTAGGGTGCTTGGGATTTCAGCTCCATGAGTGCGACCGGAAACTCATCGCTGCTGGATTTCGGTGGGCTAAACACTGCATCGAGAAGCGTTGTGAGCTGTTGGCGTGGGTCAGATGACTCACAACTCACCTGTTGTTCGAACCGGTCGACCAAGTCATCGAGAAACGCGTTCAGTAGCTCTTCTTTCGTATCAAAGTGGTAGTGGATCGCCGCTGTCGTCACTGAGGACTCCGCGGCGATCCGCTGCATCGTGAGATCTGCATACCCATACTCACAGAGGCTCCGACCGGTTGCCCGGATGATCGTGTCGGTGGTCTCCGTATCCATCGTTGCCTCCCACTTACTGACTAATTAGTAAGTATGCTTTGGTACGGCGGCCTGCGCTCATTTTTCGTCCAGAAAACGTGGCATACAGTTACATCCAGACCGGATCGAAGCCGGTGTCGACGCCGAGCAGCCAGAACGTGCCGGCGATACCGACTGCAGCCGCCAGCGGGAGCGTGAGATTGTCGTCGACAGCCACCCCGCGAATAATCGGTTTGACGCCGTCTGCGATGGCTCCCAGCAGTGCGCCGCCAGCCGCGGCGGCTGCGCCCACGGCTGGTGTGCTCCATGCCACCGTAAACGGCGCCGAAAGCAGGAAACAGACGCCGAACGTCGCGCCAATGACCGCCGGTCGCTTGTGTTCGTGGGGACCGTTTGCGCCCAGCGCGCCACTGATCGGATCGGCGATTGTCAACATCAGGATGGCCGGAATCGTGACTGCCGGACCGAACAGCAGCGCGACGAGAGTCATACTCGACATATAAAACAGGTAGCCCGCAACGTTGTCCTGTTCGTACTCTCGTGTCAGTTCATCGTAGAGCCAGTGGTTCAGTCCGACACCGAGGCGCAGGAACTCTAAGGCGAACGTGACCAGGGTCGCACCGATCATGAAATACCGTAGTTGTGTCCACGTTGCTAACCCAAGCAAGTACAGCAGTGGCATGCCGACACCGCTGATGTGGACTGCCCGTCGACTGTATTCGCTCATCGCGCAGTCCTGCTCACGTTGTCGTCACGTCGGTTTCGACATTGCCGTAACGATCTCTGAGGTCGCTAAAGCCCCGGTTGCCCGCCAGCAGTGCCTCCAGCTCTTCGGCCACCGCCTCAACCGGGAGCCGGATCTGGGTCGCCGAATCCCGCTCGCGGAGCGTGACTGTCGGCTCGCCGTCGCTTTCGAGCCCGTCTTGGTCGACGGTCACACAGAACGGCGTGCCGACTTCGTCCTGTCGGCGGTAGCGGCGGCCAATCGAGCCCGAATCATCGTAGGTGACCGAAATCCCAGCCTGCCGAAGCGACCGCGAGACGTTCTCCGCTACGTCGATCAGTTGGTCGTCGTTGCTGACCAGCGGGAACACCGCGACGTTGGTCGGGGCGACCTCGGGTTTCAGCGAGAGATAGCTTCGCGTCTCGCCGTCGACCTCGTCGGTGCTGTAGCCATGCTCAAGGAGCGTATAGACCGTTCGGCCAACACCGAACGATGGCTCGACGACGTGGGGCGTGATGTGTTCGCCCGACTCGGTCTGTTCTTCGACCGAGAAGTTCGCTACCTCGGTGTCGACCGTGTAGCTCTCGCCCCCAGTTTCGACTGTCACCTCGTCGCCCTCGAAGGCGTCGGGGTCGTCTTCAGCGAGCGCCTGAAGCCCCTCGGCCACGTCGGCGGCCGCACCGCCGAACTCGGGACCGAGTGCCGACATATCGGGGTCGACGACTGCTTTTTCGACGGTCACCGGCTCGTCATAGCGCTTGAAGATCGTAAACCGGTCTTCGGAGTACTCGCCGTGTTTGGTCAGGTCGTAGTCGCCGCGGTAGGCGAAGCCCGCGATCTCGATCCAGTTGCCCGAGATCTCGCTTTCGGCATCCCAACAGTCGGCGGCGTAGTGGGCCCGTTCGCCGGTGAGATGCTGGCGGAACCGGAACCGATCCATGTCGACGCCGACGCGTTCGTACCACTCTTGGGCAATGCCGAGATAGTAGGCGACCCACGGCGAGCCGATGATCTCCTCGTCGACTGCCTCACCGATGGTCGTGTCGACGTAGCCGCCGTCCTCGGCGTTCTGCTCAGTTGCGGGGTAGAGCGTGACCTCAACGTCCCGTACCTCACCGAGCGGTGGCTCGTCTTCGTCGGGATCGATGAACTGCTCAAGTTCTGCCTGTGTAAACTCACGCACGCGAATGATGCCGCGCCGGGGGCTGATCTCGTTGCGGTAGGCGGGACCGATCTGGGTCACACCAAAGGGAAGCTGTCCACGGGCGTACTCCTTGAGCCGCGGGAACTCCACGAAGATGCCTTGGGCGGTCTCGGGTCGCATGTAGCCGGGTTGGCCCGAGCCGGGGCCAATCGAGGTCTCGAACATGAGGTTGAAATCCTCGACCGGCTCGTCCGCGAGATCGGCCCCGCATGTTGGACAAGCGAGGTCGTGTTCCCGGATGAGGTCTTCGACTTTGTCGACGCCGAGGGCTTCGGCATCCTCGATATCCGCGACTGCGTCTTCGATCAGATGGTCGGCTCGGTGGCTTTCGCCACATTCGGCACACTCGACGAGCATGTCGTCGAACCCATCCAAGTGACCGGAGGCCTCGAAGACGGCTTCCGGCATGATTGTCGGGGCCTCGATCTCGTCGTTGCCGAGTCGGACGGTGAACTGGTCGCGCCACGCCGATTCGACGTTGTGCTTGAGCGACGCACCCTCCGGGCCGAAGGTGTAGAAACCGGCGGTCCCGCCGTAGGCTCCGTTCGAGCCGAAGAAGAAGCCGCGGCGTTTGGCCAGCTCCATGAGCTCGTTTTGCTCGGCCATCTACAACCCCCCGAGCAGATCCATATCCCGAACGATGCCGACGAGATCGCCGCCAGCAACCAGCGGGATCTGCTCGATATCGTTCGTAATCATCGCCTGTGCGGCCTCCTTTGCGGTCTTGGTTTGGGAGATCGTTACCACATCGCTGGTCATGATCTCCGAAACCGGTTCGGCCGGAATCTCGACGTTTCGAGTCGGGAAATAGCTGTTTCCAACTGCCTTGATTCCTTCCCAAGCCCACTCGGAGTCCTGTTCAGCAATCGATTCGCCGGTGTCGTCCTCGCCTTCGACCACGCGAGCGACCTCGACGATGTCGACCTCGGTGAGCATCCCGGCCATCTCACCCTCGTCACCGAGAACCACGGTGTAGGGGACGTTGGCGTAGTAGATCTCGCGTTCGGCCACCGCCAGCGGGGTCTCGACGTAGGTGGTGTTGACATCTCGCGTTGCGAGCTCACCGACCTCCCGGTCGCCGTCGATCTCTGCGCGGGCGATTGCTCGGACGACATCGGTGAGCGTGATGATGCCAGCGAGCTCCGTCTCGTCGTCTTCAGAGACGACGGGGAGTCGACGGGCAGTCTCGCGCTGCATGAGGTCGGCGGCCTCGTGGATATCGGCGGCGGTCGTGATCGTCGGCACCTCACGCATGAGGAGCGCCAACTGGTCTTCGTCGGGGCGGTCGATCAGATCGTCTCGGGAGACGAGTCCGCGGTAGACCTCGCGTCCGTCGCTTTCCTTGACGACCGGGACCGACGAAAAGCCGTGTTCCTGTAGGTACTCCAGAACGTCGTCACGGGTGCCGGGGAGTTCGACGGTCACCAGCTCCGACCGCGGCGTCATCACGTCGACTACATGCATAGTTCGCGTACCGTTGGCCAGCCTCTTGTATCATCCGAACGCCTGCTGCTGCTCACTACGCGTATATACATGTACATTCGATACGTTTATATGCACCAAAGTGTGACAGTGAACCATGCCACAGGAACACACACCTGTTGCCGATGGCTCCGACGCCGAGGTGATGGCCTCAATCGACGCTTCTGCCAGTAGTCCCTCCTATATCATCGCGGACATCAGCCGCGATGACGCGTGGCTCTCGGTACGCGAGGCCGACGCACCGGTCCTCGCCGAGTGGTGTTGACCTGTTTGTAACTCCTCAGTCTTCGGTCCAGTAGTACAGCGACTCTTTGCTTGCCTCACAGTTCGGACAGTGGTCGGGAATATCCTCGATCTCGCCCATCTCGCCGCACTCCAGACACCGCCACATCAGATAGGCTTCGCCGAACTCGCCGCTTGTCGTTCGCTGATGCTCGCCCGCACCGACGTCGACTGAGACGACAAGCCCACCGTTGATCAGTTCGCCGACGACCCCAAGCTCCTCACCGTTTTCGTTGAATACGGTGTCACCGACACTCACTGGTGCGTCGACGCTCTCGGTTGGATCCATCTCACTCATACGGAGAGCTACGGCTAGCTGTTGCATAAGTGTGTCAAACAGTCGCATTCGGTGACTTTCTGCCCGAAAATTGTCTCACTCCCGTCGACAGAACCAGTCGACGGAATATCTCCACTCGAAACGGAGGGGTTCGAAAAGCGTCCGTAAAGAATTACATGAAGTCCGCGATACCGCTCTGTTTGTTTTTGTCGTTCTCGAAGACGGATTCGAGGGAGCGTTCGAGGATGTGGAGTCGCTGTTTGGTGTACTCCCGGCAGCCAAACCGCTCGGCGACCTCGATTGCGGTATCCATATACTTGTTGACCGACCCCTGATGGACCGTGAGGTTCACGCGGCCGCCACACTCTCGGCATTCACCCGACAGCGGCATCCGACGGTACTTTTCGTCGCAGTCGAGACACCGCGTTTTCTGGGACGAAAACGCCCGGAGGTTGCCGATCAAATCGGGGAGGAAGTGGTACTCGATGACGCGTTCGGCCACGTCAGTCTCGTCGACCGCCCGGAGTTTCCGGGCCAACTCCAGTTGGGCGTCCATCTTGTCCATCATCGAATCCAGCGTTTTGTAGGCCGAGAGACTCGGTCCCATGTGGATATCGGTCGTCGAGTGGGTGTGGTTAAACCCGTGATACTGATCGTCAGTATTGAGGGTGTCCTCGCCGGTCTGAATGTCGACCGACTCGGGGTCGGCCATCTTGAGGGTGGCCTCGTAGAACGATTGGGGGTAGGTGTCGACGATGTCCATGTTGTGGGCCTCATCGTCGATCTCTGCGGGGTCGATGCGCGAGGACATCACGAGGGGTGCATCCATCCGACCGCCTCGTTTGTTCGGCAGAAACTCCCGACTAAAGTTCAGTAGGCCGTCCATAAGCAGCATTACGCAGTCTTCGTCACCATCACACTGAGCGACCGATAGATCGTTGGCAATCAGTCTGTGTGTATCTTTGACAGTCAAGCAGTAGGTGTGTTCGGTATCCGAGGTAACGTACTCAACAGACGATAGAGCCTCTATGAGATAGTCACCACCGCCTCCATCGGAGAGTTGACTTTCGATAACATCGACACCATCGGCTTGTTTCTGGAGTCGATTCTCTTTTCGACTTAGATGGAAGCCAACCTTCTCAGCGAAGGCTGCTGCATCGTTTGATGAGATCGTTAGAATGTACCCGCGCTCTGATAGCACGGAGTCATCCTTATCATAGTGGTCTGGGAACCTTTCAGAGAGTTCGACCGGTTCCGTTTCCGAAATATCTCCAGCGATATCGAGTCGTGTCAGTAGTGCAAGCAGGTCCTGTTTCAACTCGGAACTTATCGTACTAGCAGACACTTGGAGCGTTCTCACATGTGCATGTCCATCACCACTGAAGTAGCCGCGAAGATAGCCCGCCACAATCTCATCTGGTGCATTGAAGATACACTGCGGGACACATTTTGTCTTCGCATAGATACCTGCATCCAACACCGTATCGAAGAACGTCCGAACCAGTCGACCTGAGACGGTTACTTTTGCGTCGTTTTCACGGTATGGCGATACGCCGAAACTGGTTTCGAATGTCTCGATGAAAAAGTCGCGGGCTTCCGTCTCGGTGCCACAGATCGTCGTCTGATGAATTGTTCCCTTTGGAGTCTCCTGTTCGCGTGCGAATCCCTCTGCAGCATAGTAGCCGAGGAGTGTTGCCACGTCTTCGGTGATCTCTACAGTACGATCCATTTCGGTTGAATCGCGTTTCACACCTAACGTCACGTCGTCAGGAACGAATGCGAGTACATCGTCGACGGAGTCACACAATTCAATCAGGATGTCAGCAGGAACACTTCCGCGGTAGAGATAATTACTCAGCGTTTTGTGCGACATCTCGAAGTGTTCAGCCGTGCTTTTCAGTGGGTAGAACTGGCCCTCCCAATCGTCGGCAAGTTTCGCTTCAAACAGTTCGTAGAGGACATCTTTTTCGATGCCTTTGATCATCAGTCGACTGTTTTCGATACCATCACTCCGAATGAACTCCGCCAGCAGATCGAAGCTCGGATTTTCATCAGCTGGCAGAACAGTATCGAGCTGTTCCGGTTTGATGAGCGAGTCTTGCTCAGTCAGCTCTGCGGCCTGCTTAGTCTGGCGTTCGCCGTTTTCGAACACCTGCATCTTGTGGTCCGGCGTTACGGTGATCTCACGGCCACTTCGTGTTTCGATGTTCACCATGTGATCCGGTGCGGGGTGTTTCGACAGCGCCTCGACTGGCTTCGTCACGACTGATCCAGTTTCGTCAATACTTGGGACGGAGACTGTGCCATCGATTTTCTCCACGAGCGTCCCGTAATCATCAGTAGCGGGGTCTTCAAGCCGGTCTTCGACCAGCGTCTCAATCGTCTCGTGGTGCCACGCGCCGGTTTCATCTTCGAACCAGAGTTTCGTTTCCGGATGGAAGCAGTTCCGCCGTTTTGCGGCATGGAAATATGGATGCGCATAGCCAACCGCCGCGCTGGTAAAGCCGACCACGCGACCGACGACTGCCGCGCTCGTGTGAGGGGCCATCCCGAAGACGAGTTCACCGATCAGGTCGTCGCGCTCATCGATATCGTAGAAAGCGGGCTGGCCATAGAACCGCTCCAAGAGGTCGTCGACGAAGTCCGCTGTCTTGATCATATGCTGGGCCGCGCCATCCGAGAGCACGATATCCTGAACGTTGAGTTCGACCACCTGATCGTCGTGTCTGAGCGGATCGCCTGCGATATCGGTCTCGTAGCCGAGGCCACGGAAATGGTCGGCGGTGACGTCAAGCTCCTCGGGCTTGACGGCAGTCACCGGCAGATCGGTCATATCGTACCGGACAGTGCCGTCTTTAAATGATGAGACGCCGTGCTTTGCCCGCAGAATGCCCTTTTCAATGGCTTCGGGTGTTTTGTTCGCCGAGGTGAGTCCCTTGACCCCTTTTAAAATCTTGAAGTTGCCTTCGCGTTCGTTGATCGCTTCGAGGGCCCCGCGATACTCGCTTCGGAGGTCGACGTCCTCCCACCCGGCGGCGGTGACATCCCGCTCACAACTCGGACACTCGACGCGGCCGGCCTCGTCGGGCTCGCAGACGATCTCACACTCCTCACATTCGTAGTGGGGTTCAGTGTGACTTCCGCAGTCGGGACACTGCGATCTGAACGTGCGTGTCTCGCAGTCCGGACACAGCCGCTGGTTGATTCGCATACTGTGGATGCCCCGTTTGCCCTGGTCGTCCATCGTCCGGGCGGCTTTCGCCACGTCCCGCTGGTTGCCACCGGCTTCGGTGATCGGGAACAGTGTATGCACTGCCGGTGAGAGGTCCCGCGATTCGGATTTCTCGGGTCGACCCATCCGTGCGCCGATCCGGGTTGGGGCCCGCTCGCGGACCTCGAAGGGCGCGACTTCGTTGACCGCTTCGACCGCGTTCTCGCCACCGTCCCACGTTTTTGATTCAGCCGAAAGGGACTCCCACGTTTTCGTTAACTCCTCGCTAACGCCGAGCGAGCGGACCAGCGGGAGCCAGTCGTGGATCTCGATTGTCTCGTCGGTCTGCTGGTGTTCGACAAGCAGGGTTTCGAGACTCGTCTGAACGGTTTCAGTGCGGTCGACCACGAGTAACTCGCCGCGGTCGACATCCGTGTGGATCTCGCCGTCGACAACAGCCTCAGCGAGTTCCTCGAAGGCCGAAACCGGAATATCGTGCCAGACGTAGGTGTAGTTCGGGTGGAGCGGGCAGTCGTACTCGGTTGCCCAGCGCAGGGCTTCTTGGGCGTCGGGGTCTTCGAGGTCGACATGAGGGTCGTCCAGCGCGGCCTGCACATCTCCCCCAGCGGCTTCGAACTCTTGGACCCACCATTCGTAGGCATACGAGGCGGGCGCAAGTGGATGGTTGTTCTCGACGAACTCGCCGTAGTTGACGAGGTACTCGCCGAGATCGAGAATTTCCACAACACCGTTTCTGAGTTCGAGTGCCTCTTCGGGATCGTCGATCCGCCGGACTTCGCCAGTCGCCAGCCGGACGGTCGGTCCCTCGATTGAGTCGACCGGAATAATCCCGGCGGCCTTGCCGGGTCGTTCGGTTTTAATCTGGGTTCCAGTAGCGAGAAAGTCGCCGATGATGTGCATCGTCGCCGGATGGACGCCTGCGGTCGCAAAGCCCAGATTTCGGGCACGGCCGTACCGGAGCCTGAAACCTCCGGATTCGGAGGGGTGACCGAAGACGGGTCGACCCGCAATCAGGTCGAGTAGATACTTCGATTTGGATTTGACGCGATTTGGTCCCTCGACCGTTTTGCTGTCATCCGGTTTCTCGTCGTCCTGTCCGTCATCCTCGGCTTCCGATTCGTCGTCTTCAGTGGTCTCCTCGTCACCGTCGCTACCTTCTTTTTCGCCTTCGATGGTTCCGTCAATCAGGTCTTGGAGCCACGGCCAGTCGACCTCGTCCAACTGGCGGGTGTAGCGCTGAATCTTGGGTGCTTTGAGCGCGATCCCTTCGGCCATCACCAGACACATGCCACCACGAGAGGAGTTGGTGTCGACGCGGTCGAGATCCCGGTAGCCCGAAACCTCCAGATCGCCGGTCGCCTCGCCGTCGAGCATAATCGGCATATTGGTCGCAATAAACCGACTCTCCTTGTCCTTCGGCGAGTACTGGAGCCCGGTATCCTTGTCGTAGAGATTGATTTCCTCGACGTAGCGTTCGATCTCGTCGTCCCGGCCCTTGTACTCCGCTAGGCCGAGGATACTCCGGGTGTAGTCGGCCACTAACACCGACAGCGCTTGGGCGGTCCCACCCGCAGACCGAATCGGGCCGGCGTAGTAGACGTTGACGAACTGGGTGCCGTCGTCGTTGTCGAGCAGTTCGACCCGGTCGATCCCTTCGATTGGTGCGGCAACCACACCCTCAGTGAGCAGGGCAACGGCTGTTCGGACTGCCCCCTCGATTTTCCCGGCTTTGCTGTCGTAGTCGCCGACCTCACCCTCGGCGAAATCCTTCGCCAGTTCGAGGGCGGCCTCCTCGCGGGACATCTGGCCTTCGAGTTCACGGACGCGCTCGGCGACATCCGGAATTCCCAGAATGTTCTCGACGCGGTCGGCCATATCCTTCGCAATCGGAATTTCGACCTCCGGCTCGGGGTCCTTGCCCTGGCCTTTGGCTCGTTCGGCGACCGCCATCGCCTCGTCAAGTCGACCTTCGATCCGGTCGAAATACTCCTCGTCGGCCGGTCGCATAGGGGTCCGGTTCGTTTCGTCCGCCGTGTCGTCATCGCCTGCCGGGCCGTCGCTCGTCTCGCTCACAACCAGAGATCCAGCTCGGTCGACTCGTCTCGCTCGCGGACCAGCGGCTGTTCAAACGCGCGGAAAAAGAGCTCGCCCGCAAACACTGTTCCGGCATTGAGATGGCCCGATAGCGTCTGGCCGCTCGCCCGCGAAAGGACGGCGTGAGTGTGGGCGAACAGCTCACCGTCCAGCAGGCCGACGTTGCCGACGCAGGCAGCGACCTCCAGCGGCTCATCGAACGTCACCGACTGGTATGCTTTGTCGTCTTGATCGTAAAACCAGATTTCGGCGTCTTCGACCGAGCCAATGGCGGAAAACCAGCCAGTTTCGGCCTCAACGTCGGCGGCGAGCGTTTCGATCTCCTCGCGCCAGTCCGCTCCGGTTTCGAGTCGCGCGGCGTACTCGCCGGTGACAGTGACCTCACGGTAGTTCATAGAATCCTCATTGTCACACCAAGGCAAAAAGCTTCAGTTCCGCCGCCCCCGCTCGGCGTCGAGCGCCGCACTCGCTGCGAGAACTACATCGTCGGCGTACCGCGAGCCGACGATCTGGTGGTCGACCAGACGTCCTTCGTCGGGATGGGTTGTTAGGTCGACGCTGGTGTGGTGTCGTTTCTGCCCGGCGGCGTTGGCTCGCTCCGGGCTCTTGCTGCCGGACACGGGTCACCGACCTGTCCCCGGTGTGAGCGTCCGTACTGAGTTACTGATACGGTACTGCGAACACGGCGACCACAGGTTTAGGCTGGCCAAAACATCGAAACGCATTTAATTCTTTAGGCGGGCCTAAACACATGGATCACGGTCCCACGGATCACGAGACCTTCACGCGACGCGGCTATCTTGCTGGGAGTAGTGCCATCGTCGGCGGTGGGCTGCTTGCTGGCTGTACCGGCGACGCGAACCAAGCCTCAGCCACCGACTCCGAACCAGTCGACAACGGGTCAGAACCAGTCGACAACGGGTCGGAGAGTGCTGACGACGCGTACACGGCGACGATCTCGCCGATGGGCGAGGTCAGCTTCGAGTCGCCGCCCGAGACGGTCTTCACGCGACTCACCCACCACGCCGGGATGGCATTCGCTCTCGGCCGCGGGGACTCGATCACGGCGATGCATGCGCCCGACTACTACGACGGGCTGTGGAACCAGTTCGTCGAGCGCCTCCCGGGTGTCTCGCTGGACTGGACCGGACTCTACTCCTCGTGGGAGCCGAGCAAGGAGCAACTCTACGCGTTGGATAGCGATATCCACCTTGCTGATCCGGCGTGGATCACCAAACAGGACAGTTGGGACGAAGCAGACATCGAGAAGATCGGGACGGCCATCTCGCCGTGGTTCGGTAACTCGCTTTCTGATCGCCACGCAGAACCCGCGGCCGCCTACGCCGATGACTACGAGTACTACACGCTCTGGGAGCAGTTCGAACGCGTCGCCGAGGCGTTCCAAGAACAGGAGCGGTACGAGGCGCTCGCCGCGGTCCACGACGACCTGTTGTCGACCATCGAATCGACCCTCCCGGCCGAATCCGAGCGTCCCTCCGCGGTGATGCTCGCATCGGCTGATATCGAAGAGATCTACGCCTACACGCTGGATACTCCCGGCTTCCTGACTGCCCACACCCAACCGCTCGGCGCACGGGACGCCTTCGAGGGCGCGGTCGAATCGAACTCGGTGGTCGACTTCGAGACGCTGGTTGCGGCCGATCCCGACGTTATTCTGCTGCTCGGTGGCTTCGAGCCGGGGACGAGCCTCCCCGAGCGACGCGAGGCATTTGCATCCGATCCGGTGGCGTCCGAGATCACGGCCGTCCAGGACGACCGGATGTATCCACAGGGGGCCAGATACCAGGGACCGATTCTCAACCTGTTCCAGCTGGAGATGACCGCCAAACAGCTGTACCCCGATGCGTTCGGCGCGTGGCCACAGTACGTGGAGGGCCCATACCCCGAAATCCCCGCAGACGAACAGCTGTTCGACCGCGAGACGGTCGCCGCGATCATTAACGGAGAGCTATAAATGGGTCCGTCGACCACCCAATCGACCGAGTACGACCCCGAGGTCGTTCCCGTCGGCGGTGGTCCCGAAGCCATCGTCGATTCGGTCGACACTGAGACACGCCTCGAATCGGGTGGGGACGCTGCCAGTTTGGCCGCTCTCGATGGACCGGCCCCCGAGTTGGAGGCCCGATGAGCAACCGAGAGCCGACCGTCGGGACCGACCAATCGAGGCGGTCGACGCCCAGTCAGCACCGATTTGCGTGGCTGTTCGATCCGAAACTGCTGGCGGTCGTCCTCGGCAGCCTCGCGGTCGTCCTGATCGGCGGGCTGATTCAGGTTAGCCTTGGGTCGTACTCAATGACGCTCATCCAAGCATGGCAGGCCGTGTTCAATCCGGATGTTCTGTTCAACCCACGAGCGTGGCAGGCGTTCCTACTCGGCGGGCAAATTAACATCGACGTCCTTCTGAACCCCTTCGCGTGGGAGTCGCTCATCGTCACCGCCGGGCTTCCGGAGATGAGCACCGAGAGCCTCATCGTCTGGAACATTCGCATCCCGCGCGTGTTCGTCGCGATTCTCGTCGGGATGAACCTCGCACTTTCGGGGGCCATCTTTCAGGCCGTCACACGGAACGAACTCGCCAGCCCGTTTATCCTCGGCGTTTCCTCCGGTGCGGGGCTGATGATCCTGCTGACGCTCGTCGTCTTTGGCAGCCTCGCGTCGTTTCTGCCCATCATCGCTTCGGTTGGCGGCGCGCTCGCCTTTCTGATCGTCTACGCCATCGCTTGGAAGAACGGCACCTCGCCTATGCGGCTGGTGTTGGCGGGTGTCATCGTCGGCACCGTCTTCGGCAGCCTCCAGACCGCGCTGTTCTTTTTCGCCGACGATATCGGCGTCGTCCAGTCGGCGATTGCGTGGACCACTGGCTCGCTGACCGGGACCGACTGGCAGCAGGTCCGACTCGCCCTGCCGTGGACGGTCGTGGCCGTCCTGCTCGGTGTCGCTGGCTCCCGGCAGTGTAACGTCTTGCTCTTGGGCGAACAGACCGCCAAATCGCTGGGGATGTCGATTGAAAAAGTCCGCTTTGGGCTGTCGGGGGTGGCCGTCTTGGCCGCCTCAGCCAGCATCGCGGTTGCCGGCATCGTCGGTTTCGTCGGCCTGATCGTCCCCCACATGGTCCGGAACCTAGTTGGCAGCGACTACCGGAAGCTGATCGTCGGCTCGCTGTTCGTCGGCCCGGCGCTGATGGTCGGCGCGGATGTCGGCGCACGACTCGCGCTCAATCCGGTCCAGATCCCGGTCGGCATCGTCACCGGACTGGTCGGCGGGCCGTACTTCCTGTATCTGATGCGGAAACAGGACTCCATGGGTGAGATGTAATGTTCAATATTGCTTCGATCACACAGGGACAGCGGGACGAAGACGAATCACGCGAAAAGACGAATGCAGACCCAACGCGCTCGGCGTCGACACTCACCGGCGAAGAACTCGTCATCGGCTACCCCGGCGTCGACCGGCCCGTCATCGACGGCGAAACGATCACCGCCGAGCAGGGCGCGGTCACCGCCCTCGTCGGCCCCAACGGCTCCGGCAAGAGTACCCTTTTAAAAGGACTCGCCAACCAGTTGGCTCCCGACGACGGCTCAGTACTGATCGACGGGCAAGACATCCACACCCTCGACACAAAGGCGCTGGCCCGAAAGCTCGGCCTGCTCTCCCAAGAGAGTACCTCGCCGGATAGTATCACCGTCGAGGATCTGGTGTATCACGGTCGGTACCCTCACCGCGGGTTTTTCGAACACGTGACCGAGGAAGACGAGTGTGCGGTCGACAACGCCATCGACCTCGCGGGCTGTGGCCACCTGCGTGACCGGGAAGTCGGCAGTCTCAGTGGCGGCCAAAAACAGCTCGCGTGGATCGCGATGGTGTTGGCCCAAGACACCGACGTCCTGCTGCTCGACGAGCCGACGACGTTCCTCGATCTCCACCATCAGTTGGAGGTCATGGATATCATCGAGACGCTCCGGGACGAGAGGGAGATCACGGTCGTTGTCGTCCTCCACGACATCGAGCAGGCCGCCCGCCACGCTGACACCATCGTCGCCCTGCGGGACGGCGAAATCAAGGCCCGCGGCCCGCCCGAGGATGTCGTTACCGAAGAGTTGCTGGCGGATGTGTTCCGGATCGACGCCGAGGTCGACACCACAGACCGTGATCCCCGGGTCACTCCGATCCGTGCCCGCCACGACCAGCCCGAAGCCGAGGCGTCCGACTCGGAGGTCGATCCGGCGAGTCAGTAGCACCGGACGACTTCATCAACGGCGAGCTGTAGCCACTTTGACCCCACAGATGCGACATATCAATCCACCCTCCACCAACTTCACTCACCACCAACCCATGATCGGAACGACACTCAGCGACATTCGCGCCCACATCGAATCGCTCGCCAGCCCGACGGGGCGCTACTACCTCGTCTGTAGCCGTACCGGCGACCGGCCAGTCCCCGCCGACGGGCTCTACTTCGACAGTCGACCAACTGCCCGTGCGGCGGCGACCGCGACCGAACGCTACCGGACGGCGCTCCGCCGGTACGATCTACAGCTCCCCGCTCACGACGTCATCGTCTCCGAACGGGCCGAGGCGATTCGGTCGCCCGACGACCCACAGTATCGGCTTCCCGGCTCCGTCGACGCCGACACCGTGGCCGATCCAACACCCGCCTGCGACGGGGATCGGTCGCTGATCGACTTCTGTCACACCGTCGCCGGCGTCGTCTTCGAAACCATCGCCGACTCCCCGCATACGGGTGTCGAAAACGCCATCATGGATCGCTATCTGTCGCTGGCCGAAACGGTCGACCACCCCGACGAATGCTGTCTCCGACTGCTCGAAGCCGTCGCATGCGAACTCGACAGTCGACTCACCCCCGATCAGCAGGCCGACCTCCTCCGGGCGGCCGCCACCGAGCTTCCCCAACCGTCGCCCCCCGACTCCGGCGTCGACCCGCTCGACGCGGCGCTGTCGGCCCTCCAGTCGGTTGCCCTGCTCGACGAGTACACGGTCGACACCCGGGAGGCCTCCTGTACGGCAACCACCTGGGCGGTGACCGTCGACGACTACCTGCTCGTGAGCGAGGCAACCCGTGTGGTGACACTGCCGCTGGTCGTCGAACTGTTTCGGCGACTGTCGACGGTCGGCCTTCGGATCTCTGCGGTCGAGCGTCGCGGCGGCTCACCGCTCATGTGGCAGTTCACACTCACCGCGACCCCGACTGCCTCGAAGGGGCCACTGAGTATCGTCACCGCAGGCCGCTCATGAGCGGTCAGCCGGCTCCCGTCGACCGGAGTGGCTCGCTGGCCGATTCTCACGCCGAAGCGATGGCACTCGTGGGGACGGTCAGCCCGCTGGTGACCGAGCGGCTGGCTGCGACCGTGTTCGATGTCGGGGTGTCGACCGACAGTCGAGTAGTGCTCACCGCTCCGAGTGATACATCACGGTACATTTGCCTCTCGAAGCCGTACAACGGACTATGTCCGATCACGAATCAGCAGCCGAGACCGACGACGAGCGAACGACCATCCGGGCGGGCCGTAACTTCGAACAGAACTACCGGCTCGACGCCAGCGAGGCCGGCGAGTTCCTGATCGCCCTCGGCGAACAGCTTCGCGACGGCGATGAGCTGACGCTCTCCGACGACGAGTGGGAACTCCCCTTCCAGTTCGGTGAGCCGATAGAACTCGAAGTCGACTTCGAGGGGATGGACGACCCCGAACTCGAAATCGAACTCGAAATTCCGGGCCGCACTGACGAAACCGCGCCGCACGTCGCATAGAAGAGACTGCGTTCGTTGGTCGACAGGCGACACCACCGACTTGCTCGGAGGTGGTGTATCCGCGTGTTCGTACTGCTACACAGGGTACGGTGTCGACTGGCTGTGTCAATATACCAGATATTGTCCGTATCCGGAAGGCTAAAACGGCTGTTTTCCGGTTGCTAGGCCGTGGTTTCCAGTACGCTCCGAGCGAACGCGCCGCTGTTTGTCGTCGCCCTCGGAGCGGTGCTGTTTTGCATCTCGGTGAGCTATCATGCTGTCGAATATCTCGCTCTCGATGGCTCGGCTGGGCCACTGCTCGCGTTGCTGTTGGATGGGGGTCCGGCGCTTGCTGTCGTCTACTTCGGCTACCGGCTCTCAGAATCCGAGCTGTCGACCCACAGCCAGTACACGGTGTTGCGTTGGGGAGTCGGCGGCGACCTGCTGGTTTTCGGGGTAATGGCGGCGACCCATATCGTTCGGGCTGTCGAGGGTCGTCCCACCTCCGAGCCGGTGTTCTCGCTGCTGATCGCCGTCGACATCGGTCTTATTGCGGGGCTGGTCGCCGGCTACAACAACGCTTGGGCACGGGCAGATGCCCAGCGGGCGGAGGTGGTCAGCGATGCGCTGGGGTTCGTCAACCGACTGACTCGTCACGATCTGCGGAACGATCTGGCCGCGATTCAGGGGTACGCCGACTCCCTCGACGGGTCGACCACTGACACCGAGTCGGGCCGCGATCCAGCCACGATCATCGCTCGGAACGCCGACGAGGCACTCATCCGCATCGAGACCAGTCGCGCGATCACCGAGACGCTGCTTGACGATCCGGAGCTCGAAGCCGTCGACCTCGTCCCTATCGTCACCGAGTTCGCCGACCGGATCGGGGATTCGTTTGCTGTTTCGGTGACGACTGACCTTCCAACGGAGGCGGTCGTCGCCGCCAACGACGGTGTTCGGCCGGTCGTCGACAATCTCCTCGAAAACGCCGCCGAACACAACGATGCCAGCGACCCCCGAATCGAGGTCGCAGTCGACACCGAGCCCGAAACCGTCCGGCTCCGGGTCAGCGACAACGGCTCCGGCATTCCCGACGCCCAGCGACGGGCACTTTTCGAGACCGAGCAACGGGCCGCTAGCGGGCTCTCGCTGGTCTCAACGCTGGTCGAGGCCTACGACGGCGAGATTCAGGTTGCAGACAGCGAGTTGGGTGGGGCGGCGTTCGTCGTCGACCTGCCACGAGCCGACGGAAGCGAAACGTAGCCTACGCCGAGCGGTCAGCTACCTGCACGACCTGTTTGCCGATGTTGTCCCCCGAAAAGAGGCCAAGGAAGGCATCGGGGGCCTGTTCGAGTCCGTCGACAATCGTTTCGCGGTGAGTGAGCTCGCCGGCTGCAACCCACGCACCGAGCTGCTCGCTGGCCTGTCCAAAGCGGGTGGCGAAGTCGTTGACCAGTAGTCCCTGCACTGTAGCCCGCGGCGCGATGATCTGGGGGAGTTTGCGTGGTCCCGTTGGAACGCTTTCGGCGTTGTAGTGGGCGATCTGGCCGCAGACAGCAACGCGGGCATCGATATTCAGCTGCGGGAACACCGCATCGGTGATCGGGCCACCGACGTTGTCGAAGTAGACGTCGACACCATCGGGTGCGGCCTCAGCGAGTGCCTCGCTGTAGTCGTCAGTGGTTTTGTAGTTGATCGCCGCGTCGTAGCCCAGATCCTCAGTCAGCCACGCGGTCTTCTCGTCGGAGCCGGCGAAGCCGACGACATGACAGCCGTTGAGCTTCGCGATCTGGCCGACGACCGAGCCGACCGCACCGGCGGCCCCGGATACGACCACCGTCTCGCCGGGCTTTGGCTCGCCGACTTCGAGCAGGCCGAAGTAGGCTGTTCGGCCGGGCATGCCGAGCGTGCCCAAATACGCCGGTGGGTCGGCGACCGATGGGTCGACGGGGGCGACCTCGTCGGCATCGAGGACGCTGTAGTCGGCCCAGTTCCCCTCGCCGGTGACCAGATCGCCCTCGCTGTACTGCTCGCTGTTACTTTCGACGACTTCGCCGACGACACCGCCTTTCAGGGCGTCGCCGACCGCCCACGGTTCGGCGTACGATTCGCCCGCCGACATTCGGCCCCGCATATAGGGGTCGACCGAGAGATAGTCGATCCGGACGAGCAGTTCGCCCGGCGCTGGCTCCGGAACCTCGGTTTCTCGGAGTTCGAAACAGTCCAGATCCGGTTCGCCCGCAGGTCGCCTGGCGAGATGCCACTCACGTGTTGTATTGTCCACAAGCTACCCACGTGCGGTCGACCCAAGACCCTTGGGACACTGACCGAGCCGACCGGAGCCACAGCATACTTTCGGCTCGGGCCAGAACTGTCGGCTGATGTCCTACACGAAAGTCGACCATGAGGATGTAGAGCCAGTTGGTGGCGGACTCCACTTTCTGCGTGAGCCGCTGAACTGCGACCAACTCGGCGTCTCGGTCCTTACCTGCGACCCCGGCTGGGAAGGCAAACCCCACGACCACGCCGCTGACGACCAGGAGGAAGTGTACGTCCTCGTCGAGGGTTCGGCGACGGTGACGGTCGACGACGAGGACGTGTCGATGGAGGCAGGCGACGCGCTCCGAATCGCACCCGAAAGCACGCGACAGGTCCACAACGGTGACGACGAGAGCCTGTTCGTCCTCGCTGGGGCACCCTAACGAGTCGTTCGGACGGTCCGAGCATCAAACCCGTGTGAGCGCTCTCGCGTTGGCGTCGCTCGGTCGGAAAGTCGGTCGACGGTCCTCTCCGCCACGTCACTCTTATTAATGTCTCTCGTAGCACAAGTCCCATCCGATGATCACCACGGAGATATCGCTTCGTCTCGTCGCCGGTGTCGGTCTCATCCTCGCCAACGGCTTTTTCGTCGCCATCGAGTTCGCTCTGACACGAGCCCGACAGTTCACCGAACAGGAGTTCGTCGCTGGGGGACACACTGCACTCCAGCGGGCGTGGGAGATGACACAGAACCTCGAACTGTATCTCACAACCTGTCAGGTCGGGATCACGGCCTCAAGCATCGCCGTCGGTATCGTCGCCGAACCCGCACTGGCGGCGCTGTTTGAACCGCTGTTTGCCGACACGCGGCTTGCTTCGGTCGGTGGTGGGGCCGTGCTCGCCTTCCTGCTGATCAACCTCGTCCACCTCACCCACGGCGAGCAGACGCCGACCTACCTCGGCGTTGAGCGCTCCCGGACGGTGTGTCGCTACGGTGCGACGCCGTTATACTGGTTTCATCGCCTGATCTCGCCGATCATCACACTCGGCGACGGCATTGCCAAATGGACGCTGAAGTTGTTCGGCGTCGAAATGACTGGCGCGTGGCTTGAAACCGAAACGGATGTTATCGAATCGCGGGCCGACCTCCGAAACCGTCTCGACTCGCTGCTCGACGAGGGTGGGCTTTCCGAGGAGCGACACGAGGAGGTGATGAACGCACTGCGGATCGGCGAGCAGCCGGTCCGCGAGGTGATGATTCCCGCCGAGGAGATCGTGGCGCTCTCGACGGCTGTCGACCCCGCTGAGAACATTGACCGAATGGAAGCCCATCCACACACCAGATATCCCTTGATCGGCGAGACGCTCTCGGAGTTCCACGGCGTCGTCTATGTGCCAATCGTAACCAGACATCGTGAAGCGTTCGCCGACGGGACCATCGACTTCACCGAGATCGCCGCGCCGCCGATGACGCTCTCGCCGGATGTCGACGTGAGCGACGCCATCGATCAGTTCCAAACCGAACAGCAGGAACTCGCGCTTGTGATTGAGGACGGCGAGGTCTGCGGACTGGTTACGGTTACTGATCTCTTGGAGTCGGTGATGGGGAGTATCGAGGATCCAATCGATACGGAATCGATTCAGGACTGAGGCCCTGAATTACTCCAGAACTGTGCCCCGGAATCACTCCAGAACTGAACCTGTGGCGCGTCGACACAGTGTCACTGGCAAATTGTAACGGATCCGAAGAGTGCAGCCTGTACTGCAAACGAACGTCGCGAAGTTATCTGAGTGCTGTGAGTTTTGGGATGAACTTCTCGGTGGCCATCAGATAGGCAAAGTAGAACGCCAACAACCCGATCAGTGCAACCCAGCCACCAAGGGCGGACTCTCCCCCCTGTACCGTGAGGAGTGCAGACCGTTCAAGTAAGGCACCACCAATCGACAGAGACAGGCTTCCGACCGCAAAAAATGCCAGTTCGAGAAACTCCGGCAGTATATCGAGTAGTGTTGAATCCATGGTGTACCGCTAGCAGTAGCTCATTGAGAATCTTTTGATTTTCCTACTGTTGCTCGGGCTGCTGGTCAGCTGGCTGGTCCATATCTCGGTGTACGGCGAGGCGGGGTCGACGGTCGCCAACGCGGCCATCGAGAGCGTCCCCGGAGCCATCGTCATCGCGGTCGTCGGGCTTTCGTCTCCCGGGATCCTTCCGGTCGCAGTCCTCCCGAATCTGGAAGCGGAGTCCGAGGGCGGCAGTCTCGGTGAGTTGGACGCCCGACGCTGCTCAGTCGACTTCGGAGCCCCACACTTGGGCGACGTGGCTGAGCGTCACTAGGCCGACCCCGCCGACGACGTTCCCAGCCGTGCCGACACCGAGCACGACAGCCAGCTGTCCCAACTCGATCTGTGCTCCGAACAGCAGCCCCAGAAAGACGTGGAGACCCGTGACGACGACGTGATCAAACGGCCCGAGAGCCAGTAGGAAGCCGACGCTGTAGGCCAGCGTGATCTGGCTGCCGACGCTGTCGACGGCCTCCAACATGAACGACAGCAGGCTGACGAGCGCGCCGCCGATGATGGCGCTGGCGAAGACGGTCAGCGGTGTCCGGCCGGCGATCCGCGCGGCGACTGTTCGCAACGCGTGTCCCGACCCTGCCGGGAGGGCTCCGTCGACGGCGACGACGAACGAGAACAGCCCGCCGCCGACGAAGTTGAACACGAGTGTCAGCGTCCAGAGCCGGACGAGCGACCCAACGAGCCATGCATCGTCGTGATCGACCGCCGTCGCAACCGGGTCGAAGAAGTTCTCGTTGAACAGTTCGGCGCGGCCGACGACGAGGAAGACGACGCCGATGCCGAAGGTGAGCGCGCCAGCGACCGTCGCCGCGTCGCCGAACTGCGGTTCGACGAGCGCCTCGACCGCCCCGAGGGCTGCCATCCCGAAGACGATGGTAAACCCCGCGATAAAACTCGTCGAGACGAGTTCGAGCGTCGACTGGTCGAGCCGTCGCTGGCCCTCTTCGACTGCACGCTGAAATATTTCGGGCGGTGTTGGCCCAACAGGCATAGAGTTGTGGTTTGACTGACACGCAAATAGTAGATCCCGAATACCGGAGTAAGCCACAGCCATCGGGCACTCGATCTCTCAGGGGTGGGTGATCTCAATGTGGAACTGGCTCAGTTGAACGTGACTCGGTCGGCAAAGTGGGGGAAGATCTGGTGGGCATAGTGGACCGCAAACACGAGGATGACCGGGCCGAGCAACAGCCCGTACCAGCCGAAGACCAGTGTGCCAAGGAGGTACGAGAGGAGGATCAGCCCGACATGGATGCCACTGAGCGAGGACAGATACGACCGAATGAAGAAATCGGGAATGAAGTCGACAACAACCATTGTGACGAGCAGGTAGACGACCGGATGCCACAGCGGTGCTTGGCCGAGGAGAGCGAGACCACCGAGATACAGCGCATAGGGAAGGTAGACGATTTTCATTCCGACAACCGGAATCAGAGTGGCGATCCCGATCAGCAGACTGAGCAGTACCGGAATGAGAACGATATTGCCACCCGGCGCAATGAAATTGAGCGCGACATAGGTGACCGCTGCAATGATTGCGGTGACCGCGATAATCGCGAGGTTCCCGAAAAACACCGTCTGGAGATCGTTGTCGACATCGTTCAGGAATTTCTTGACTCGTTGATCGTCGACGTTGCTGAAAAACCAGCCAGCGAGCTTTTGATCGTCTCGCAGGAAATAATAGAGGAAGATGAACATCAACACGAGGTAGCCGACGAGCGTAAACACCAGCCCAAGGACACCGGTGACACCGCCAAAGGCGCGTCCGGCCAGTTGCCGAATATCCCCCGGCAGTGGCTGATTCGGATTGCTGAGCAGTAGCTCTCCGAGCCGCTGGAGCCGGCCCTCGCGTGCAAGCGAGATGTAGGGCTCGAAATACGCCCGGTACTGCGTGAGCGAATGGCGTGCGAGAAACTGGTCCAACTCCGCGAGTGCCTGAAACAGTCCATAACCGATGACGACAAGCAGGGGCACAACGATGGCGAGGATCGTTAGTGTCGCGGCGAGACCTTGAGAATCGATATGCTCATCCAGTCGACGATACAGTGGGCGTGTGGCATAATACAAAAAGAGCGCAAACAGAAAGACGCCGATCTGTTTGTACAGTGCAAATGTTATCAGTCCCCCAATAACGAGCCCAAGCAGGAGCCAGATCGCCCACCCGACGGTACGGTCACTGGACGTGCTCATACGGAATGGGGAGGTAGTAGCTGAAAAAGCGTCGTGGCCCGTTAGTTGTCGGATACAGCTATTCGGCTTGGAGCCGTCGACGCAGTGCGAGAACTGAGGCCGAGCCGAGGCCGACGACAGCGGCTCCCACGCCGAACCCGGGGGTTGTCGACCCCGTTTCCCCATCCTCCGGGCCGATCTGTACGGCCCCAACCCGTTCTAATCGGAGCGCCATGAAGCTCTCCGGACAGGGCCGTTGTGAATCGACCACGAACAGTTTCCCCTCGTGGATCTCCTCGTTGCCCTCCTCGGCGTAGATGATTGCCGACGTCGACTGCCTGTCTTCTTCGATCCGGTCGATAAGGCGCGTTTCGTAGGCCATGATCTCCGCGTCGGACGCTAAGATGTCACACGACTCGACGCCGACATCGATCCCCTCGGTGGCCTCCACGTTGACGACCTGCATGAACAGGCCGGTGTAATCGTCACCGGAGAGCGTCGGGACCGTCGTGGAGATGGCGACGTCGGTGAACACTGGCTCGATATCATCGCCGTCGCTGTCGTTCTGTGCGGAAGCGATACTCGGGACGACCGCTGTCGCTGCTATGCCCGCACTGCCAGCAATGAATCCGCGCCGTGAGAATGACCCACGCTTCGCTGCTGGTCGCTGCTGTTCGGCGGATCTGTCCATACCCAACCTACCAGTGGTCGACGCTAAAGTGCGGTGGCCGTCGCTGTCGAACACGCACAGACAGTATCACTCTACTGTCCCTCAAATTGAACGACGGCTCTCAGGGGACTGGTGTGTATGCAGACCCCACTCGAACCGTGAGCGCCTGTGGGACGATTCCGAACTGCACCGTCTCGAACGTTCGTATCTCTCCATCGAGACTGAACCGGATCGGCTCCGAGACGAGCGAGTCGATACCGAGCCGGGTCGTCTCGAAGGTCCGGATATGTGAGCACTCTCGCCCGAGGAGTCGACCTTCGATGGCGTCCCGCAGGGCCGTGCCGGGCATCTGTTCGATGATCTCGACATCGAGCAGTCCATCTTCGGCGTTGGCGTGCCCGCCTGCGGTCCCGAACCGACGCAAGTTCCCGACAACCACCGCGAGTGCTTCGTCCGTCCATACCACCTCGTCGCCACCCCCGCGTGCGTCGACTGTCACATCGAGGCCGTCGAACGTCTGTCCCGCTTTCAGCCCGCCGATCAGGAACGCGGCCGATCCGAACCGCTGTTTCAGTCCTCCCGTCGTCGCATCGCTTACCTCGGCTGGCAGCCCCGCAACGGCCGACATGACGAACGGTTCGTCGTTCGCCACTCCCAGATCAAGCCGTCTCCGCTCGCCGCCGGTGGCCACCTCGAACCCCTCGCCGAGGCCGTCGATTCCGAGGTCCTCGGCGATGATGTTCTCGGTCCCGGCGGGAACCACACAGAGCGTCACTGTATCGAGGGCGTCGACTGCGAACAGCCCCTGAATCACTTCGTGGACCGTTCCATCGCCGCCGCAGACCGCAAGCATGTCGACACCCTCGGCGGCCGCCTGTTTTGCGAGGTCGACTGCGTGACCGCTTCGTTCGGTTTCGACGACCGGAAACTGGTGAAGTGCCGCCAGCCGGTGGACCGTCTCAACGTGGTCGGCCTCACCGCTCACGGGATTGACGATGAGTCGACGGTCGGCTGGTCGACCCGACCGTGGCTCGCCCATGGAACACGCAAACGGGACGGGGCCGTAAGTACGGTATGGCAGTTCTGTTCTGCGAGCTGGGATGCGACTGTGTAACCGTCTGTTTCGGTCGTGATCCGCTGGTATCAACGGAGCGTGTTCTGAACCGTTTAGAGCAGTCGACACTGTCCAACGCTGTTTCCTATCGTTGTATCTGGTTTATCGACTGTCGACTGCGAAAACCTGCGGTTCTGTGCAAACCACGAGAAATGCTTCCGCAAAGCCCCGGACTGCCGAAAATGAAAAACGCGTTAGAACGGGGCCTGTGGGCCTTCGTTGCCACCGTCGTCGTCGCTGCTGGTCTCACCGGGGAACGAGGGGCTCATGCCTTCGGTTTCGCCCATCTCCGGCTCGCCGCCCATGCCGGTGTTGGCTTGGACCTCGTTGATCTCGGGGATCTCCTTGACCATCCGGGTTTTGATCGCTTGGATCGTCATCGGGGAGATGCCACAGCCCGAACAGGCACCGCCGAGCTGGATGTGGACCTCACCGCTTTCCTCGTCGAGGTACTCGATGGCGGCGTTGCCGCCGTGCATCTGAATCTGGGGGAAGTTGCGGCGCAGGAAGTTCACCACGCGGTCTTTGAGGTCGCTGTCCGACGCTGCTGAATCCGTACTCATGCCTTTTTGTTGGGAAGCAACAGGCTTAGACCTTTGGTTCGGACTGGATTTTCGGACTACTCCGTCATGCGGAACGTCTGCCGAAGTTCCAGCTCGATTTCGTCGGTGTACTCCGCGAGGACCTCCTCGAACCGCTCGCGGTCGACCACCACACCTTCCAGTCGCTCGTAGGGCTCATCGGGCAGTTCGATGTCGAACCCCTCTCGCTCGGCGTTGTAGAACGGCTCGCTCTCGTTGAGCACCTGCTGATCGATAGCGTGGATCAGCGTCGAATCGTAGGTGTCGTTCATCGTGTTGAACGCGTTCTTGTAGGCCCGCTGGAGCTGCGGAAAGTAGTTCGCGTACTTGTCTTCGAACTGCTCGGGATCGAACTCGACCATACCTACCAGTTCGGTAGCATCCTGAAAAACGGGCCGATCCGAAGGGGAGAGACGAGACCGCCGCATCGCTCTCAGATGATTAGTTAAAAAACAACAGTGGGGGGGGGGGACACTGCCCGGCAGAGTGGGACGAGACAGACAGCACCGGATGGGGGAGTCGACAGCAGCATCAGCCGTGGGGGTCGGCTGACTGCTTGTGTCTCCGGTGCCTCACTACGTAGTCGGTCAGCAGAGATCAAAAGCACAGAGCCTACTCTGTTTGGGTGTTGGGAACCCTGACTGCCGGGTGCTGTTTCGTCGACGGACTGTCCATCCCCCTCACAGAGCGCGTCGACCCCGCTCTCGGCCGAGACACGGATCCTGTTGGCATACCTGAATTTTAAGTGGCTGTTTTTACAGCTATCAGATATGGCTGTGTCGACATCTCGGCTTTGGCTTCGGTTCTCGCTGTTCTGTCGAATGGTCGTCGCCCTCGGGATTCTCGGGACGTTCACACTCGGAATGACTGTCGTCGTGACTGTCTTTGGGGCCGTCCTCGGAGTCATGCTGTTCGGTTTCTTCGGTCGGCTCGCCGAATTCATCGTCGTTGCGCCGCGGCTGTCAGCAATCACTCCACTGTCACCGGCTGTGGTTGCAGTCGGAGCAGTCGTTGCGACTGTCATCGTCGGTTGGTTCGGCCTTTCTCCGTCGGGCAACCGGCTCACCCAGCGATTTCCACGGGCTCCGGTCGTCGTCGTTCTCGTCTGGCTTGGGTGTCTGTACCTAGCGATGGTTGAGACTGGTGCGGTCATCGAAGGCTTGTTTTCGTCGTTCGAACTGCTACTCGGTGGGTTCGTGATCGCTCTGTCTCTCGGCGGGCTGCTTGCGATCTGGTCGACGGTTTCGACTGCCCGGCGCGAACTCGCTGGGCTCCGCGATCAGCTTCTCGAGGGGAGTGAGCCAGCCGTCGAGACACACCCCACACTCGCCGAAACGACCAGTCGACTCGCCCAACAGGTTGGCGTCCCGGCACCGACGCTCCGCATTACCGACTCCGACCGGCCGGAATCGTTCACGCTCGGCTACGGTACTGCGGCCGTGATCGTGGTGTCGACTGGGCTGTTTGAGAGCCTCTCCGAAGCGGAAGTGGGGGCCGTGTTAGCCCACGAAGTCAGCCATCTCGCCAACGCGGACAGTCGGATCATGGGTACGGTATTGGTGCCGGTGTTGATGGCCGAGGAGTTGCTCGACGACAACCCGGATGATGTCGGCGATTATCTGATCAATGCTGCAATCTGGACACTCAAACTGTACGGCCAGTTCGGGGTCGCGATCCTTTCCCGTGGCCGCGAGTGGTCTGCGGACGCCGGGGCGGTCGCGCTCACTGGATCGCCAGCCGCACTCGCCGCAGCGCTCAGCACGCTCAGTCAACAGCGACAGACACCGTCGACCGACCTCCGCGAGTGGGAACAGTCGGTCGGCGCACTCGACATCCTGCCGCCGGGTGATCGGGAGCAGGCGACCGGGTCGTTTCGAACCCATCCGTCGACCGAAAAACGGATCAACCGACTCCGACAGCAGGTCGTCGACGCCGAGCAGGGCTGACGAGATGGTGGTGACTGGCTCGACGCGTACTACCATACAGAACAGGCAGTCAAATACAGAACAGGCGGTCGACGCCTGCTGTCAGACTCGGTGGAAAAAGACAGTGGTGACTGACACTTCGTGTGGATCGCTGGAAAACAGCAGTGGGGGACACTGCGTGGGCAGACTGAACCGAGAGCAGTACCGGGTTGGGGGAACCAGTATCAGCAGCCGTGGGGGATGACGGCCGACTGCTACTATCTCCGGTACCTCACCATACTGTAGGCCCCTCTCGGACAAAAGGATACAACCTAACCGGTTTGGTACTCACGAAAGCCGATACAAACTAACGGGTTCGACGCGACGCTGCTCGGAACTGATGGCTACTCCGTTCAGAACTCTTGCCACGCTGTCGGCGACGAATTCCGGTCGCGGAGTCGCATCTCCCAGCCCTCGTCGGTCGTTCGGGTGTCGACGACGGTATCGAACGGGTCCAGCAGCGTATGCAGGGTGCGTTCGTCGTGCATCGTGGAGTTGATCACCGCGACGGTGAGCCAGCCTTGGTTACGGGTGCGGCCGAGGAGCACGCGGACGAACTGGTAGATGCGGTCGGCATCCCAGTACATCAGCAACTGGGACAGCGAGTGGACACCCACCGACGTGTCGGTATGGGACTCCCAGTTCTCGGCGAGTTCGGTGAATTTCACGCCGAGTTCGGTGAGATTTTTCGGCGAGGAGGCGTACTTAGTGAGGTCGGTGTCTTCGACCTCGGCACCCTGCTCGCGGGTGACACAGTCGACGATGGGGGAGGTCTTGGGGTCGTGGCCGGTGGTCTCGGCGTAGTCGGCCCGGACGCGCTCGGCGTCGTGGCCCGTCGAGAGAATGATCGAGCGGTCGCCTGCTTCACCGAGGATGCGGTGCATGAGATTGTACTTCCCACTCATCGGGGGCCCTGCAATGACGACGCTCTCGGCTTCGGTGAGCGTCGACGCAAGCGGGAGTTCCTCTACGGACATGGATGATCTGGATTGTTCACGTGATTTTGGGGGCGGCTAGGGGTACTGACGAAGCTGTCACTTGTGGGATTGACTGCGGGCGTGGGTGGATGGTACTGTTATGCATTATCCTTGTCGCCTCTTGATAAAAACGACGGTTTGTCGAGCGTTTCGGGTGGCCCTTCGAGCTGGTCGAAGCGGTCGAGGAGTTCGGCCGGGCCGAGCGCATCGGGCAGGCCGTTTTTCCTGGTGGGTGTCTCGGCCGAGTCGACGAGCTGATCCCAGATTGCTTTCGGGGCCGTACCGGAGGACTCCAACTGGAGGGCTTGACTCCGGCCCTGCTCGAAGGAAAGCTCGATGAGGCTTCTATCGTATGTGGAGTCCGCCGCGGCTTTAATCGCTTCGTACTCCTCGCGGTTGTCGTTGCCACAGGCTGCGGCCACACCGAGGGCGTAGGCGCGCTCGACTGCCTCATCCCGTCCGAGTTGGGTCCACTCCTCGGGGAACGTCGACTCATACACGTTAGCTCACCGGGGTCCCTTCGGTCACTACCAACCCTTTTGATTCGAACGAGAGCGTGTGGATCTCAGTGTTGACGTCTGTGCCACGCATTTTGATGACCTGAATCCCGCGACGCATCCCATCGTCTTCGAGATAGTTGTGGAAGAAGACGACGCCGTGAGCCAAAAAGTGCTCGTCGGCGTACGCCGAAGGATCGGTCATCTCTGAGATCAACAGCGTCGTCGCCGAGGTGCGTTTGATCGCTGTCAGAAACCGCATGAGCGTGGTATCGCTGTCGTCAAACAGATACCGAAGCAGCATCGTCGAATCGATCACGACACGGTCGATATCTCAGGAGTTGATGAACCCTGCCAACCGGTTTGTGACGTTGGTCCGGTCCATCTTCTCGCCCGGCCCGCCGAAGAACCGTCGACCCTCCGACGAGAGCGCGTCAAGGAAGGTGATCGAATCCGATTTGAGGGCCTCTCCGAACCCGAAGCTGTAGTCGGCCATGTCGGCCATGATCCCATCTTTCGTCTCGTGCATACTCACATAGAGGCTGGTTTCGTCCTCGGCTGCACCGGCAGCCATGAACTGGGCGGAAAACGTCGTTTTCCCGCTCCCTGGTGGCCCACTGAGTACATAGAGTCGATCTGATGGGAACCCGCCGTCGACCAGCTGATCGAAGCCGTCGACGCCGCTTGAGACGCGCATAAGAGGTGTCCCGTCGTATTTGCAAATAAGCATTCGTACCCAGTTCTCACGACTGAGAAACGGGTCCAAACTGACCCGAAGAATCTCCTATTCGCCGACGATATCGGGGTCGACCCAGACGACGAACTTGTCGTCGCCTTTGACGATGCCGTGGACGTTTTCGTCATTTGCGGTGGTCGTCTCGTCTACGTCGTCGGGGGTAATGTTGGTGACTTGATAGACTTCGTCGACGATCCAGCCGATGGTGCCCTGATCGCCGATGGAGTCGGGATCGAAGACGATGATACGGTTGCGCTCGCCGTCTTGGTCGATGTTGAACACCGTTTTCGGATTGATGATCGAGGTGGTCCGTCCGCGGAGATCTATCACGCCTTCGACGTGCGCCGGGGAGTTCGGAATCCGGGTGAGCTGTCCGGCGTCGACGATTTCATCGATAACGTCGATATCCAGACAGTACGTCTCGTCTCCCAGCCCGAACTCGAGAACCTGTGTCGGCCCACTGCCGGAGCCAGCTCCCTCGTCGTCGGTGGAGCTCTCACTCTGTGCCATACACGCTGTCTGGGAGTTCGATAGTTAACTCTGTTCAATAAATTATCAGCCATGATTTTCGGGTCGGTGGGTTTATTCTCGGCGTTTTAGTATTCATCTGCAATGTGGTGTAAGCCAACGCGAACTGAGCGTCGGCCGGGGAGCATCGGCTCTCTGTCCGACCCCGTAGGTGGTGGTGATGCGTAAGCCACGGACGGTTGTGGTCGACGACTCACGGTTTATGCGTGGGTTGATTACCGATCTCCTCGATGAGGGTGGGATTCCGGTCGTTGGCGAGGCCAAAGACGGCGTGGAGGCCCTGGAGGTCATCGCCGACAAACAGCCGGACGTGGTGACGATGGACCTCGAAATGCCGCGGATGAACGGGATCGAAGCTGTCGAGCGAATCATGGCCGACCAGCCGACACCCGTGCTCATGTTGAGCGCCTACACCGACGACGATGCGGAAGTCACCTTCGAGGCGCTCGAAAAGGGGGCGGTCGACTTCTTCGCCAAACCCGGCGGCGAGGTGTCGATGGAGGTCTCGCGGCTCGGCGATCAGCTGCTCGAAACCATTCGGACGGTCGCCGACGCCGATCTCAAGCAGGCCAACCGTGCCGAACAGTCGGCGACTGCGGCCGCAACCCAGACGTCGACGCCGGATGGACCGGGTGGCACCTCGTCGACCGACAGTAACGCCTTCGACGACACTCGGACGGTCGTTATTGGATCGTCGACGGGTGGGCCGAACGCGGTCGAGCAGGTAATGAGCGAGCTACCGGGTGGCGACTGTCGGGTGATTATCGTCCAGCATATGCCCGAAGCGTTCACCTCGCGGTTCGCCGACCGCCTCGATGCGGCAACAAGCGAGTACGATGTCCGCGAAGCCGGCGATGGGGCCCGAATCGGGGCTGGCGAAGTGCTGGTTGCCCGTGGTGGGAAACACCTGGAGATCACGGGCTACCGAAACGGTCGAGTCAGGGTCGGCCTGATTGACGACGATCTGGGCCACTCGGTGATGCCCGCAGTCAACGTCACGATGGAATCGGCAGCCGAAACGATCACTGACCCGCTTACGGGGGTCATCCTCACTGGGATGGGGGCCGATGGTGCGGAGGGGATCTGTGCGATCCAAGAGACCGGTGGTCCAACGATTGCCCAAAACGAGGAGAGCTGTGTTATTTATGGAATGCCGAAACGAGCAGTCGAAGCCGGATGTATCGACTCCGTCGTTCATCTCGATGACGTCGCAGCAACAATCCGGGAGTTGGTCTAAATGAGTGACGAACACAGGAAGGCGTTCGTCGCCGAAAGCGAGGAGGGGATCACCGAGCTCAACAACGCGCTGTTGGCGCTCGAATCCGACCCCAACGACGCCGAGGCGATGGACTCGATCTTCCGCACGGCTCACACCTTAAAAGGCAACGGCGCGGCGATGGGGTACGATTCGGTCAGCAACCTCGCCCACGAGATGGAGGATCTCCTCGACGAGATCCGTGATGGCGACATCGAGATCACGCCGGATCTGATGGATCTGCTGTTCGACGGCGTCGACTACCTCGGGGCGATGGTCGACGATATCGCCGACGAGGGCGACACTGATCTCGACGCCTCGGGGATCGAAGCCGATCTGCGAGAGCTGATTGAAACTGGTGAGATCCCCGGCGCGGGCGGCGACGCTAGCGACAGTGGGTCGACGACGTCGACCGACGATACTGCTGAAACAACCGCTGACGCCGCCAGCGATACCGCTGACGATGCTAACGACGCTGGCGACGCTGACGACTCCGACGATCCTGACGAGTCCAGCGTCGACGATGGCGAAGCCGACGAGGAGCCGGCTGAGGATATCGAACTCCCCGAAGCACTGGCCGAGGTAGAACTCGACACCGGACATGCGGTGTTCCGTGCCACCGTCGGGCTTGGCGATTCGGCGATGCAGGGCGTCGACGCCATCTTCGTGCTGCAAGCACTCGACGATGCCTACGACTCGTTTATCACCGATCCAGACCGCGAAACCGTCGAGGACGGCGAGTTCGAGGAGACGTTCGACCTGTATCTGATCGACTCCTCACAGGAAGCGATCCAAAGCGGACTGAGTTCACTCAGCAAGGTCGAGTCGGTTACTGTCACACAGATCACGGCGCTCGTCGACGAACCGATGACCGCCTCGGCGGCTGCCGAAATCGGCGTCACCCAGTCAGCTGACGACGATGACGCCACCGACGAGACCGAGGCTGACGACAGCGAGACGGAGAGTCAGTCGACCGATGAGTCAGACGAGTCCGAGGACGGCGACAATGAGTCTGACGACTCGGGTGGCCGGTCGACACCCAACCGCTCGAAAAAGGACGGCACCAACATCGCCTCCGTTCGGGTCGACGTCGACCAGCTCGACGAACTGTACAGTCTCGTCGAACAGCTCGTTACGAGCCGGATCAAACTCCGCCGGGAGATGGAGGCCGCGGGGATGGATTCGGACAATCTCGACGAACTCGACAAGATCACCGCTAATCTCCAGAACACGGCGATGGATATGCGGCTAATTCCCCTCTCGAAGATCGTCGACACCTTCCCACGGCTCGTCCGGGATGTGGCCCGTGAGACCGGCAAACAGGTCAACTTCAGTGTCTCCGGCGAGGATATCGAACTCGACCGAACCATCCTCACCGAGATTCGGGACCCCCTGATTCACATTCTGCGGAACTCGGTCGACCACGGGATCGAGCCGCCTGAGAAACGAGAGGAGCTCGGCAAATCCCCGACCGGCTCGGTGTCGCTGACCGCGACACGCGAGCGTGACCACGTCACCATCGAGGTAGCCGACGACGGTGGCGGCCTTGATCCGGAGATGCTCAAGGACAAAGCCCTCGAAAAGGGGGTCAAAACCGAAAACGAACTGGAGCTGATGGACGAACAGGAGATCTACGAACTCATCTTCCATCCCGGCTTCTCGACGACCGAGGAGGTCACCGACGTCAGTGGCCGCGGTGTCGGGATGGACGTCGTCCACAACACGGTCAAACAGCTCGACGGCACGGTCAGCGTCGACAGCGAACTCGGCGAAGGAACCGTGGTTAGGCTCCGCCTACCGGTGACAGTCGCGATTGTCAAAGTGATGTTCGTCGAGGTCGGTGGCACCGAGTACGGGATTCCCGTCAAGAATATCGCCGAGGTGACTCGTGCGAAGAATATCAGCATGACGACGGGCAAGGAGATCATCAAACACGACGACGATATCTACCCGGTGCTCCGTCTCAGCGACGTGTTGGACGAGCCAAGTTCGGTCAACGGCGACGGGATGTTGTTGCGGATCAGAGACGAAAAACGCAAAGTCGCACTCCACTGCGATCAGGTCATTGACCAAGAAGAGGTCGTCGTCAAACCGCTTGAGGGCGTCCTGAGTGGCATTCCGGGGCTGAGTGGCACGGCCGTCCTCGGCGATGGTGATGTGGTGGCGGTGCTAGATGTGGTGACCTTATGAGTAATACAACAGACAACGCGGGCTTCATGCGGGTGGTCCGGCATATCCAAGACGAAGTCGACTTCGAGCCGGAGTACTACAACGAGGCGTATCTCAACCGCCGGATCAGCGCCCGGATGCGCCGCCAAGACGTCGAGGAGTACGACGACTACCTCTCGGTGCTGCAAAACGATCCCAGCGAAAAGGAGTCGCTGATGGATTCGTTGACGATCAACGTCACCAACTTCTTCCGCAACGGGAAGATGTGGGAGGAGCTCAGACCGGTCCTTCAGGAGTTGACCGAGAACAACCGCTCGGTCAAAGCTTGGAGCGCCCCCTGTGCGGACGGCCGGGAGCCGTACTCGATGTACATGCTGGCGATAGACGACCGAAAGATCGACGAATCCCGTCTCTCGGTACTCGGGACCGATATCAGCGACGAGGCGCTTGAAAGTGCTCGCAAGGGGATGTACAACACGACGCGAACGACCGATATCGGCGAGGAGTTGAGTCTGCTCGACCATCCCGAACGGTACGTCGACGTCGAGGACAACGAGTTCACGGTCAAACCCGAGATCCGTCGACAGATCGACTTCGAGCGCCACGACCTCGTCCAAGACGGGCCGAAACGGAACTACGACCTGATCTTCTGTCGGAACCTGTTGATCTACATCGACAGCGAGTACAAACTGCCGGTGTTCGACACGCTGACCGATTCGTTGAACGAGGGTGGCTATCTCGTCGTCGGCATGACCGAGACGGTACCACAGGAGATCCGCGGCGACTTCGAGCCGGTCAGTAAACGATGTCGAATATACAAATATACCCCGGAGCATACGTAGTCTATGTCCCTGTATCATCTCGCTCGTGACGGCGATGTCGAGGGGATCCGCGACCTCCTGCTGGAAAGCGACAGCACGGCGGTTCGGGTCCGGTCGGCCAAACTGCTCGGCGAGGTCGCCAACAGCGGCGACACCGACGCCGTCGAGACGTTGGTCTCGGTATCAGTGACTGACGACAACGAGGAGGTACGGGCGGCGGCGGTCGAGGGACTCGACGATATCGGCTCCGAGGCCGTCGAACAGCTGTTGGTCAAAATCACCGGCTCGAAGATCCAGGACGGTGCGGCGTGGGCGACCGCAAAGAAGTTCGCCAACGCTCTCTCGTCGGATGTCCCCGAGCTCCGAATGGCCGCCGCCAGCGCCCTCGGCACGCTCGGCGAGACATCGGCTGTACCCTCCCTCGTCAACCAGCTTTCCGATGAGAATCCGAAAGTCCGGGTTCGGTGTTGTGCGGCGCTGGCCCGATTGGATCACCCGAAGGCGGTGCCGGCGCTGATCGAGCGGCTGTCGGACCCCCACGGCGAGGTTCGCCGCGAGGCCGCAGTCGCACTCGCCTCTATCGGCACTGATCAGGCACTGGCCGCACTGCTGGATATGCTCGACGACACCAACACGTCGATCCGCCGGGTGGCGGCCTCCTCGCTGGGCGAGGCCGGCAGCGTCGAGGCCGTCCAGCCGCTGGCCGATGCGCTGGGCGACGAGAGTTCGGCGGTTCGGAGCGCCGCCGTGTTTTCGATCATCGAACTGCTGTCGAACGCGCCGACCCAACAAAGCCACCAGATCCGTGAAACGGTGGTTTCGGAGCTGAAAGACGCCGACGCCGCCACCATCAAGCCGCTGGTCGACATTCTCGACGAGAGTACCCAGCGTCGACAACAGCGGAACGCCGCGTGGTTCCTCGGGCGAGTCGTCAGCGATCCCGAGTCGGAGACAATCGGCGTCCTCACCGATGCGCTCGAAAGCGAGGACAACCAGACCTCCCAGTTCGCGGCGACCAGTCTCGCCGAGATGGGCGGCGAGGACGTCGAAGACGAACTGCTGGAGTTCGTCGACGACAGCAAAGACGACGATGCCCGCGCACAGGCCGTTTACGTCCTCGGTCAGGTCGGCGGCGAGCGGTCGGGCGACAAAATAAAGAAACTGACCGAAGACGACAGCAAGCAGGTCCGCAAGCGCGCGTTCGCTGCGGTGTCAAAGTTCCGAGGTCGACAGTGAACACTAAGACACCCCCACCCCAATGGTCTGTCACGAATAACTGTCCGGGGGGCTGAACAATCATGAGTGAAGGCGAGTACAAGATACTTGATACGAAGGGGCGGTTCGCACAGGCGGTCAAAGATGGCCGGTCCATCAACGACGTCTCGTGGTCACAGGGCCGTATCCTCCTGTCGAACCGTCGCATCATCGTCGCAAGCAATGAGGGCAAGCGGACCATCCCCTTGTCGAAGATCGAAGGGTTGGGTGGTCGACACGATCCAAATCAGAACATTGCGGCCGTGTCGAGCTATCTCAGTCTCAAAGTCGACAACGACGTGATGCTGGTCTCGGCGTCGGACCACGAGGAGTTTCAAACAGCCGTCTATGAGGCCGTTCTCGACCAGAAGATCGCTCAGGCCAAACACCCTGCGGTCGCCGGCGGTGTCGTCCAAGATACCGAATGGCAGAAAGCCCGGCTCAAAGTCGAGGACGACGCCATTGCGGCGGCCCTCAAAAGCGGCGAGTTCGTTCGGCTGGATCTCGACGACATCAGCGGCGTCGAAACCGACCAGCGAACCGTCAACGGCGAGAAGAAAGTCGTTATTCAGGTCTCCCACGTCGAGGGCGACACCAGCGTTCAGACCCACCTCACCGGCCCCAAACGGATCTGTATGTTCCTCAAATCCTTCCTCGCGGAGGGCGAACGGCGGAGTCAGACCAACGCCGACCTCTCGGAAGCCGATAAGGAAGTGCTGATGGCGCTCTACTCCGGCGTCTCGCCGTTCGAGATTCCGGCCTTCATCGGCAAGGATGTCGACACCGTCGAAGAGATCTTCGAGCGCCTCGTCGAACTCGACATCGTCGACGAGGTTCGGGTCCGCAGAGAGGTGACGCTCAACTCCCGCGGTCGCAACATCGCCAGCGAAGCGATGAACGATCAGTAACTCGCCCGGTTACTCGCCCTGTATCTCGGCAACCCGTTGCCCGCCGCCGGTCCCCATTTCGTTGAGCCCATCCTGATTGTAGTGGAGCCTGTCTCCCATCTTCCCGGATTCGGGGAACGACACGGCGTCATCGAAGACGAGCCACGCATTGGGATCGGACGCAGCAACCTCCCGTTGAATCCGTCGCACGTGCTGAAAACCGGCGGTATCGCCATCGCTCCGTCGACCGAGCTGAAAGAGATAAAACGGGGCTTGGGGGTCGTCGACCTCCTGCCGATACCGCGCGATCATGGTCTCGAATGCCTGCCGGAAGTCGACTGGATCGATGATCTCATTGTCGATGGCCCCGGCATCGGTTTCGCCCTGATGCCACAGCATGCCACCGAAATTCGGCGTTATCTCGGCCAGTTTCAGGTTCACAATCGCACTCCGGAGTCGACCGATAGCGCGATACAACAGTAGTCCGGACTGTGACCACCAGTTGTCGTTTGCAGCCGGATGGACGGACGTCCCCCCGATTGACGCCGGGACGTACACTGCGTGTCGACCGCTCGTCGTCCAGTATCGCTCGGCAAACGCCGGCCATGCACTCCCGGATCTCGCTTCGCCAACCGGATCGGCAAGCGGTTCGAGCCCACCGTGTGGGACGTACTCGAAGGCGGTTCCCGGCGGCGGTTGCGGCGACTCCTCGCTGTTTCCATGTCCGGTCGCGTTCGACTGCCCACCGATCAGAAAGACATCTACATCCGCCGCTGCGATGGCCGCTGTTGTGGTCTCTCCAGCGGTGGCGTCGACGGCCGTGCTCGCAGTGGACGGGCCGGCCTGATCACCGACCACGGCGTCGTAGGAGGCGGCTCCGAGGATCGCCCCGCCACCAGTCGACGCAAGCAACTGTCGCCGAGTAAGCCCCATTTAGTGACGAAGAACAGTAGATCAGTAGTATAAGAATGTCGGTCACCGAGTGGGTCTTACCACACCACGACACGGACGGTATGGTGGCTCAAACGGGTACTGTCGACCGCTACTGAACTCCGCGAGCGAGTCGACGACGGATCGCGCTTAGTACCGGATAACCATCACGCTGCCAGACGGCGACTGCGAGCCCTGCGAGAACGAACTCCGCGAGGAAGTACGGCTGGCCGAGCGATTCGGTGAACAAAGCGAGGATCGAGGGCGGGCCGCTTTCGTACGGCTCGACCGCAAGGAGAGGCCACAATAGATACGAGCCGTCGGTGCCACCCCACAACGCCGGCAGGCTGTCGGCCAGCAAATGCGACAGCGCCCCGATACTGAAGGCGATACCGTACTCCGCCCGCCCCGAGCGTGCTGCAAGGAGATAGACGACTCCAATGAGCGGACCGAGCACCAGCAGAGAGTGGGCGAGGCTCCGGCCGGTCGGGAGGACGCCCAGATACCACGACAGCGGCTTGTCGACCAGATCGGGCGTCTGACTCCCGATCAGCAGGGCGACGACGGCGAGTGATTCCGGGAGTCGATTCTCGGCCCGACAGAGACCAGTATAACAGAGATAGGCGACGGCGGCGTGTCCAAGCGGCCACATTGTCTGGGGTCTCGGTCTCTCGGATTGTAACCTTTGTCTACTGGACGGTAGCACTACTCACAGCCGGAACCACGGCTGGCCCCCGCATAACGACTGCGAGGCGTCGACCGACGATCCGTCGACTATTACCACTGATCACCAAGCCGCCGGAGCTGCTGGTCGACTGCCGGAGCCACCAGCCAACCGCCGACCACTGCATACCAGACCACCAGGTGGGCTGTGAGTTCCGACACTGTTGTCAGCGTCACGAACAGCGGCACGACTACCACCGCGCCAGTGGCGTACCCCGCGACTACCGGGAGCGTCACCCCGAGTCCCACACAACAGCCACCGAGGACGACGACGGCCAGCAGGGTTCGACCCGAGAGCCACAACAACGACGACACCAGCCACGTCGACAGCGCGGTCTGTATCACCACGGTGATCCCACCGACCACTGCGAGCAGGACTGCCACGCGCGCGAACAATCCCAGTCCAACAGCCGAGCCATCTAGAACCGTCCCGATGCCGGTTCGGAGCCGCCCACTGGCACCGTCGCCCGTGCCGAATCCACCGAGTGGCCCCAGCACACAGAGTCCGATAGCCAGCAGGTTCCCCGCCAGCAGCACCGTCCCCAGCGGCAGTCGAGCCACCACGAGCAGGGCGGCCATCACCACGAGTGGCCCGCCAGCGAGGAGCAGTGGCCCACTCCATGCTCGCCAGTCGACCGAGTCTCCCCGCGTGAACTCGATTGGCGTCCCTGCGAGTCGACCGGCCACGATCACTCCGAGCCAGCAGACGGCGGCCGGAACCGCCGCCACAGCAACTACTTGCAGATAGCTCACCGCAGGGGCCAGCCATGCGATGAGCAGGGTTGCAACTCCCACAGGTGGGGTTAGCTGCCAGAGCCCGCGACTGAGCCGTTCGGGCCACTCAGTCGACGGCGCGTCGACGGCAATCGTCGGTACCAACGTCCGAAGCCGGTCGACGGTCCCACTGGTTCGCCAGAGCCCCGTCAGTAGACAAGCGGGGGCGATCCAACTGGCGGCGGCCTGTGTCAGCGAGCCGTAGATCCCACGACTGTCGTAGACCATCGTCTCGATGAGCGGCAGCCCCGCGGGAGCCGTGAGCCAGCCGACACCGATGCCGACAACCGCGAAGCCGGCCACCACTGGCCCGAACCACCGCCCGACGAGGACGAACAGCGAGCCGACTACCAGTGCGCCGGCGAGCAGTGCGGAGTCGGCAAACTGTGGTTGGCTCGCCGGAATTCCACCGGCGGCACTGACCACCCCGGCGGTTCCGGCCGTGAGTCCAAACAGACAGCCCACAAGCAGGAGTCGATCAGCCGTCGACCGTTGCCCTGTCGCTGGAATAAGCCGGCTCCCCGAGCCATCGCTATCAGTTTCGAGCAGTGCCGCCACCAATGTCAGTCCGACCGCAGCCCCGACCAGTCCGACGGTGTAGGGAATCACCGTCACCGAGTGGTATCTGTTGTAGCTCAAGACGCCGACCCACACAAGCAGTACGGGGAGTCGGATCCAGCGACCGCAGGCGACGACGAGTCGACCGACTGTCCCATCGACCGCCTCGCCGTTCCGTCGGTGGGGCTTAGTCGACTGCATCGGTCTCCGTCCAGTCATCATCCCAGATATCAAGCGCTTTGAACGCCGTGGCGACACCCTCGTGAACCGGCTGATCCTCGATCACGGCGGCGGCCAGTGCGTCCGGCTCCGAGTGGGCGACCGCCAGTTCGTCGACCGACCGGATCGTCTCGGCGTGGTCGGCAGCGAGACGCGTGAGTTCGGCCACCGCCTCGCTGTCTGCGTCCGGCGAGACGAGCCACTGCATTGGGAGTCGCCAGCCGTCGACTGCACTCGGAAGCCGAGCAGTCTCCCAGCCGGTCGGCTCGATTTGGCCACCGACCGCGTTCGGCGCGCTCTCGATGGCACTCTCGAAGGCATCGCCGACTGGGAGTGCCCCAAGCCGGTCGCCCACCTGATCGTCGAGCTGTTGGCACCACGCTGCAAGCCTCTGACCGCTGGGTTCGACTGCAGCGACGACATCGATTTCACCGCCGTCGACGGCCGCCGGAACCGCTGTTCGGGGGCGGTTGTCGATCCCGATCCCTTCCCAGCGGTCGGCCGCCCGGAGGAGCTGTTCGGTCACCAGTCGACTCGACATTCCCGGCTGGACAGGATACACCGTCAACTCCTCGCTGAACTCGGCAGTCGACTCGAGATCGGCCGCCGCGTCGCTCGCGGTCAGCCAGTAGTGATCGAGCCAGCCGTAGCTGAACCCCTGGGCGGGGACCGTTTCGACTGCGTCGAGATCGAAGACGCCCGTTCCCTCGATTGCGCGGTAGAGCGTCGTGTTGTCGACGGCTGCAGCGTCGAACTGGCCCTCGCTGAGCGCATACAGGCGTTGGCTCGCCCCCTTGACCGACTCGATGCTGAGGGAAACTCCTTCGGCGTGCTGGTCGACCGCAACCGATAGCGCCTTGCCGGCCGTGTGGCTCCGACTATCGACCGGGCCGACCCCGAGGCTGAGACGCTGGCTGTCGCCCCCGAGACAGCCCAGCGTCGACAGCACGCCACCCGTCGACAGCCCGGCCACTACCTGTCTGCGTGTTACTGGGGCTGGCATTGCTCGGTAGTTCCGGCTCGGCGTACAAGGGTATGGACACCATACTCCGATTTGATTACTGGATTAGTGTGGTAATGTGAGCTTTGGAAGCCAAAACAGACTGGTTCAGTCGACAATCGGGGAATCTGAAACCTGTTTTCGGCCCACTGCAACGGTGGGGATTTTATTCTCGGCACCCAACCACTGTGTATGGGATTGATGGATACGGTGCGGTCGATACTTGGGGTCAGCGCCGAGAGACGAACTCTCGTGAGGTTGAAGCTTGTCGTCGTAGTGCGGTCGATACTTGGGGTCAGCGCCGAGGCCGACGCCACCCGGGATGCCGACCCCGAGGATCTGTTCGGGATGTCGACCGCCTACGTGACGATGGAGGCCGATTTGGGGTACGACAACGCGGGGAAAGCCGCCCTCTGTTTTTCCTCGGTCGACAGTACCGATTTCGGTGCAATGGTAGAGGAGGTCGAAGCGATTCTGGAAGCCGGTGCCGAAGAGACCGGCACCACCTTCGACTCCCACGCCGATGATCACGGCTACAACTGGGTGGTGCTCGACGACGATGATCCGGAGGATCTGCTGACGAGCATCCACTTCGCCGCCGATACGTTCATCGAACAGGGGTACGGCTCCCGGCTCTTGGCTGCCGTGTTCGCCTTCGACAAAAGCAGCACCGACCACGCCTACTGGATCTACTCGTTCCGCCGCGGGGCCTACTACCCATTCGTCCCGAAAGGTGACCACGAACGCGATAGCAAGACGGAGTTCAAACTCCAGTCGGTACTCGACGGCGAGTTGGGGATCGAGGACGACGAAAGCTACTGGTATCCGCTGTGGCCCGACCGCCCCGGCGGCTACCCGTGGGACTGATCTGCGAGCTGCTCTTTTAACTGACACCGTCGACCGACTGCCCCGTGAGACGGCTCTAGTTTCACTTTCACCCTGCAGTTAACGAGGGTTTATGTGCGGTAACGAGTAAAGTCGGTGTACAATGGCAGACGACGAACTCGAAACCCTTCCCGGAGTTGGACCGGCTACGGCGGACAAGCTGATCGACGCAGGCTACGAAAGCTATCAGTCGATTGCGGTCGCCTCACCCGGCGAGCTGTCGAACACCGCCGACATCGGGTCGAGTACCGCCTCGGACATCATCAACGCCGCCCGTGATGCCGCCGACATCGGTGGCTTCGAGACCGGCGAGACCATTCTCGAACGGCGTGAAACGATCGGCAAGCTCTCGTGGCAGATCGACGAAGTCGACGAGCTGCTCGGCGGCGGGATCGAAACCCAGTCCATAACGGAAGTCTACGGCGAGTTCGGCGCTGGCAAATCTCAGGTCACCCACCAGATGGCAGTCAACGTCCAGCTACCGCCCGAACAGGGTGGGCTCCGTGGCTCCTGTATCTTCATCGACACCGAAGATACGTTCCGTCCCGAGCGAATCGACGATATGGTCCGGGGACTCGACGACGAGATCCTAGAGGCCACCCTCGAAGACCGCGGGATGGAAGGCAGCATCGACGACGAGGAGACGATGGAAGCGCTGGTCGGCGACTTCCTCGACCGCATCCACGTCGCCAAGGCGTTCAACTCCAACCACCAGATCCTGCTTGCGGAGAAGGCCAAGGAGCTCGCCGGCGAACACGAGGACAGCGAGTGGCCCGTCCGGATGGTCTGTGTCGACTCCCTGACCGCGCATTTCCGCGCCGAATACGTCGGCCGTGGAGAGCTGGCCGAACGCCAGCAGAAACTGAACAAACACCTGCATGATCTGATGCGAATCGGCGATCTGTACAATACGTCGATTCTGGTCACCAATCAGGTCGCAGCCAACCCTGACTCCTACTTCGGGGACCCAACCCAGCCTATCGGTGGCAACATTCTGGGTCATACCTCGACGTTCCGCATCTATCTCCGGAAGTCCAAGGCCGACAAACGCATCGTCCGACTGGTCGACGCACCCAACCTCGCCGACGGTGAAGGCGTGATGCGCGTGAAAGGTGCGGGTCTGAAACCCGAATAACGGATTTACTGTCTACAGCCGTTCTGTATACTGTTTTCGATTGTTTGAGATTTTTTGGCCGACACGCGCACCGTCGACCGATCTATCGGCGTCGAGAGTAGTGGCAGTTTTGTTACAAAACGAATGTCAACTTGTGCGGCGAATATTGCCGAACAACTGGTGGCTATACAACCTTATACACATATTATTGACTCTGATTTCTGACAGTCGTCTATTAATACGGCGAAAATTTCGTATTCGTCAACGATTAACCTTATATCCGTCTATTCCATGAGGCTCAATCGTGATTCCGATGACAACCATGCCCGTGGAGCACAACACGGTGTTCGATTGTAAACGTACGGTGCAGGAAACGAGTGGGGTGTGTCTATGAGCACACTCCTGCAGGTCGACCCGACCGAGTTCGCAGCCGCGATGAACGGAACATGGATTCTCGTGGTTACGTTCCTCATCTTCTTCATGCACGCTGGCTTCGCCATGTTGGAGGCGGGCCAAGTGCGCTCGAAGAACGTCGCCAACCAGCTCACCAAGAACCTCCTGACGTGGAGTCTCGGTGTAACGGTGTTTTTCCTCATTGGTACTGCAGTCAGTAGTTTGTTGAGTGGTTCAGATGCTGGCCTCGCTTCGGTTGCTGGCACACTGTTCGCCGATGGAACGCTCGCAGTCGAGGCAGGCACGATTGGTCCGTACGTCAACTGGCTGTACGGAGCCGTCTTCGCCATGACTGCCGCAACCATCGTTTCGGGAGCAGTTGCCGGCCGCGCGAAACTCCGCGCGTACGTCACCTACACCTTCCTGCTGGCAGCCGTGATCTACCCCGTTGTGATCGCCTTTACGTGGTCAGCCGCTGACACCGGTCTCGTCCAGCAGCTTACCGGAACCGCGTTCCACGACTTCGCCGGCGGGATGATCGTCCACGGAATGGGCGGTATCGCCGGCCTCACCGCTGCAGCAGTCCTCGGTCCACGAATGGACCGCTACGCCGAGGATGGCTCGACGAACGTCATCCCCGGCCACTCGCTGACCTTTGCCGTTCTCGGGACGCTCGTGCTTGCGTTCGGCTGGTACGGCTTCAACGTCGGCACAGCATCTGTAGTCAGTGACGGCGTGTTCAACACGCAGGTGCTGAACCTCGTCGCAATGAGTACGACCATCGCGATGGCCTCCGGTGGCCTCGGTGCCGGACTCGTCGCGTGGGCCAAAACCGGCAAAGTCGACACGCTGTACGTCGCAAACGGCCTGCTGGCAGGTCTCGTCGGCATCACCGCCATCCCAGATACGACTGTCTGGTGGGGTGCCTTCCTTGTCGGCGGCCTCGCAGGAGCCCAACTGCCAATCGTCTTCGAGTTCGTCTCGGATACGCTAAAAATCGACGACGTCTGTGCTGTCTTCCCGGTTCACGGTAGCGCAGGTGTGCTGGGAACGCTGATGTTCCCGTTCGTTGCGGCACCCGGCGCACTGACCAACAGTGTCGGCGCACACTTCATCGCACAGGCAACCGGTGTCGTCATCATCGGTGGCTGGACGCTCACCGCGACCGCAATCGTCTGGTACGTCCTCAAGGCAATGGGTGAGGCACGCGTCACACCTGAACACGAACAGGACGGCCTCGACGTCTCCGAACACGGCGTCGAAACCTACCCAGAGTTCGGTGGCGACCGGATCGCAACCGACGGTGGCGACGGTATGAGTGCAGACGAGTACGAAATCCGAACCGACGGCGGCGAGCCGAACGACGGCGGTATCAAGATGGTCACCTCGGTCGTCCGCCCCGAGAAACTCGGCGCAGTCAAACAGGCCCTCGCCGAGATCAATGCCGCCTCGCTGACGGTCACGAACGTCTCGGGCCGTGGCAGCCAGCCCGCCAAGAAAGGCAGCTGGCGCGGCGAAGAGTACACGGTCGATCTCCACCAGAAGGTCAAAATCGAGTGTGCTGTGGCAGATGTGCCCGCAGAAGACGTCGTTGCAGCGATCCGCGACGCCGCCAACACCGGCGAGCCGGGCGACGGCAAGATCTTCGTCCAAGACGTCGAAAACGCGGTGCAGGTCCGCACCGGCAACGACGGTCCGGAGGCAATCTAACGCGTTCGGAGACACCACCCCCCGACGATGGACCAATGGCCACCCACACCGGGTGATTCCATCCACTGACATACTTGCTTGTAGCCACCTCACAACGGGCGGCATACTCACTTTTCACCCGTTGTGATTCGTTTCGTCGACTGCATTCTGCTCACCAGCCGCTGGCCTCTTTATCAACAGAAATCGAGACGATAACTACTATAGTTCACTACTTCATTGGTGGCTGTGTGGACGAACACACAGAATATGCTGTGAAAAGCGAACAGGACGACGCACAGCTCCGAACCGATGGTGGGGAGCCGAACGACGGCGGTATCAAGATGGTTACTGCCATCATTCGCCCCGAAAAACTGGGGGCCGCAAAGGAGGCTCTCGCCGAAATCGGTGCGGCATCCCTCACCGTCACCAACGTTTCGGGTCGAGGGAGTCAGCCCGCCAAGAAAGGTAGCTGGCGCGGCGAGGAGTATACGGTCGACCTCCATCAGAAGGTCAAAATCGAGTGCGCTGTCGCCGAGGTCCCCGCCGAGGACGTGGTCGACGCCCTCGCCGAGGCCGCCCACACCGGCGAGACTGGCGATGGCAAGATCTTCGTGATGGACGTCGAAAACGCGATTCAGGTCCGTACTGGGAAGGACGGCGTCGACGCGATCTAAGCGTCCCAGCCACCGCCTCCCGCTGTACGCAATCGTAGCATTGCGTGAGACCATACGACTATATTCATCCATTTCTTTGTACCCGTTGTGAACGAACAGTCACAATCCGTGACGACAGCAGACGATACCGAACTCCGAACTGATGGCGGCGAGCCGAACGATGGTGGTATCAAGATGGTCACTGCCATTATTCGCTCGGAAAAACTGGGCGACGCGAAGACGGCCCTCGCCGAGATCAACGCGGCGTCGTTGACAGTCTCCAACGTTTCGGGGCGGGGCAGCCAGCCCGAAAAAAAGGGGAGTTGGCGGGGCAAGGAGTATTCGATAGATCTCCACAAAAAGGTCAAAATCGAGTGTGCCGTGGCGGATGTGCCGGCCGAGGACGTAGTCGAGGCGCTTGCGGAGGCCGCCTACACCGGCGAACCCGGCGACGGCAAGATCTTCGTTCAAGACGTCGAGAACGCAGTCCAGGTCCGGACCGGAAAGGAGGGTCCCGAGGCGATTTAACTGCTCTCGCGGCAGTGTCGACGCCATATTTGACAGCAACCCATCGTTTTGGACGGCGACTTATGAGGATGTAGAGGGTAGAACCACCTACGAGCGATGGAGTACACCTACACTGGTTCGGCACACATGGAGCTACGCGCGTCGTATGCCGACGACGACAGCCGGTTTCGAACCCGGCAGTCCTCGTCGTTTCCGGAGCGAAACACCGTTATTGAGGAGACGCGACTGCTTCGAAAGCTGTTGTTTCCGGGCTGCTGGAACGCCGCCGACATTGTCGACGACGAAGCCGCACTACGTGAGACTCTGGAGGAACTCGGTGGCCACTTCTGTAATGGGATTCAACCCTACGGTCCGGACTGTCTGTCGACGCCCGTCGAGGCGGTACTCGACGAACTTCCGGCGATCCGACAGCAGTTGAAACAGGACGTCGAGGCGGCATATAAGGGCGATCCGGCGGCCACGAGCTACGTCGAGATCATCCGGTCGTATCCCGGCCTCCACGCGATGATGGTTCACCGGGTGGCCCACGCCCTCTATGATGAATCTCAACCGGCATACGCCCGTGAGTTGGCCGAAGCCGCCCATACCGCCACCGGGATCGATATCCATCCCGGCGCTGAAATCGGCGAGTACTTTTTTATCGACCATGGCAGCGGCGTCGTCATCGGCGAGACCGCGACAATCGGCGACTGGGTGCGGCTCTACCAGGCAGTTACCCTTGGTGCGCTCCACTTCGAGGAGGAAGAAGACGACGAGCAGACCCTGAAAAAGGGGTACAAACGACATCCGGATATCGGCGACAACGTCGTTATCGGAGCCGGAAGTAAGATCCTCGGCCCGATCACAATCGGTGACCACGTCAGTATCGAAGCCAACGCGTGGGTGACCGATGACGTGCCGGCTCACACGAACGTATTTATTAAGCATCCCGAGCAGACCCGCAAGCCAGTCGACGACCAGTAGTCTCTTACTCGCAACTTACCCCACGAAATCCCGATACGCACAAGTTCGGGGAGTCGAAACGCGTGGTATGAACCACGAACGCTCCCGCGATCTGTACGACCGGGCCCTCTCGGTGATGCCCGGCGGCGTCAACTCCTCGGTGCGTGCCACTCAGCCATACCCGTTTTTCGTCGACAGCGGTGATGGAGCCCACGTCATCGATGCCGATGGCAACCGGTATGTCGACTACGTGATGGGATACGGCCCACTGCTCTATGGCCACGACCTCCCGGAGCCAGTCCAGTCGGCAATTCAATCTCATGCCTCGGCAGGGCCAATGTACGGCGCACCCACGGAGGTCGAAGTCGAACTCGCGGAGTTCGTCGCCCGCCACGTTCCCAGCGTGGAGATGGTGCGGTTCGTCAACTCCGGTACTGAAGCGACGGTGTCGGCGGTTCGGCTGGCTCGCGGCTACACCGAGCGCAACAAGATCGTCGTCATGCAGGGCGGCTATCACGGGGCCCAGGAGTCGACGCTCGTCGCTGGCGATGCCGACAATCCCTCACCGTCGACCGCGGGCATCCCTCACTCGTTTGCTGAACATACTCTCCCCGTGCCGTTCAACGACAGCGAAGCGATCAGGACCGTGTTCGAGGACCACGGTGACGATATCGCGGCGGTGCTTGTCGAGCCGATCCTTGGTAACAAGGGGATCGTGACGCCGGTCGACGGCTACCACGAAACCCTCCGGGAACTCTGCAACGATTACGGCTCGCTGCTGGTCTTCGACGAAGTGATCACCGGGTTCCGTGTCGGTGGCCTCCAGTGCGCACAGGGTAAGTTCGGCGTGACGCCGGATCTGACGACGTTCGGCAAGATCGTCGGCGGCGGGTTCCCGGTCGGCGCAATCGGCGGGAAGTCGAATATCATCGAGCATTTCACCCCCTCCGGCGATGTATTCCAGTCCGGGACGTTCTCGGGCCACCCGGTCACGATGGCCGCCGGACTGGCAACCCTCGAATACGCAGCCGAACACGACGTGTACGACCACATCAACTCGCTGGCCGAGCAACTCCGCAGTGGGCTGACCGACATTCTCGCGGATCGGGCTCCCGAGTACACGGTCGTCGGCACCGACAGCATGTTCAAGACGATCTTTACGCGTGATGGAGCGACCGAGCGCGGCGAGCAGTGTGGCGCAGGCTGTCGACAGGACCCCAACTGTCCGAACTTCGAGTCCTGTCCGAAAACTGGGGCTGACGTGGCCAACGCCGAAACCGACCGCTGGGAGCGACTCTTCTGGCAGGAGATGAAAGACCGCGGCGTGTTCCTCACGGCCAACCAGTTCGAATCCCAGTTCGTCTCGTATGCCCACACCGAGGAGGACATCGAGAAGACGCTGGAAGCCTACGCCGAAGCGTTATAAACAGAGATTCGAAAATAGATTTTTCTTCTCGATTATGTGGGGCTGGGATAAATTCACACGCTAAACATAGACGGGTTCGTATTACTATGCAGATCTTTTGCATCTTGTATGTCCGTTCTATCGACTTCTGCGGATGCAACGGAGCCAACAACTGGTAACATCTCTTTCGTTCGCAGAGAGTGTACTCCATTTACTATGAGTATCATTGCTGCGTTTTCTGCTCCGGCTAACAGCCTTTCACTCGGTCAATGCATCGAAAACCAGCCCAATGCCGAAATCGAGATCGAACGGGTTGTGCCGATGCGCCAAGGGACATTCCCGTATATTTTTGTTTGGAACTGTACGAACTATGAGTTATTTGAAGAAACTGCAAAGTCTCTTCCTGAAGTCACAGCTCTCTCCATTGTAGAAAATTTTGACGATGGGAGACTGTACAAATTAGAGTGGGATAAACAAGAACACAAACTCATTTCCAGTGTTGTCCGTAACGACGGTGTCCTTCTGTTCGCACGAGGAGACAATGTGAAGTGGAGATTCGAGTTTCGGTTCCCAACCCGTGCTAACGTCTCTCAGTTTTTCACTGACATTTCTGATGATCTAATTGAGCTCGAACTCACATCCCTCTTTGAAGAAGTAGAGTTTCAATCGATGGAGGACGAGTCGCTACTCACGAGCAAGCAAGAACACGCGCTCAAAACGGCATTAGAAATGAGATATTTCAATACACCCCGAGATGCCTCTCTCGGTGATGTTGCAACCGAACTCAATATTTCTTCGTCAGCCTGTAGTGTCCTACTTCGTCGTGGTCATAAGCAACTTCTCAACAAGCGGTTTGAGAGGCGAGAAGGCCGATCTCGGGATAGTATATAAACAACCTCAGATCTGAAACCTTGGGCCTATCCGACTGTGTGCCGTACTACCTTTTGGGGGAAACGGCGGCACAACTCGGGAAACTGGGCAAGTGCGTCCGCAAATATAGGAACCCGTTGTGGGGGCAATTGGTTCCTGTACATTCCGCTTGGGGGAGTTTAGTATGAGTGCCTGTGAGGGGGAAATTACAGGTTCTCTGGGGCAGGGTCGAACGGAAACCACTGAGAGGTACGAGTGTAACTCTATCCTCTGATGTTTCGTAGGGGATCCAAGTTAATGAACAGCCGACCTAACAAATTTGGACTGCTAAGTCAGTTAGCGATTATTCTTCAAGTATGTGGCGAAGATGGGTATTTATACTAACTAAGATGGAATCAACAGAGTTTGTCATACATATACTCCCCGAAATGTTGCCCTGTTTTTATACGATTGTGAACAAAAATCGAACGACTAAGCCTCTGTATAGCGCAGATCAGTGACCCCAGCCCGTCGACGGCTCTTTATAACCCAACCCACGGAACACCAAGGCTCCAACCTCCGAATCCCGAACTGATGGGCTTTTGGGCCCCCGCCCCGATTCTCGCATATGAACTCAGATGCGGATATCCGGCTTGCCACACGCGGCTCTGATCTCGCGCTTCGGCAGGCCAACACCATCAAATCGAACCTCGACTCCCGTCGACGTGAGGTGACGCTCACGGAGGTAGAGACGACCGGCGACCAACTCCGTGAGGAACTCATCCACCAACTGGGCAAAACCGGAGCCTTCGTTCGCTCGCTCGACGAAAAAGTTCTCTCCGGCGAACTCGACGCTGCCGTCCACTCGATGAAGGATATGCCGACCGAGATGCCCGAGGATCTCGTCGTCGCTGGTGTCCCCGAACGCGCCCCCTCCGGCGACGTACTCGTCACACCGGACGGAACCAAACTCGATCTCCTCGCTCCGGAGGCCGTCGTCGGCACGAGTTCGCTCCGCCGAACCGCCCAACTGCTCGCAACGCGGCCAGATTTGGAGGTCGTCCCGCTGCGGGGCAACGTCGACACCCGCCTCGAAAAACTGCTGGCCCCCTCGTTGCAGGCCGAACACGACCGACGACTCGAAGCCGAGTCGAAAGGCAACGAAAGCGAGTACGGCCAGTCGCCCGACGACTGGTTCGAGTCGCTCTCTCAACTCGAACGCAGTGCGATGGAACGCCGGGTCGACCAAGAGATGGACGCCATCGTCCTTGCAGAAGCAGGCATTCGACGTAGCGGGCTCTACGACACCGTCGAGAGCGTTCGACTGCCGAAAAGCTCCTTCGTCCCCTCGCCGGGACAGGGTGCGATTGCGGTGACCGCCAGCGATCCCGAAATCGCCGAGACGATCCAAGAGGCACTCGACCACCCCGTGACGCGCGTCGAGACCACCGTCGAGCGTACCGTGCTGGCCGAAGTCGGTGGGGGCTGTATCGCCCCTATCGGCGTCAGCGCGATGCTGCAGGGCGAGTACGTCCAGACCCGGGCCCAGATTCTCAGCCACGACGGGACGGAAGTCATCGAGGCAACGCGAGATCTGCCGGTGAGTAATCACGCCGACGCGGCCGCCGACTTTGCGGCCGATCTCCGCGAGCGCGGCGCAGCCGATCTGATCGACGAGGCCCGCGAGGCCGCCGAAGCCGAAGCGGATGCTGGGGATGACTCAGTTGCCGACGCTGGCGGCCCCGAAACCGTGATGGGTGATGACGATGCCTGAGGCCAACGACTCGGTCGGCACCGTCTATCTGGTCGGCAGTGGCCCCGGTGATCCGGAATTGATGACCGTCAAAGCCCGTCGACTCCTTGATGAGGCCGATGTCGTCCTCCACGACAAACTCCCCGGCCCAAAGATTCTCGGGGAGATTCCCGAGGCCAAACGCGAGGACGTGGGCAAACGCGCCGGTGGCGAGTGGACCCCACAGGAGTACACCAACAAGCGGCTGGTCGCCCTCGCCGAGGAGGGCAAAACCGTCGTCCGACTGAAGGGCGGCGACCCATTCGTCTTCGGTCGCGGCGGCGAGGAGATGGAGCATCTCGCGGCCAACGAGATACCCTTCGAGGTCGTCCCCGGAATCACCTCCGCCATCGCGGGGGCTGGCGTCGCCGGAATACCGGTCACTCACCGCGACCACGTCTCCAGCGTCTCCTTTGTCACGGGTCACGAGGACCCGACCAAGGACGAATCGGCCATCGACTGGGAGGCACTCGCCGCGACCGGCGGCACGCTGGTCGTCCTGATGGGTGTCGGTAAGCTGCCATTCTATACGCAGGCGCTGCTCGATGCCGGGATGGACCCCGAGACGCCGGTCGCGCTGGTCGAACGCGCGACGTGGCCGAATATGCGCGTGGCCAGCGGGACAATGGAGACGATTGTCGACGTCCGGGACGAACACGACATCGAACCGCCTGCAATCACCGTGATCGGTGAAGTCGCCGCCACACGCAAGGCTGTCGTCGACTTCCTCGGCAACCGAACCGGCGAGCTGGCCGACCACGACAGTGGGCTGGAGACCACCACTGAATGACCCAAGAGGTCCGTGTCGCGGTGTTCCGCCCCGACGACGAACGGCTCGAAACCGCAGTCGACCTGCTCGACTCGCTGGGAGCCACGCCGGTGGCCGATCCGATGCTCGCCATCGAGTCGACCGGCGCGGTCCCCGCCCCCGACGCCGACTACACGATCTTCACGAGCAAGACCGGGATCGAACTCGCCGCCGAGGCTGGCTGGAGCCCCGACGAGACGACGCTCGTCAGTATCGGCTCCGGGACGACTGCCGCCGCCGAGGGGGTCGGCTGGGAAGTCGACAAAGAACCCGAAACCTACAGTTCGACTGGACTGGTCGACTTGCTGTCCGGTGAGATCGCTGGCAAACGCGTTGAGGTCGCCCGGAGCGACCACGGCAGTCAGGTGCTGCTCGATGGGTTGGAGGAAGCCGACGCCGACTGGTCCGAAACCGTTCTTTATAAATTAGTTCGACCACCGGAGTCCGGAATCTCCGCGGAGATGGCCGCCGAAGGCGATCTTGAGGCCGTGGCGTTCACCTCGTCGCTCACAGTCGACCACTTCCTCGCGGCCGCTGCCGAACGCGGCAGTCGCGAGGCCGCAATCGAGGGCCTCAACAAGGCAGTTGTCGGCGTGATTGGCGAGCCAACGCGGGAGACCGCTGAGGAACACGGGATCGACGTCGACATCGTCCCCGATGAGGCGACCTTCGAGGCGCTGGCGACTGTAGTCGTTGAGGAAGCCGCTCCCAGCTACAGCGAGTAGGGTCGACTCTTTCTACCAACTCAAACCATCTGCTACCATTTGGTACCACTATCCTCCAGCTACCGAAGCGGAGCCTTATATCCGAAGGCGACCAACTCGGCACAAATGGCTACGGTTCATCCTGTAGGGGCGCTTGCTGACACCGCGAGTGCCTGCGCCGAACGACTCCGGGCGGCCGACAGCGTCCTGCTGGCATCCCATATCGACGCCGATGGACTGACCAGCGCCGCAATCGCCGCCACCGCGCTCGAACGGGCGGGAATCTCCTTCGAGACCGTTTTCTCGAAACAACTCGACGAGGCGGAACTCGAATCTATCGCCGCCACCGACCACGAAACGGTTTTGTTTACTGACTTCGGCAGCGGCCAACTCGATCTGATCGCTGCCCACGAGACTGCTGGCGATTTTATCCCTGTTATTGCCGATCACCACCAGCCCGCCGACGCGACCACCGAGTTCCATCTCAATCCCCTCTTGGTCGACATCAACGGGGCCTCGGAACTCTCTGGGGCTGGCGCTAGCTATGTCCTCGCGCGTGCGTTGGAGGCAACTGATTCCGACGACGCAGTCGACAACCGCGACTTGGCCGCGCTCGCAGTCGTCGGTGCGGTCGGCGATATGCAGGCCGGTGTCGACGGCCTCCGCGGAGCAAATACGGACATCGTCAAGGAGGGCATCGAGGCCGGTGTGATCGAGGAAATGACAGACCTCACGCTGTACGGCAAACAGACTCGGCCCCTCCCGAAACTGCTTGAGTACGCCAGCGATGCACGGATTCCCGGCATCTCGAACGATGCCTCGGGCGCAATCGAGTTTTTGTCCGAACTTGATCTCGACCTGAAAGTCGACGACGAGTGGCGCTGTTGGGTCGACCTCTCCGATGACGAGCGACAGACCGTCGCCAGCGCCTTGGTTCGGCGGGCGGTCTCAAGTGGGGTCCCCTCGGGGCGGATCAACGATTTGATCGGCACGAGCTACCAACTCAGCCGCGAGGAGCCGGGGACCGAACTTCGGGACGTCAGCGAGTTTTCGACGCTGTTGAACGCCACCGCCCGCTACGAACGGGCCGATGTCGGCCTCGCGGTCTGTCTGGGCGACCGCGACGAGGCGCTGGATCGCGCTCGCCACCTGCTCAGAAACCACCGACGAAACCTTTCTGAAGGATTGGAATGGGTCAAAACCGAAGGAATCTCTGCCGAGGACCATCTCCAGTGGTTCGACGCTGGGGACGAAATCCGTGAAACCATCGTCGGCATCGTCGCCGGGATGGCCGTCGGCGCGCCCGGCGTGCGACGTGATCTGCCGATCATCGCCTTCGCGGAGAAATCCGACACCGAAATCAAGGTGTCGTCCCGTGGCAGTCACCAACTGATCCGCAACGGGCTGGATCTCTCGGAGGTCATGCGCGAGGCCTCCCGCGCGGTCGGTGGCGACGGCGGCGGCCACGACGTCGCCGCAGGCGCGACGATCCCGACCGGAACACAGGTCGAGTTCATCGACCATGCGAACGAACTGGTTGGTGCACAGCTCGGTGGATCAGCGGACTGAGACTGCAGAAGCGGTGGTGGGTGTGGAACGACTGGTCGACCGCTGAGAGCCCTAGGCGTTACCGAGGTCGCGGAACATCACGCGATAATCATCCGAAGACAGCGAGCCCGCCAGATCAAGCAGTTCGTCGTCAAGTTCGCTCATCCGACCCAACAGCGTCCCATACTCCTCGCTGGCGTCGAGTTCACCATCCGATTTTTCGGATTCAAGCAGCGCGCGCTTCGAAGCCAGCGACGCGGCTTCCCGGAGGAGACCGCCGTACTCCGAGCGGACGAACAGCGTTTCGACGGCTTCGAGCAGTTCGGATCGCGTCACCGGCTTGACGATATAGAGGTCGAACCCCATGTCGACGATGTCGAAATCGGGTTCGACACCGGTGACCATCGCCACGCGACAGTCAAACCCTCGGTCTTCAATGAGATTAAGCACTTCCTCGCCCGGCGCGTCGGGCAGTCGACGATCCAGCAAGACGGCGTCGATCCCGGCGGCATCGGTGTCCGCATCCGAGTTGCCTAACAGGATATCGATCCCCTCTTGGGCAGTCTCGGCGGTGAACACCGTATATTCCGGCTTCAAAAACTGGACGTAGAGCTTCGTTACGGACGAATCATCCTCGACGACGAGAATCGTCTGTGCACTCATCGCCGTCTCACCCGGTGGGGACAACGCTCCGTATCTGTCGGTCTGTCGGTTCGACTCCACACACCCATTCGTACTGAGACATCCACAACCCTGAGGGTATAAATGTATCTACTAATCGTTCTCTATAAATCTGGTAACAACCACAGAGAGCCGGTGGTCTCATTTAGGAGGGCGTTCTATTGTCCCGCAATGACAGGTATGACAGATGTAGTTCCAACCGGGGTCGATGGTCTCGATGAGATCCTCAACGGCGGTATCGTCGACAACGCAACCGTCCTCGTTAGCGGGAATCCGGGGACCGGCAAAAGCATCCTCGGCATGCAGTATTTGTACACGGGCGTCACCGAGTACGACGAGCCCGGCATTTACATCTCCTTCGAGGAGAACGCCGACGACATTCGGACCGCCGCCGAATCAATCGGCTTCGACCGGTTCGGCGAGTTGGTCGACGAAGGCGAGATCAAGATCTACGACAAGCGGGATATGCTGAGCGACGGCGATTTTACCGCGACGATGGACCGGCTGCTCGAAGATTTCTCCGCCGAGGAGTACGACCGACTCGTGCTCGACTCGTTGACAATGTTCCAGCTGTTTTTCGACGACGAGCGCGAAAAACGGACCTACCTCCTGAAGTTCTCCGACATCCTCAAACAATACGGGCTGACATCGCTTTTGATCAACGAACAGGGTGCGGTGTTCCCCGACACTGAGATCGGTCTGGAGAACTTCCTCACCGACGGCAACATCTACGTCATCCAGACGCCGACCGACTCCGGCGTCAACCGCTACGTTTGGGTTGCCAAAATGCGAAAACAGGATATCGACACCGATATTTTCCCGATGGAGATCAGCGACGGTGGACTCATCGTCCACGACAAAGCCAGCGGGTTCTCGATGATGGGTGGCGACGGCGGCACCGGGGCCAGCGGCGGTCCCTCGTTTTAACTACTGGTTGGACATCGTCCGCCAGACGTCGTCGAGCTTGTTTTTGACGACCGACCGCTCGGAGATCTCGACGGCGATCCCGTTGTCGAAACTGATCTCGATTTCGTCGACGTTGCGCCGGTACACCTTAATCCGGCGGTGTTCGTCCGACAGCGGCCGATCATGGAGCTCCAACAGGTTGGTTTCGGTGAGTTCGTTGATCCGCCGATAACAGGTAGCGATGGGGACATCAAGCTCATCACTGAGGTCCTGGGCGGATTTGGGATCGGTTGTCGCCGATAGGATCTCGGTATTGTACTTGTTACCGAGTACCTCGATAAGATCCTCAGATGTCATTAGTTGATAATTGGGAGAGTCAAGATAAAAAGGGTGTCGGTGGTCTGCTGTCCTGCGGTATGACTTTCTCAGTATCAGTTGTGGGACCGTGGTATCAAATTCAGTAACTTACGGGCGTGTGCGAAACAAATAATTTGTCGCGTACTGACTGTCTCACATCGGTTGGTAGCGCATCGGGTCTGATACTTTCCGTGTCGACTGTGGATCTTTATGTCGACCGCATACAGTGGTACTGATTGGCTTGGATACTGTACCTCTTTGTGGGTATAGCTACCACAGGCGGGGATTATCACAGTCGATATTCACGGACATAATTTTAATACCGAGTTTCTGCTTTCTGGACATAGCGTCGGGTCCCCCTATCCAATGGGTAGCCGACGAGGAGAACGAAATTAAACACATGTTCAACGACACAGATCGAGGTCAGGTCGGTATTGGAACACTCATCGTGTTCATCGCAATGGTACTTGTCGCAGCAATTGCGGCGGGTGTCCTTATCAATACGGCCGGACTGCTTCAGACACAGGCAGAAGCAACTGGTGAGGAGTCCTCACAGCAGGTGAGCGACCGGCTCCAGATCCAGAGTGCGACAGGGAACGTCACAGGCGAGGAAATCGACTCAGTAAATATTACGGTGACGAAGGCACCGGGTGCCGACGATATCCAACTTGAGAACGTGACCTACGAGTTCGTCACGAGCGATCAAGTTATCACGGATGTTGTTGCGGCTGGCCAGGTCAGTGAAATCACGGCTGCGACGAGCGATAACGTGATTACTGACCGGAGCGACCGCTACCAGCTCGAATTTAACACAACGCACTTCGATACGAACTTCCAGGGTGGCGACAAAATTGCCGTGACGCTGACGACCGCACCGGGTGCCTCAACAGTCACAGAGCTTCGAGTACCCGACTCGTTGGTCGACCGTAGTGCGGTGAAACTGTAACAATGTTTGAGACAGTATTTAATGCAGACGAGCGCGGTCAGGTCGGAATCGGGACACTCATCGTGTTCATCGCGATGGTACTTGTGGCAGCGATTGCCGCGGGTGTACTAATCAACACGGCAGGACTGCTCCAGACGCAGGCCGAGGCAACCGGTGAAGAGTCCTCACAGCAGGTGAGCGACCGACTCCAGATCCAGAGTGCAACTGGAGAAATTAACAGTACCCGGGAAGTGGTAACGGCGGTCAACATCACGGTAACGAAGGCTCCGGGTGCTGACGATATTCAGCTTGAGAACGTGACCTACGAGTTCGTGACGAGCGACAAGGTCATCACCAATGTGCTGTCAGAGAGCCAAATCACCAACATCTCAGCAGAGACTAACGATAATGTCATCACCGATCGGAGTGACCGCTACCAGCTCAACTTCGATGCGAGCGAGGATCTTGACGGAGATCTTCAGGGTGGCGAGAAAATCTCCGTGACGCTGACGACCGCACCAGGTGCGTCGACAGTTACGGAGCTTCGAGTGCCGGACTCGTTGGTCGACCGTAGTGCGGTGAAACTGTAACAATGTTTGAGACAGTATTCGATACAGACGAACGCGGTCAGGTCGGAATCGGAACGCTCATTGTGTTCATCGCGATGGTGCTTGTGGCAGCGATTGCTGCAGGTGTACTGATCAATACGGCTGGACTGCTCCAGACGCAAGCCGAGGCAACCGGTGAGGAGTCCTCACAGCAGGTGGCCGACCGGATTCAGATCCAGAGTGCAACTGGTACAGTAGAGCAGGTTAATTCAACTGGGGTCATCGATGGTAGCGGAGATACCACAGCCAAAGTTACGGAAGTCAATATTAGTGTGACAAAATCACCGGGTGCTGACGACATCCAACTTGAAAACGTGACCTACGAGTTCGTGACGAGCGATCAGGTTATCACGAACGTCGTGGGTTCGGATCAGGTCAGCACCATCACTGCTGCGACCGACGACAACGTGATCACTGATCGGGCCGACCGCTACGCGCTCAACTTCAGTTCCACAGATCTCAACGGCAATCTTGACGGTGGCGATAAAGTAACCGTGACCCTGACGACCGCCCCGGGTGCCTCAACAGTCACGGAGCTTCGCGTGCCGGACTCACTGGTCGACAAATCAGCTGTAAAATTATAAAAATATAATACAATCAATAATAAATGATAACCTAAGACAATGATACCCCTACACAACACGGAGGACCGTGGTCAGGTTGGAATCGGGACACTCATCGTGTTCATCGCGATGGTACTCGTGGCAGCGATTGCCGCAGGTGTGCTGATCAACACGGCCGGGATGCTCCAGACACAAGCAGAGGCAACCGGTGAAGAGTCCGCACAGCAGGTGGCCGACCGGATTCAGATCCAGAGTGCGACTGGCCAAATAAGCGACAAAAATCTGACAGACGTCAACCTCACGGTGACGAAATCACCAGGTGCGGGTGATATCCAACTCGAGAACGTGACCTACGAAATCGTTACCGATGATAAAGTGATCACCGATGTACTGAACGATTCGAACATCGGTTACATCACTCGCAATACACCGGATACGGTCATCACTGATCGTGCCGATCGCTACGAGCTTACGCTCAATGCTACTGATGATCTCGATGGCGAACAGATCAGTGGTGGCGAAAAGCTCACGATAACGTTGACGACCGCCTCTGGCGCGTCGACAATCGAAGAGCTGCGAGTCCCAGACTCACTGGTCGGTCGGTCGGCCGTGAGACTGTAATCGCCGTCTCGAACCAATATCACTAAACACGGGGTTGTCCCCGTTGCAACTCATTTTTTGCGTGCTCAACCGAAGCACAACGCTACAGCGACGCTGCTGAGGGCAACACTCTTTTAGTCGACTGCTAAAGATCAACACAGTCATGGGCTCGGATAACTCGGATGAGGAAGACCGCGAGCGAATTCTCGCACCTGACGATCTCGATATTACAGCACAGCCCGAGGTCGAGGAGATCGACGACGGGCGGTACGTGGTCTCTCCGGACGGGCCAGCGAAGAAACCTAATCGGGATCTCCTCGAAAACCCCGACTGGCTCAGTGATGACGACGAGACGGAGACGGCTCCCGAGCCGAGTGACTCCCCGCCACGGGAGCCTCGAGGGGAGCAGTCGACGTCCCAACCGGACGAGGAGTCGACGCCTCGACAGCCCCAGCCCGACAACCGGTCGACACCACAGGCGGGCGGGCAGAATCAACAGCCACCCGGCAATACCCAACCGGGCGGGCAGAATCAGCAATCTCCCAACACGCAGTCTGGTGGTCGTGGTCAGCAATCGCCCACCAACCAGCCGACCAATCGAGGCCAGCAATCGCCCACTCAATCAGGCGGTCGCAAGCAACAGTCGTCGAGCAATCGGTCCGGGGACCGAGGCAACCAGCAGTCGCCCAACACGCAGTCAGGCGGTCGAAGTCAGCAGTCGTCCAACACTCAGTCGAGTAGTCGCAACCAGCGGTCAGGCAATCACAACCAGCAGTCGACCGGTGGTGGGTCACCCACCCCGTCATCGTCGGAGCTGGCGGCTCACGACCAGCCACCGGTCGACCCGCCAGCAGTAGAGCTCACCAACGCCAACGTCAGCAAGTTCCTCGCGGAGGAACTCACGCAGGGCGATGGCGACTACGGCTTCGATGCCACGCTCAACGTCGAGGGAGAGGTCAATCGCGGCCGGATGACCTCGGATGACATCGGCGAGACGCTCGAAACCTTGCTGCGGTGGTACGCCCGCCAGACGACCGAGGAGGTCGAACCCGAATCCGTCCTCGGAATCATCCTCGCGGGCAGCGACCTCGCGGTCGAGTACCCGGTCCAAAGCGTCTACACAGTTGTCAAACGCCATGATCTCAAACCGGATGATTCGATCAGCGACCTGCTGGCTGCCGTCCGAAAGGAAGGCTCGTTTACCGTTCCTCCGTCCGAGGAGTAGGCCGATTTTCGGCGGTTCTGTTCTCAGCGCTGATAACTGTAGGGGAGTGTTTATGAGAATGGGGAGTAGCCAACAGGATATATGGCTAAGCGTGTGCTGATCGCCGACGACTCGGAGTTCATGCGGAACTTGCTCCGTGAAATCCTTGAGGGCGATTTCGATATCGTCGGAGAGGCCGAAAACGGCGTTGAGGCCGTCGACTTGTATAACGAACACGACCCCGACATCGTGATGATGGATATCGTCATGCCGATCCGCAGTGGGATCGAGGCAACCGACGAGATCACAAACGAGAACGCGGATGCGAAGATCATCATGTGCACCAGTGTCGGGCAGGAAGAGAAAATGAAGGAGGCGATCAAGGCGGGTGCCTCGGGCTACATTACCAAACCGTTCCAGAAACCGAACGTGCTCGAAGCGATCAACGACGTCATCCCCGCCTAACATGAAAGTCGACATCCGCGAGCTTGGACAGTTCAACCATCTCGCCTCACAGGGTGCCGAACGCGCCGCCAGATCGCTCTCACAGCTGACGGGCGTCCAGATGGACGTCGAAGTCACCGATGTGAGCCTCGTTACCGAAAACGTGCTCGCGGAGACGTTCACCGGCCAGTCGTTCGTCGGGGTCGAACTCGGTCTCGAAGGTGGACTAGAGGGCGAAACCGTCCTCGCGTTCGAACGCGATCGGGCCCTGAAGCTCCAAGAACTCCTTTTGGAAGCCACGGGAACGAGCGACGAACTTGCACAGAGCAGCGTCACCGAACTCGGCAACATCATGATCGGCGGCTTCATCGACGGCTGGGCCAACCACCTCGGCGAAGCGATCAATATGACGCCGCCGAAATACACCGAGGCGGTCGGCCCGCGAATCCTCCCGGATCAGGCAATCGAGGCCGCCAAGAAACACGGCGTCTTTCTGTTCGAGAGCAAACTCCAAGCGATGGACGTCGACCTCGATTTCTCGATCTACATGCTGCCGGAGTACCGGCAGTTCGTGGATCTGTTGTCGGGCACCGACGACGGTAACCAGATCCCGGTCAACCGGCTCAACGCCTTCGAAGACCTCGCAAAGGAGGGCGCTGGTAACGCCGCCGGCCAGATCGGGATGATGACTGGGCTCGACACCGACGTCGACATCAGTCGACTGCGGTTCGTCCCGCTGAAGGACGTGCCGAAACAGGTCGGTGACGACCGGTTCGTCGGTGTCGTCTTCGAACTCAAGGGGCTGCCGAGTGGCTATCTCGTCGTGCTGTTCGACGAGGGGTCGGCCCAGACAATCGCCAGCGCGATGATGCCCGGCGGATCGGATGAAGAGGGGATTGGGACGATGACCGAAGGGGCGATCAAAGAGCTGGGCAACATCATGACAAGCGGCTTCATCGATGGCTGGGCCAACGTGCTTGGAACCAGTATCGAACACACCCCGCCGAACTTCGTCCACGACATGGGGTCGTCGATCATGAGTCCCGTTGTCGGCAAGCTTGGGCAACAACAGGAGTACGCGTTTGTCATCGACTCGACTATCGATATCGACGGCAATCAGGGCCGCTGTGATATCTACGCGCTGCCGAACGAGCGTGAACTCGCTCGCGCACTGTCGGCACTGCCAGCACAGACGTAAACCACTCTCCAACGCCGATTACCGGAACAGTCAGGAGGAGCCGTGAAACGCCTCGAAACGAACGATGAGACCATCACCCGACGGAAAATCGGGATCGCCGAATACGCCGTCGTCACAGACGAGACAGTTCTGGTTACGAGTGGGCTGGGGTCGTGTCTCGGGATTATTTTATACGACCAGCGGAACTCGGTGTCCGGACTGATCCACGTCATGTTACCTTCTGTCGACCACGCGCGTGATACTACCCCTGCGAAGTTCGTCGACACCGGGCTCCCGCTTCTGATCGACGAGATGGTCGAAGCCGGAGCCGATGCGAACCGGCTTCGGGCGTGGATCGTCGGTGGCAGTGAAATGCTCCAATTTAATTCTACCGGCGAAAGTATCGGCAGCCGAAACATAGCGATGGCCGAACAGCTACTCGAGGAGCTTGGTATCCGGCTTGTCGACGCGGATATCGGTGGCAACCACGGCCGCTCGCTTCGGTTCGATCCGGCCGAAGAGACGGTCTCGATCCGGACAGCCGACGATTCGATACAGCAAATCTGACCGCTTGGCCGGCATCAGTCGCCGTGTGTTCAAAATCTCATCCCTGAAATTCAGAGGGGTGGTTTGAAGTATACTGGTTGTTACGATTTCACGTAATGGGTCTCGGTATATCGCTCCTCGTCACACTCCCCGCGCTCGATGGGATCTCGCTGTTCGGCACCGAGCTCTCAGTGCTTGGTCCCACGGCCGCCGGCACAGCAGGCTTGGTCGGCGCGAGCATCATCGACCGAATCCTTGATTCCGACGACGATGATGATTCCGGCGGGGGAGGCGGCGGTGGCGACGGACTGATGGACGACGACGGTGGCGAGTTCGGCGGGATGGACGACGAGTTCGGCGGCGGCGGTGGCGGCGACGACTTCGGCGGGATGGACGATGACTTCGGCGGGATGGATGACGACTTCGGTGGCGGCGGCGGTGGCGGCGGTGGCGGTGCGGACATGGACGAACTCGAACACCAAGTCGACGAACTCGAAAACGAGGTTGCAAGCCTCTCCTCGACGGTCAACACCGTCAAAAGCGAGAACACCGAGATCAGCGACCGAATCGAAGACGTCGAGGAAGACGTCAGAAACCTGCTCGATATCTACGAGATGGTGACGCGCGGCATCAATCCCTTCGTAGACGAACAGGACGCCGGCGAGTTCGATGTCGGCGGCGGTGGCGGCGGTGGCGGCGGTGGCGGACTCGGACTGTTCGATGACGGCGAAGAGGAAACACAGCAGGACGACGACGTCGACGACTCGGTGATGAGCGAAGACGCCGATGGTTTCTTCGACGACGACTTCGAGGAGGACGATGACGACGAGTTCGGCGACGACGAGTTCGACGATGGCGGGATGGACGACGAGTTCGATGAACTGGACGAAGATGACGCCGACGCAGTCGGCGGCGAAAGCGAATCAGAAGAAATGGTGAGCGATCAAGATTCAACCGGCGGTAAGTCGTTTAGTGAACTGAAAGACGAGTACGACTCAGGCGATGCCTCGTGGGCCGAAGAGGGCGAAGAACCTGACGACGACCTCGGTGGAATGGATGACTCCCTCGACGACGGCGACGACCTCGCGATGGACGACTCCTTCGGCGAGATGGACGACGACGAGGACGACCTCGGTGGAATGGATGACTCCCTCGACGACGGCGACAACCTCGCGATGGACGACACCGACGATAGCCTCGGCAACGGCTCCGATGGTGAGATGGCTGCGTCCACGCAGGCTGAGACCGCCGATGAGTCGACCGCCCCGGTCGACGACGGAGACACCCAAGGCGACTTCGAGTACGTCAGCTCCGATCAGCTCTCCAGCAGCGGCGACAAACCGTACCTCACGGCGATTCCCGGCGACTACGTCGGCGATCTCGTCGTCATGGAGTGGCTGGAGTTCCTCGTCGAGGAGTCGAACGTCACCGATGCCGCCCGAGCGGTCAACTACTACGAGCGCATCGACTGGATCGACCGGGCGGCGGCCGACCATCTCCGCTCGTTCCTCTCTGGGTTCGGACAGATCGACCGCAACAAGGTCGACCAGCCCGGCACGGACCAGCTCAACCGAACCCACCACGTACACAGCTTGAAATACATCATGAAGCTCAACAACGGCACGACTGCAACGTCGGTGATCCTGGATCGCTGGGACACCTTCGCGACAGGCGACGATGGGCTTTAGTGTCAGTGCTTCGACAGCCATCATCTTCGCGGGGCTGTTCCTCGCGACTGGGATCATGTATCCCGCGATGTCGAATGGCTACGAGGCGGTCCAAGACGCAGAAGTCGACCGGGACGATGCCCAACTCGACATGCGGAACAGCGAGATCGAAATCGACGCAATCAGCGCAAATTCAATCACCGTGAACAACACTGGCTCGACATCATTGACTGTCTCGAACGTCGACCTCGTTATTGATGGCGAGTACCAACCGCGGGACACGTACGACACGTCCGTTGATATGGATGGGTCGACGGATCTCTGGCTTCCCGGCGAGTCACTCGTGATCGATGGCTTCAGTAGTACGAACCGTATCAAAGTCGTCACTGACCACGGTCTCAGCGTCACACGGGAGGTCTAACCATGGCAAGCGTCTCAGCATCCCATCTGATCATCTTCATCGCAAGCCTCGTCATCGCGGCTGGCGTCGTCGGTACGCTCACAACCGGCGTCGACCGAGTCAGTAGCGCGGTAGATGATCGGAGTCTCGATGTGAGCCAACAGGTTCGGATGGATATGGCGATCATCAGTGATCCGGGTGCGACTTATACAACGGACGAGCCTTTGATGATTCACGTCCGGAACACCGGCTCACAAGGCGTGCCAATAAGTGATGCCTCGGCAGTCGACATCGTGTTCAACGGTCGGTTTATTCCGAACGCGAACGTCGATATCAGTGATGCTAACAGTGGGGATGAGATCTGGCGACCAGGAGAGGTCGTCGAGATCACGATAGATGATAATCCCGAGATCGATATTCAGTCGGGAGGCAACCGACTGTTTTTGACGGTGAACGAAGACGAAGAGACGTTTGAATTCAGAGGAACATAACAATGAGCAGAGCACAACGCAACCTACTGTCGCTGGGAATGGAGGATCACGACCGTCTGAACAAAGAGCTGGGAGGCGGCATCCCGCGTGGCAGTATCGTCCTCCTAGAGGGTGACTACGGAGCCGGCAAAAGTGCGATCAGCCAGCGGTTCAGCTACGGGTTCACCCAGGAGGACCACTCGGTGACGTTCCTCTCGACTGAGCTGACCGTCTCGGGGTTCATCGACCAGATGCACTCGCTTTCCTACAACATCACCAAGCCGTTGCTTCGCGAGGAGCTACTGTTCCTCCATGCGGACTTCGACAGCGCTGGGGCGCTCCGCGGCGACGCCGACACCGAACGAAAACAGCTTCTCAAACGGCTGATGGAAGCCGAAGTGATGTGGGAGCCGGATGTCGTCATCATCGACACCTTCGATGCCATCCTCCGAAACGATCCCACTTTTGAATCCCTTGTCCGCCAGAACGACGAGCGACAGGCCGCCCTCGAGATCATCTCGTTTTTCCGAGATATGATCTCCGACGGCAAGATCATCGTCCTCACCGTCGACCCCTCGACGGTCGACGAGGAAGCAATCGGCCCCTTCCGGTCGATTGCTGACGTGTTTATCGAGATCCAGATGATCGAGGTCGGCAACGACATCCGTCGACAGCTTCAGGTCAAGCGATTTGCCGGGATGGGCGAACAGGTCGGGGATACAATCGGATTTTCCGTAAGATCCGGAACTGGTATTGTCATTGAGAGCCGTAGTGTCGCATAGGAGAATTACACAATGACTGAAATGGGAACTCCCAAGCCGTCTGACGAACTCAAGCAGATGGCAATGCGGAAGCCGCACCTCCGCGAGCACCTGATGAAGTTCAAGCAGATTACTGGTGAGTTCCCTGTGTTCGCCGACGATCCCGAAGACTACGAGTCCAAACGGCCGAACGTGCTGTACCCAGTCGGCGGCCCGATTTTCTGCCACGTTCACGGTGACGTTGGTCAAAAGCTCAAATACTACACCGTCGAGCCGACGCTGTCGGACTCGGAGGCGGTGATCCTCGAGAAGGTCAAACGCAAGCTGCTTTCGATGAGTGGTCACCGCGATTCGCCGGACGACGAGTCCGAGTACGACGACCTCATCGAGGAGCTGCTGGAAGACGCGACCTACATCTCCGACGGCGAGACCAATTTTTATGATCGAGTCAAGCAGTTTTGGAACCTTGGGAAAATAGAGGTCAACCAGCAGACCTACGACTCCATTCGCTACCGGCTCAACCGGGATATCGTCGGTTTCGGCCCGCTCGAACCGGTGATGCGTGACACACAGAACGAGGATATTCACGTTATCGGCCCTCACGAGTGCCACGTCGACCACGGAACGTTCGGCATGATGCCGACGACCGTCGACTTCGGCACGCTCGAAGAGTACGACAGCTGGCTCCGTAACATGGGCGAGCGAATCGGAGATCCCGTCTCGGACTCCGACCCGATTGTCGACTCGACGCTGCCCGACGGTTCGCGTGTCAACATCATCTACTCCAACGATGTCTCGATCAAGGGTCCCTCGATGACGATCCGACAGGGCGAGGGCGTCCCGCTGTCGATCAACCAGATTACCAACTGGAACACGCTGTCGCCACGCCTGTCGGCCTACCTCTGGCTCTGTCTGGAGAACGAACAGACCGTCTTCGTTGTCGGCGAGACCGCATCCGGGAAGACGACGACACTCAACGCAATCTTGTCGTTCATTCCACGGGACGCGAAGATCTACACCGCAGAGGACACCGCCGAGGTGCTGCCGCCCCACGATACGTGGCAGCAGCTCATGACACGAGAGGGTGAGGAAGGGAGTGAGGTCGACATGTTCGACCTCGTGGCTGCGGCACTGCGGTCCCGTCCTGACTACATTATCGTCGGGGAGGTTCGTGGGGCCGAGGGACGGATGGCGTTCCAGGCCGCCCAGACGGGCCACCCCGTCATGCTGACGTTCCACGCGAGCGACATCGTCTCGATGATTCAGCGGTTTACCAGCGAACCGATCAACGTTCCAGAGACGTTCATGGACGTTGCCGATGTGGCACTGTTCCAGAACCGTGTCAAACAGGGCGACGACGTGCTGCGACGGGTGACCAGTGTTCAGGAGATCGAGGGCTACTCCTCGGAGATGGACGGTGTTGTCACGCGTGAGGCCTTTAGCTGGGACCCCGTCGAAGATGAGATCATCTTCCAGGGGATGAACAACTCCTACGTACTGGAAGAACAGATCGCGACGCTGCTGGGGTACGCCGACACCCGGGACATCTACGACGAACTCGACTACCGTGCGGACGTTATCGAACGCATGATTCAGGAGGGTGTGTTGGGCTACCACGAGGTCAACGAGGCAATCGATTCCTTCCAGCGTGACGGTGTCGAAGGGCTACCGTTCTCGATGCGTCCGTCACCGGTTACTGGCGAATAGGTGTCTCCAATGGCGACACAAACCGAACAGTCAGGCGATAGGCTCGATACGCTGCTGTCGTTTATCGCGGAGCTACTGGCATCTTACGACCAACTGGAGATGTCGCGGAAGCGATATCTGCTGACGATTCTCCTGCCAGCGTTCGGCTTTTTTATACTAACTATCGTCGGTGCCGCCCTGTTGACGGTCCCGCTTCTGGTGAGGCTCCCGATGCCGCTTCTCGGGCTGTTGATCGTCGCTGCGGCAGTCGTCTATCCCAAAATCTACATCAGCCAACGCCGGATCAAGATCGAAAACCAGTTCCATCTGGTGATGACCCACATGACCGTTCTCTCGATGACCAACATCGACCGAATGGAAGTGTTCCGGACGCTGGCCAAAGAAGACGAATACGGCGTGTTGGCCGAAGAGCTGGGTCACGTCGTCCATCTCGTCGACACCTGGAACCAGAGTCTCGACGACGCCTGCCGTCGACGGGCCAAAGAGGTCCCGAGCAAGGCGCTGGCGGACTTCTTCGAACGGCTGGGCTACATTCTGGGTGCCGGCCAAGAGATGAAGGATTTCCTCGTCAACGAGCAGGACATCATGATGGACCAGTACAGCACGGTGTACGAGGGCGCGTTGTCGAACATCGAGGTGATGAAGGATCTCTACATGTCGATGATCCTCTCGATGACGTTCGCGCTCGTCTTCGCGGTCGTGCTGCCGATCCTCTCGGGGATTAATCCGACGCTGACAGTCGTTGGCGTCATCGTGATGTTCATGTTCGTCCAGTTGGGGTTCTACTTCGTCATCCGGACGATGGCACCGTACGATCCGGTCTGGTACTTCCCCGAGGCTCGGTTCGTCGAGAACCGCAAACTGTGGGGGTCGCTGGCGTTCGGTGGCGTCGGCTCGATGCTGTTGGTGTTCTTCATGGGGTTCGGCTTCCTCGGCATCGGCCCGGGCGTCGACGGGCTCTTTTTCTTCCTCGATGAGGTGCCACTTCCAGCCTACATCGGGTTCCCGGTAGCACCGCTTTTGGTGACCGGAATCGTCCTTCGAAACGAAGAACGGACGATCCACGAGCGCGACGATCAGTTTCCCAACTTCATTCGCTCGCTTGGGTCGGCTGAAAACGCGAAACAGGCGACGACCTCGGCGGTCCTCGAAACGCTCCGCACGAAGGATTTCGGTGCGCTGTCACCGAACATCAACCGACTCTACCGCCGTCTCCGGATGCGGCTCAGCCCGGATCAGGCGTGGGGTGAGTTCTCCATCGAATCCCGGTCGTACCTCATCCAGAAGTTCAGCGAGATGTTTCTGGTCGGTCGACAGATGGGTGGCAACACCAAACTGCTGGGCGAGATCATCAGCTCCAATATGAATCAGGTCAACCAGCTCCGTGTTCAGCGAAAGCAGGCGACGACGACGCTGATCGGCCTGCTGTACGGGATTACTGCCGCCGCAACGTTTGCCTTTTTCATCGGTCTCGAAGTCGTCAACATCCTCGCGGATTTCTCGACGACGCTCGAAGTCTCACAGTTCAACATCGGCCAGATCATCCATCCGGGGGCCTACAACATCCCGCTTATCGAGTATTTGCTCCTGCTCGTCATTCTGTTCAACGCGGCGCTGTCGGCAATCATGATCCGGACCATCGATGGCGGGAACAAGGCGACCGCCTACATCCATTTCGTCATGCTGACGTGGCTCGGTTGTCTGACTGCGATCTTCACCCGTGAGGTCGTCAGCGTCGTCCTCGCTATCTGAGCGCGGCCGTCGCCTTCCGACTGCAATCGTCGCGTTTTATCACTCGCCCCTCGAACCACACGCTATGACAGATCCGTTTCCGACGTTTGAGGTTATTCCGGCCGTCGACGTCCAAGACGGCGGCGTCGTCCAACTCGTCGCGGGCGAGCGTGGCACTGAAAAACAGTACGGCGAGCCACAGGCCGCCGCCGACCAGTGGATCCAGCAGGGTGCCGAGACGCTTCATCTGGTCGACCTCGACGGCGCCTTCGAAGGCGAGCGCGTCAACGCCGACGCTTTCGAGACGATTATCGAGTCGACCGACGCCGACCTCCAGATCGGCGGCGGCATTCGAACGGCCGAGGACGCCTTTGAACTCCTCGATATGGGCGTCGACCGCGTGATTCTGGGCACCGCAGCGGTCGAAACCCCCGAAATCGTCGCCGAAATATCCGAGCGGTATCCGGGAAGCGTGATGGTCAGCCTCGATGCGAAGGGCGGCGAGGTCGTCGTCTCGGGGTGGACCGAGTCGACCGGTCTCGACCCCGCGGAGGCCGCCGGGCGCTACGAGGACCTCGGCGCGGGCGCGATCCTGTTTACCGATGTCGACGTTGAAGGGCAGCTAGAGGGCGTCAATACGGAGTTAGTGAGTCGGGTGTGTGAGGCCGTCGACATCCCGGTGGTCGCCAGCGGGGGGGTAGCGTCGGTCAACGACGTACTGGCTCTGCAGGAGGCTGGCGCGGCGGCGGTCGTCGTCGGGACCGCGCTTTATGAGGGGGCCTTTAGGCTGGATGCGGCGATCGAGGCCGTTTCCGAGTAGTTCCCCGAGACGATTCTATAGTACCTGTAAGACCGGTCCGGGATTATAAGTATTCGTTCCGAATACGACCTATCAATGAAACGGCTCTTGCTGATCGCACTCGTTTTCGGTGCCGTCATCGCGGGGGGTGGTCTGATCGCCGTTTGGGACGACGCGACGACCCCTGACCGAACCGCTGCGGCGTTTCTCCACGCTGAGCGGATCGATAACTCGTCGGCTGTGGACGGATCTGTGATCGGATACGAGAACCTCACGGCCGACCAGCAGACGGTCTTCGAGCGGGCGATCGCCGACGATCTGAACATAACGGAGATACCTGACGACACCAATGCATCCGTGTGGTACGACGGTGGAGCCGTGAGATACCAGAATAAGACGTATGAGGTCGCCGTAAGCGAAACCTAGCGGTCCCGATGACATCTCTCGAAACGAGTCGACCGACGGCACCGAACGGACAATAACAGCGCAACCACCATATTCCCCGCGTGTGTGAGTGCAGCTATGAGCGAGACATCACGGGCGGCAGCGGTCAGCCGCGAGACAGGCGAGACCACAATCGAGGTGACGCTGGATCTCGACGGCGACGGCGAGTCGACCGTCGACACCGGGATCGGCTTTTTCGACCACATGCTGACCGCACTGGCCAAACACGGCCTCTTCGATCTCACCGTCCGCTGCGATGGTGACCTGGAAATCGACGACCACCACACCGTCGAGGACGTGGGCATCACCCTTGGCGAAGCACTCAACGAGGCGCTGGGCGACAAACGCGGCATCGTCCGGTATGCCGACCGCCGGGTCCCACTCGACGAAGCGGTGGCCTCGGTCGTCGTCGACGTCAGTGGTCGACCCTACTTCGTCTTCGACGGCGACTTTTCGCAGGACCAGATCGGCGACTTCACGAGCGATATGGCCCGCCACTTCGCCGAGTCGCTGGCGCTCAACGCCGGGCTGACACTCCACGCCGAGATCGTCTCGGGCGATAACGCCCACCACGAAGTCGAGGCCCTATTTAAGTCACTGGCCCGCGCGCTCGACGACGCCACACAGGTCGACGAGCGGCGAAGCGACACCCCGAGCACGAAAGGCGAGCTGTGAGCCGACCTCACGACCGATCAGCCACAGGAGCCAGCCATGTTTGACGAAATCATGGAGAAGTTCGAGGGCAGCCCGAGCCAGCAGGCGGTGATCCGCCTCCTGCTTGAGCGTGGCTTCTCGGTCAACGAAGAGGGCCGGGTCGTCTCCGGCGGAATCGAGATCCCCTACACCGGGATCGCCCGCGAGATCGACGTCGACCGCCGCGTGGTCGACTCCACTACAGATGTCATCCTTTCGGACCCCGAACTCCAGCGTATCTTCACCAACATTTCGGCGATTCCGAGCCTACGGGATCTCGCACCCGTCCTCGATTTGACGGTGATGACAGTCGAGGTCGACGCCGCCGACGAGTCGGGAATCGTCGCCACCGTCACCGGGTTAATCGCTGACTACGAGATCACGATTCGCCAGATCATCAGCGAGGACCCCGAGTTCACCGACGAGCCACGGCTCCACGTCATCACCGACGAGGAACTCCCCGGCGACCTCCTGTTGGAGATCCGTGAACTCCCCTTCGTCCGCCGGATCGAGTTTTAATATGCAGGCCATCGAGCGACTGTGTCGACTGGTTGCGATTCAGGCAGCCCTCGTTGTCGCGGCGATCCATCTCATCTGGGCCATCCCGCGATTCTCGTTGTCGCTCCTTTTGAATCCCGTTGCCGACAGTCGACCATTTCTTTTTGTCCCCGTCGCGCTCCTGTTGGTCGCTGTCGCTGTGGCACTGTTTCGGGGCCACCGCTACCGTCGACTCAGCGCGCTTGGCGGGGGAACGCTGCTAGCGCTGTTTAGTGGCTATTTACTCTGGATTAGTGACCCATTACTCACGGCGCTTACCGGTGATCCGCTTGCGCTTGTCTCGAAGACCGTCGAACTCGTGGGGGTGGCGGCGTTTGCTGTGCTCTACTATCTGCATCATCCCGACCGATATGGATCGGGCTGACCGACACCACTTACTGCCGCCACATCCTACCTCGTGGCGTGACAGCAACGTTTCGTACCGTTTCCGGCCGCGGCGAAGCCACGCTCGACCGCCACGGCTCGGAGTTTATCGCTCTCGTCGCCCCGGTCGACACCGTCGACGAGGCCGAGGCCGTCATCGCGGAGGTCGAGTCGACCTACCCCGATGCGACCCACCACGTTCCGGTCTACCGCGTTCCGGCAGGTGAGGTCTCGGCCGACCAGCTCGGCGATGTGATGCTCCGAGAGTGGTGTAGCGACGACGGCGAGCCCAGCGGCTCGTCGGGCAAACCGGCACTCAACGTGCTCGTCCAACAGGAACTCCAGAACCTCGTCGCCGTCGTCACGCGGTATTATGGCGGTACTAATCTCGGTGTCGGCGGATTAGCACGTGCCTACTCCGGGGCAGTCAAGCAGGCCGTCGACGACGCGGGCATCGTCGAGCAGGTGCCACACGAGCGGTTTGAAGCTAGCGTCGACTACGACGATTCGGGGACGGTTCGCGGCATTCTGGAGTCGACCGCCGCCGAGTTCGAGGCGAGCTACGACGAGCAGGCCAGTTTCGCGGTTCGGGTGCCCGTTACCGAGTCGGCCGAACTCCGGGAACGCCTGTTAAATGCGACCAGCGGGCGGGTCGAGTTGGACTGATTAGGTAGTGCCGAAGGTTCGGTCGCCAGCATCGCCCAGTCCAGGGATGATAAAGCCGTCGTCGTTGAGTCGGTCGTCGATAGCGACAGTGAGGATATCGACCTCGGGGAACGTTTCGTCGACGCGCACCAGCCCGGGCGGGGCCGACACCGCCGAGAGGACAAACAGGTTCTCGTAGCTGTCGGTCGCTTCGAGAACGTAGTCGAGCACCGCACAGATCGTCGAGCCGGTCGCCAGCATGGGATCGGCGACGATCACGGTGTCGTCGCTCGTGATTTCGGGGAGTTTGACGTAGTCGACGGTGATCGGGAACTCGCCGTCGTCGTCCATTCCGGCGCTCTCGTCGCGGCTGGCCGAGATGACGCCCTGCTTGGCGCTGGGGAACGCTTTGAGCAGTCCTTCGACAAACGGGGTTGCCGCTCGGAGGACATTGATGATGACGACGTCATCGAGTCCTTTGACGCGTTCGCCGGTGGTCTCGGCCAGCGGGGTTTCGATTGGGACGAACTCGGTGTCCATCGCGCCGTCGATGATTTCGTAGCCACAGAGTCGACCGAGTTGTATCAGTCCTTTTCGAAAATCGACCTGCTCGGTTTCGACCGACCGCAGCGTCGACAGCGTGTCTTTCGCCAAGGCGTGCGTGATGAGATGGGCGTGGTCACGCGTTTCAATCGGCATACGGCCTACCGCGTGATCCGACCCAATAAAACCGGTCGACCATCCCTCACTGCTACAAGGCCATAGGTTGTGGTAAGTGTATGCACACTGCCGAACGGACCACGCTGGCCCGGCTCCCCTCCGGCGTTCGGATCGAGACCACCGTCCACCGGTACGGTACTGGCGACGGCCCCACCCTCTACGTGCAGGCGGCCCAACACGGCCGGGAGATCAACGGCACCGAACTCCTCCGTCGACTCCACGTCGGTCTCACCAGCGACGAGTCCGCCCACCTTCCCGGCGCTGTCGACCACACCGCCCTCGACGGCACTCTGATTGCGGTCCCGCTTGCGGACCCCCTCACATTCGACCGGGTTTCCTACACCACGCCCGAACCCATCGATTCGGCGCATCCGAACATGAACCGGTGTTGGCCGGGCGATCCCGAGGGGACGGTCCACGAGCGAATGGCCGCCCGGCTCTGGGCGGAGGCCGAGGAGGCCGACGCCATCGTCGACCTCCACACCGGGAGTCCCGAGATGCTGACTCACACCGTCTACCTTCGCGGAAACGACGATGCCCGCCAGCTGGCCGAAGCCTTCGGGACCAACGTGCTGCTGGCCGAAGCCGCCGGAGACGACGCCGACGCGGAGTGGAACGACCGAAACTTCGGCCGCAAGCTCCGGGTGGCCGCAACCCGCGAGGGAATCCCCGCAATTACGCCGGAACTCGGCTCGAACAAGCAGTTAGACGGGGAGGCGATTGCGGCCGGACTCCGCGGTTTAGTCGACCTCTGTCGACACCTCGACCTACTCGACGGCGAGCCCGAACCGTGGGACGGCACTCGGGCGACAAACCATCTCGGCCGGGTGCGAGCCACCGACTCCGGGCTGTTCGTCGTCGCGGAGGGTGTCGACCTCGGCATGGCAGTCGACGAAGGCGACCGGCTGGGGACCGTGTACGACCCGACGAGCTACGAGTCACTGCAGGACGCAACCGCCGACCGCGAGGGAATCGTCTACTCGATTGCCCGCGAAGCAACTGTCACGGCCGGACAGACGCTTATTGGCATCGCTGAACGACTCGTCGACGCAGAGCCAAACCGTTAATTACTGGCCATCGATTCTACAGCGCATGGACATTTCGGATCAGCGAATCCTCGTCACCGGCGGCGCAGGCTTCGTCGGCTCACATCTCGTCGACCGACTCCTCGCAGACGGCGCGGCCGTAACCGTCGTCGACAACTGCTCGACCGGCTCGCGGGACCGCGTTGCCGACGACGCGCGCTTCGTCGAGGCCGACCTCACCGACCCCGACGCCCTCGATGGCGTCCTCGACGACATCGACCTCGTGTTCCACCTCGCGGCGTCGAAACTCGTCAACACCGACCGCCCCCACGGCCAGTTCGAGGACAACACCAAAATGACGCTGAACCTCTTGGAGGCGATGGCCGACGCGGATGTGACCCAGATCGCCTACACCTCCTCGTCGACCGTCTACGGCGAGGCTCCGCGACCCACACCCGAGGATTACGCCCCGCTCGAACCGATCAGCGCCTACGGTGCGGGCAAACTCGCCGACGAGGGGCTGCTGTCGGCACGCGCTCACAGCCACGACCTCACGGTCTGGAACTTCCGATTCGCCAACGTCGTCGGACCCGGTCTCCGCGGCGCAGTCATCCCGGACTTCATCGAGAAACTCACCGAGAACCCTGATACCCTCACTATTCTCGGCGACGGTCGACAGGAAAAATCCTATCTCCACATCACCGACTGCGTCGACGCCATGCTGCATATCGTCGCTAACGCGACCGACGCGGTCAACAGCTACAACCTCGGGACGCGAACGACGACCTCGGTCGACCGAATCGCCGCTATCGTCGCCGACGAAATGGACCTCGACCCCGACTACGAGTATACCGGCGGCGACCGCGGCTGGACCGGCGACGTGCCGAAGATGCGCCTGTCCATCGAGAAACTCTCGGCGCTCGGCTGGGAGCCAACCCTCAGCAGTGACGCGGCGGTTCGACGGTCGACACGCGAACTGATCGACGAACTCTGCTAACCAGTATTGCACAGTCCTGTGTTTCACGATTCTACAGGTAGCCGTCTCGAAACCGACTCCTGATCGAGTTTTAGGTGGGCTTAAATATCTCTGTACGAACCGAACGTGTATGACTCGCTCCGGCGGTCGGTGGACAGACGGCCTTCGAGCCTTGGTGACCCGACGCCATCTCACAATCGGGGGGACAGTGCTCATTTTTGCTGGCCTGCTCGTCGCGCTTCGGGACGTCGACGTCGACGCGGTGCTCACGATTGTCGCTCGGACCGACCCGTGGCTGCTTGCGGCCGCTGTCGGCCTCTATACCCTCTCGTGGCCGCTTCGGGGCAAGCGGTACGGCGAGGTGCTGTCGACCACTGGCTATCCGCTGGGGTCGACGTTTCTCACCCTTGCGGTCTTTATAAGCCAGACGGCGAACCTCGTGCTTCCGGCGCGGGCCGGTGATTCGGTTCGGGCCTACATCCTGCACGCCCGCCGGGAGGTGCCGTACCCCGCTGGCTTCGCGTCGTTGGCCATCGAACGCGTCTTCGATCTCGCCTCGATTGCGGTGCTCGGTGGGGTCACCCTCGCGTGGCTCGCCCTCGGCGGCGTCGCTGGCCCGCTGGAACTGGTCGCTGAAGCCGACGGGGCCAGAACCGCGCTCCTCGCCGCCGGTGGCGTGACTGCGATCACCCTCGTTGTCGGCGTCTCGACGGTGCTGGTCGCACGTTCGGGCCGTCGACCCGGCTCGATTGCCGCGAGCGTTGTCGACCAGTTTCCGCAACTTCGGAAACCGGTTGCAGCCATCGCCAGTTTCGCCGGTGATATCGCGGTCGTCGCCCGGAACCCACGCGCGATAAGCGTCATCGGAGCCGGAAGCCTCCTGATCTGGTCGCTGGACGTTGGCACTGCGATTCTCGTGCTCGCGGCTCTCGACAGCGGTCTGGCCCTTGGCCCTCTGCTTGCGGTCGGGACGCTCGCGGTGAGCGTCGGCAATCTCGCCAAGGTTCTGCCGCTCTCACAGGGCGGCATCGGCCTCTACGAGGCCGCCTTTACCGCCTTGGTCGTCGCGCTCACACCAATCGGCGCGCCAACCGCGCTCGCCGCTGCCGTCGTCGACCACGCGCTTAAAAACGGAGTTACGCTCGTCGGCGGGGCCGCAGCGATCACCCTGCTGGGCGTCTCGCCGACGGAGGCCGCCCAACAGGGGACCGCCGCGGAGGCTGCTCAGTAATCTCGTGGCAGCAGCCACGCAGTAGCCGATTCGGCCGAGACCGACAATATTTTAGGATAGCCTAAAAAGAATCAGATACTGAAATGAGTCAGGACATTTGCGTTATGGTGCCGACGATCCGGGAGTACGAATGCATGCGGTCGTACTTCCAGAACGCCCGCGATCACGACTTCGACCTCTCGCGGCTTCACGTCGTCCTCATCACCGAAGATTTCTGTGACACCGACGAGATGCAGGCGATGTTGGACGAGGAGGGCGTCGACGGCGAAGTCTTCGACGGCTCGCGCCGAGAGGAGTGGTTCGAGGCCCACGACGTTTCGGAGTACAGCCACATCGTCCCCGCGGCCAGCCACGCCGAGACGAGTTTCGGCCTGCTCTACATGTGGGCCGGCGACTACGACTACGGTTTCTTTATCGACGACGACACCCTGCCTCACGACGAGGACTTCTTCGGAACCCACATGGAGAATCTCGACTTCGAGGGCGAGATCGAATCGGTTTCCTCGGACGAGCAGTGGGTCAACGTCCTCTACCAGAACGCCGAGGAACACGATCTCTACCCGCGTGGCTACCCCTACTCGGCGATGCACGAGAGCGTTGAGACCGAGACGACCGAGGTCGACAACATCGTCGCCTCGCAGGGGCTGTGGACCAACGTGCCCGATCTCGATGCGGTCCGGATTCTGATGGACGGCGACCTGCAGGGACAGGCTCAGACCCGAACCACGCGAGAGGATTTCGAGGGCGATTTCGTCGCTGCCGAGGACAACTATCTGACTGTTTGCTCGATGAATCTCGCCTTCGAGCGTGAAGTGATTCCGGCGTTCTACCAACTCCCGATGGACGAAAACGAGTGGGACGTCGGCCGGTTCGACGACATCTGGTCGGGCGTGTTCCTCAAGCGTGCTTGCGACATCCTCGACAAGCAGATCTACAACGGCCTCCCGCTGTGTGAGCACAACAAGGCCCCACGAAGCACCTTCGACGACCTCAACAACGAGGTCCCTGGCCTCGAACTCAACGAACACCTCTGGGAGATCGTCGACGAGGTCGACCCCGACCTCTCGGATGCCGACGACCCCTACGCCCGCATTTTCGCGGCGATGGCCGAGGAACTCGCAGACGGCGACTGGTCGGAGTACAACAACGGTGACTTCTTCAACTACATCGGCGAGTTCATGGGCGATTGGCTCGACTGCCTCGAAGGCATCGAGCAGGCCGCCGAACCAGCAGCGAACCGACGGGTATAAGTTGTTTTAGGCTAGCCTAAAAACATGAGCAACCAACACGATTCGTTTGGACGATCCAACCGTCGACGATTCCTTGCCGGATCGGCGGCGATTGGTTCGGTGACACTTGCAGGATGTACTGGCCTCTTCGGTGGGGCCGACAACGAGGAGACAGTCGACTCCTCGGTCGGCCAGATCGGCTCGGGTCGCGAGGGGCGGGATGCCCCCGGCGGGACGCCGATAGCCGAGATGCCGGATCTTGAGGGCGAACTGACGATCTACTCCGGCCGCGGCGAGTTCCTCGTCGGCGAGCTGATCTCGTTTTTTGACGATACCTACCCGGATTTCGATCCGGTCCCCCGCTACGGCAGCGGCAGCGATCTGGTCACCCAGATCGAAACGGAGGGCGAAGGGACGCCCGCCGACGTGTTCTACACCGTCGACTCCGGCGGCCTCGGCGCGCTCGCTGATGCGGGCCGGACGCAGGCGCTGTCCTCGGAGATCACCGATCTGGTGCGCGATGAGTTCCACACCGAGCAGTGGACCGGTATCTCCGGCCGCGCCCGGTCGGTGCCGTTCAACACCGACGCCTACAGCGCCTCGGAGATCCCCTCCAACGTGATGGCGTTCCCCGACTTCGAGGGCGATATGGGGTGGGCACCGTCCTACCCTTCCTGTCAGGGGTTCGTCACCGCGATGCGCCAGCTCGAAGGCGACGAAGCCACCCGCGAGTGGCTGCAGGGAATCGTCGACAGTGGGATCGAATCCTACCCCGACGAGTATGCGGTCTCCCAAGCGGTCGCTGACGGCGAACTCGACGCCGGATTCGCGAACCACTACTATATCCAGCGTGTGCTTGACGGTTCGCCCAACGCGCCCATCGAGACGGCCTTTACCGAGGGTGATGCGGGCTCGATCTTCGACGTTGCGGGCGCGGCGGTCATCGATCAGGCCGACGATCCGGAGCTTGCCCAGAACTTCATCCGCCACCTGCTGTCCGCGGAGGCCCAAGAGTACTTCGCCGTCGAGACCTTCGAGTACCCACTGATCTCCGGCGTCGACCCCGTCGGTCGACTCCCGTCGATTGACGAGCTTGACGTGCCGGATCTCACCCTCTCGGAGCTCTCCGATGTCGAGACAACCATCGATATGATGCGGGACGTCGGCATCCAAACCTAAGCAGCCGTGTCTTCCGACTCCCGACTGCGGCGTCGATTGCGCCGACTACGTCGACGTGCGCCCCTCGACCGCCAACAGTGGCTTGCGGTCGCCGTCGCCACCCTGTCGGGCGCTGTCGTCTTTTTCATCGCGTCTGTCGTTTTCCCATACCATTCGGTCAACCACGACGAAGGCGTCTATCTCATGCAGGCCGCGATGCTGCTTGAGGGCCAACTCGAACTGTTTGCTGGCGACCTCAGTGAGGCGTTCCGGCCCTGGTTTTTCGTCGAGGACGGCGGTCGACTCTACTCGAAGTACGGGCCGGTGCCGTCGGCGCTGTTCGCGGTGTCGATGGCGCTGTTCGGCGAGCCACGCGTGACGCTGGCAGTGATTGCTGCCGGGAGTACGCTGTTCGTCTCAGTGCTCGGCTCGATGGCCTTCGACCGGCGAGTCGGCGTGGTTGCCGGGCTCGTCTTTGCGGCCGCGCCGATGACGTTGTTTACCTCGTCGGTGTTTTTGCCCTACGCGCCGACCACGTTCCTGAATCTCGCCTTTGCGGTCGGCTATCTCCACGGCGTCCGAACCGGCTCGACGCGAAGCGCGGCGGCCGCAGGAATCGCTGTCGGGCTCGCGTTTTTCGCCCGACCGTACACGGCCGTGCTATTCGCTGCCCCTTTTATACTGCACGCGGTGTGGACTATCGGTCGGTCGCTGCGCCGGGATGGGTTGTCGGTCGGTCGACGACCCAATGGATCGGTTCGGCACCGACTGCACTCGCTTCCCGATCCGGTTCGGCGCAACGCACTCACCGCGCTGGGTGGGCTCGCCTTCGTCGGCGTGACGCTGGCGTACAATCTCCGGATCACCGGCTCGCCGCTGGTGTTTCCGTATCAGGCGTTCGCGCCGCTGGACGGTCCGGGATTCGGCTATCGCGAAATCCTCGACCACTCGGTTGAGTACACCCCTGCCCTCGCCATCGAGGCCAACAGCTACGCGCTCCAGTATCTCGGCACCCGCTGGTTCACTGGGGGGCTGCTCGGGACGGCCGCAGCGGTCGTCGGCCTTGTGGTTGCCATCCGTCGATGGCGGTGGTCGGCCGGTCGCGTCGACCCGACCGTAGGGCTCCTCCTCGCCGGGCTGTTTGTCTCGGTGCCGCTCGGCAACATTCCCTTCTGGGGGAACTACAACATGCTGGCGACGCTGAGCGATCCAACCACCGGCCTCGTGGCCCATTTCGGCCCGTTCTACTACTTTGACCTGCTGGCTCCGCTGTCGGTGTTCGGGGCGTTTGGCTTCGTGACTGGCTGGCGTGCCATCCGCGGGAGTCACTTCGTCGACCGCCTCGCGGCCCGCTTTTCGGCTCGAACCGCGCGTCGACTGACCCTTGCTGTGCTTGTCGCCAGCGTCCTCGTGGTCGGCGGCGCGAACGCAACCCTACTCGGCGACCCCTTGGAGGAAAACATCGGTCCCACTGAAAAGTACGAGGTCGCCTACGAACCCATCGAGGAGACCGAGTTCGACAACGCGCTCGTGTTCATTCCCGATCCCTACGGCCCGTGGCAGAATCATCCGTTCCAGTCGCTTCGGAATGACCCCGGCCTCGACGGCGAGGTGGTGTACGCGCTGGACCGCGATCCGGCGGGTGATTTCGAGGTGCTTGATGCCTATCCCAACCGAACCACCTACCGCTACGACTACCGCGGCGAGTGGACACCGAACCCCAACGATTACATCACGCCAAAACTCGAACCGCTCGACGTCCGGCGTGGCGACTCGCTGGCCGGCGAGACGACTGTCGGTATCCCCAACCGCATCAGTCGGGCCACCGTTCGACTCGAAACCGACCGCGAAGCCACCAGCTACGATCTCACCACGCCAACCGACAACATCACCGTCGACTGGAGGCTCACGCCCAACGCAACCCGTCTTGAGACCGTCACAACCACCAATCAGACGACGTCGACCGAGCGGACGCTCTCGTCAAACACGACCGCGATTTCGGTCGACGACACCGACGAGATTCGACTACTTGTGACGCTGTTCGCTCCCGATGGCTCGTCGTTCACCTATCGACAGGAAGCGGCGGTTCGGTCGACTGACGGTGGCAGTATCGAAGCCGTCTGGCCGCCGGAACGAACCGTCTGCACGCTCGTCACGCGGTGTGGCAGCGAGGGGACGTATCTCCCCGACAGTTCCGATGCCCACTCGTCGTGGGTCGACTTCGAGACGCAACTCGAAGCGACGGCCTGACTGTCCCTGAATAAAACCGAATGGTGGAGTCGAGCACTAATGAACGCGGATCTGGTCCCGTGCGAGAACGATATCGTGGCCCGCGTAGCTGAACCGGATCGATCTGATCGTCGTTGAGGGAACGAACAGTTGGTCTACGAACTCCATGTCGACCGAGTCACCGAGCGGTGGCAACGCCATCGGAGACTGCTCCGAGGCGGCTGCCACTGCTTCCATCACGGCATCACTCACGCATTCGTCGTCGCCGATTGGTCGACTCTGACTGTTCCTCATATCTATAATGATTATTCATGATGTATGGCTATTAAAGCTTCCTATACTGCTCTGACTGTTGGGATGAAGGCGTGGGTTTCGACCTCAGGGGGTGTACGTGTTTTTCTCATCGGCTGGGTGACGCTCTCGGTCGACAGGTAAATAGTGGATGCAAGACTGCGAACGCGAGTATGGCACAAGAATACGTTCAAAACGAGTCACACTGGCTGTCGCGTGTCGAAAAGAATCTACTGAGAAGGGTCATATTCCCGTAGCATTAGGAGATTGACCACAACTATTTCGTCTTCGTATTTGAAGTAGTATCCCGGATCAAACTCGCTACTCTGTTCTGAGGAATACTTTGGAAGCTCTAAAAGAATCCGTTGAACACTTCTCACGGATGGTTTTTTGAGGGGTAGACGTGCTGACCCGGATTCAACGGCTTCCTTAATCGGTTCTTGTATCTCTTCGTGATCAAGAATCCGCCCATCGTTGTAGTCAATGAGTACAGCACTGTCTGGAACAGACTCCGCTCTCTCCGCAATTATCACACCGTCCCCTTCTGTGAGTTCGCTATCATCCTTGGGACGAATCTGCGAACAACCGGAAAGCCCACTCAACAAGCCCAGACTACCAGCTAAACAACTATTTTTGAGAACCCTCCGTCGATAGATGTTCGGGGACACAAGTGTGATTGGTCGAAATTTAGCATAATTCTTCTGTAGTGTACAAAACCCTCGTTAATTGATCTTTCTTCCATTACTGCATTGTAACTCACTCAACCTCTGTATGTTGCACGCCCTCGACGCTCGTTTCAAGCGATAGAAACTGGATCAGCTACGAAGGAAGCTGGCAAGTAATCCGATTGTACGCGGAGCCAGATCAAACAGCATCAGCGTTCTTACTCTGTTGAGCTGTGTTGGGTTTGTTTGGCAGACCGCTGAGAGGGAGATAGTGACGAGAAAGGTTCGTCCCTGATAAAGATATGTTCATCTCCCCACGGAAACGCGAGAACGATCGCAACCGCTCTCGTCCCAGTCTCAAGTCGCTGGGAGCGAGTCAAGTCATTCCACCGTACGAAGACCCGATAGTCGCCAACTCGGTCAAAGCCGTCAAACTCGACGACTTCACCCGGTTCGAGGTCGTAGGTTTCCCAAAAGAGCGGGTCCGCATCACTCTCGAATAACACACTGAGGGACTGCCGGCTTTCGGTCTCATTCCGGATGATGGTGTATCCAACTTCCGACGTCCGAAGCTCGTCGGCGACTTCTGAGCCGAGAGTCCAACTGAGGACTCCAGCACAGGCACCAACGAGACCAGCGAGGACGTCACGACGCGTACTCATCTACGTCGGTACTTAGTGGAAGATATTCAAATCTCTTTTGACAGCTCTACAGTTCGATATCCTACTCACGCCACCGTGGTTGAGAAGAGTTCATTGACCGACTCGCGCTCTAACTATTGCAATACGAAATAAATAGGAATCTACATCAGTGCCTTTCGACCTGCTCTCTCGACTACCGGAACCGCTCTTCGAGACAGACTTTCACAATCGACTTCGCAATCGCCGCGCCGCCCTGAATCGGATCGAGTTTCGTCTCGCCAGCCCGCTCGCGGTAGGCAATCGGCTCCTCACGAATCTCGTAGCCTCTCATTAGCGGTCGGATCAGCAGTTCGGCCGACAGCCCGGTGTTTTCGGTCCACTCGATGGATTCGATCACTTCGCGGCGGTAGGCTCGCATTCCAGTCGTCGTGTCGTGGACCCGCGTTCCCATCAGCACGCTCGCAATCGCCGCGAAGGCCTGATTGCCGAAGCGGTTGAACGCCGGCATTGCATCTGCGCCGTGGTAGAGTCGGTCACCGCTGACGACATCTGCACCCGCGTTTATTTCGGCGAGGAACTCCGGCAGCTGCTCCATCGGGTAGGTATCATCACAGTCGGTGGTAACGACGACCGGCCGGTCCGGCGCGCTGATTGCCGCGCTGACCGCGACGCCGTACCCCTGTGGTTCCTGTTCGATCACGCGGGCCCCGTGCTCGCGGGCGATCTCCGGCGTCCGGTCCGACGAGCCGTCGACACACACCACTTCGGCTTTCCCATCTGTAATCTCGTTAATGTCCGAGATGACTTTCGCAATCGCCGCCTCCTCGTTGTAGGTGCCCATCACGACGCTCAGATCTTCGAACGTGTAGGGACCCTTGCTGCTGTCTTCCGGTGTTCGACCGATTGTTACTGGCTCATCGTCCTCGCTGGCTGCATCCGCGTCCGTCCCGCGCTGGGTGACCTTACTCATTACTGGCCATTTCGACTCTCGCGGTTTATACTTTTAGGTTTGCCTAAAATAATAGTCGACAGTTTACATGATGTCGGCGGCTTCACAGGGCGTTGTCGACGCTGTCGGCACAGCGCAGTGCGAGCGCGGCGATGGTGAGCGTGGGGTTCATTGCCCCGCTGGTCGGGAAGACGGAGCTGGAGGCGATCCAGCAGTTGTCGAGATCGTGGGTTTGGAGGGAGGCGTCGACCACGCTCGCGGCGGGGTCGTCGCCCATTTTGGTCGTTCCCATATGGTGGTAGGCCGGGCCGGTGGTGTCAGGACCGACTTGCCAGGTGATCTCCGCGCCCAGTTCGTCGAGGATCCGCTCTTGGATCTCGTTGGCGCGTTCGATGGTCCGCAGCGCACGGTCGTCGACGTTCCAGTGGATATCCGGCACCGGGTTGCCGTGGTCGTCGGTGCGGCTGCGGTCGAGGCCGATGTAGCTGTCCTCCTTGGGTAGCGACTCAACCAGCCCACCCATGCCGATATGGGTGCCGTAGTCGGAGTTGAGCCGATCCAGCAGGTCGTCGCCCCAGTCGTCGCCGGTTAGTGCCATCTCGACGGGCGAGGGACCGTCGTAGTTGAAGAATTCGAGTTTAAACGGGCCGATCTCCGCGTCGGCCTCGTCGTAGAACTGGTGGCTTTCGCTCGTGAGAAAGCCGATGTGGCCCTGTCGCGTGGGTTCATCAAGGACGCCGCCTGTGCCGGCGAACAGGTGATCCATGAAGAACTTGCCCACGGTGCCGCTGGAGTTCGCCAGCCCATCGGGGTACTGCTCGGATTCCGACAGCAGGAGGAGCCGCGGGGTTTCGACCCCACCTGCAGCGACCACGAACTGCTCGGCTTCCTGTCTGTACTCGCCATCCGGGGTGGCGTACACCGCCGCAGTCACCGAGTCGACGGTATGCTCAAGTCGCTGGACGGGAGCCTGATCGATCACTGTCGCGCCGGCCTCCTCGGCGCGGTCGACGTGAACTGTCGCGTCGTACTTGGCTCCCGACGGACAAACTGGCTGGCAAGTGCCGTAGCCGACACAGGGACTGCGGCCGTCGTAGCTCTCGGAGTTGCGGGCGTTCGGCACCGAATGCATCGCAATCCCGAGTTCGTCGCAGGCCTCCGCAAACAGACTGTCGCTGTAGGAGGGCTGAAACTCCGGCATGGGGTGGGGTTCCTCACGCGGTGGCGCGAAGGGATTGTCGCCGCCTGCCACGCCCAACTCGCGTTCGGCCTCGCCATAGTACGATTGGAGGTCCTCGTAGTCGATGGGCCAGTCGACGCCGACCCCGCGCTCGCTTTGCGAATTAAAATCGGCCTCGTGGAGCCGCATCACCATCCCCTGCCAGTGAAGCGTCGACCCGCCGACGCCCTTGACACGAGCATGGTTTAACGGATAAAATCGCTCACCAGTGTTCGAATGGGCGTCCCGCTCGGGGTCGCCGTCCCAGACCGCCGGGCGATCATAGGTAGGTCGGATCGCCCGCTCCTGTCGTGCGAGTCGGTCCTCAAAGGCAAAGCGTTGGCCCGCCTCCAGAATAACGACCTCGTGACCGGCCTCGGCGAGTCGACTGGCCACCAGCGAGCCAGCCGGTCCCGACCCAATGATGCAGACGTCAGCCTCAGCAACGGGGGTTCGGTCGACAGTCCCGTTTTCAGGCTGGATGGTTTGGGCGGGCGGTCTGCTCACGCGTTCGGCCCTCGCTGGTAGGTATCGAGGCCGCCAGCGTGACCCTGTGGGTTCTCGATGCCGACCAGCTCACCGCCGGTCGGGGAGGCATACAGTGCCATCAGTAGCTCGTTGACAATATAGTAGCGAATGCGTTCGGCGGGTGTCCCGTCGGGGTTTTCGTCGGCGGTATCGGCTCCGGTCTCTTCGAGGAGTGAATCCCGGTCCTCGGTCGAGAGGGCCTGAAAGGAATCATCGTACCACGCGTTCGCACGCGTTTCGAGCGCCGAAACCGCCTCGCGGACGCCCTCGGCGTGAGCGCCATCGTCGAGTCGACCCGCCATGAACGTCTCGACGAACTCCCGAACCCCGTCGACCGCAGAGGGATACAGCACTTCGGCGGCGGCGACCAGTGTTTCGCTGACTTCCTCCTCGCGGTCGCCCTCGTCACCGGTGGCGTATCGCTGGACGCCCACAGCTCCGACACCGCCGGCTCCGACCGCTCCCAGCGCAGCCACCGCATCGCGTCTCGTCAGCTCCATAGCCGGATTAGGCAAACCTAAAACTTATATCCGTTGGAATTGGATCGGAAACCAGTAGTCTCAATCCGACAGGGTTAGCCCCTCGGACAGTCGACTCACCGATACCTTCCGTACCGATGTACCGATCTTCCACCGCCTCTCGGACACACTCCTCTCGATGACACGCCTCGACCGACTCACCGCCACCGGCGATCCCGACGACCGCTCGCTTGGCCTGACGTTGTTGGCCGGCGCGGTTGCGGCGAGCATGATCCTCCCGCTTTCGTGGCTCTTGCTGGAAGCTACGAAGGTCGAGTCGACGCGGGCGTGGAACCTGCTTCTCAGACCGGCTACCGTGGAGACGCTGGTCAACAGTCTCCTGCTGATGGCCGGTGTCACCGTGTTCTCGGTCGGCATCGGGGTCCCACTGGCGTGGCTGACCGTCCAGACTGACCTCCCCTTCCGGCGATTCTGGTCGGTTGTGGTCGCTCTGCCGCTGGTCGTGCCGAGCTACATTGGCGCGTTTACGTTCGTCTCGGCGTTCGGCCCCCGTGGCGAGTTCCAGTCGCTGCTCCAGCCGCTCGGGATTGAACAGCTCCCCGAAATATACGGCCTTCCCGGTTCGATCCTCGTCATCACGCTGTACACCTATCCCTACGTCTATCTCACCGCCCGCGCCGGGCTGTTGTCGTTCGACTCCTCGCTCTTGGAGGCCGCCCGGAGTCTCAACCACGGCCGGTGGGCGGCGTTTCGGCGGGTGACCCTACCCCACGTTCGGCCCGCCATCATCGCCGGGGGACTGCTCGCGGCGCTGTATGCGGTGTCGGATTTCGGAACTCCCGCAATCATGCGATTGCCGGTGTTTACCCGCCAGATCTTCGTCGAGTTCAACTCGTTCAATCAGGACTACGCCTCGCTGCTCTCGATCCAACTGCTTGGAATCGTGTTAGTCGTTCTCGCGCTTGAATCCCGAATTCGCCCGGATGACACGGTCCACGGCGATGGCGTTGGCAACGACCAGTCGACCGAGCCACTCATCGAACTCGGCGTCTGGCGGTGGCCTGCGACCCTGTTTCCGGCGGCGGTAACGAGCCTTGCACTCCTCGTGCCGGTGTGGATTCTCGGCCTCTGGCTCGTCACGGCCGATCTCGCTGCCCGCCCCGAGTTGGGGCTCAAACTGGAGTACGTGACCAACTCCGTGTTGGTGGCTGGGGCGGCTGCAGTTGTGGCCGTGCTCGCGGCGGTGCCGGTGGCCTACTTCGCCGCCAGAGACGCCTCTCCGCTGTCGAACCTCTTCGAGCGGGCGACCTACGTCGGCTTCGCCGTCCCGGGGATCGTGCTGGCGCTCGCGCTTGTCTTCTTTGCGACGGGGTACGAGACCGCCGACATCCCCTTCGGGCCACAGATTTATCAGACGCTGCCACTCCTCGTCTTTGCATACGTGGTCCGGTTCATGCCACAGGCGGTGGGTTCAATTCGGACCTCGACGCTGCAGGTCGACCCGAAACTCGGTGAGGCCGCCCGGAGCCTCGGTAGCTCGCCGGTTGCTGCCTTCCGGAAGATCACGCTCCCGCTGGTGACGCCGGGGATCGTCGCCGGAGCCGCGCTGGTGTTTCTGACGACGATGAAGGAGCTTCCAGCGACGCTGATCCTCCGGCCCACGGGGTTCGAAACGCTCGTCACGCTCGTCTGGAAAGCCCAGGAAAGCGCCTACTTTCAGTATGCGGTGGTTCCCTCGGTGCTCTTGCTGGCCGTTTCGGGGCTCTCGATGATCATTATTCTCAGACAGGACGGGAGCAATCACTGATCGGTCGACGGCGATTGATTGATTGATTAATTGCCTACGGCACTCGTTCACCGAGTCGCACGTCGACCGTCCGTCGCTCGCCGTTGCGCACCACGCCGACACTGACTGTTTCGCCCGGCTCCGTTTCGAGTGCAATGTATCGGAGCAGGTCGTGATCGGTCTCGATTCGGCCACCGTCGACGCTCACGATCACATCGCCACCGGCCGGCACTCGCTGGCCGTCGACCGTCTCGGCCCGCTGTGGCCCACGAAGCCGCCCCGCCGCAGGTCCCTCGCGGTCGACGGCCACGATGGCTGCACCATGGATCTCGCTGAGATTGTTCGCGGTCGCAATCGCCGGGACGACAGTTCGGGTCTCGACGCCGAGATACGGATGCGTGTGGTTGCCGGACTCGATCAGCGAGGGGATGACGCGGTCGACCATCGTCGCCGAGACGGTGAAGCCGATGTTGTCGGCGGCTGCCCGGGCGGTGTTGACTCCGAGGACTGTGCCTCCGGAGTCAAGCAGGGGACCACCGCTGTTGCCGGGGTTGATCGCGGCATCGGTCTGGATCACGTCGGGGACGAGCGGCCCGCTCGGGAGCCGAAGCGAGCGGTCGACGCCGCTAACGACGCCGGTCGTGATCGTCCCTTCGAGTCGGAGCGGCGAGCCGACGGCGGCGACTGCTTCACCCTGTCTGGGCTGGCGATTCGAGAGGGCGAGTGGTTCGGCGCTGTCGGGGAGTCGGTCGACCGAAAGCACTGCGAGATCGGAGCGCGGGTCTTCACCAACCACCGTCGCCGTTCGCCACTCGCCGCGAGCGCCGAATCGGACTTGAACGGTCGTTGCGTCATCGATCACATGCTGATTGGTGACCAAGTGCCCATCACTGTCGCAGACGAACCCCGAACCGCTCGATGCGCCCTCCGCAGTGACAACGTACACCGTGACAACCGAATCAATCGTCTCGTTGTACAGTGCCTCAGTATCGAGCGATTGGGTTGGTGGCTGTGGCTCCTCGGCGGGCGTCGACGGGGCTGTATCGAGCCCTGTCACCAACAACCCGGTCGTGAGCCCGGCACAGACTGCGACCACGAGCGCGATACCGACGACCGTCCGGGGACGCCAACTATCCATTACAACTACCTATCAGAGATTCGCACATAATACTGCTCACGGTATCGGCTGCGAGAAAAGCAGCACGACAGCGTCGACGTGGCGTTATTGCTCAGTTTCGTTGCCGTCGGTTTCGTTGCCGTCGGTTTCGTTACCGTCGGTTTCCTCGGAGTCGACCGCCTCGTAGCTGACGCCGGTGTTGGTGGCGACCGGCTGGAGCAGATAGCGGCCAGTCTGTCCCCGTTTGACGGGCGTGAAGTCGCCGGTGAAGGTCGTTCGCTGGTTCTCCCGGATTTCGAAGCGGTGTTTGAACTGCAGCGGCGCGCTGCCGGGTGTGTCGACGGTCGCCTCCTCGCCACTGTCGGCAAGGATCCCCGTTACGTCCGCAATGTCGAGCTGGAGGAACTCGTAGTCGCCGACCGTCAGCTCGCGGTCCTCGTCGACGAGCTGGGTGTTGCCATCCTGCAAATTGACGAGGTCGGCCTCCTGTGGCTCCTCGAATTCGTAATATTCCCGACTATCTCCCTCGTCGACGTCTTCCTCGTCCTGCTCCTGAACACCGTCGTCGGTTTCGTTGGTGTCGTCCTCGCTGTTGGTGTCGTCCTCGCTGTTGGTGTCGTCCTCGCTGGCCGGTTTGACCCAGATGCCGTCGATGGTGACGACACACGACTCGAAGTCGGCGATGTCGCCCGGCTGGTCGGTGACCGCCGTCGACAGCAGCCCGGTTGCATCCGACGAGCCGCCCATACAGCCCGCAAGCCCGACTGTACTCATTGCTGCAAGCCCGCCAACAGCCCCGAGGTAGTTGCGTCGATTCGTCGAAGCTGCGTTGTGATCTGTCATCAAGTATCTACAGGACCGAGAGACCAATAAGACCACGAGACAGTTGGCCCACAGTTTCGCCCAATTAGGCCCGTTTACGGCATCTGAGCGGCTACTGGCTTCGAGTCCGGCGTTCCAGCAGCCCACCGACCGCCCCGCCACCGCCGGCACACACCAGCGGATAGATGAGCCCGCCGAGGACGACCGCGGTCACGAGATCCGGGCCGCCGGTGGCACTACCAATCGTCACCTCGAACAGAAAGACGCCGGCGACCGTCCCAAGCAGGTAGCCCGGCACGACCATACTTCCGATGATCGCCCCTGCGGTCGGACTCTCGACGGCCCGATACCGTGCCAGTGCGAGCCCCGCCGCAAAGAGGAGGGCGACTGGAACCAGATACAAGAGGGTCGTAAACCCGGATTCGCCGCCGATGTATGTCATCGTCCGCGAGCCAATCAGCGGGATTTCTCGAAACACCGTGTCGACCATATGGGCATTATAAAACACCCAGCCGACCAGCTCGTGGGTCGCCGGTTCGCCGTCCAGTACGTCGATGATTCGGGCGAGTCCCGACTCACGGACGTTTGGGGCCACCAGAAGGTAGGTTGCCACATAGCCGACTATCCATGTCACGATTCCAGCGACCGCCCCCGAAAGGAGGTCACTGCCGGAGGGTTGTGTTTCTGTCACCGACTCATGATTCGGACCGACTTATAAAAATGCCATGACGTTCGATCCGCGTCGTTCTCGATTCTCTCGGTGGCAGCGATTCTCCTACCCGTCTCCGCTGATGGCTGTTTGTCGCATTCTTTGCCGCTTCCGGCAACCGGTGACAACCGAACGGGAAGCCACAAACGATTTATTTCGGCTAATTAGATGTAATTACACGATGGCAGCAGACTTCCCAGATTATCTGGACGTCGACTACACCGACGGCGAAGGCGAAGATCCGGTCGACTATCCGTCGATTCCGGCCAAAATCGAAAAGGCAATCGAGGTCACGAAGGCTGGTCTCGAACAGTACGAGAACCCCGCGGTCATGTGGACCGGCGGCAAGGACTCGACGCTGACGCTCTACTTTATCAATCAGGTCGCCGACAAGTTCGGCTACGACAAACCGACCGCCGTGTTCATCGACCACTACCAGCACTTCGATGAGATCACCGACTTCATCGAACACTGGGCCGACGAGTGGGATATCGAACTGGTCTATGCTCGCAACGAGGACGTCGGTGCCTACGCCGACGAACACGGTCTCGAACCGGGCGACGACATCCCGGTCGATGCGCTCTCGGAGCACAACCAGCACCACATTCGGGAGATCCTCGAATACGAGGAGGACTCCTTCCCGTTCCTGCTCGATACCTACGTCGGCAACCACCTGCTGAAAACGGTCGCACTCAACGATGCGCTCGAAGAGTACGACATTGATGGTGTTATCTCGGGCGTCCGCTGGGACGAACAGGAAGCCCGTGCCGACGAGACCTTCTTCAGCCCGCGCCACGACCCCGACATCTACCCACCACACGACCGGATTCAGCCCATCCTCCAGTTCGACGAGGCAGACGTCTGGGACGTATTCTGGAACTTCGTCGTACCGGACACCGTCGACGCCTTCCCCGAGGACGGCTACGTGCCACAGTCGGCCGACGACCTCCCCGAGGACGTCGACCAAGACGACGTGCCGATCTCGCCGAAGTACTTCGCCGGCTTCCGCAGCCTCGGCAGCGAAGTCAGCACCGAGAAAACGACCGACGAGCCAGCATGGCTGCAGGATCTCGACAACACGACCGAACGCGCAGGCCGCGCCCAGGACAAAGAGGACCTGATGGAGCGCCTCCGCGACCTCGGCTACATGTAGAATCGGCTCACACGCTGCTGGAAACACACCGCTGTAACCTGTTTTCGTAGTTGGTTCGGTCGCGTCGACTGTCCGGACAATCGGCCCGAACGCTCTTGTTCCTCTCAGTAATTGCAGATAGTTACTGGATATGCAATCGCTGCGAGCCATTCAACTGTACATTGGCGGAGATTGGTGTGACGGACCGGAGACAATCGAGGTGCGTGATCTCGCAGCGGGTGGGGTCCTCGCTCACGTCGACGCTGCCGGGAGCCAACAGGCCGAAGCGGCACTGGCAGCCGCTGAGGGCGCACAGACACCACTACGCGAAACGACGCCGGTCGAACGCGCCGACTGGCTGGCGGCTATCGCCGACGGACTCGACGCCCGCGCCGAGGAACTGACCGACGTCATCGTCCGTGAGGCGGGAAAACCGATCTCGGCGGCGTGTGACGCACCCGAGAATGCGGCCCGCCGGTTCCGCCGGGCGGCCGCCGAGGCCCGTGATCTCCCCCAGCGCTACGGCGAGTACCGCGAGGGGTCGACATCCGGCCACGAGGGGTGGAACGCGATTGTCAAACCCGAACCCATCGGGACGGTGCTCTGTCTTTCGCCGTACAACTATCCGCTCCAGACGGCCATCCTGCAGGTCGCACCCGCCCTCGCGGCGGGCAACAGTGTCATCCTCAACCCATCGAGCAAGACACCGGTCACCGCAGCGATCCTCACTGACGTCATTCAGTCGACGGTCGATCTCCCGGATGGGGCATTCAACTTCGTCCCCGGCAAAAGTAGTGAGATCGGTGATACACTCGCGGGTGATGACCGCGTCGACACCATCGCCATGACCGACTTCGCGGCGGCTGGCGACCACGTTGCCCGCCAGTCCAAGATCGTCAATCTCGTCATGAAGCTGGGTGGTAACGCCCCCGCACTCGTCTTTCCTGATGCGAACCTCTCGGATGCAGCCGACGCCTGTTCGGCCGGCTCCCTCAAGTTCGGCGGTCAGCGCTGTTCGGCCGTCTCCCGCGTACTCGCTCACGAATTGGTCCACGACGAGATCGTCGAGCGCATCGAACTCACGATGGAGTCGTGGGTCGTCGGCGATCCCTTCGCGGAGTCGACCGATTTCGGCCCGCTTATCGACGCCGACCATGCGAAGGAGGTCGACAAACTGGTCGATGAGGCAGTCGACGCGGGCGCGGAACTGGTTTGCGGCGGCCAGCGCGACGGCGCGTTCTACGAGCCGACGCTGTTAGCCAACGTCCCACAGGACGCTCGAATCATCTCTGAAGAGCAGTTCGGTCCCGTCGCCGCCGTGACCACCTTCGCCGACGAGGACGAGGCCATCGAACTCGCCAACGCCAGCGACCTCGCATTGGACGCGTCGGTGTTCACGAGCGACCACAACCGCGCACTCCGGCTCGCGACCGGCTCAACGCCGGTGGGGTCCGGATCAATGGCGCGCCCTCTCACGGAATCGGCGATATTCCCTCCGGCGGCAACGACGCTTCGGGGATCAACCGCGACGGTATCCACGTGACTATCGAGCAGCTGATCCAGAAGAAGTCGATTGTTCTCTGACCCAGCCTGCGGCAATCAAAGCCGGTATTACGACGGCCGCTGTGGGGTCCAGTATGACTGATGAGTGGGTGAGCCTCTTTTCGGGCGGCAAAGACTCCTCGTGGGCGCTGTATCAGGCCCTCGGAGACGGACTGAACGTGACGCGACTGCTGACGGTCCATCCCTCGGAGGAATCGTATATGTATCACGTCCCCGAGACACAGTTGGCCACACTGGCCGCCGAGAGTATCGGCATCGAACTCGTTGAGGTAGAGCCCGGCGACCTCGGCGCGGAGACGGCTGTCGACGCCGGCACACAGGGCGATGCCGAACTTGAACCGCTGGAGGCCGCCCTCACTGAGCTTGCCGAGGAGGTCGACCTCGCTGGCGTCACTGCGGGAGCCATCGAAAGCGAGTTCCAGACGAACCGAATCCAAGACATGTGCGACCGACTCGGCATCGATCTGTTCGCCCCGCTCTGGCAGCGTGATCCGGAGGTGCTGGCCGAAGAAATGCTCGCGGCCGGCTTCGAAATCACGATCTTGCAGGTCGCTGCCTACGGTCTCGACGAGTCGTGGCTCGGCCGAACGCTCGATGCCGAGGCCATCGACGACCTCCGCGAACTCAACGACGAGTACGGCGTCCACCTCCTCGGCGAGGGCGGGGAGTTCGAGACGTTCGTCACGAATGGGCCGCACATGTCCCAGCGAATCGAACTGGAGTACGACACCGAGTGGAACGGCGACAGCGGCCGGATTCGGATCACCGACGCGCGGTTAGTCGACGAGTAGCCAATCTCTCCAGTACGGTAATTAGATTTGAAAAGACTCCGGTCACTCGAAAGCTCTGCTACCGCTGTTGCTGCTGTCCGCCATCGGTGGCTGCGGGGATTGTTGCACTCGAGTCGACGGCTGTCAACTCCGTCTCATCGGTGGTCTCGAACGTGCTGGCCTCGTCGTGGAGTGCTCCCGCGCGTTCCGAGAGCCGTTGGACGCTCTGTGAGACTTCGGCAAGCGAGGCTGCCTGTTGTTCGGTTGCTGCCGAAACGGTTGCCGCATCGTTGGCCGTTTGGTCACTCAGCGTCAGTGCCTCGTTGACCATTGCTGCCACCTCCTCGGAGGATGCTGCCTGGTCGTCGGTGGCACCCGATATTTCAGCCATACCGCTTTCGGCCTCAGTGATCATATCGGCGATCTCGTCGAACACTTCTATCGTCTCATCGATTGTTGCGGCTCCCTCCGTAACCTGTTGTGTCATCTCTTCGATACTGGTTACGGTCTCGTCGGTGACTGACTGTGCCTCCGTAATCTGCTGTTCGATCTGGTTGGTCGCCGTGGAGGCCTCTTCGGCTAGCGATTTCACCTCGTTGGCAACGACCGCAAACCCGTCGCCGGCTTCGCCCGCCCGTGCTGCCTCAATCGACGCATTCAGCGCGAGCAGGTTCGTCTGATCTGCGATCTCATTGATAACATTTATGATATTATCGATTTCCTCCATCTTCTGGTCGAGCGTGTCGACCTGTTGGGCCACCTCACGGGCCCGTTGCTCGATTGCGTCGACCTGTGCTGTCGCGTCTGCAGCGTGCTCCCGACCGGATTCACTCCGGTCGACCGCGGCGCCCGCGGTTGTCGAGACCTCTTCGGATGACGACGCGATCTCCTGGATCGTTGCCGACATATTGCTCATCTCTCCGGACACCGTTTGGAGCTGTTCGTTCTGTGTATCGGCACGATGTGACACGTCTTCGACCGACCGAGCGACGTCTTCGCCCGCCTGTTCGATTTCGTTGACACTCGTGGTTGCGTTTTCGCTCGCCTCCGAGACCGCCACCGCAAACGATTGGATTTCGACGACTGTCTCCTCCCATTCGTCGATCATATTATTAAACGAGTGTGCGATTTCGGCCATCGCCTCGTTGTCGACGTCCTCGTCGAGTCGCTGTGTCAGGTCGCCGTTGGCGCATGCAGCAATGACGCTGCCGTAGGAGTCGGCCAACTGGGTGTTGAGTTCGGCCATCTGCTCGCGCTGCTGTTCGACCTGTTGTCGCTGTTTCTCGGCTTCCCGACGCTGTTTCTCGGCCTTCTGGCTCTGTTTTTCGATGTCGTCTTTGGCCTGCTCGACGTCTGCGAGCTTGGCCTCGATTTCGTTCCGCGCGACCGCCAACGACTGCCACTGGACGAGGATCGCCACCGAAAGCATACTGACGAACACAGCGTGAATCCCGCCCCAGACAACCGGTTTGGCCATCGCTGCCGGGTGATTGTACACGGTGAACCATTCGATCAGCCCGAAGACGCTGTGCTGTGTCGCGACGTAGCCGATTGCGACGCCGAACGGAACCCAATCCTCGTAGAGGGCAACGACACCGACACCGACGAAGTAGAGGAAATGCGCTTCGATAAAGCCGCCAGTGAAGTACGCCAACACCGCCGCCGTAGTCATGAACCCCGCCGAGGCCAGCGAGGTTCGAACCCGTCGAGGGAGTGTTGGAACCGCCGCAATTCCAATGAGCAGTGCAATTAGTCCCACCCCAGCCACGGAGTGCAGCATCGGGATCGACGGGAGTTCGGCCCCGGTTACCGATTCGACTCCCGTGAGGCGGCTCACTGCGAAAATAAACGGAAGCAGCAGGGCTGTCGTTAGCAGCACACCTCGATGTCGACCTTCGAAGGCGCTGTCCGAAATCCGGCTCCCGTCGGGAGTGTTCGCAATAAACCGTCGTAGCTTCATTCCGATATCGGTCCCGAGGTTGTTTCGCATAGAATCGTCATTAAGTCATACAAATATAAATACCGTTGATATACAAAATGAACATACTTTACTAGCTACAAAAATGTATATATGGTTTGTTCATCTCCGTTATTGACTGGTTGTTGTTTCTGGTCCCCGTCGTCGACATCGAGTAGCTATGGTCGACCTCCGTCGTTTGGGGGCTGTTGCTCGGCTCGCTTGCTCTCGGATCAGTTTTCTTCGACCGCCGGCGTCGACTGCAGTTTCCGCCCAAGCAGCGCAAACGCCCCCGTTAGGAGGAAATACAGTTGCCAGCCACCGACCGCGATGGGAAACCGCCGGTCGACCGGTCCCGGTTGGGGATCTTTGGAGGGTTGGACCGGCGTCGACACGTGGGTGTTGGCGGTCGTCCCGCCCTGTCCGGCGTCGACGGTCTGCTGGCCGGTTTCGGGGTCGATAGCGATGTCGACGAACGTCTGGACCACGCCCTCCGTCGAGGAGAGATACAGTTCGCCCTCAAGGGTGACAAACTGGTCGACCAGTGGCCACACGATGTTGATTCCCGACAGATGCGCCCAGTCGAGTCCCAAATGAGCGAAGGTGTGGACGAACACCGCAACCCACGCGAGTCGGACGCCGTAGGCTCCCCATCGCCCGCGAAGCCACGACTCCTTGCGGTTTGTCTCCCAGTAGACGACACCGGCAGCCACGACCGAGGTCGACAGCGTGTGAAACACGGTACGGTGAGCGCCGTCCATCACCAGTCCCACTGCGGCATCGAGTTCGGGAAACAGCACGACAGCGAGGACGACCGCCAGCGCCCGGCGGTCGTAGAACCGCCCAAGCAGGCCGACCGCAAGCAGGAACGCGACCGCGGCGTGGACGACCGAAGTCGGCATCAGCGATCACCCCGCTGGACGAGCAGTTTTGCGGGAATCGCAGCGATGGCTGTCACGACGATGATCGCTTGCCAGCCTGATTCGACCAGTTGGAGTCGACGCTCCCCGTTTTCGGGATGCCACCACGAGTCGACGTGGTAGCTCTCGATAGTGCCGGGTGAGGCGACCTCCCAGCCGTTTCCGATTTCGATGTAGGTCTGGACGACGCCCTCCTGTGTCGACAGGACGAATTTGCCAATAATTGCGTAGTAGCGATCCGACAGCGGGTAGAACAGCGCGACGCTCTCGGTGCTAAACAGGTCGACGCCGATTCCGGCGACGGCGTAGGTAGCGATGGCGACCCACGCGACTCGAACGCCGTACCAGCCATAGCGGTGCCGGAGCCACGACCGGTCGCGGTGGTCGGTATCGTAGTACAGCAGGCCAGCCGCGGCGAGCGGAATCCAGACCGCATGAAGTGTCGCGTTGGCCGCGCCCACGCCGAGGGCGGTGAGGGCGGCGTCGACATCCGGGACCGCGGCGGCAATCCCAACGACCGCAAGCGAGCGGCGGTCGAAGGCTGCTCCCAGCAATGCGATGCCGACCAGCACGCCGACAGCAACGGTAAGCAGCGTTGGCGGCATTACCGACACCTACGCACACGTGGGGTTAAACTCACGGCTTCCGAGAGGTCCCTTGTCAGGTCGACACCTAAGACCACGACGGGATGTGTTTTTAGTTCCGTAGCCCTCAGTGGAGGTATGACCGATTCGACACGGCGGGAGCAGCTCGCCGAGACACTCGGTGCTGAGCCAGCGACCGCAAGCGAACTCGCCGCCGAACTCGACACCCCGGTGTCGACGATCTATCAGGATCTCAAACACGTCGCCCGGTCGGTGCGGTACGACGAGGACACCGAGTTCCTCGTCGCGCCGCCGGAGTGTTCCAGCTGCGGGTTCAGCAACTACGACGACCCCGTCAACTACCCATCGCGGTGTCCGGAGTGTCGCAGCGAATCAATCGAAGAAGCCGTTTTCAAAATAGAGTAATCCGAACGCCGTCGGCCTTTTTACGCAGCCGTTTCGATGCCGAGTTCCGCAAGCAGCTGTTGGGCCGCCGCGGTCGAGGATTCAGGGCCGCGGGCAGTCACGAGGTCGCCGTCGACGGTGACACTCGCTTCAGAATCGAGTTCGGCGTCCCACTGGCCGCCGGCCTTGATCACTTCGTCTTCGGTCAGGTACGGTAGTTTGCGACCATCCGGCATCAGGTCGTTGTCATCGATGATGCCGTCTTCCCACTCGTTGGGGAAGCCGGTCACGTTGCGACCGTCGACCAGATATTCGCCGCTGTCGTCGTGGGTAAAGCCGAGAATCCCGACTGCGTGACAGACGACGAGTGCGACGCCGTCGTCGCCAGCGACCGCATCGGCCAGCAGCTGTCGAGCGTGGCGGTCGGTGTTGATGTCCCACGCGGTGCCGTGGCCGCCGGGGAAGACGACCGTGTCGTAGTCGCTCGCCTCGACGGTGGCAATCGGCTCCGGATTCGCCAGTCGCTCGTCGTTTTGGTCGTAGTCGAGTACTTTCTCGGAGATTTCCTCGCCGACGGTCTCGGGGTCGACCGAGCGCTCGTCGACGACCGGTGGGTTGCCCGTCGGCGTCGCGACCGTGACGTCGACGCCCGCCTCGTCGAGAGTCGCAAGCGGCTCGATACATTCCTCGCCCCAGTAGCCCTCTTCGCTAACCACGAATAGTGCGGTTGTCATGCAGTCTATTTCGGGGCTGAACACTGAAAAGGAGCCGTGTTGACCGCAGAGAGTGTCTAGAGATTCATTCGAATAGACGAACAATAGCCGCCAGCAAACGGTCGATTCGAATCAGGCGTTCGCCACGGCGGCGTCGAGCGAGCGTCGGGCTTTGTCGATCTCGGTTTGGACGATGAAGGTGTCGTCCGAACCATGGTCGACAACGGCTTCGAGAGCGCGTTTCGTGCCGATCTGGCGGAGCGCCCACGCGGCTTGGGCGCGGACGTTCTCGTTGTCGTCGGCTTTGAGCGTGTCAGCCAGTGGTTTGATCGCGCGGGTGTCGCCGAGCAGGCCGAGCGCGCGGGCGGCCTGCGGGCGGACGTTGTCGTTGTCCATCAGGAGTTTGTCGGCAATCGGTTGGACGGCGCGTTCGTCGCCGATCTCGCCGAGTGCGCGGAAGGTCGTCTTCTGGAGGGCGGCGTCCTTGTCGGCGTCGACGTACTCGATGAGTGTGTCGACGGCCTCGGTCGCGCCCATCTTGCCCAGCGCCTTGATCGCGGGCTTGTTGCGCTTGTTGGCCAACTGCATCATCGCGTCGATGGCCTCCTCGGTCGCGGCGACCGGCCCCATGCGGGCCAGCGTGTCGAGACAGTGTTCCTCCATGAAGTCCGAATCGAGTTCATCGAACGCCAGCAGGACCATCTCAGTGTTGCCCCGTTTTTCGTGTTCCTTCAGTGCGGCCCACTCCGGCGGGTAGTCTTTGGTGTGGCCCAGCACGTCGTAGTAGCCCTCCGATTGGAGGGTTTCGCGGACTGTGAGGTCGTCCCACTCTTGGGCCGCCTCAAGATCGGCTTCGAGGGTGTCGACCGCGTCGACCAACTCCGCGAGGGTCTCGCTGTCGTCGTCGGGGTCGAGGTCGGCGCTGTCGACAGCGGCCGCGCTGTCGCTGAGTGCGTCGAGCGCGCTGTCGAGCCCGGAGATCGGGTCGACGGTGGTGTCGAGGATCTCTCCGACCGTCTCGGTGAAGGCCTCAACGGCCTCGATGACCTCACCTTCGCCCTGCTCGGTCCAGTCGCCGTCCTCGATGGTCGATTTGGCGGCTTCAGTGCTCTCGATGACGTCCTCGGCGTAGGGACCGCGCTGGGATTCGAGTTCCTCGCGGTAGTCTTCGAGTTGGGATTCGAGTTCCTCGGCGGGGCTCTCCTCGTCTTCGTCGTCGGGAACCGGAAGCTCCGATGCTTCGAGTTCCGATTCGATCTCGTCGAGGTCGGCCTCGATTGCGTCGAGATCGGACTCGGTCTCGGCGGCCGCAAGGGCCTCGTCGACGGCCTCCAGTCGCTCCGCGAGGCTGTCGACAGTCTCGGCTTCCTCGTCGCCGTTGCTCATATACGCTATCTCCGTGAGTCTCTCAAAAGAGCGTTTCCATTCAGTAGCCTCCAGTTCCGCGTCGGTCTCCTATCTGAACAACCGCGTCACGAGCAGGTGGTAGTCCTCGTGTGGGTCGTAGCCGCGGAACAGCAGGCTGTTTGTCATCACGCTCACGCTGGAGCCAGCCATTGCCAGCCCTGCCAGCGCCGGGTTGAGCAGGCCCAGCGAGGCCACCGGGATCAGCGTCGCGTTGTAGGCCAGCGCCCAAAACAGGTTCTGGCGAATCTTCGACAGCGTCGCCTCCGAGAGCCGAATGACCTTGAGGACGTCCGCCGGATCATCCCGCATTAGCGTCACATCCGCGCTCTCGATGGCCACGTCGGTCCCCGAGCCAATTGCCACCCCGATGTGGGCGGTCGTCAGGGCGGGGGCGTCGTTGACGCCGTCACCAACCATCATTACTCGGTTCCCGTCTGCTTGGAGGTCGTCGACTGCGTCGGCTTTGTCCTCCGGCAACACCTCTGCCCGAACGCTGTTCGGATCGATTCCGACCTCTTTGGCGACCGCGGCAGCAGTGCGCTCGTTGTCGCCGGTCAGCATTACGACCTCAAGCCCGCGCTCGTGGAGTTCGCTGACGGTCTGCTTGGCGCTCTCACGAACCGTGTCGGCGGTGGCAACGACGCCGACGAGGTGGGTGTCGACAGCTACTAGCATTGCCGTCTTTCCTTCGCCTTCAAGTCGTTCCATCTCTGCGGCCGCAGGTTTGGGATCAATCCCGTTGTCGACCATTAGCTTTCGATTCCCAACCAGCGTTTCGCCGTACTCGGTCGTCGCCCGCACGCCGTGGCCGGGGACGTTCTCGAACTCGCTTGGGTTGGCCACATCCAACTCACGCTCGCGGGCCTCGTCGACGATGGCCTCCGCAAGTGGGTGTTCGGAGCTGGATTCCGCGCTGGCCGCAGCCCCAAGGACGAACGCCTCGTCGACGCTCGCTTCCACCACGCCGCCGTCGCTTTCGATGCCCCCATCGGTCGCTGGCCGGTCAATCACGACGACATCGGTCAGTTCCATTTCGCCGTGGGTCAGCGTCCCCGTCTTGTCGAAGACGACGGTGTCGACGCTGCGGGCTTTTTCGAGGATATCTGCACCCTTGAATAGGACGCCGTTGGTCGCGGAAATCGTCGACCCCACCATCGTCGCGGCGGGGGTTGCCAGCCCGAGCGCGCAGGGACAGGCGATCAACAGCGCGCTGGCCAGCACGATCATCGAGAACTCGATGAGTGGGACACCGCCAGCAACCGGCCCGCCGCCCACGGGCGACCACAGCGGCAGCGCCTCAGCGACCCCGAACAGCGCTTCGGGAAACAGATACCAGAGGCTCGCCCAGACGACCGCGTTGAGAATCACTGCGGGGACGAACACCGCGCTGATACGGTCGACCAGCCGCTGAATATCCGGCTGTCGGGCTTGGGCCTGTTTGACGCGCTCGACGATCTGCTGGATCGCGGTATCTTTCCCGACTCGCGTCGCCTCGACCTCCAGAACACCGTTTTCGTTGATCGTTGAGCCCACCACCTCGTCGCCCGGCTGCTTTTCAACTGGCACACTCTCGCCGGTCACCATCGACTCGTCGACCGCGCTCTCGCCATTTCGGACCACGCCGTCGGTCGGAACTCGCTCACCGGGGCGGACTTTTAGGCGGTCACCAACGTCGACCGCCGAGAGCGGAATCGTCTCCTCGCTGCCGTCCTCGCGGATCACGGTCGCCTCCTCGGCTTCGAGTTCCAGCAGCGAGCGCAGCGCATCGCTGGCTTGGGCCTTCGACCGGGCTTCGAGCCAGTTGCCCAGCGTGATAAACCAGAGGATGAACGCCACTGCTTCGAAGTAGAGGCCGCTGTCGACAGATAGCAGTCCCAGCAAGACGACAGCGCTGTAGACGTAGCCGACCGAGGTCCCCATCGCCACGAGGGTGTCCATGTTGGCCTGCCGGTTGTTCACCGCCGCGCGGTAGGCTCCGACGAGGAACTCCTTGCCCAGCGTTGCCATTAGCAGCGTCGCAAGACCGAACTCGATCCAGCCGAGCGAAATCCCCGCGACTGACTCCGGCAGAAAGCCAGCGACGAACATGTCGACCATCACCAGGACGAACGGTGCGGTCAGTATCCCACCGAAGACGACGAGTTGCCACTGTTTTTCCATCTCGCGTTGGGCGACCGACTCTCGCTGTTCGCCGTCACTGTCTTCGTCATCGGTCGGACGCACTGGCTCGTAGCCGGCGTCTTCGATGGCCTCGTAGATTTGATCGATCTCGGTGTCGACCGGGTTGTACTCGACGGTCGCCTCATCGCTTGCGAAGTTGACCGTTGCCTCGATAACGCCCGGCACCGACTCGATGGCCTCCTTGTTGGTCTTCGAGCAAGTCGCACAGGACATCCCGCCGATGTCGACCGTTAGGGTCTCTCTAACTGGGTCGTAGCCGCTTCCTTCGATAGCCTCGTAGATCTCACTGAGGCTCACCGCTTCCGGATCGTACGCCACCGATCCTTCGTCGGCCGCGAAGTTGGCATTCACCTCGTCGACGCCTGTGAGGGAGTCGACCGCCTCCTCGACGTTGCCGACACAGGTTGCACACGACATCCCCTCGATTTCTAATCGCACTGTTCTGCTCATAGGTGTATATACGGGGTCCTATTTCATGCGAATTGTGGTTTCAAAACGAAAGCAAAGGCCTAGTCTGAATTTAGATTCGATAGTCTATTTCGCCTATGGCTTTCTATTCGCTCTCAGTCAGCGAAGAACGGCGAGATCAGGTGAGGCGTTTGAGTTGCATGGAGATGCCGCCGACACAGACCAGCAACACGGTGAGATTGAATGCCGCGCGGAAGAAGGCGCGGTACTCCGGCGAAATCAGTTGGTTGATGACGTTGCCGACAGCGCCGTATAGCTGTATCACCGAAACGAGTGCGAACAGAACCAACAACGCCAGTGCGGCGTAGTTGAGCAGGGTTCGGATATCTCTCGATTCGAGTGTGAGATTCTGGTTCGTTTCGCCGTTGCTCCGCGTTGTTTGCGAGGGTTGGGTTTCGATGTCGGTATCGCTGGTCATTGTTCGTGAACTGTCGTCGCTCATTGTGATCGCCTCCGAGCAAGCAGTGCCGTCGCAAGGAGCGCGACGAGGCCAATGACGGCACTGAAGCCGGGTGTCTCTTCGCTCGTTGCCTCGCCCCGGGATCCGTCATCGGACGACATGGCACCGTCGTCACTCATCCCTCCTCCCGATCCCGATTCGAAGTCCGATGCCTCGAATTCGACGTCCGTTTCGGTCTCGTCAGCACTGATCCGCTCGCTTGGATCGAGATTTGCGACGCTCCGTGCGGAGTCGACGTGGACGCTGTCGCGCCAGAGGACGGCATCGATGTAGTAGTTATACCCCTCAGGAACTGCCGCGCTGGCATCGACAGTCGACGTTCGGCCGGCCCGGATGTCGCCGACAGGGACCGTAACGCGGTCGGCGACAATGTTCGATTCGGCCTGTCGGACGGTGAACGTCACTTCGAGGTCACCGGTCGACTCATCGCCCTGATTCGTGAGTGCCCCCGACAGGTCGAGATCGACTCCATCATCGCCTGTCGACCCGATACCCACCGAGATCGGTTGCATCGCGCTTTCCTCGGCGAACTCGACGTTCGATTCGGCGTAGGCGGGGGTCAGCGCTTCGAGACCACTGACCTGTCGCCTCGCACGGTCGACACGCTGGCCATCGCGGAAGACGATGGTCTCGATTCGGTAGCCACCCTCGCGGGCAACCGTGAGATTAGTGTTGACGGCTGTCTCACGCTCGCCCCGCAGGGTGTCGACGTCGGTGGTCCGATCCGTTTCGACGAGGTTCGACTCGCTGTCGATGGCACGGAACAGGACGGTCACGTTCCGGGTAGGGTTACCCCGGTGGCTGAGTCTGGCTTCGACGCCCAGCGTGGCCGTCTCACCCGTTATTTCGCCGGGTGAAATGGGTACCTCCTCGATATCGACGTGCCCCGGGCGGAGGGGTTCGTCCGCCGAATCCGCAAGCGCGTTGGGAACCACTGCGGCGGCGACGAACGACACCACGACCACGCCGATGGCCGCGGCGACGACTGTCTTTTCAAACTTCATGTCACTGAGTTATGTAGTGGTGGTAAGTATCTTGTGAACTACTGGATACCAAACAGTCGCAACCGTGCGGGTTCGGCTACCGTACTTATGCTCCTTTCTGGAACTGCTCGAACCGGTCTTCGAAGTTCGCCAGACAGGAGCCACAGCAGAAGTGGTACTGTGTGCCGTCGATCACGGCCGATTCGCCGTCGCTTCTGACGGCGTTGCCACACTCGTCGCAGTCGACCGCAAGCTGGGCCTCGCCGAGTCGGGGGGTCCACTCCGCAGCCGACAGGAGACTCACATCGATCTCTCGGAGGTGGTCGGTCTCAACATCCTCCAGCAGCCCGTCGACCCCATCGGGACCGAGTGTTGCGTGGACAACCACGCGCGCGTCGGCAGTGACGTACTGGTGTTCGACTCGTTCGAGATCCCCAAGACTGTCGGCGACAGCCGTTGTATGGCCGGGACTGACCGAACAGTCGACGAGCACTTCAACGCCATCCCGAAGCATCGAGCTATCGAGATTGAGGGTAAACCCCTCGATGACGCCGAGGTCTTCGAGACGGCTGATCCGGTCGGCCACCGCTGGGGCCGAGAGGTCGACGTGGTCGGCGATCTCGCTGTACGGTCGACGGGCGTTTTCGAGCAGCAGCCGAATAATTCGGCGGTCGGTTTCGTCCAGCTCTCGCATGCGTCGACGCACGCGACAGATACATGTGTAGCTTCGGGATGGACCTCCGTTTCAAAACCGATTCGACGTTTTGGCCTTAGAATCAAAACCCGGTCTACTCACCGAGCACGACCCGACAGCACTCTCTGGCTGCTTTTATATGTCTGTCTGCGATCTCGTCGCCGGTCGTTTCGGCCGAATTGAGCAGGCCAGCAGCCTGCCGGACCCGTTTTTGACGTGTCTCAGCATCGAGCCCGTCGGTTGCGGCGTCACGGGCGACGGCTTCGGCCTCGCCGAGCCAGCGGTTCGTCGCTGGCGGGACCGGGCGCTCGCCCGTTGCCGAGAGATGGTCGGCAAGCGCGTCGACGGCAGCCCGCGGCTCGCTCGGCACTTTTGGTCTCCCTGTGTCGGTCATGGCCTCGGCTACAGCCGCCCATCGTGTAGGCGTTTCGTTGGTGGGTACTGCGTAATCATGTACTATAAAAGTCGTCAGTCAGTTCAGGGTCGACTGACTACCGTTTCGGTGGTTGTTGGCCGCTCAGTTACTATTGCTTCGCCGTCTCGCACTGAGTACAACGGCCAACAGTGCGCCCACTGCGACAACGAGACCGAAGCCGGGTGTGTCGGAGTTCGTCTCCTCGTCGGTCGTTTCGTTGCTCTCGTTCATTTCGTCGCTTTCGTTCATCTCACTGCTCTCGTTGGCTGTAAGCTCTACCGTGCCGTGTGTCGTGGTCGTCGTCCCGTCGTCGGCTGTTGCAATATGGACGTAGGTGTACTCACCGGCCGACCAGTCGGCCTCCGTTCCGACGCTGATCGTTTCGCTCCCGCTCACGTCTGTTCGAGCAGTGACCGAGCCCGCCGGGCCACTGGCGTCCGGCGATGCAGTCGCGAGATGGCTGGTCACCACACCGATCTCGCTCGTGTGGGCTGCCGGACTGTCGCTGACAGCGCTTCCGAAGACGGTGGCATCCTCGACATCAGCAACACCGTGGACTGCCGCCCCGTCGACGCTCACATCGTCGGGCGTGATGTCGTCCTCGACATCCTGGTCCGTACTGTAAGTGATATCCTCTGCTCCGAATGTCTCCTCGTCGAAGAGCCCAACCGTGTGGTCGACGTTCTCACCATCGGCGCTGACGTCGAACTCGACTGGCTGGCCAACCTCACCAGCGTCGGCAGACACGGTCGAATTGCCGTCTTGGACGGCGACGCTATCGATACCGAGCACGTTGATCTGGCCGTCAGTTTCCAGCCCATCGCTGTCGACGGTCACACCGTCGCCCTCAACGGTCTCGATGACGTAGAGAACGTAGACGCCGCTCTCGCTGTCCTCATCCAGCCGGTAGTACGAGGGGAAGTAGCCATCGTCGTCGACGACGCGCATGTCATGCTCTCCGTCCTCGGTAAACTGCGTGTCGAACTCCGCCCGCTCGTTGCGGTCGTCGGCAACCAAGAGATTCGCCGCGCGTTCGGCCGAGAGTTCGGCGGCCCCGTTGGCGGCCGGATCCGAGGGCTCATCGAGTTTGGCGACGACCATCGAGGTTTCGGTGCCGGCGAACTGCTCGGTGTCGGCACCGTTGTCCGACCAGTAGTTGAACTGGAGCAGCGATCCCTGACCGACTGCTGTCGCCGCGGGATCGCTCGTGACGCCGTCGACGCTCGTCCCGTCCGAATACGTCCCGTCGACGTTCCGCGTGGGGTTCGATGCCACCAACGGACTCTCGACCTCCGAGGTCTCATCCGGATGTTTCTGACTGATCGCGTAGGTCGACTCCGACCAGACCGAGACCTTATCGGTGAGTTCGATCATCCCGTCATCGTCGGGTGTCTCGGCGACAGTCGCCGTCGACGCGAGGGTGATAGCAACCAGCACGGTGAGTGTTAACACTGCGATGCGTCCGTTCGACATGGCCCATCGTTGCAGGCCGCTCTCTGTATCGCTCACAGTGATTCTCTCAGTAGTCTGACTATATTGTAACGCTACCACTACTACCGGAGTATATACTGACTACCAACCTCGGTGAGGTGGGCACCAGCCGAGTAGGAACCTCCTACTGCCGGCCGGACACGGACGGCTTTTTACAGTTCGATGCTAAGTTGTCGCTATTCAACGGCAGACCAGTCGACGCTCAACAGACGGCGCGTACTCGAACTCTCCGGTGTCGGATCAACCCTCGCAGTCGCTGGCTGCCTGAGTCAGCTCAACGGTTCGGAACCCTTCTCGGGGGACCGTGGTGAGCTTGCCGACGACGAACGCCGCGTGACGATGGCCGTTCGAGTCGACCAACAGGCCCTCCAGCAGAAGCAGATCGAACTCCAGCGGCAGATACAGTCGGGGAACATGACTCAGGAGGAGGCTCGCACACAGCTACAGGATCAGCAAGCCCAACTCGTCGACGAGGCGTTCCAGGCCGTGCTCGATGAGTTTGAATCGCTGGATATCACTATCGAAAACACCCTCGACCGGGGACTGATGCTCGTTGCCGGCCCGGCCACGGATCTGATCGATGCGACCGATACGGACGTGATCGAGGCGCTTGCGGGCGGGGAACTGTTCGAGCAGGCCCAACAGGCCGCCCAAGAGCAGCAACCAACGACTCAGCCCACCGGCTCCGAAAACACGACCGACTCCTAACGCACTACGCCCCCTCGACACGGTTCTTTTTTGCCTCTTGCGAGCCGACTGCTAGCAATGAGCGACCCCCTCTCTCGGAACCGATTGGATTCGGAAGCGAGCCCGTATCTCAAACAGCACGACGGCAATCCCGTCAACTGGCAGCCGTGGGACGAGACCGCCCTCGAAGCCGCCAAAGAACAGAACAAACCGATCTTCCTCTCGATTGGCTACTCGGCGTGTCATTGGTGTCACGTGATGGAAGAAGAGAGCTTCGAGGACGAGGCGGTTGCCGAACGACTCAACGAGAATTTTGTTCCAATTAAGGTCGACCGCGAGGAGCGTCCCGACCTCGACAGCATCTACATGACGGTCTGTCAACTCGTCACCGGACGGGGCGGCTGGCCGCTGTCGGCGTGGCTCACCCCCGATGGCAAGCCGTTCTACGTCGGCACCTACTTCCCACCCGAGCCGCGGGGCCAGATGCCCGGCTTTGGCGACCTCCTCGACAAAATCAGCGAGTCGTGGAGTGATCCCGACCAGCGCGACGAAATGAAAAACCGCGCCGACCAGTGGACCGACAGCGCCTGCAACCAACTGGAGTCGACGCCGGATGAGCCGGGCGAACGGCCCGGAAACGACGAACTCGACGATGCGGTTCGGGCGGCACTCCGCTCGGCGGACCGCGAACACGGCGGGTTCGGCTCCGACGGCCCGAAGTTCCCCCACCCCGGCCGGATCGACCTCCTGTTGCGTGTGTATGCTCGCAGCGGCAACACCGACGCGCTGGATGTCGCCACCACCACGCTTGAGGGGATGTCGACCGGCGGCATCTACGATCAGTTAGGCGGCGGCTTCCATCGGTACGCCGTCGACCGAGAGTGGACGGTGCCCCACTTCGAGAAGATGCTGTACGACAACGCCCTGTTGCCCCCGCTGTATCTGGCGGCCTCTCAACTTACCGGCCAACCGCAGTACGACGACGTAGTTAGAGAGACCTTAACGTTCGTCGACCGCGAACTCACTCACCCAGAGGGCGGCTTTTACAGCACGCTCGACGCCCGGAGTGGCGACGAGGAGGGCACCTTCTACGTCTGGACGCCCTCGCAGGTCCACGACTTCCTCGATGAGGAAGACGCTGAGCTGTTTTGTGATCGGTACGGTGTCACCGATTCGGGCAACTTCGAGCACGGGACGACCGTCCTGACGATCTCCGAGACGGTCGAACATCTCGCCGAGGAGTACGACTGCTCGGTCGACGAGGTCGAACGTCGACTCGCGGAAGCCGAATCGACGCTTGCGGAGGCCCGCGAGGAGCGAACCCGACCACCGCGAGACGAGAAAATCCTCGCTGGCTGGAATGGGATGATGATCTCGGCGTACGCGCGAGCCGCACAGGTACTCGACGTCGACTACGCCGAACAGGCGACTGACGCACTCTCCTTTATTCGTGAACAGCTGTGGGACGGCGACAGTGGCCACCTCACCCGCCGGTTTATCAACGGCGACACCAAGGGCGACGGCTATCTCGAAGATTACGCCTTCCTCGCTCGGGGGGCATTCGACTGCTACCAAGTCACCGGCGACGTCGACCACCTCCAGTTTGCACTCGAACTAAGCGAGATGATTGTCGAGGAGTTCTGGGACGCCGAGGAGGGGACCATCTACTTCACGCCACAAAGCGGCGAGGAACTGGTGACTCGACCCCAAGAACTCGACGACCAGTCGACGCCCTCCAGCCTCGGTGTGGCCACCGATCTGCTGCTCGTGCTCGACGGCTTCGTGCCCGATGTCGACTACACCGAGATCGCCGGACGGGTACTCGAAACCCACGGCAACCGGATCAGGGGGAATCCGCTCCAGCATGTTTCGCTGACGCTGGCCGCCGACCGCTACGCTCACGGCGGTGCTGAACTCACAGTCGCAGCCGACGAACTGCCAACCGACTGGCGAGATGAACTTGCCGACCGGTTTCTGCCCGGTGTCGTCGTTGCTCAGCGACCGCCAACTGAGGAAGGACTCGACGCGTGGCTCGACCAACTCGGCTTCGAGGAGGCCCCGCCGGTGTGGGCCGGTCGCTCGGCAGTCGACGACGAGCCGACCGTCTACGCCTGCCAGTCGTTCACCTGTTCGCAACCAGAAACCGACCTCGAGCCTGCCTTAGAGTGGCTCGAAGCTAACCGATAGAACGTCGACGGTCGTTTTCAGTTATGATCATTCGATACATAACAGCTGCCAAACAATTATGCCTGTATAAAAGAGAGTAGCTAGTATGACTTCGAGTTGTGAGTTTTGGTCGTTCACACACAGTCAGCAGAGACGTTTGGCCAGCGCGTCGACGGACGGGACACAGCGATGACCGGGGTCTACGAGCGGGCGCTCGGTGCGGAGGCAGAGGCGCTCCATCCGAAAGTTCGCTCACGGTACGGCATCGCATCCGACAGCTACTGTCGGTGTGTCGGTCGGGGGGAGATGGACATCAGCCGCGGCACCCATGTGCTTCCCGTCCTCCTGTTGATGACTGGACAGAACATGCTGTTTCCCGAGGGCGGACACGATATTCCGTTCACCGTGACGACGATTGGCTACGAACATGAGTCCGGCTACGAGGTGCTCACCACCCGCCGGGAGTTCGAGTTCAGCCGCCGTCGACGCCGCTTCGATTCGTTGACCCTCTGGGACGAAGCCAACGGTCGACTGCTGGATTTCTTGGGCACCGATGGCCGAATCGTCTCGGAACTCCATCCTCGTGTCGAGTCTGGGGCGCTTGTCGTCGAGGCTGGCCGTCAGTGGCTTCGGACCAGTGGCCGATACATCCCGCTTGCGGGACCGATGGCGGCTGATCTCGAAGTGCGTGACCGCTACGACGAAACCGACGAGCAGTATCACGTCACCGCGACCGTCGAAAACACGCTTGCTGGCCACATTATGAGCTACCGTGGGGCGTTTACACAGGACCAGACCCCGGTCGACAGTGTGCCGCCGACGCTCCGACTCGTTGAGAACCTCTCGACGCTGCCGCCACAGTGATCCAATGACTCGCTCTGCCACCGGTTCTGTAGTTGGATCGTCGCCCAGCGTCGGTCGGTTCGCGCTGACCGATCTGAGTGCGGTGTTCGGTGGGGCGGTCTGGCTGGCTGTTGTGGTCGCTGGCTCGCTGTCTGCTATCGAGCGGGCGGTGGTGCTTGCCCCGCTCGTGTTGGTTCCACTCGGGTTGACGATGGTTGGGCCGCTGCCGGTTGAGGGCCTGCCACACTGGCTGTATCCAGCGGCTGTGGTACTACAGCCGGTCGGGGCTGTCTGTGTTCTCGCCTCGTTTCTCGTCTCGACGCCCAGCGTGGCGGCCGGTGCGGCAGTGGTCTGGCTGCTCGTTACCGGGCTGCTCGGGGTTGTCGGCCTCCAGCGACTCGTCGACCGCGGGGGTCTCGCTCCGATAAGCGACACCGCAATTGACAGCGGATTAGTATACAGTGTGGTTGGTGCGGTTGCACTCGTCCTCCATCATCTCGGGATCAGTTTCTGGTTTGAGCCGGTGATCATCCTGCTGACAGCGATCCATTTCCACTATGCGGGATTCGTTCTCCCGGTCCTCGCTGGACTGACTGGTCGCGCAGTTGGGACTCCCGGACGTGGGTTTCAGCTACTCACCGGGGTTATCCTCCTCGGGCCAGCGATTATTGCGGTCGGCATCTCGTTTTCACCGCTCGTCGAGTTCGTTGCGGTCGGCCTGTTCACCACAACAGTTGCCGTGTTTGGTGGCTACGTCGTGGTCCGGGTTGTCCCCGACCGCTCCCGAGTTCAGGGGCTCTGTCTCGTCGGCTCAGCGCTGGCACTCCCGGTTTCGATGCTGTTGGCCCTCGCCTACGCAGTGATGGTGGTTTCCGGAATCGATCCGCTTGGGGTTAGTCTGTCGCGGATGGTTCGATTCCATGGCTCGCTCAACGCCTTCGGATTCGCACTGCTTGGACTGCTCGGCTGGCGCGTCGACGTTCCAGTGCGGACCGGGACGACATAGGCTGCGTATGGCGGCTAATTCTCAGCCCTTGAAAGCTGTGCGACACTGTTAACAGCAATCCACTAAAACGGTCTAGCTATGGCTGACCATGTCAACCCGTTCGAGAGCCTTCAGGAGCAGATCGACGTTGCTGGCAAGCACGTCGACGTCCGGTCGGATGTGCTCGAACGGCTGAAACATCCCGAGCGTATCCTCGAAACCACGCTTTCGGTCGAACTCGACGACGGTTCGATTGAATTGTTCCGGGCGTTCCGCTCGCAGTTCAACGGTGATCGGGGACCGTACAAAGGTGGTATCCGCTACCATCCCGGTGTCAACCGCGACGAGGTCGCAGCACTCTCCGGCTGGATGACGTACAAATGTGCGGTCGTCGACATCCCGTACGGTGGCGGGAAAGGGGGAATCATCATTGACCCAAAACAGTACAGCGAAAGCGAACTAGAGCGACTCACACGCTCGTTTGCGGCCGAACTCCGCCCCATAATTGGAGAGAACAAAGACATCCCGGCCCCGGATGTCAACACCGGCCAGCGGGAAATGAACTGGATCAAAGACACCTACGAAACCTTAGAGAACACGACCGCACCGGGTGTCATCACGGGGAAAGCAATCGACTCCGGTGGCTCGGCGGGCCGCGTCGAGGCGACCGGACGGTCGGTGATGCTGTCCGCACGCGAGGTGTTCAACTGGCTTGGTGGAGATCTTGCGGACGCAACGGTCGCCATCCAAGGCTACGGCAACGCGGGATCGATTGCTGCACGTCTTATCGACGAGGCGGGTGGGACTGTCGTCGCCGTCTCGGACTCCGGCGGCGCGATTTACAATCCCGAGGGGTTAGATGCCGCCGCGGTCGCCGAGACGAAGCTCGAAACCGGCGCAGTTACCGAACACAACGCTCCTGAACAGCTAAGCAACGAGGAACTACTGACGCTGGACGTCGACCTCCTCATCCCGGCGGCACTCCAGAACGCGATCAACGAATCGCTGGCTGAGGAGGTGCGTGCAGACGTCATCGTCGAGGCCGCAAACGGCCCGCTCACGCCGGGTGCTGATCGCGTGTTCGCGGCAAAAGATACCTACGTTGTCCCCGATATTCTCGCCAACGCTGGTGGGGTTACGGTTTCGTACTTCGAGTGGGTTCAGAACCGCCAACGGTTTTCGTGGACCGAAGAGCGAGTCAACGACGAACTCGAACGGGTGATCTGCGAGGCCTTCGACGGGCTAATCGATACCTACGACACAAAAGACCTCGACTCCCTCCGGACGGCCGCCTACGTCGTCGCCATTGATCGCGTCGTCGACGCCTACACCGAGGGCGGAAACTGGCCGTAAAACCGATGTAAACTGGCCGTAGGCACTGCCTACCACCGGCCAATCACTCTTTGGTCGGTGCCTGCAGCTCTTTGCCGAGATAGGCCGCGATGGGAACCGCCTCGGATTCGACGAACCGGGCAATCTCCTCGCCATCCTGTTCGACGACCACTGTCGGGATGTACTCGATACCGTACTCCTCGACACCGGGGCCGGTTTTCGAGCCGTCGTCTTCCTTCTCAACAGGATAATGGTGGACGTCGGCGGGGTCGACGCCCGCTGCCTTCAGTGCCGCACCGAAATCCGGCAGTTGCTCTTGACAGTCAATACACCAGTCACCACCCCAGACGTGGAAGGTGTAGTCGTCGGCTCCGAGCGCGGCAACTGACTCTTGGAAGCCTGCTGGCTCCCACTCCGTGTTGGGCTGCATCGTCTGTAGTTCCATACCTTTCGGTTCGCCAGCGACCACTAAAACCTCCCCGGCTCTGAACGTAGTCGGTCGATAACTATAGTCGTCCGTTAGGCGTTTAGGCCATCGCAGAGTATAGTGACATAATGGACCACAGTATTCTCGACACCATCGGCTCGCCACTGGTCGAAGTCGACGCCCCCGACGGCGCGACGATTGCGGCCAAACTCGAATCGCGGAACCCCGGCGGCTCGGCCAAGGACCGACCCGCACTCTGGATGGTCGAAGACGCAGAGGAGACAGGTCGACTCTCGCCCGGCGATACTATTGTCGAACCGACAAGCGGTAACACCGGAATCGGGATGGCGATGGTCGGTGCCGCCAAAGGCTACGACGTCCAGATCGTGATGCCAGCCTCGAAATCCCCCGAGCGCCGCTCGATTATGAAGGCCTACGGCGCAGAACTCGAACTCGTCGACGGCGACATCTCGACGGCCAAAGATCGGGCTGACGAACTCGAAGCCGAAAAAGGGTATATCCAACTCCGCCAGTTCGACAATCCCGCCAACCCCGAGGCTCACTACGAGACGACGGGGCTAGAAATCCTCGACCAGATCGGCGACCGGACGGTCGACGCACTCGTCGCAGGTGTCGGCACCGGTGGCACGATTACCGGAATCGGTCGACGATTAGTAGAGGAGTTCCCCGGAATCGAGATCATCGCCGTCGAACCCGACGATTCGGCCGTTATTTCGGGCGAAGAACCCACCGGCGACAGTTTTCAGGGAATGGGTCCCGGCTTTATTAGCCCGAATCTGGAGACCGATCTACTGGATGGTGTCGAGATCGTCTCGGCTCCGGCGGCCGAAGCCGAGTGTCGACGGCTCGCCAGCGAGGAAGGCATTTTCGTCGGCCAGTCCAGCGGGGCCTCGAACCTCGCGGCCAAACGTGTTGCCGAGCGACTCGCTGAGTCGGAGACCGACGACCCACTCGTGATCACGGTCTACTGGGACAGCGGCGAACGCTACATGTCGACCGGGATGTTCGACGCCCAGTAGGTCGACAAAAAACAACAGCCTGCGTGCAATTTATCGTGAGCGTTACCGTTGGCGGAGCCGCTGTCGGCCAGCGTAGCCGACCGCGGTCAGGAGCCCCAGCGCGAGTAGTGTCGCCAAGGGTGTCGGCAGCGATTCATCCGTGCTGGCCGATCCATCGGCCGTAAACGTGGTGCTGAATCCCGAGAGGGTTGCTCCACTACTCCACTGTGCAGAGCCGTCGGTCCCTTCGGCTGGCGCGTGGCTTGTTTCGGTGAGTTCGTAGCCCTCCGGTGAGTTGACCACGAACAGCCGGTCCGGTTGGAACTCGCTGGCGAACGGCTCGCTGAGTGTCAGCTGGTCGCCCGAGACGTCTGCGAGCTGCTGCCACTGTGCGGAGACTCTGATAACACCCCGTTCGTCGACGGTTTCGAACCCAGCCTCGACACCACTGACTGACATCTCACGGCCGGTCTCGGTGGCGGTCCGGGCTGCGATCTGTGAGAGTCGCTGCTCGAACTCGCTGGTGATCTCGGATGGATCGTCCCGGAGCGCATTGAAGGCCTGCTGGTCGCTGTCGTCGGCCAGATCGTAGACTACAACCAGCGTTACCGTCGCGTCGCCATCCGGTTGGAGGTCGACGACGAACGCTGGTTCGGTCGGGTTCTCGGCCGTCGTTGCTGCCGAACTGGCTGCGGCGACAGCCGAGCCGCCGGTCGCCACGAGAACGACCATTGTGACTGCGAGTGCCACCGTACGGAGTCGACGCTCAGCCATTAGTTGTCATCCTCGTCATCTTCATCCTCAACGTCTTCGTCGTCATCTTCATCCTCAACGTCTTCGTCGTCATCGTCGTCCTCATCCTCGTCTTCATCCTCATCGTCCGCTTCGTCAGCATCGTCTTCTCGATCCTGCTCATCGGTTTCGAACTCGAAATCGAGTTCGCCCTCGCTGTCACCGGACTCGACTTCGATGTCGACCTCCTCATCGTCGGGCAGCGTAATCGTGAGCTGGCCGTTCTCATCGGTCACTCCGAGAGGCTCGTCGTTCACCGTCACCGAGGCGTCCGCAACCGGCTTGTCGTTCTGTGTGACTTCGATAGTGACCGTCGCGTTCGGTGCTGGATCTCCAGAGACGACACTCACCGAGAGCTCGTCGCTTTCGTCTCCGTCATTTTCGTCGTCATCGTCGTCAGCTTCCTCGCGGTCGGCTCCGAGCGAGAGTTCCAGTTCGCCCTCTCGGTCGCCGTCTTCGACCTCGATGTCGACCTCGTCATCGTCCGGCAGTGTCACGGTCAGTTGGCCGTTGTCGTCGGTCGTCCCGACGATCTGATCGTCGATTTCGACCTCGGCACCGGCGACCGGCTCGCCCGCCGCGGTCACCTGTAGTGTCACCGTTGCGCCGGGGGCTGGCTCACCCGAGACAACCGTGATCGAGAGCGATGTTTCGTCTTCTGCGTCGTCGTCATCGTCCAGATCACGCGGTTCGAGCTCCTCTTCGAACTCGAAGATCTCGCCGGTCTGGCCGTCGACACTCACTTCGGCTTCGCCCGTGTGGGTCGGGCCGGAGAAGCCGAATTCGAGTTCGAAGTAGCCATCACTGTCGCGTTCGGCCGACTGGAGCGTCCACTCGCCGTCACGGTCGGTCGACAACGCGTCTTGGGCGGTTGTGACTGCCTCGCGTTGGCTGATGACGAAGCTGCCGTCGCCGGGCTGGTCACGCTCGAACTCGCGGCTCTGTTCGCCGTCGTCGCTTTCGACCTCGATGGAGACGCCGTCGGCGCGGTCGACGCTGAACTCGCCGCTGGTGAGGCCCGTATACTGACTGAGTAGGGCTCGCGCACTGGAGCCGGTCAGCGACTGCAGCCGGCTTTGTGCCTCGGCGTTCGCCTCAGCATCGTAGCCCGCAGCCTCCAGTTCGGCTGCTGGAACGCTTGCAGCTCGCTGGTCGAGCCGATCAAAAGCGACACTGACCGTCGAGGCTTGGCCGCTCAGTACGGCGATCCGCTGGGCGTACTCGCTGGCCGAGAGGGTTCCGTTCTCGTAGGCAGCGGTCGCCGCACGTCGGTCGTCGACGAGTTCGGCGGTGCGATCACGGAGTGTCGACGCCCGCGAGGCCAGAAGGCTGGCTCGCTCGGTCTCGGCCGCCGACGCAAAGGCGGCTTCAGCCGAGGACTCCTCAATAGCGTTAGTTACCTCGTCATCGGTGACTTCGAGCACGGTCGAAAGCTGTTGGCCCGTGCTTGCACGCAGCCGATCCGACTGGTTGGTGGTGTTCGTCTCGTCGGACTGATCAGTGTTGTTCGTGCTGTTCGACTGGCTGGTGCTGTTCGTCTCGTCCTGAACTTGGTTCAGTTGGGGTGTGCTGACCGAGGCTGTGCTCGCCATTGCGGCGGCGGGGACCGAGCCGACCACGAGGCTCAACGCCACCAGCACGGCAAGCAGTTGTGTTACTCTCATCAGTTTACCCCAGTTTCCCGACCAGTATATATACCGACGGCCGTACTGCCGGATTCCGGCCGTTTCTACCCGATTCGGGACTGTTCTGGACGATTCTATACTGTTCTGGACGGTTCTATCCGGCCAGTGTCGACCGGTAACTAAAATAAAAACAGCACGTAACTGGCAGCGAGCGCTAGACAATACGATTGTTTAATGTCTACCAGACAGTACGGCCGACAATGCGACGCCGTCTCGTTTGGATCGGCCTCTTGATTGTCGTCTGTGTCGGCCTGATCGCCGCGGGGGCGGCCGCGACCGACCACACCGGCCCCTACCAGCTGCAGGCCGACCAGCCCGAGCCCGACAACACCGTCACCCGGATCGCCCTCCAGTCCACCGGCGACGCGGTCTGGACGATCAGGTTCCGCACGCGGCTCGCGACCACTGAAGACGTCGACGAGTACGAGTCGTTTCAGGCCGAGTTCGCCGATAACTCCAGTCGGTATCTCGACCCCTTCGAAGAGCGGATGACCGCGGTCGTCGACGGAGCGGCCGACCAGTACGACCGTGAGATGCGGGCGGTCGACTTCGAGGCCTCGACGACTATCCAGGAGGTCCCCCGCCGCTGGGGGGTTGTCAGCTTCCAGTTCCGCTGGGAGGGGTTTGCTGCTGAAACCGATGGGAAGCTGGCCGTCGGCGACGTGTTCGCCGGTGGTTTTTATATTGGCGAGGGTGACGTACTCGAACTCGCCGCGCCCGATGGCTATCGGATCGCCGAGGTCGACCCGACTCCTGATGAGGCCGAAGGCGGTGTCGTCCAGTGGAACGGACGCGAGGACTTCGCAGACGGTCGTCCGCAACTCCTCGCGGCACCCGAAGCCGGGGCGACTGGCGGCGAAGGTGGCACGCTGCCGGGCGGGACCACCGGCGTGGTCGCTGGCGTGATCGGTCTCGCTATGCTCGTCTCGCTCGGCGTGCTGGCAGTCCGGCGCACGCGGTCGACCGATGAGCCACCGACCGATAGTACTGACCGACAGTCCGACGAAGCGACAGCCACGCAGACCGATGCTAGCGCTGATTCGACCCCGCGTGGCCACGACCTCGTAACCAACGAGACACAGGTGGTCGACCTTCTGGACCAACATGACGGCCAGCTGAAACAGGCCGATATCGTCGACTCTCTCGACTGGTCGAAATCCAAAACCTCCCGTGTGCTCTCGGAGCTGGCCGACGACGGAACGGTCGAAAAGCTCCGCATTGGCAGAGAAAACGTGATTCGGCTCCAGACTGATGAGTAGCCGCGCAATTCTTTTCACCCGGTAGTCTCTCTGTCTGCCAATGCCTACACGACGGATGGCGCTTGTCGACGCCTTCACGACCGACCCGCTGTCGGGCAACGCCGCAGGCGTGATCCCCGACGCCGAGGGGCTTTCGGACCACCAGCAGCAGGCAATCGCCCGCGAACTCTCGGTCAGCGAAACCGCCTTTCTATCCTCCTCAGCGGAGGCCGATAGACAACTCCGGTATTTCACGCCCACACAGGAGATCTCGCTGTGTGGCCATGCCACGATTGCCGCCCACGCACTGCTCCACGAGGAGGGTGTCATCGAGGCCGGTAGTCACAGCCTCCAGACCGACAGCGGCGTCTTGGAGGTCGAGATCGACGATGACGGCACCGTCTGGATGCAACAGGAGTCGTCGACGGTCACCGAATGCGATATCGACTACGACCGATTGGCCGACGCCCTCGGTACCGACCCAGCAACCTTGCAGGATGTCGGTGCGGATATCCCGGTCGCCCGCGCCTCGACCGGGCTACCCGTGTTGATCGTTCCGATCAACTTCTTGGAGTCGTTGGGCGGTCTCCAACCGGATCTCGCGGCCATCGAACGGCTCTCGGAGGCTCACGACGTGGCCGGGATCTACGTCTTCACGTTCGATACCCTGTCGACCGACGCAACTGCTCACGGTCGGTTTTTTGCCCCCGCGGTCGGGGTCGACGAAGATCCAGTTACGGGCACTGCAAGCGGAGCCTGTGCGGCGTATCTGGATTCGGTCGGCTCGGCGGCGTTCGACGAACTCGACGACGAACTCCGCTTCGAGCAGGGTCAGTTCCTCGACCGGGGTGGACTGGTTCGGGTACGACTGGAGCGTGCGGGCAGCGATGGGTTCGTTTGGGTGGGTGGACGGGCAGTAACGACAGTCGACGGCACGCTCACGGTCCCCGAAGACGACGTCGACGAGATCATCGAAGCATAGAGTAGCGTTAGCGCGTCTCGGTTTCGACTTCCCGGCTTCGGGCTGGCTCGTCGTCCGTCTCTGCGGCTCGGTCGATCTTGTCTTCGGTTTCGACAATCGTCTCCAGTCGGTGTTCGAACTCTTCGTCACTGAGTTCGCCACGGACGTACCGTCCTTCGAGTTCGGTAACCGGGTCGACCGCCTCGGTGTCTGCTGGCTGAGTGGTTTCTCCGTCGAGATCGTCCTGCACGTACTGGAATCCCAAATAGCAGAGCATCAGTAGCATAAACAGCGCACTAAACCCGAGCCCGGCATTGATTCCCGACAGCGTGATCACCAGTCCAACCACGAGTGCGAGCGTGGCGATGGCGACAAAGCCGCCGAAGATGAGTACGATTACCGCCATGGCTTGGTTTGATTTGAGCCACGAGGACCAGTCGCTCATAGTAGCCCGTCCACGCGAAAAATGAAAGACGTTATGCCCGGTCAAGCGAACGTCCGGTGGCGCTGACTAGGCCAGTTCCTGCTCGCGTTCGAGTTCGCGGAGTTTCTCGATCCGTTTTTCAGTGGGTGGATGCGTGCTTGCGATCTTGCCGATAAAACCCGACCGAATCGGGATGATAAAGAAGGCGTTCATCTCAGCCTGCTCTCGGAGGTCATCCTGCGGAACCTTGTCCATTCGCCCACTGATCGACATCAGTGCGGAGGCGAGCGCGGCAGGGTTGCCGGTGATCGAGGCCGCACCGCGGTCGGCGGAGTATTCGCGGTAGCGGCTGAGCGCCCGGATCAGGAAAAACGAAATCACCCAGACGACAAGCGAAGCGAGGATGGCCACGTAGACGGGGGCCTGATTCCGGCCATTGCCGCCGAACAGCCAGCCCCACCGGACGACAATGAACGCGATTGTCGACAAAAACGAGGCAATCGTCATTACCATCACGTCGCGGTTTTTGATGTGGGCGAGTTCGTGGGCCATGACACCCTCCAACTCTTCCTGATTGAGCGTTCGCATCAGCCCGGTCGTGACGGCGACCGTCGCGTTCTTTTGGTTCCGGCCGGTTGCAAACGCGTTTGGAACTTGCGAGTCAGCAACTGCGACCTGTGGCTTCGGCAGATCTGCCTGCTGGCAGAGCCGCTCGACCATCCGATGGAGTTCGGGTTCCTCGTTTTCGTCGACGACCCGCGCACCCATGCTGTACAGTGCCATCTTGTCGCTGAAGAAGTACTGGACGAACGAGAACGCCCCCATCATGACAACAATTGTCAACATTCCAGCGTTGGTAACTGTGACGAGAATTCCTATAAATACGATATACAGGGCGAACAGAAGGAACATTGTCAGTCCCATTCGGCCACGCAGTCCCCAATCGGTCGACCATTTCATACCTACAACTAACCCTTCAATCCGTTAAACCCTACCGGAGGCGGCTGTCGTTGTGTCCACCAACCACATGGTCCTGAGCTATTTGCACCCACGGATCCAATTTCTAGATCATGGCATTCACCAACCGAACAACAGGTGGCCAACAGCTCGCCGCCCGGCTGGTCGAAATGGGCGTCGACGCCGACCTCGTCTGTGCGATCCCCCGCGGCGGACTCCCCGTCGGCCGCGCGGTCGCCGACCGCCTCGACGTTCCCCTCGACGTGGTCGTCGCATCCAAACTCGGTGCGCCATCGAACCCCGAACTCGCTATCGGTGCGGTGGCTGGCGACGGGAGCTACTGGCTCAACGACGACCTCGTCGACCAACTCGGGGTGAGCGACGACTACATCCAACAGGAACGCGACACGGAGGCCGAAGTCGCCCGACAGAAGATCGCTGACTACCGTGGCGGCGAGCCACTCCCCGATGTGAGTGGCAAACGCGTGGTCTTGGTCGACGACGGCATCGCAACCGAGGCGACCGCGATGGCCTGCCTCCGCCAACTGCAGGCGACCGACGCCACGGAAGTGATCCTCGCGGTGCCGGTTGCCCCACCCTCCGCACGCGCCGAACTCAGTGACGAGGCCGACCGCGTGGTGATCGTCGACGAACCGCGTCCGTTCCAGGCAGTCGGCCGCCACTACCGGGAGTTCGGCCAAGTCACAGACAGGGAGGCTATCGACCTCCTCGAACAGTGAGTGTGGTACTCGATCACAGATCGGACGGAGTGTCGCGTTGTTTAACCGGTCGACAGCCATAGAGGGCCCATGAGCGAGTCACGCGATTTCTGTCCGCAGTGTGGCGATCCGGTCGCCGAGCGGGCCGAGCCACGCCCCGGCGAGCCACGCGAGGCGGATGCAGTGCTCTGCGATGGTTGTTATTTCGAGGATTTCGACCTGATCGACGCCCCGGACCGCGTTCAGGTGACACTCTGTGGTCGGTGTGGCGCGGTCCACCGCGGCAACCGGTGGGTCGATCTGGGTGCTGTCGACTACACTGATGTCGCCATCGACGCCGTCAGCGAGGCACTCTCGATCCACATCAACGCCGAAGACATCGAATGGGGTGTCGAACCCGAACAGGTCGACGAGACGACGATCCGAATGCACTGTACGTTCTCGGGTGTCGTCCGTGGCACCCCGATCAGTGAACAACTGGTCGTCCCGGTCCGCATTGCCAAGGAAGTTTGTGACCGGTGTGGCCGGATAGCCGGCGGCTACTTCGCCAGTATCCTCCAAATACGCGCCGAGGACCGTCCGGTTCGACCTGAGGAGGCCAGCGAAGCCATCGAGATCGCCGAATCCTACGTCGCTAAAAAGGAGCAAGATGGAGATAGGGAGGCGTTCATTACCACGGTCGACCGGAGCAACGAGGCCGGACCCAACGTCAAACTGTCGACGAACAAACTCGGTCAGGCGACCGCCAACCGGATCACCGATCGGTTCGGCGGCACCGTCCACGACTACCCGACGCTCGTCACCGAAGACGGCGACGGCAACGAAGTGTATCGGGTCACCTTCGTCGCCCGACTCCCGAAATACACCCCCGGCGACGTGATCGTCCCCGAGGACGACGAGGGGCCAGTGCTCGTCACGAGCGCCCACGACCGCCTCAAAGGCAAACGTCTCCTCTCGGGCGAGCGCTACGAGGCCAGCCACGAAGACGGTACCACCCCGGATGTCGAAAAGATCGGTCGCCTCGACGACGCCGTCGACACCACTGTCGTCACTGTCGAGGACGAACACGCTGTCCAGATTCTCGATCCCGAAACGTACGAAGCCAAAACGGTCAGTCGACCCGACTACTTCGAACCGGACGACACTGTCCCCGTCCTCAAACATGGGACTAACGTGTACATTCTGCCAGAAGAAACCGTATAAGCGACCTTTTCGGTTGTATATGGAAACCCATACTATCAATTTCACGGACTAATCAGTATCCTCAGATAAGTATCACGTGTGTACTTTTTACATAGGTGGCAACATGGATAGATGGGAGTGTTCCGAACTGCTCTTGGCGGTTCGAACTCCCTCGGTGGTGTCGACGAGATGCGCTGACCGTGGCTGTGTCGTGGGGTGGGTCGTCACACGACTTTAGACGCAGCCCATCGGCGGTCTCGACACTGTGTCGAATTCCAACCGATTCAGGAACCGAGTTCCTGATAGGTCGTCCGAAGCGTAACCGGTGTCACGGATGCAACCGATGCCGCCTCGCTCTGTGTGAGGTCGGCGTCGTTTTCTTTTGCCGCTGCATACAGACAGGCTGCGGCAACCCCACTCGGGTTCCGGCCGTTGAGAATCCCCTCTTTTTCGGTTCGGTCGACCAGTTCCCGCGCGCGGCGTTCGATCCCGCTCGACAGGTCAAGTCGGTCGGCATACCGAGGGAGGTATTCTCGGGGATGGGTCGGTTCGACCGGGAGACCGAGATCCCGGTTGAGCGCGTCGTAGGCGGCCTGAAACTCCTCGCGACTACTGTGAGAGGCTTCGGTTATCTCGTCGATTGTCCGGGAAATCGACTCCAGTCGACAGGCCGCATACAGACAGGCCGCGACGAACCCTTCGATAGATCGCCCGCGGAGCAGGTCCTCGTTTTGGGCCGAGCGAAACAGCGAACAGGCGTGATCTCGGACCTGCGTGGGGAGGGATTTGTTGCTGACGATATGTTTGATTCGGGTGAAGGCGTGGACCTGATTCCGGGTTCGCTTGTCGCCCATCCGGGCGCGGTTGTGTTGGCGGCGGAGCCGGACAAACTGGCGGCGTTTCGCCGCGGTGAGATCCGAGCTGTAGCCGATCTCGGTCGACAGGCCGCGGTCGTGTCTGGCGACGGTGAGTGGCGAGCCGGTTCGCTTGGGGTTGGTCTCGTCGTCGGCAAACGACCGCCACTCGGGACCTCGGTCGAGGCGGTCGGTCTCGACGACGAGTCCGCAGTCTTCACACAGCTGTTCGTCCGAATCGGTATAGATAGCACTGCCACAATCGGGGCAACGGGCACTCGTGGAGGGCATGTCGTCCCGTAATTATACCCCAGTGACAAGTATAATGGTTGCATAATCAACAAATTTTGAATATTGTATGGATTTTTTATATTATGGATTGTCAACTAGCGTGGCTCAGTGCGTGTAGCGTGTCGACGGGGACGAAAAGAGCTGGTGGACTACTCGCTGGCAATCGCGTCGGCGATCTCATCGAGTTCCTCGTCGGAGATATCCGGCGAATCGATTGCGATGGCGTGGATGGGGCCGCTGTCGTCGCCCTCGAACCGGGGGATGATGTGGGCGTGAACGTGGGGCACCTCTTGGCCTGCGGCCTCACCGTTGTTGATACCGATAGTCGTCGCGTCGGCGTCGACTGCCGTCTCGACGATGGGAGTCAACTCGTGGACTGTCTCGAACAGATCCGCCGAGAGCTCTGGTGGGAGGTCTTGGAGGTGTTCGTAGGGTTGTTTCGGGATGACCAGCGTGTGGCCGGGGGCCAGCGGATGGGCATCGAGGAACGCGAGCGTGGTCTCGGTTTCGTGGACGATTCGGGCCGGGATCTCTCGGTCGACGATCTTCTCGAAGATGGTTTTCGAACTCATAGCTCCCCTTTTCGGCGCACTAATAAAGAACGTTGGTGGCTGTTCGGCCGTCATACCGTGATCACGGCAGGAGAGTGCCGATTGCCTCGCAGTACTCGTTTCAGTCGACTGCTCGTTGGCTACGTTACTCGGTGAGTGGGAGTGCGACACCGAAAATGAAGACGGCGATCATAGCGACGATGACACCGCCGAACTCCATGGCAGTAAACGCCGTATTAAGCGTCCCGGTCAGGTCGCCGAAGATGAGATGTCCGGTCGACTCGCCGAGGAAGCCGAGCAGTATCAGGGCCCCACCGATGAGGATGCCGTTTTTGACCGCCGTCGAGTAGTCGAGTTCACCGTATCGTCCAGCCATACTCGTCAGTGGCCGGTCGACCCCAAAAGCAGTTCCGACTCCCGCCCTGCTTGAGCGAAACGTTCAGGACAGTTCACGCCTCCGGGGCTGGTGATGACAAAACTGCCGCTCGAACTGATTACTGTCCTCGGTGAAATACTCGCCCTTGCGGTCGGCACGAGTCTACTGTCGACGCTGGGGCTCTATCTCGATCTACTCGCAATCGAGGCCGTCTCGACCGGCCAGCTTACCTTTGGGCTCTGGCTCTGTGCACTCGGCGCGATTGCCCTTTACTTCGGTCTCTACGCGATGGGACTGACCGAACTCCTGCCACGGCTCCGCCTGCTGGCTACTCGTCGAGGCGCGCCGCAATCGCCGGAGCCACGCTCACGTCGCTGACCGCGCGTTCGAGGCTGTCGGTGCCGATGACGCGCTCGACGCCCGCGGCTGCAAGTTTCGTCAGTGCGGCCGCGGCCAACACCGGGTGGACACAGACCGCGTACACGCGGCCCGCGTCCCGGCTGTTGAGCACCTCGATGGCCCCACTCATCGTGCCGCCGGTGGCGATGATATCGTCGACGACCACGACATCCCGACCCTCGACGGGGGCGTCGCTTGGTGTGAGTTCGACCTCGCCGGTCTCGTAGTCGCGGTCCTTCTCGAAGTAGTCGACGTCGCCGCTTCCGTAGGCATCCCGCGTCGTCGTCGCCAACTCGATTGCGCCCTCGTCGGGGGCGACAAACAGCGGGTTCTGCAGGTCGGAAAGTGGTTCTGCTAATAGAGAAGCGGCGTCGATGCTTTCGGTCGGCACAGTAAAGAACTCCGCGACGGCTGGCTCGTGTGGCTCGACCATGAACACGCGGTCGGTGCCGGTGCTGATCGCTTTCGCCATTGCCCGCACCGAAATCGGCTGGCCGTGTGTGAACGCCTTGTCCTGACGGGCGTAGCCCAGATACGGAATGACGGTCGTCACGTCCTCCGCACCGGCCTCGCGGACGGCATCCTGCAGCTGGAGCAGTTCGATATGGGCGTCGTTGGTCGCCGTCGACGCGACAATAATCGCTTCGTCGTCATCAAACTCCGGCACGGCGGCCAGCGTCTCGCCGTCGGCAAATCGGTCGTAGCTCGGCACGGTAAGCGAGCCGACTCCTTCGTCCGCAAGCGACGCCGCGAGCGCTTGGGATGTCGAGGCAGGAACGATTGTGGTCATACCCCCCTTTTTCCGTCCCACCTAAACCCGGTTTCGGTGTTAGTCCGCCGCTACGATCAGTTAGTCGACGCGCTGTCCCGGCCCAATAGCCAGTTCGCTGATACCTCCAACACCGAGGAGTTGGTGTCGCCAGCCGTCGCCCGCGTCGACACACAGCGTGCCGTTGTCGGTGATCGCGGCGACGATCCCACTGCCGTAGGCAACGTCTACTACCGGCGAGTCGACAGGTAGCTCGTCCTCGCTCCACCCGTCGACGACCGAGTCGCTCCCATCGTCGTTGCTGAGCCGCACGAGTCCTGTCGCGCCGACTGCATGCGCGTGGCCGTGGCCATCGCTGGCGACGCGGTCGAACGCCCCTTCTCGGATCGTCCGCCACCCGTTGCTGAGTGCGAACAGGCCGTCGGCGGTCGCCGCCATCGGTGTGCCATGGCCGGCGACATCCCGGACCTCCGAGAGACCGACATGGGCCAGTCCGTCCTCGGTGAGTTGGTAGACTCCATCGGCCGCAGCGATCAGCCCACCGTCGACCGCCCGGACATCCCCGGTGTCGCCTACCGTGGCCCACTTCGGGTCGTCTACGGAGCCGGAGATTCGCCCCGCGCTGTCGGCCACAATCGGTCCGGTTGGACCCCAACCGACCGCGACGGCGTGACCGAATGGCGTCTCGGTAACCGGTGAGAACGCCCGCGACTGGGCGCGTTGGGCGTCTGCGTCCCCATCGCGATCACTGTAGAGCACGTCGTCTTCGGTTCCGATCAGCACGCCTCGGTCGTCGACTGCGACCGAATTGACGGGATCGCGGTGGGCGAGACCGAACTCGCCGATCTGGTCGGCCGAGACGGTCACACCAACGAGGCCGGTCTCGCTGGCGACGAACAGCTCGGTGGTCCCGAACTTCGTGCCGAACACTCGTTTTTCGGTCAGTGTCTGCATACAGAGCGTCGTCGACCGAGATGCAAAAACCTCGCCTGTCGGCCACCAACCAAACATCCGACGACTTAACCGGCATCAGAAGCAAGAGACAGCTACTGTGGTTGAAGTATTATTAATTATCGGTGTGGTCGTAGCGATCTTTGTCGGGTACAATATTGGCGGGTCGACGACGGGACCCGCCTTCGGGCCAGCAGTCGGTGCTGGGGCGCTCTCGAAGACGATTGCGGCCGGACTGATGAGCATCTTCTTTTTCATCGGTGCGTGGACAATCGGCCGCCGCGTCGTCGACACCCTCGGCACCGAACTGGTGACCGATCCAGCGATTTTCACGCTTCCGGCCAGTATTACGGTGCTGTTTTTCATCGGCCTCGCGCTGTTCGTCGGCAACGTCTTCGGCGTCCCGGCCTCGACCTCGATGACCGCAGTCGGCGCGATTGCGGGTCTCGGCCTCGCCAGCGGTGCCCTCGACTGGGCCGTGATGGGCAAAATCGTCTCGTGGTGGCTCGTCGCGCCCGTCATCGGCTTTTGGATCTCTGCGGTCATCGGTCGCAACTTCTATCCAGCGCTCAACCGCCGGATTGCTCTTGCCCAGAGTGAGGGGAAGCTTCTGACCGTCGACCGCTCTAACCTACTCCCGAGTGTCAGTCTCGGTCCCGGAACGACCAGACGGGAGCTGTTTGGCACCGCTGTCGTCATCGGAATCGGCTGTATCATGGCGTTCAGCTCCGGGACGAGTAACGTCGCCAACGCCATCGCGCCGCTGGTCGGCAGTGGCGCTCTCGAAATGAATACGGGGATCATCATCGCCTGCGTTGCGGTCGGTATCGGCGCGTTCACCATCGCCCGCCGAACGCTCGACACGCTCGGCAGCGACATCACCCAGCTGCCGCTGACCGCCGCCATCGTCGTCGCCACTGTCAGTGCGGTCCTCGTCGTCGGTCTCTCGGCAATCGGTATCCCCGCGAGTTTCGTCGTCATCGCCACGATGTCGATTATCGGTCTCGGCTGGGGACGGGCAACCCGAACGATGCGGGCCTCCCGTGAATCGATCTCGGAGAAGGCCGGTGAAACGCGGATGTCGGTTGGCTCGCTCGCCGCTGACACGGAGGGTGAACCGCTCCCGCCAATCGGCGAAGAAAACCCCGAAGACATCCCGAGCGCATCCGATCTGTTCAACCCGTCGACCACCGCCCGCGTGGTGATAATGCAGAACGTCGTCCCGCTGATCTCGACTGTCGGTGCCTATCTCGTCTTCCGATTCGTCCCATTCTTCGGCTTCTAGCCGATCAAAAAAATATCTGGTCGGTTGCTGGCGGCTTAGTCCGTACTGTTGATCGGTTCTTCGACCGGTTCTTCGATGACTGTCTCTGTGCCACAGAAGTGAAGCAGACTGATCGCCGCCTGCTGGCCTCCTCTATTTTCGAGGTCCGACTCGTAGACACCGTCAGGCTCCGCATCGACGTGTGTATCCATCCCGCCGAACGCTGAGATCTGCCCAACTGTGTGTGTCGCTGACTCGTAGTACACCGTAATCGGTTCACACTCCTCGTCTGCCTTGCTATCGAAGCCGGTGATCGTGACCAGACCCTCTTGGCCCTCCGTCTGCTCAAAGTAGCAGTCGATGACGTTGCCCTCGTCGTCCTCTTCGATGACGAATTCGAACGTACCGAGGTGTTCCATGCCATCTGGACAGGCGAAGTCCTTGTGGCCCGGACGGTTTTCCTTTCGTTTTTCGGCACCCTGTCGACGACCGTTGTCCGGCTTTGCCGCACCGATTCCCGCACCGACTCCAGTTGCAATTCCGGTTGCACCGATTCCTCGTAGCACGCTGCGTCGTGACGTTTGCCCGGTTTCGTCTGTTGGTTTCATAGTTGCTGGCGATCTAAAACATGGTGCCCGGATAACCGAATTTCCTATTTATCATGTTTTATCACCCAATAAAACCGAGTTGGACAGGAGCATATGAATTTATCCCACATTTACCGATGTTTAATTGCCAGTTACTATTCCCTTCGCTACTGTAACTCGCTCCCACTCGTGTGACTGCGATATACCGTACGGTAAAAATCGAAACCGATGCGACGTCAGTTCGTCTCTGTGTCGTTTGCAGTACTGTTTTCGCCGGTGTCGGCTGTTGTTTCGGTGCCACAGAAGTGAATGAGACTAATTGCCGCCTGCTGGCCGCCCGGGTTTTCGAGGTCCGACTCATAGACGCCGTCCGGCTCCTCGTCGACGTGGGTGTCCATCCCACCGAATGACGACACCTGCCCGACGGTGTGGGTCTCGGACTCGTAAGTCACCGTAATTGGTTCGCAGTCTTCGCCCTCCTTGCTTTCGTAGTCGGTGATCGTGATCGGGAACGTATCGCCCTCGCTTTGCTCGAAATAGCAGTCGATGACGGTGCCCTCGTCGTCTTCCAGCATGACGAACTCGAAGGTGCCGAGATGGTCCATCCCCTCCGGACAGTCGAACTCTTGGTGGCCCGGTCGACTCCCGTTTTGAGCGCCTTCGTTCCCCCGGCCGTTCGGCGTCTCATCCGGCTGTGCCGACCCGATTCCGGTTCCGAGTCCAATGGTCAATCCGGCCGTGCCGATTCCCCGGAGTACCGCACGTCGAGAGCGCTGAGTAGTAGTAATCTGTTTCATATGTCTGAGCACTATCTGAGATACGGAGCTATACTGTGTCTCTCGGTATCGTGCTCATCAGATGGGCTGGTAGCGCTGACAATGAAGCTATGTGACCATTAGGGGTGCGTGTACGTCGACTTCTCATTGTTACGTGCAGATGACTGTCGACTGACTCCACAGTTCCACGTTTTTCTACTCCGTCGCTCGCTTTCGCTCGCTCCGTCGGAAAAACCTGGACTAAAACGTTCCTCGCTCCTTCCAGTCGCTCGTCACGGATCAGTAGCCAGCGACTACCGCACCGCTGCCACAGCAATACTCAAAAATAACTTACGCCAGCGGCGTCCGCTCGACAACCGTCCCGTCGACGGTTGGATACTGCTCGACGATTTCGCCTTTGGGTACGTCGCCTTCGTCGACCATCTCTTCGAGGAGCCACCACGCCAGTTCGACGTGGTCGGATTTGACGGTGTAGAACTCCTCGGAAACGCCGAGTTCATCGAGTCGCTCGGCGGACTCCCACGTTTTGCCGTAGACAAGCGTCCCGTCGTCGGTCACTTCGTCGAACTCCCGACGAATGACTTTGGCCATCCGCTTGAGCCGATTGCGATGCTGGGCGGCGTCCTTGAAGACGCTGGTACAGAAGTAGACCCGCTCGTGGTCGCCCATCGTGTCGAGAATTGCCTCCTTCGAGCCGTCGACCGCCGACATGTGGCCTTCCTGTAGCTCGTAGCCTTCTTCTTTCATCCGGCGGAAGTTCCCGTCGCTCATCTCGAACTCGTTGATATTGCAGAACTCCGCCGCACCCTCGTCGAGGAATTCGAGGAACTCCTCTTCGGCGCGGATGCCGGGAATCTCGAAGGCGGGCGTGAGTCCCTCTTCGCGGGCGATGTGGAGGATCTCCTCCCACTCGGTGCCGTGCATATCGCCCCACAGTTCGTACGGCGGGTGGAATCGGATTTCGTCAAGGCCAGCCTCCGAGAGTCGACGCATGTTCTCGCGGCCACCCGTGATCCCAGTATACAGGTGGGTGTGGTGGTCCTCGCCGAACTCGTCTTTCAGCAGGCGGAGGTAGCGACAGGTCTTTTCCATCGCCTCCTGTGGCTCGCCGCCGGTGATCGAGGTGCCGAGCGCGTCCATCCGGTGGGCTTCCGTAATGATGTCCTCGTCTGTCTCGACTTTGCGCTCGTTGGCGTAGACATCGGTCACGTTCTTGCGGTTTTCACCGAGCGGGCAGTAGAAACAGTCCCGCTGGTCGCAGTAACCGTAGACGAAAAGCACCATCTTTCCGCCTTTGGCGCACTGTTCACAGCCTTTAGAGATCATCAGTTGACCCTTCTACCGCCTGTGGCCACAAAAAGCGTCCGAAACGGCCGGTCGCAGTGTGACACTGCTCACCAATCGGTCCCAGAAAAGTCTTAACGGACTGCTCACGTATCACCACACGAATGCTGCTCGTCCTCTGTGTCGACCTCGACGATGACGTTGGCCGGAAGACCGGGCTGTCGACGCCGGTCGTCGGGAGCGAGGCGGTCCGCGAGGCCGCCGTCGCCCTGGCGACGGTCGATCCAGAGGACTCCGACGTCAACGTGATGTTTCAGGGACTCTCGACCTACGAGGCGCTCCGCGAGGAGGGCACCGAGGAGGTCGAAGTCGCCGTCGTCACCGGGGTTGAGGGCAACGACGTGCGGGCCAACCGGACGGTCGGCGAGGAGGTCGACACCACGCTGGCCAGCCTTCAGACCGGCGAGGAGGTCCGCGCGATCATTATTACCGATGGCGCACAGGACGAGTCGGTTGTCCCCGTGATCCGCTCGCGGATGCCGATTGATGGCGTCCGGCGGGTGGTCGTTCGACAGGCCCAGAACCTCGAATCGATGTACTACACGATCAAGCAGGTGTTGGCCGACCCCGAAACGCGGGGCACAATTCTCGTTCCGCTCGGAATTCTGCTCCTCATCTACCCACTTGTCGTCATCGCAGGAATCTTCGATGTCGCTGGGGCAGTCGTCCTCGGACTGTTGTCGGCGCTCGTGGGGCTCTACTCGCTGTTCCGAGGGCTCGGCCTCGAAGACTCCATCGACACCACCGTCGACCGCCTCCGAAACGGGCTGTACGCCGGGCGAGCCACGCTGATCACCTACATCGTCGCCTTCGCGCTGATCATCGTCGGCGGCGTTCAGGGGGTCTCGATGGTCGAGACCGTCGACTCGACGACCGGCCCGTCGCTGGAGATCGTCACCGCTGGCGCGGCGTTCGTCCACGGCGCGATCCAGTGGTTCGCCGCGGCTGGCATCACCAGCAGCCTCGGCCAAGTCACCGACGAGTATCTCGCCGACCGGTTCCGCTGGCGATACCTCAACGCTCCCTTTTATGTGGTCGCCATCGGGATCGTCCTCTACGGCCTGTCGGGCTTTTTCCTCCCCAGCGTCGACGGGATCGTCACGCTCTCGTTGCCTGATCTAGCGCTTGCGCTCACCATCGGTACGCTCATGGGCGTGTTGAGTACGCTCACGTTCGCCGTCGCCGAATCGCGCTATCCCTCGCAGGTCGAGGCGACGTAGGACTGGACGGCGCGTTAGTCGCCAGCGACCGTTGCCGGCTCGCTGTGGCTGATCTCGTCGCCCAACAGAACGTGTGACCTTCCGCTACTGGTCGACTGATAATATAACAGTATACGCTACCTTCTGTGGAGGTTATTGGTCGGCTAACAGCTCACTCGCAGTCACCAGCGAGTCGAGTTCGAGATCGTGTTCGGCGAGTCGCTCACTGGCTCCCTCCTCGCGGTCGACGACCACGAGCACGCGATTCACCACGGCTCCGGCCTCGCGCAGCGCTTCGACGGCATCAATCGCTGAGTTGCCGGTGGTGGCGATATCTTCGAGGACGACGACCTCCTCACCGTCTTCGAGTCGACCTTCGATCCGTTTGGCCGTCCCATACTCTTTGGCCTTCTTGCGGGCGATGACGTACGGCCGGTCGGTTTCGACTGACGTCACCGCAACGAGTGGGACTGCACCGAGGGCGACGCCCGCGAGTTTCGGTTCACTGATTTTCTCAGCGAAGGCTTCGGCGATCAGTTCCAGACAGTGGGGGTCGGTCTCGAAGAGGTATTTGTCGACGTAATAGTCGCTGGTGCCGCCGTGAGAGAGTTCGAACTCGCCGTACTGGACGGCGTCGGCCGCCCGGAGCGCCTCGATAAGGTCCTGATTCGTCATTGTGGGCTGTCGGCAGGCTGTCGGCTTAAACGGGACGGATCTTCGATCCGGCGTCAGTCAGTCGACAGCACGAATTATTCTGCCGACAACACGTGGACGTGTCGAACGAGTGTGCCATGCACCCGCCGCTCGAACCGCCGGTCGACGGTCCAGCCCGCCTCGCTCGCTGCGTCCTCCCACGACCGATCTGCCACGACGACCGCCCGATCAGCCACCCGCCGGGCCTCGCTCAGCGCACCCCCAACCAGATCCGTGAGTTCGTGTCGCGCAATCTTTGATTGTCGACCGTAGGGGGCGTCGAACACCACGCCGTCGATACAGTCGTCGACTAACGGTAGTGCTGTGGCGTCTCCGTGAACGATCTCCGCGTCGACATCCGCCGGAAGGAGTGCCTCTAGGTTCTCCCTACTGCCGCGGGTCATCTTCCACTGGGCGTCGACGCCCACGAGTCGCGCCCCGACGAGTCCGGCCTCCAACAACACCCCGCCCGTTCCACACATCGGATCGAGAACCGTTGTTTCCGGTCCAGCACCCGCAATGTTCACCAACGCGCGGGCGTCGAGTGGGTCCATACTTCCCGGCTGGAAGAAGGGTCGATCAGTCGGTCGACGCTCCCCGAAATCCCGCGTGCTTTCTGCGGCCAGCCAGCCCAGCAGACAGACGTCTCGCTGCTCGCCGTCGACAGTGCCACTCGAAAACAGGACTCTGAGTTCGTGGTCGGGATCGTCGAGGTCGACCGTAAACCCGCGGTCGACGAGGACCGATCCCAGTTGGCGTTCGGCCGTCTGAGTGCTACAGCCCGTTTGGCTCCGGACATCGCGGGCCCGAACCGCAACCGAGCCGGTGCGGTCGAAGGTTGCTGCTTCGAGTGCGAGCGTGGCGGCCTCGATATCGGCGTCGGTTCGAGCTATGAGGTCGCTGGCGGCGCGGGTGTAGGCCAGCGTCTCCACGCGGTCGACATCGATTCCGCGGGCGGTTGCGAGGCCAGGGGCAACGCGGTCGACCGCCGAGGCCGCCGAGGCGGCCTCACAGATCGCAAAGGCGTCCTCGTCGCCGGCCAGCTCCAGACAGTACACGTCTCCACACAGAGTGAAGCTGGCTATCAGCGTGTCGGTCCTCGGCTGGGTGTTTCCCTTCGTAGTCGACTCCCTTCATCGCCGGTAGTCGACGGTTGTCGGGAGTAATCAGAGGGTAGTCGACGGTTGTCGGGAGTAATCGGAGGGTACTGATAACGGGTGGTCCCGAAGATCGAGTATGGATGTCTCGACGGCGGAGCTACAGTGGTGGGTCGTTGCCGTCCTGCTGTACGGGGTCGGCGACTACGTAACCACTGTGCTGGCGGTTCGTCGTGCCGATATCGTCGAGGCCAACCCCGCAGTAACCGCCCTGCTATCGGACCAGCCGGGACCGGTCGGATTTGGACTGTTGAAATGCGGGGCACTCGTCGTCTGCTTTCTGGGGTTTCTCTCCATCTCTGCAAGCCCTATCGCAGTCGGTGTCCCGGTCGGTATCGCTTTCCTCGGTGGTGCGGTCACGCTGTCGAATACGGTGATGATCGTCCGCACCGATCCGGAGCCGACTGTCGACTGACAGTTAGCTGAGTTGACCTACTTTTATACACAACACCCACGATAGGAGAGATAGCATGAACGATCCGAAAGCAACGATCTCCATCGAGAACGTGGTGGCCTCGACGGGGATCGGTCAGGAACTCGATCTCCAAAGCGTGGCGATGGATCTTGAGGGAGCCGACTACGACCCCGAGCAGTTCCCGGGGCTCGTCTACCGGACCACATCACCGAAATCTGCGGCACTGATCTTCCGCTCGGGGAAGATCGTCTGTACCGGCGCGAACTCGACGGATGCGGTCCACGAGAGTCTCGCTATCGTCTTCGAGAAGCTCCGTGACCTCCAGATTCCCATCGAGGACGATCCCGAGATCACCGTCCAGAACATCGTCACCAGCGCGGATCTGGGTACCGATCTCAATCTCAACGCGATTGCCATCGGGCTGGGTCTCGAAAACATCGAGTACGAACCCGAACAGTTCCCCGGTCTCGTCTATCGGATCGAAGAGCCGGATGTCGTTGCCCTACTGTTCGGTTCGGGCAAACTCGTCATCACTGGCGGCAAAGAGCCCAGCGACGCCGAGGCCGCCGTCGACGTCATCACCGACCGACTCGACGAACTCGGATTGCTAGCCTGAGGCTCACGGAAACCGACAGATTCGACCCCCTGCATCCAGTAGTGATGCTATGGTGGCCACGCTCGTGTCGACTCCCCTGCAAGCTTCACCCAGCCCGCTTGCGGTGATCGGTACCGTCGGGCTGTTGGCACTGTTTCTCGCTCTCACAGCCCATCTCGCCGCGCGCAACGTCGTTGGCGATGTGTCGGCCAGCAAGGCTCTCGGCGTCGGTCTCGGTCCGGCGGTCGTCTCGCTGCTTACACAGTTGTTGCCGATCCCCGGTGGGATCGGCGTCCTCGTCGCCCTCGCGGTCGACGGGATCGCCATCGACTATCTCTACGACCAACCACGCCGCACCAGCCTCCGTATCCTGGCCGTTCACACCATCGTGACGGTCCTGTTGGGGACCGTCCTGATCGGTGGCCTCATCCTCGTGATGAGCATCCCGGGCTAAACGCCGTTCGGCGTCGACCCACACAACACCTGTCCCAACCGTGACTTACAGGGGTCTGTAGGTGGACACCACGCTATGCGACGATTCCTGTGGCTCGTCTTCTGGAACCGGTCGGAACGCCGGCTCCGTGCCCCATGGCGACTTCTTTTTGCGGCAGTGCTGTTCGTATTAGTGGCGGCTGCGACGGTGTTAGCCCTCCAGATCCTCCGTGAGGCGACCGCCATCGGTGGGCTGCTCGTTGGCCTTGCCCCAGCCACACGGCCACTGGTGTTGAACGCTCTCGTCGGGGCTGTGATCGTTGTCTCGTTGCTGGGGATCGCCTGGACCATCGACCGTCGACGGCTGTCGGACTACGGGCTCGGCATCGACCGCGAGTGGTGGCTCGATCTGGCGTTCGGTCTCGGTGTCGGTGGCGCTGCGATGACGGCAGTGGTTCTCGCTGGCATTGCTGGCGGCTGGTTCGTCGTCGAAACGGTTTCGTTGTCGACCGACATACTCCCTCAGTTGGCAGGGTTAGCGGCCGTGTTTCTGATCGTCGGCATTTATGAGGAACTGTTGGTTCGTGGCTATTTGTTGACGAACCTCGCTGAGGGTATCCGATGGTTCGACGGAGTGTCTGCCCCCATTGCGGCCGGTGTCGCAACGCTACTCTCATCGCTTGTCTTCGGCGTCCTTCACGCGATGAACCCGAACGCGACGCTGTTGAGTACGGTTATTATTTCGGCGGCGGGCGTGATGCTCGCGCTCGGCTATCTGTACACCGGCGAGTTGGCGATCCCTATCGGGGTCCATATCACCTGGAACGCCTTCCAAGGACTCGTCTACGGGCTGCCGGTCAGTGGTGCCCGGCTCCCCGTCTCGCTCGTCGAGACGACCAGTCGCAACCCTGCCATCCTCTCGGGGGGAACGTTCGGTCCCGAAGCAGGGCTGCTCGGACTCGGTGGCGTGGTCCTCGCGGCTATCGGGATACTCGTCTACTGTCGGTCCCAGTACGGCACGCTCGCCATCGATCCGGTGATCTCGACACCGGATCTCCGGACGACGCCCGATGAGTAGCCTCTCGCCCGGCAAGTAGTCTCTGCCTACTCAACGAGCCGTTCGATTTCGGTGACTAAGATTCCAGTTGCACCCACGGATTTGAGGTCGTTGATTACCTCGAAAACCTGTTGTTGGTCGACAACTGCATGCACGGCCACGTCCTCACTCCCGGCGACATCCATCACTGTTGGCCCGCCGAGTCCGGGGATCACATCCTGAACCGCTTCGAGGTTTTCGTGGGCGACGTTCATCATGAGATACCGTTTGTCGTCGGCCGCCAGCACGGATTCGAGCGCCGTGACGAGCTGCTGGATCTTCTCGTTGCCGGCGGTCTCCTCGCGGGCGAACAGCCGCACTGAACTCGACAGCACCTCGTCGATCACGCCGAGACGATTGACTGTCAGCGTCGTGCCCGTCGACGTGATGTCGATGATCGCGTCAGCCATCTCGACGTGGGGCGTCAGTTCGGTCGCCCCCGTCACTTCGATGATTTCGGTGTCGATGTTCTGGGCCGTGAAATACTGCTCGGCGATGTTGGGGAACTCGGTGGCGACTTTTTTACCTTCCAACTGCTGGGGGTCGGTAATGTCGCCGTCTTCGGGCGCGGCCAACACGAGTCGACAGCGACCGTATTCGAGATCCAAGAGTTCCGAGAGCTCCGACTCGGATTCGTGGACCTGATCGAGCCCCGTAATGCCGACCTCAGCGGCTCCGTCGTCGACGTATTCGGGGATGTCGGCCGCGCGAGCAAAGAGGATACTGACGTCGGGATCGACCGTATCGGCGTACAGCTTTCGGTCGGCTCCGTTCTCGATATGGAGCCCCGCGCGCTCCAGCAACGCCACTGTTGGCTCGTGTAGTCGACCTTTGTTAGGAACGGCAATGCGCATACGCCTCCTCTCTGCCGAGCGGGCAACTGTCTTTCCCTCTTTGCTACTACTCCGAGAACGGAACCGATTTGACGCCGCCACCGACAACGCATGGTATGTCCGGTCTCTCGGTGGCTCCCTTGCTTCCGGTCGTCCCGCTTCAGCTTTCGGTCGACCCGAGTTGGTTCGTCGCCATCGCTGTGGTCGTCTTTCTGATTGGAGCTATCGTCGCGCCACTGCTTGCGCTCTCGTTTCGAGACTACCGCGAGCCAACTGCTGCGGAACGTGACCGGCTCGATGAGCTAACGGTAGTCGTCGACTACGATACTGACCGAGTTCGCATCATCGAAACCGATGGCACACAATCGGTCGACGTGTCGATCCGTGGCCTTCCCGGTAGGCGGCTCCTACTACTCTCTGACTACGTCGTAGACGGAGTTGATGAGGGGACCGTGGCCGCGCTCATTGCGGCCGAGCACGCTCGGTCGCGGCATTTCTATATCGAGTACCGTGCAGTGGCCGCCGCAAGCATCATCGGGATTGCGACCGCGATGTTCGGCGGCTTGATCGATTTTTCCGACGGTCTGTTCGTGCTGGCAGTCGCCGCTCTCGGCTTGTTTTGGATCGGTCGACGGCTCCAGTTTCGGGCCGACCGGGTTGCGGCTGACCGGGTCGGCGAGAACGAACTCGCCGACGCGTTTGAAACTGTGGCCGCGCTCAGGGGAGTCGAACCGGAAACTGCGACATGGCGAACGTGGTTCGAGGTCCAGCCACCGCTGGGCCAGCGAATCGACCGGCTCCGGAGTCGATCCTGATTTCTTAAGGGACCACCAGCCCAATCGTCTGTATGGACGACGTATTCGCTATCGAGGGCGGCCATGTTCTCACACCGGAGTTCGATGTGATCGAAGCCAACGTGCTGGTCGACCGCGAGGCTGGCGAGGTTATCGAGGTCGGCCCCGACGTGACTGCCGAGGAAACGCTGGACGCAACTGACTCACTGGTGATGCCGGGGCTCGTCAACGCTCACACTCATGTTGCGATGACCCTCCTCCGCGGCTATGCCGACGACAAACCGCTTGATGCCTGGTTACAGGAGGATATCTGGCCGGTCGAGGCCGAACTCACCCCCGAGGATATCCGGGTCGGCACCGAACTCGGCCTCGTCGAGTTCATCAAAAACGGCATTACAGGCTTTGCTGATAGCTACTTCGAGGTCGGAGAGATCGCCGCCGCAACCGAGCAGTCGGGCCTCCGAGCAAACCTCTGTCACGCCTTCATTTCGGTTGGCAAGGACAACGAGGGGGCTCGCGCCGACGCCCAAGAGGGGCTCGACATCGCCCGCGAGTTCGACGGTGCGGCCGACGGTCGGATTACAACCGCACTGATGCCGCATTCGCTGACAACGGTCGAAACCGAGTACCTAGAGGAGTTCATCCCGCAGGCTCGTGAGGCCGGGGTGCCGCTTCATTTCCACGCCAACGAAACCCAAAACGAGGTCGACCCACTCGTCGACGACCACGGGGTTCGGCCGCTCGAATACGCCGACGACCTCGGGATGCTCACTGATCAGGATTTCCTCGCCCACTGTGTCCACGTCGACGAGACCGAAATCGAACTCCTCGCGGAGACCGGTGCGAGCGTCATCCACTGTCCGGCCTCAAATATGAAACTCGCAAGTGGGATTGCACCCATACAGGAGATGCTTGATACGGGAGTCAACGTCGGCCTCGGCACCGACGGCGCGGCCTCGAACAACGATCTGGATCTGTTCGACGAGATCCGAGACGCGGCGATGATCGGCAAACTGGCACGTGGCGACGCCCGCGACGTGGCCGCCGAGTCGGCGGTGCGGATGGCCACCGAGGGCAGCGCCGAGGCAATCGGGCTCCCGGTCGGCCAGATTGAGGCCGGTGGAACGGCTGATATTGCAGTGGTCGACTTCGATGCGCCACACCTCACCCCGGTCCACGACTTCGTGAGCCACCTCGCCTACGCGGTGCGTGGCTCCGACGTACGACACACGGTCTGCGATGGTGAGATTCTAATGGCAGACGGCGAAGTTCAGACACTGGACGAAGCGGCGGTCAAACAACGGGCAAGCGAGGCCGCCGAAGCGTTGGTCGACCGCGCCGAGTAGGTCGACGTAATTGACTGCTGACTCGTACCGCTATCATCACTGATGACACAAATTATATACATAATGACAAAAAAGTGAATGTATGCCTGCGATTACCGTGTCCACTGCCATCTTTCTGGGTATCCAAGCCATCATTGTACGCTTCGTCTACCGTGAAGCCGCCACTCAGTCCCGTTTCTCGCCGTTGTTGGCTGCGATCTGTTCGCTGGTCGTGGCCATTGGTGCGGTCTTTCTGTTGAACAGTCTGTTGGTCGTCCTTCTGATCCAAGCGATAGCTATTGGGCTGTATCGTCTCGGGGGTGCTCGAACAACGCCTGCGCCACAGTAGTCGACGCCTACCGTTGGTCAGCAAGCAACGTCACGTTGGTTTTTGTACACTCGTGACCGAGTACTGGTATGAGCCAGCCCGAGTCGACGGATTCAGTTCCATCCCATCTCCCTGACTGGTTTTGGGCACGCCATTCGAATCCGTGGAGCGGCGGGACGCGCTTTGCGGCTTTACCAGTGCTGTTATACGCTCTCTACCACCGTCGATCCCGACTGCTGGCGGCTGGTATCGGGTTCCTACTTATAAATCCAGTTCTGTTCCCCGAACCCGCTAGAACCGACAACTGGTTCAGTGAGGTCGTCCTCGCTGAACGCTGGTGGTACGAACAGGGCCACACGTCCTTCGAGCCGACGTTTCCAACCCTGATCAACTATCTGAGCGTGCCGACGTTTTTGCTCACGCTGTACGGGGCGATTCGCCGTCGACCGCGACTGACTGCGATTGGTGGCCTACTCACGATTGGGCTGAAAGTGTGGTTCGTCGACGAACTCGTCGGACGATTCCGTGCTGAGCGAGACGGCGAACCTGCAACGAACAACGGCTGAACGTACGTTTTAAGTGATTATCAACTGATTTGTTCTGTATGGAGCGGTCGACACAACTCCTACTCACTGGCATCATCGCATTCCTTGGCGCAGTCGGTCTGTTCGCGCTGACGATCTACCCCTTCCAGTACGGTCTGGGCGAGAGCCTGCTTATCGTCGGTGGGCTCACCGGTGCCCTCCTGTTTCAGACGGTGTTGGACGATACCTCCTTCTGACCCGCTTCGGTACCGTTTTCACCGCCTGCTGTGAACAACCTCTATGAGCGAATCAGCCTACCCGCCGGTCTCCGGCCACCTCGACGATGTCGAGGCTGCACAGACCGAGGGTCGACGCAAGATGGAGTGGGCGCTACAGCATATGCCGATTTTGCAGTCGCTCCGCGAGGAGTTCGAGGCCACCAAACCCCTCGACGGCGAGATAATTGGGATGGCGATGCACGTCGAAGCCAAAACCGCGAATCTGGTCGAACTGCTGGCCCTCGGCGGCGCGGAGGTCGCCATCACGGGCTGTAATCCCCTTTCGACACACAACGACGTGAGCGCGGCGCTCGATACCCACGAGAATATCACGTCCTACGCGGTTCGGGGCGTCGACGACGAGGAGTATTACGACGCCATCGATGCGGTCATCGACCACGAGCCGACGATCACCGTCGACGACGGCTGTGACATGATCTTCCGGATTCACGAGGAGTATCCGGAACTGATCGACACCATCGTCGGTGGCTGTGAGGAAACCACGACCGGCGTCCACCGCATCCGCGCGATGGAACGCGACGACGCACTCGACTACCCCGTCTTCGCGGTCAACGACACGCCGATGAAGACGCTCTTTGATAATGTCCACGGCACCGGGGAGTCCTCGCTGGCCACGATTGCGATGACGACCAACCTCTCGTACGCAGGCAAAAACGTCGTCGTCGCGGGCTACGGCTACTGTGGCAAAGGCGTCGCCAAGAAGGCCGCCGGCCAGAACGCCAACGTGATCGTCACCGAAGTCGACCCACGCAAGGCGCTCGAAGCCCACATGGAAGGCTACGAAGTGATGCCGATGGAAGATGCGGCCGCCGAGGCTGACCTCATTCTGACGACCACCGGTAACCGCGATGTCGTCGTCGACGAGCACTTCGACCAGATGAAAGACGGCGTCCTGTTGGCGAACGCTGGCCACTTCGATATCGAGATTGATCTGGTTGCACTCGAAGAGAAAGCCGAGGAGGTCTACGAGGCCCGCGACGGCGTCGACGCCTACGAGATGCCCGACGGCCGCCGCCTGAACGTGCTGGCTGAGGGTCGACTCGTCAATCTCGCCTCGCCGATTGCGCTGGGCCACCCGGTCGAAGTGATGGACCAGAGCTTCGGCGTCCAAGCCGTTGCTGTTCGTGAACTCGCCACCAACGGCGAGGCCTACGAGGCCGGTGTTCACGAGGTCCCCGACGAACTTGACCGCGAAATCGCCGAAATCAAACTCGACGCCGAGGGCGTCGACCACGACTCGTTGACCGACGACCAACGCGAGTATATGGGGAGCTGGGATCACGGTACGTAGGACCGAAATACCGATCATTTAAGCGGGCCGATGGAGAGTTGCTGATATGAAAGTTGGATGGGCGTATATGGGTCTGGCAGCTCTGTTGGTTATTGCTGGCACGATCATCAGCATCAGCGGGAACGGAATTATTGGCGACATTTTGCTCGTGCTTTCGATCCCCACGATCTACTACGGCTCGAAATCGCTCGCGGCTGAACGTGAGGCCGAGACCGAAACCGAAGAAGTCGCCTAACGCCCCGGAGTCCTTTTATCAGCGACCGCGCAAGGCCCGGTATGGATTTCCGCCGTACAACGAGCGGTTGTGGAGGCGTCTATGTCCGCTAATCGGAAGGGTGACCGCCGGGAACGCGAGTTGGTCAACCGACTCGACGACTCGGGGTTTGCGGTGATGCGTGCCCCAGCCAGCGGGAGTGCGACCGAACGGGAACTCCCTGACGTCCTCGCGGGCGACGGCGACCGATTTTACGCTATCGAGGCCAAATCCAGCAGCGGCGATCCGATCTATCTCACCGGCGAGGAGGTCGAGGCGCTCATCTTTTTCGCCCAGAACTTCGGCGCAAAGGCTCGCATCGCCGTCCGGTTCGACCGGGAAGACTGGTATTTCTTCCATCCCGGAGACCTCTATACGACTGACGGCGGCAACTACCGCGTGAAAAAGGAAACTGCACTCGCAGACGGCGTCGACTTCGAGGAGTTCGTCGGGGTCAGTACGAAAACGACGCTCGACGATATCTGATCAGCTGGATGTCGGATTCGAACATCGTTCTCTCAGCTTGAATAAAAGCTATCCGCGACCAGTGAGTAGGTTTCCCATGCGTCTTGATCGTCGACGCGTTCTTGCGTCGCTCTTTTTGTTCCTTTCGGCGGGCTGTCTCGGCGAGGAGTCGCTGGCGATTCCGTTCGATCTCCGTATCCAGAACCGCGATAGTCGACCCCGACAGCTGTCGGTCGTCGTCGACCACGTCACTGAAGGTGCAGTGTACGACGAGACGCGCCAGCTTGCGGCGGGCGAAGCGCTGACCGAGGAGGCTGTTGCCGAGGTTCCCGGACGGTATCGAATACGGGCCAACGATATCACGACCGACGCCGAGCGAACCGCAGAACAAAACGTCGAACTCACGACCGGCGTCGGGTTCTGTGGCTGGTTCGTCGTCCGGGCCGAATCGGAGTCGGTGATCGCCACCGTGCCGCGGTGTCCCGACACCGAGTCGACCAACAACACCTAGTGGTGCTTATCGGGCCTGCTCAGCCGGTGGCCGGAGCCGACTGGTCGGGCTGGTGGCTGGCCAGCAGCTGCTGGCCACGGGCTGGATCACGGTCGGTATGTCTGAGCCGACTGGCCGGAAAGCCGTACCGCTTAGCTCGACCGAGGCGACTGGCGTACACTGCGTCGATCACCGGTTCGTGGTCACCGTAGTTTCGGTTCGTCTCGACGTCAGCGATCAGTCGACCGTCGTCAGTTCGCCTGTCGTCGGCCCGGACTGCGGTCTGGTCGACAACGATCAGGAGGCTCCCGGTTTCGCGGTCGACGACGAGTTCGCCCGGCTCGAAAGCGTGGTGCTCACAGAGCGTGGTCGCGTGGTCGACCGCGGCGACTGTGTGTGCGCCACAGATTCCACAGACGTGCTGCCGCATGCCTGCCGGTGGAATCCGTCCGGCGGCGGCCTCGATAGCCACCCGGCGGAGATGTTTGCACCGTGTCCCGCGGATGGCGTGGTCCGGGCAGGTACACTGGTCGTGGTCGGCGTCGACAACGTAGGTGCCGCCGTCGGTTTCGACGATGACGCGTCCATCGCGGAGCGGACGGATCGTCATCGGCTCGGTTCTGGCGCGTCGCGCGCGCTCGCCGGTCCCAGCTTCAGAGAGATGGGTCTCCGGCGGCAGTCGACGGGCTGGCTGCTCGAAGTGGGCTGTTTGGGTGCTCATTGGAGGGCTCCCGATGAGTTACTGTAGGCGCTGACGGCATCTAAACCCTTCTTCGGTCGAAAACCGCCGCCAGAAACGGGTCTGTGGGCTGATTCTCGCCGCGCGTTTCGAAGCCCTTTTGAGACGGCCGCCGGAACGGAGCGATATGGAAATCGACGAGGAAATGCGCCGACAGACGGTGGTTTCACTGATCGCCGTCGGCCTGTTCCTCGCTGCCCTTATCGGCATCGGCGTCGTCTTCGGGAGTGCCGGAGGGTTGTCGAGTAGCGGTGCGCTGGCTCTGGTCGGCGCGCTGGCTGGATTCGTACTGCTTATGGCCGTGATCGGAATCGTCCTCATCCGACTCAAGGACGACTGAGTGCGACCGACTGTCGCTATCTCTTGTTTTCCGCCAGTAGCCACTGCCTACCGCAGTCGACTCCAGTGTTAGTCGGCCTTTTCGGCCTGCTTTTCGCGCCAGTCGACCAGATCGTCGGTAGCCTCCAGTCGCGCCTGATAGTATGCGAGGGGGTGACCGGCGACTTTCCAGTGGTCGTTCTCGTTGTGGCAGATGCCGTAGGCACTCAGTGTCTCACACGACGGCGGCGGATACTGCGTCCCGCGGTCGTCTTTGAGATACTCGGTCTGGTACCGGATGCCCTCGGGATCGAGCGAGGATTCCGCACAGAAGTCGACGATCTCGTCGGCCTCCATCCCGATCCCGGTCAGAAACGCCATCAGCGTGAAACTCTCAAACGATTCGAGTTCGATCCCCTGTTCGGCTTTCCCGAGCAGGTTGTCGATACAGGGCGGAAACAGCTCTCGGTTGACGAAATCAATCTGTCCAACCGCCGTGCGCTCCGAGAGGAGTCGACGGAGTTCGCCGAGCTCGTCGGCCAGCGGTTCGACGATCCCCTCACCCTCGGTCAGCCCCTCGAACGGCAGCCCGCTTGCGACCCGGCGGCGGATCGCCGTCCGGAGCAGCGCAAACAGCTCCTCGCGGGCGACTCGCACGTCACCGCCGCCGACCTCGCGGTTGACCAGCCGCCAGCTGTCGCTCCGCGAGCCTGAGGCCAGCCGGAGATACGTGCCCACGCCGACGCGGAACCACTCCGGCTCGCGGTTCGGCTGGTTGGCTTCCGGTCGAATTGCAGTCGACAGTCCCAACTCCTCCAACACCGTCTCGCGGTCGAGGCGCGCGGACGTCGTACTTTTCAGGCCGTCGTCACCAGCCTCGAAATCGTCGTTCAATCGCTGGACGGCGGTCTTGGCCTCGGCGGCCGCGTACTTGTCGATGGCCGCGCCCGAATCCAGCAGTGAGACGAGGATGCGCGCAATCGGATAGGACAGCAGTTCGTCCTCGTCGCGCCACTCGTCGGGTGTCTCCGAATCGACTCGGCCAGCCAGCAGCGCCCGTTCGACACGCTCGCGGCCCCTGTCGACTGCGGGTGCGCCCTCCTGAATCAGCGTCTCGACGTCGACACCCAGCTCGCCAACGGCTGCGCGGGCCGCATCGAGAAACGGATACCGGGCGTAGAGCGGGGTCGACATGATTACCGCCGACTTTCATTGCAGAATGAATAAGCCCGACGGTCGACCGGCACCGAAACCACGGAAGCTATAATGGGGTGGCGACTGAGTCACCGGTAGTGCCGCGTTTCAGCTACCCCTGCCCGGACTGCCGGACGACAAACAGCCTCCACGAGCTCGACTGCCGGTTCGAGGGGATGGCCTGGCCCACCATCGAGAAAGCCTACACCGACTGTCTGGCGGTGTTGTCGGCCACTGGTCCCGACGACACGCTCACTGAGTCGACGCTTCGTGAGTCGATCCACGGCGAGTGGGGCGAACTCCACAAAGCTGCCCTTGAGACGCTTAAAGCGATTAGCCGGGTCGAACAGGATGACGACGGAACCCTGCGACTGCTGACTGCGGCAGAGTACAAGGAACTCGTCTCGGAGCCGACCATCGAACCGATGCGGACTATCTACGAGTACGGCTCGATTCCGGGCTGTCACGACCACGCGGTGTTTGCGATGATCGCGTGGTACGAGATGGTCGACCTCTCGTGGGCCGAAACCAAGGCCAACGTCTGTGAGTGGCTCCGGGAGTCGGGGACGTGGGACCGCGGCGGCTTCGAGGAGTCCTCGCCCGAGACGCTCGTCGAGAGCAAGCGCCACGTCTACGATGCGGGCTACGGCTGGAAACAGGCCGGCAATGAGGCCAAAGCCGTGATCGACCGCCACCGGTAGTCGGTGGCTACTAGCGGTCGCTCACAGGAGGAGACTAAGAACGGCCAACACGATGAAGATGAGCACGAAGATTCTGGCGATCTCCATCGAAACCCCGGCTACGTTACGGAAGCCGACGACTCCGGCGACGATGGCGAGGACGAAAAACACCAGCGCATATCGGAGAAACCCACTCTGGATCGGTGTCGCCCCGAAGCTGTCGACTGCGAAACCGACTGCGTTGAGCATTCAGAACTCCTTGAGCCGAATCTCGTCGTCGGTGATTGCTGCGACCGCCTCCGAGTTGAGGGCGTAGGTATCGCTGTGTTCATCGGGTTCGGCCCAGCCGAGCATCGACAGGAACTCCTCGGTGAGTCCGGGGTCGGGGTCGACATGGGCTGCGTTATCCCTGACGGCGACAACGCGGCCTACACGTTCGCCGCTGGCGTTTGTGACCGGTTTCGATTCGTCAGCGTCGGTTAGTGTCGTTGCCACACCCTATCGCTACCACTGCCACACTTAAAGGCGTGATTTCGGAGCTACTGATCGGTTATAAAAGTCGACTATCTCCAGAATCGGTACGGATAGGTGTCACTTGGTTCCTAAAACGAGGCTGAAAACTGCGTGCCTAGTCGCTCTGGATGCGCGGCGCGAGCATGTAGGTGACGTGGCCCAGTCCTTCGGCGAACTCGTAGTGGAGTTTGACAGGGAACTCCTCGCCGAGGTCCACGGTCACTTCGGTGGCTTTCGGAATCGCCTTATTCATATCCTTCAGGTAGTCCAGCGAGAACAGCGAGTTGGCCGCCCCCGCGCGGAGATCGATCAGATCCTCGTTTGTGAGTTTGAGGTCGACGTCGTCGGTATCGCCCTCGGCCTCGATATAGAAGGCCTCCTCGCTTTCGTCGACGCGCAGCGAGATGTGGTCGCTCACCATGTCGGCGGCCGTGATCCCGCGGTTGAGCTGGCTGCCTTCGAGAACGACCTGTGCGGGGAGGTCGAGATCCGGAATGTCGGGCTCTTGGCGGATCGAGTCGGGGTCGATCAGCGCCAGCGTGTAGGAGAGGCCGTCGATCTGGATGTGGAGCTTGCGGGTCTCCTCGTTGAGTTCGAGCCGGATGAGGTCGCCGCTGTTTGCCATCCCGGCGATGTCTTCGAGTCGACCGAGATTGACGCCGATGACGCCGCCGTCGGCCTCGTAGGATTCGAACGCCGCCGCGTCCAGCGAGAGGTCGACCATACCGACGTTGGCGGGGTCGACCGCACGAATAGAGAACTCTTCCTCGTTGAGGCGGATCTTACACTCGTCTACCAGCACGCTCACTGAATCGAGCGCGTCTGTGAGCGTATCGGCACTCACGATGGCCTTGAACATATAACTCGTTCTACGGAATCCCCCGATAAAAAGGCATCCGGTTCGGTAGTTTCAATCGAACAGGACGGTCCATTCTGCAGTGGTCTCCCTCGGTCTCTATACGAGTGGTTCGACGAGGTCGACGCCCGCATCGAGCAGCGTTTCGAGTCGCTCGGGACTTCCGGCCTCGCCGTAAACCCGCAGTTTGGGTTCGGTCCCACTGGGTCGAATGAGGAGCCACGAGCCGTCCTCAAGCAGGAGTTTGAACCCATCGAGAGTCACCGTGTTGGCGACCGCCGAGCCAGCGACTGACTCGGGGATGTGATCCGAGAGGTCCGACAGCACGCGTTCCTTCTGGTCATCGGGACAGGCCACGCTGCGTTTGCTGGCGTGGATCTCGCCGTGTTCGTCGAGGAGTTTGTCGACGCGCTCGTCGAGTGGTTTGGCCGCGGTCACCGCGCCAGCCAGCAACGCCATCAGCACACCGTCTTTCTCGCGGATGTGACCACGGATAGAGAAGCCGCCGGACTCTTCGCCGCCGATGAGGGCGTCGGTTTCGCCCATCGCTTTGCCGATCCATTTGAAGCCGACCGGCACCTCGACGACCTCTTCGCCGTTTGCCTCGGCGATCCGGTCGATGAGGAAGGTGGTCGAGACCGACCGCACGGCGGGACCGGAGTCGGATTCGAGCAGGTAGTCGTAGACGGCTGCAAAGAAGAGGTTCTCGTCGAGATAGCCACGTTCGGGGGTGCAGATGGCGATCCGGTCGGAGTCGCCATCGTTGGCGATCCCGATATCCGCGTCGTGTTCGTCGACTGCGTCGGCGAGTTCTTGGAGGTTGCTCGGACTCGGTTCGGGCGAGCCGCCGCCGAACGTCGGGTCCCGCTCACAGCGGTTTCTGATAACCTCCGCACCGGCCGATTCGAGCAACGCGTCGGTGACACCCTGACCGCTGCCGTAGATCGCGTCGTAGACGATGGTGAGATCCGACAGATCCTCGCCGACGAGGTCGGTCGCGTGGTCGGCGTGGCTCGGAATCGGATCGATCTCGTTGATTTCGCCCCACTCCTCGGCGGGCAGCAGGTCGGGTTCGGCGAGGTTGGCCTCGATCTTCTCAGTTCGGTCCGGCAGTGCGGGTGCGCCGTCTTCGGGAATGAACTTGACGCCGTTGTATTCGGGCGGGTTGTGCGAGGCGGTGACCATCAGCGCACAGGAGAGGCCTCGGTCGACGATTGCATACGCAATCACGGGGGTCGGGCAGTCTCGCTTGGGCAGCAGGACGTCGAAGCCGTGACCGGCCATGATCTCGGCGAGGCTCTCGGCGAAGCCGGGCGAAGTCTCCCGGGCATCGTAGCCGATGATGACGGGGTCGGTGTACCCCTCGTCTTCGAGGTAGGTCGCTACTGCCTCGCCGACGATGCGGACTCGTTCATCGGTGAACACGTCCAGGGTGGCGCGCCACCCATCCGTTCCAAAGGAAATTTTATCCATACATTATCTCCTATCCCAACTGATAAAAAGGTGTGAGGTAGCTATTGCTTCTTATATATCATATTTTGATGGAGTACTGGTTTCGATAAGCCGTGTTTTTTCGGATCGACGGAACTGTTTGATCTCGTACTCCCGGCTCATCGCCTCGGATTTGGTGTCGTAGGACTCCCAGTAGACGAGTTCGACCGGCGTTCGTCCGCGTGTATACTTCGCCCCCTCGCCAGCGTTGTGTTCGGCCAGTCGACGGTTCGGATCGGTCGTGTATCCTGTATAAAAGGTGTCGTCGGCACAGCGGAGAATGTAGACGTAGTGGTCGCTCATGGGTGGTATGGCTCCACTGGCCGAAAAGCTGTTTCGTGTCTGGAAAAATCGGCCACTGACCGACAGTGTCGGTTCCCCCAGTGGCTCGTGGCTGTTCAACGGACGGTTCACGATCCCCCTATGTGCGGGTTCGTTCTCGGGCGGCTTCGGCGATTCCGGCGTTAGCCGAGTAGGATGGGCAGGCAAACACCTGTCCGAACTCGTCGGCAAACACCCGAACGAAACGGTCCGAAACGTGGGACCCGCAATGATCGCAACGTGACATATACTCCCGGCTTCACTGCATACCGGTAACTACTGTAGGCGCTGACCGACCAAATACTCTTCTTCAGGTTATGTACAATATACTATATGTCTAGTTACCAGACTGTTGGTCACGATTCTTCACGGCGTCGACCTGCCGAGCGATCAGTGCGGCCTGTGCCCCGGCGGTGAATCCGGCGTCGATGTTGACGACCGACAGCGCGGTACAGGACTGCAGCAGTCCCGCGAGGGCGGCTTCGCCCTCGCCGCCGTGTCCGTACCCCGTCGACACCGGGACGCCGATCACCGGGCAGTCGACCTGTCCGGCGACGACTGTCGGGAGTGCTCCCTCGCGGCCAGCGACTGCGATAACGACATCAGCCTCCCGGATCGTCTCCAGTTGATCAAAGAGGCGGTCGATGTTAGCGACGCCGATATCCTGTATAATCGTGCAGTCGGCACCCGCCGCTTTGACGAGGGCACGGGCCTCACCAGCAACAGGGTAGTCGGCGGTGCCACCGGTGACGATACAGACCTTGGCTGTGAGTTCGGGCTGGTCGAAGGCTTCGCCAGTGACGATGATCGTCCCTGCGCGGTCGTCGACGCTGACGGTGGCTTCTGTGTGTTTAAAAGCGGTCTCGACGGCCTCGCTGCTGTCTCCGTCGGCTCTGGTGACGAGCGCGCGACCCGCCGTTTCGACAGCCGTTTCGCAGAGGTCGACGACCTCCTCGGGGCGCTTGCCTTCCGCGAGGATGGCCTCCGGGATACCGCGTCGTGTCTCGCGGGCTGCATCGAACCGGCCCGAGGTTGTCGTTGCGTAGCCAGACAGCCGCGCCTCGGCGGCAGACACCGACAGCTCGCCCGCCGCAACTGCCTCAAGCGTCTCTTTCATGGTTTTTGTACTGTTCTCCAATGAGTCGTAGCTGTCGTTCGTCCAGCGTATATAATAGTGGCGAAACAGCCATCATCGACATTCATAATTTGGGTCATACAGGGGTCGAAACTGCCGTCAAGCCGGTTTGCCCACGAAATACATAACAACCCTTATTAAGCAGGACTCGGTACGACACGTTGCATGGCAGATCTTATCGTCAAAGCAGCCGTTAAAGAAGCGCTGAGCGACAAAAACGTAGCTTCGGATTTCTACGACGCACTCGACGCGGAAGTCGAGGAGCTCCTCGAAGACGCAGCTCGACGAGCCGAAGACAACGACCGGAAGACGGTCCAGCCGCGCGACCTGTAAGGTCTCGACCGATCCCCGTTTTTTTTCGACTGCTGGCTACTGAGCCGTTGGCTCGTCGACCGTGTCGCTACTGATTTGGCCGAACACGCGTCCTGTTGATCAGTAGCGTGTCTCAGAAACGCCATCCTCACTGCCGATGTAGACCGCACTCGTGTAGTCGACGAACAGCCCGTGTTCGACAACGCCGGGAACTTGCGACAGCGAGGCCGCCAGCCCCGCGGAGTCGTCGATTGACCCAAAGTCGGCGTCGACCACGAGGTTCCCGTTGTCAGTGATCACTGGGCCGTCTTTGTCCGATGCTTGGCGGAGCGTTGGCGTCCCGTCCAGCCCCTCGACTGCCGCTTCGACGCCAGTACGGGCTGCTGGAATCACTTCGATAGCGACGGTGTGGTCCAGCGTCTCGGCGACTTTGGTTGGATCGACAACGATCAGGAGTTCCTCGCTTGCGGCGGCGACGATTTTCTCTCTGGTGTGGGCCGCACCGCCACCCTTGATACAGTCTCCGGACTCCGCAACGATCTGATCTGCGCCGTCGATGGCGATATCGAGCCCGTCGACCTCGTCGAGGTCGGCGATGGGAATTCCCCGGTCGATGGCACACTGGCGGCTAGCAAACGAGGTCGGGACGCCGACGATATCGAGTCCGGCGTCGACTGCCCTGCCCAGCGCATCGATTGCGTGGGCTGCTGTGCTTCCGGTGCCGAGGCCGACTGCCATTCCGTCGGTTACCTGTTCGGCCGCGGCCTCCCCAGCGCGACGCTTGGCCGCGTCGCTTCCACCTGTCGACTTCATGGCTTGTGCTGTGTGTGGGTCCTTCAAACAGCTACCGGTCGTGGTTCACCACGGCTCAGTCTAATCGGTCGAGAATGGCTTGTGGATCGTATTCCAGCGAGAGTTCCCGCGAGCGGCCGCGACCCTCCACGTCGGCGTAGCTGGCATCGATAATCCCGAGTTGGTCGAGTTTGTTGACCAACTCCGAGTAGCGCGTGTATCCCAGCCCGGTGACGGCTTCGAACGCTTCGTAGACCGCCCCGGCCTGCTTGCCGTCGTGATCGATGAGGACTTCGAGGAGTGCTCGCTCGGACTCCGAGAGGCCGCGTAGGCTCCGTGAGAGGTGGACGTGCTTGGATTTCTCGTAGGCCGACTCGATGTCGTCGCCGGTAATGGTCCGCGAGGCTCGCATCTCGGCGTTGAGTCCGGCCCGACGCAGGAGATCGATCCCGACGCGGAGATCACCGCTCTCGGCAGTGAGTTCGGCGACGCGTTGAAGCTCCGTGTCGCTGATCACGTCCTGATGGAAACCGCGGTCGGCTCGCTCGCGGAGGATCGAGTGGATCTCGTCGACCGAATACCGGGGAAAAAAGATCTCCTCGGGACGAAAGACGCTCTGAACGCGGGTGTCGATTTCGTCGATCACGTCGAGCGAGAGATCCGAGGAGATGATGATGACGCCGATTTTGACCCCCGAGTGGGTTTCGTGAGCACGCAGCAACGAGCCGAGCGTATCGCTGGCCTCGTTTTCGTAAAACAGGTAGTTGATATCGTCGAGGGCGACGATGAGGACGTCCTCGTCGTCGACCAGTCGCTCAGTTAGCTGCCCAAAGAGCTTTTTAAATGAGATTCCCGAGGAGGGTGGTTCGTAGTCGAAGATGCCCTGAAAGAGGCGGGAAAAGACCGCATAGCGGGTGGAGTCGACTTGGCAGTTGACCCGGACGGTCTGAATATCGCTTTGGCCGCCGAGTTCGCCGAACAGTTTTTGTACGGCGGTGGTCTTGCCAGTGCCCGGTGGGCCTTGGATCATCGTATTCAGCGGGCGGGAGCCTCTGACCGCGGGCCGAAGGGCGTATTTCAGGCTCTCCAGTTGGCTGGTGCGGTGATGGAAGGCGTCGGGGAGATAGTCGATCTCGAAGACGTGTTCGTCACGGAACACGGTTTCGTCCCACGACAGCATCTCCTCGGGATCATCCGACATCTGCCTGAGTGAACCCAGCCCGTCTACTTAATCATTCCCCGATATGAGAGCGATCCACCCGCTTACCACGAGCAAAACGGTCACTCGAGGCTACGGGGTCGTCGGCCCGTTCACAGCCGAGTTCAGTTTTATTTGACAGAGCGTGTCATAGAAAAGATCTCATGGCCGGTTCATTGAGTGATATCGGGCCATTTACGCTCAAGTGGGGGCTTGGAGATCGAATCCACTGATTTAACATCGCCAGAAAGCGGGCCTATAGCTTCTATGACACGCTGACTCGGGAACGAAGACGATAACGACGATAGCAGACAGGTAGACGAACATCACGATGAGACGAAGTACACCGGCTGTCTGTCGCTGGCTCTCCGGACGTGACTCAGCGATGCCCTGCAACGTGTTTCCGACCACCATTACGAGTGGAAACAAGAATAAATCTTCGCTACCGAGGACCCATTTGAAAAATACGTACAGGCTGAGGAAGGCGACTGCGATGCCGAAATAAAAAAGCGACATGGGACGGCCAGCTGGCTCATTGAATACGAGTTTCTTGATTGTAGAGGGCATTACTGTCAAATCTTCGTTCAATCCGTAAATCAATTTTTCTCGTTGACTTTGTGTGGTTCGCTGTTCGACTGTGAATGATTCTATGACATGCTCTTTGACAGCCTACAGGTCGACCTCGGTGACTGTCTCGTACTCCGGCCCTGCATCCGTGAGCTTGCTTTCGGTCAGGCGAACACTGTCGACTCGAAACGTCCCGATTGTCGGATCGGTCTCTTGGACGACCTCTTGGACCACCGCTTTTGCCCGAGCGTCGTCCATCCGCGCTAGCGTGATATGTGGCGTAAACTCGTGACTTTCGGCTTCGAACCCGAGTGCGGTCATCTCTGCTTCGATTGCCTCATGGAGCCGGATCAATTCGGCGTCACCCTTTCCCTCACGGACGCCGACCCAGACCACGTTGATGTAGTCCAGCTAGGGAAAGACGCCGAGACCACCGATGGTACAGTTGAACGGGTCGACGCTGGCTTCGTCGACTGCCTCGTGGAGTGCAGTTTTGATTTTATCGCGGCGTTCCGGGTTTATGTCGCCGAGGAATTTGAGCGTGAAATGCGCCTGTTTCGGGTCGACAAACCTGAGTCCCTCGGCCTCGCTGAACTCGTCTTGGACCGTTTCGACCGTATCAGCGAGTGACAGCGGGAGGTCGACGCTGACAAAGAGTCGCATACACAAGCTACCGGCTTGTGTTTATAAGTTCTATTGGCGCTGTGGTCGGCGTTGGCTGCTGCCCGTCCAGCAGCTTACTCGTCGTCTTCGTCGTCGTTGTCTTTGATTTCGCCGAGCTGATCGATGAGGTCATCGGTCGAGGCATCGGAGTCGACCGACATCTCGCCGTCGTAATCCTTCTCGTGGACGTTTACTGCTTCGCCCGTGTCTTCTTCCTCTTCGCCCGGCTGCTCCTGTTCGGATTCATCGTAGCTTCCAAAGCCCATACAACTGGATTCTGGGGACGACGCGAATAGGTCCTCCGGTTCGATAGTATGGTGGTGTCTCACTCACACTCGCGTAGTTATTGGCTGGTTCGGTAGACGCAGTAGCGTATTTGATACGGCTGCCCCGACGGTCGACTGAAGGATTTATTCGTTCCGACACCATCGGTTCAGGTGCGCGCCGTTGGTCCAGTGGTAGGACAGAGCCTTCCCAAGGCTCTAGCCCGGGTTCAATTCCCGGACGGCGCATTTCTGCCGAACAAAGTGAGGCGAAATCGCCACGGAATTGAACCCTATCAGTCGCGCGCAGCGTAGCGAGCACGTCTGATTTCGGTTCAATTCCCGGACAGCGCACTCCTTCGTCGTGCGCCGTCCGATGTCCCACTCGCGTTACTCGCGGGACTCCCGGACGGCGCATTTCTGTTTTTAAGCGAGGACGTCCGCGACCGAGAAACGTCGACTTCAAACTCTCCGACCGGATTAGTCAGTTCATGGCACTCACAGATCTCCTCCCGGACCGCCCGCTCCAACAGTCCGAAGTCGACGCCCTCGACGACAGCGAGAAAATCGTCGGTAATTTTCCCGTTTATCTTGAACAGGCCTCGCGGTTCGCCATCGGCCTCGTCCTCGTGGTCGGCGACACAGCCCACGCACTGAGCTACGACGTTGAGGGTGAGGGGTGGGAACTGATCGAGACGTGCGCCCTCGACCACCCGGTCGACGGTGGTGTCCACGTCGATGATATGGATCTGATCGAGGAGCTACAGTCGACGGCCTCACAGCATGCTGGCGCGTCAGCGTGATTTCAGGCGGCGATTGAGACACAGTCTCCAAGGATTCCTTTCGGGAATGGGTTTATCCACCGTCGGCGTAATATAGGTATAGAGACAATTTTCGTGAGACTAATCGTTAAACCACTTGATCGGAAGAGCGCAGGCCAGGGTATCGCAGCGATTGATCGGTCGGCGATGGAGGACCTCGGCGTTGCTACTGATGACTTCGTGACCATCCAGGGCGAATCGGGCACTGCAGTCGCTCGTGTCCGGCCGGGACGCTCGGGCGACTTCCAGCGGGATGTCGTCGGCATCGATGGCCAGATCCGCAAAACAATCGGCACGCGAATCGATCAAATCGTTCGGGTCGAGCAGGCCGACGTCGCACCAGCAGAGGAGCTTTCGATTGCACTCCCCGGCGGGCTTCGAATCAGCGGCGATCTCTCCTCCTACATCCGCGAAAAGCTGGCCAACCGCGCCGTGCAGGCCGGACAGACCGTGCCGCTCGCGCTCGGATTCGGCTCGCTGATGGGCCGCTCCAACCGTCGGATTCCGATTCAGATCGTCGACACCGATCCGGGCGGCACCGTGATCGTCACCCAGTCGACCGAGATCACGATGGCCGAGCAGTCCGCCGAAGCCGTCGACGCCGAACGCGGCGAGGAGGCAACTGACCGCGCCGAACCGCCGGGGGTCACTTACGAGGACGTCGGTGGCCTCGACAACGAACTGGATCAGGTTCGAGAGATGATCGAACTGCCGATGACCCATCCTGAACTGTTCCAGGCACTCGGCATCGAGCCACCGCAGGGCGTCCTGCTCCACGGCCCACCCGGCACCGGCAAGACACTGATCGCCAAGGCGGTCGCCAACGAGATCGACGCCGACTTCTCGACGATCAGTGGCCCGGAGATCATGTCGAAGTACCACGGCGAGAGCGAAGAGCGACTCCGTGAGGTCTTCGAGGAGGCCAGCGAAAACGAGCCGGCGATCATCTTCATCGACGAGATCGACTCCATCGCGCCGAAGCGAGACGACACTCAAGGTGAGGTCGAACGACGCGTCGTCGCCCAGCTGCTCTCGCTGATGGACGGCCTCGAAGACCGCGGTCAGGTAACGGTCATCGGGACGACCAACCGCGTCGACTCCATCGACAACGCCCTCCGCCGCGGCGGGCGGTTCGACCGCGAGATCGAGATCGGCGCACCCGACACCGAGGGGCGAAAAGAGGTCCTCCAGATCCACACCCGCGAGATGCCACTCGCCGAGGATGTCGACCTCGACCAGTACGCCGAAAACACCCACGGCTTCGTCGGCGCTGATCTCCAGAGTCTCGTCCGCGAGGCGGCGATGAACGCACTCCGACGCGTTCGTCCCGATCTCGACCTCGACGGCGACGAGATCGATGCCGAGACGCTCGAAACCCTCCAAGTCACCGACGCTGACATGCGGAAAGCGCTCCGAGAGATCTCACCCAGCGCGCTTCGGGAGGTCTTCATCGAGACGCCCGATGTCACGTGGGAGGACGTTGGCGGGCTCGCAGAGACCAAGGCTCGACTCCAAGAAGCCGTCCAGTGGCCACTGGAGCATGCTGATGCCTACAAACACGTCGACCTCCAGTCGACCAAGGGGATCTTGCTTCACGGGCCACCCGGAACCGGGAAAACGCTGCTCGCAAAGGCGGTTGCGAACGAGGCCAACTCCAACTTCATCTCGATCAAAGGCCCCGAACTGTTCGACAAATACGTCGGCGAGTCGGAGAAAGGCGTTCGCGAGATCTTCGAGAAGGCGCGGTCGAACGCACCGACGGTGATCTTCTTCGACGAGATCGACGCCATCGCAAGTAAACGTGGCAGCGGCGGCGGGGATAACCAGGTCGGCGAACGCGTCGTCTCACAGCTCCTGACGGAACTCGACGGCCTCGAAGAGTTGGAGGACGTGGTCGTCATCGCGGCGACGAACCGACCAGATCTCATCGACGATGCGCTAACGCGTGCGGGCCGAATCGAGCGCAAAATCAAGGTTGGCGGGCCGGACGAGGAGACCAGACTCGCGATCTTGGAGATCCACACCCGGAAGCGGCCACTGGCCGAGGACGTCGACCTCGACCAGTTTGCAGCCGAAACCGAGGGCTTCGTCGGTGCGGATCTGGCGGCGCTGTGCCGGGAAGCCGCAACGACTGCCGTGCGTGAGCACGTTCGCGCCCAGACCGACAGCGAGCCGACGCCTGTCGAAGACATCGTGATCACCAACGCACACTTCGAGGCGGCGCTGGCGGATCTCACGCGAGAAGACGACGATCTCGATGGCGGCGTCGACGACCTGTAACATCCGGTTCAGAGTAGGTATCCATTTTACTATGGATCGATAGGTGTCGACCGTGCCAGGACTGCTTGCCTCTCTCGCTCTTATCGTCGTGACGGTTCTCGTTATTTGGAAAGGGAGCGGCCTGTTCGAGCGGGCCGCAGAGCGACTGAGCAAGTACTACGGCCTGCCAGTCGCTGTTCACGGCGCGATTGTCGTCGCCGTTGGATCGAGTTTCCCCGAGATCAGTTCGGTCGTTATCAGTACGGTGGTCCACGGCGAGTTCTCGCTCGGTGTTGGGGCTATCGTCGGCAGCGCTATCTTCAATCTGCTCGTGATTCCTGCGCTCTCGGCGCTGTTCAGCGAGGAACTCACGGCGACCCGTGATATCGTCCACAAGGACGCGCAGTTCTACGTCATCAGCGTCCTGGTGTTGTTCATTATGTTCGCACTGGGGGCGACCTACGTTCCGGGCGGCACGAACGAGGCCGCGATTCTAACCCCGACGCTGGCCATCCTTCCGCTCGCCACATATGGAATCTACGTGTTCCTCCACCAGCAGGACGCCAGCGACCATGTTGCCACCGATGTGGTCGGTGTGCGTCCAAAGCGGGAGTGGGGACTGCTTGTGGTGTCGCTGCTCGTCATCGCTGTCGGCGTTGAAGGCCTCATCCGGGCGGCCCTCTCGCTCAGAGAGATATTCGGCACGTCCAGCTTTTTGTGGGGCGTGACCGTCATCGCCGCCGGAACGAGTCTCCCCGACACCTTTGTGAGCATCAACGCTGCAAAAAACGACGACAGCGTTACCAGTCTCACGAACGTTCTCGGGAGCAACACGTTCAACCTGCTTGTCGCCATTCCAATCGGTGTCCTACTGGCAGGCTCAGCCACAATCAACTTTCTCGTGGCGATTCCAACGATGGGGTTCCTTGCGTTCGCAACACTCGTCTTTATCGTCTTCACTCGTACCCGGCTCGAACTCTCCAACCTCGAAGCATACGGCCTGCTCGGTCTCTACGGGGTTTTCCTGCTGTGGATGACACTTGAATCAGTCGGCATTATCGAAACCGTTCGGGGTATTTGAGCGAGGTCGACCGACCACTCACCGACCAATCGTCCCCTGACGAGTAATCGGGGCGTCGGGATTAATACAGAAGGCGACCAGAATCGAGTCCTCGGTCGCTGTCACCGATACCTCACCGTCACCTTTTATAACGACACTTTCGGTGAATCCGATACTCGTTTCTTCGTCCTCGGTCACGATGTCGCCCTCAAATACGTAGAGATAGGTATCCCAGTCGGGCCGGGCGGGCATCGAGACGGTCGACCCCTCGTCGAGCCAACAGTCATAGAAGTCGACCTCGTTTCGGACCGAGAGGGGTGCGTCACTGCCTTCGGGACCGAAGAGGTATCGCCATTCGTTGGGCGTCGACTCGGGAATCGGCTCGTGCTGAATACCGGGCTCCAAGTCGAGACTGTGTGGCCGGACGAAGATCTGGAGCATCCGGAGGGGTGGGTCGTCGGCAAGGGTTTCCTCGCTATGCCAGAAGCCGCTGCCAGCGCCCATGATCATCAGATGATTCGAGTCCGTGACGAGACTGTTGCCCTGTCGGTCCTCGTGACGCATCACGCCCGCTGGGACCCACGAGATGATCTCTTCGTTTCTGTGTTGGTGCATTCGGATCAGCGTGCCAGGGTCCATGAACGACTCGACGACCGTCGACAGCGGGCCGTAGCCGTGATCCTCGTGGTTCGGCACGCCACGACCGGGGAAGTTGAAATGGATCCGAAACTTGCCCTGATTCTGCGAGATGTCGGTTCGTGGCGTCGTATAGATTGTTGGCTCCGTGTGGGTCGAGGTATCGTCCATTGCTGACCAGTACGACGCCTGATCCTAAGTGGCTTCTGCGCCCTGTGCGCCGGAGCGTTATTTAAAAGGAACTCACAGCGACTGTGGCCTGATCCGCGCGTACTCCACCGACATCCGGCCGAGTTTTCGGACGTGGGCTTCTAAGTCGGGGTCGACGAACTCTCGGTCCTCGAACTCGTTGGACGCTCCCCGAATCCCGACCTCGTGGGGGAGCGTCCAGCCGTGGACTGTCCGGATGCCCGTACGCAAGTGTTCCAGCGTGGGTCCGTAGGAGCCACCGCCAGCCGTCGCCAGCAGGCCGACAGTCGTGCCCTCGAACTCGTTTTTCCCCAAATAGTCGAATGCGCTTTTGAGTGCTGACGACACCATGCCGTGATAGACGGGTGTGCCCATCAACACCGCATCAGCGTTGCCAACGGCCTGTTTGAGTTTCCTAGCGTCGCCCTGATTTCGATGGTCCGGATCGAACAGCGGGAGGTCCCACTCACGAAGATCAATCAGTTCAGTCTCCGCACCGGCCTCGCTGGCGGCATTCAGTGCCTGCTCAAGCGCCAGTCGGGTGTAGCTTGTCTCTCGAAGACTACCACAGATCGCCACAACAGTTACAGCCTCCATTAGTATCTCATTTATAAGTGGCTGCTTCAATTGAGTCTTCTGGCTGCCCGGTCTCAGCTACCGGCTGTTTCGTTCTGCAACCATGGCACGACAACCCTATTCAGTCGACTGTGTGCCGTCTCGTAACTGGTCCCCGATGGCTCGTCCTGCCCAGTATATGCGCCGAACTGCGTGTGATTCACGCCCTCTAGGTCTGCAAATCGCGTTGAGGCTGGCAGATTCCCACGATTCCGCTCGTATGCTGTCCTGTTCAGCACCGTATCCGCATCGCCAGTCACACTCACCACCGCGAGATCGCGCTCGGAGATGTCGACGTCACAGTACGAGCCATACAGTAACAGCCCCTCTACGTCGGCGTTCGCCGCATACCGGCAGGCCATCGCCCCGCCGAGTGAGTGGCCGCCGACGTACCACGCCTCGACGTCCGGATGGTCGGCCATCGCGCTGTCGGCGGCATGGGTTCCGAGGCCGTTCTGGGCGAGTCCGTAGTCGACAATCGCGAGATTGAGTGGTTGCTTCGGAATCACGACCGTTACGTTCGCGTCTCGGGCCAGCGCCGCGAGCGACCCCACATAGGCATCCGGATGAACGCGACCGCCGGGATAGAAGACGACACCCGTCTCCGGCGTGGTACCTACTGGCTGGAGGACGTACCCTTCGTCAGTTCGGTCGACCGTCACGCGCTGGTCGTCCTCGACGGTCGCGATGCTCTCCGATGATCCGTGATACGGTGACCCAAAATAGCCGACTGTGAGTGCAGCGAGGACGATGAGCCCAACACCGAGCCAGACGGCCAGTCGTTTGCCCTGTCGACGAATGGTTGATTGATCCATGCTTCAGACTCAGTCGTCGGTCACGTGTCTGCTCTGGGGGTCGACGCCGTTGGGTCGCAGCGTTCGGACGACCAGATAGACAAAGGGGGTGTCGACGACCGCGATCAGGAGTTTCAGCAGATACTGGCCAAGGACGAGGCTGATAACCACCTGCGTCGGCAGTGCCTCACCGATGCCGAACACCGAGGGTGCGATGAGGAAGGCAACCCCGACGAAAATCACGGTGTCGATGGCCTGACTGGTCGCCGTCGACGCAATATTCCGGAGCCAGAGGTACTGCCCGGCGGTGTAGTCCCGAATCCAGTGGAACACGAACACGTCCCAGTTTTGACTCACGATATATGCCAGCAGACTGCCGAGGACGATGTTCGTACTCGGAGCCAGCGCGCTGGCAAACGTCGCGGCGAACGTGGGATCGGCGGCGGGCGCACGGATTGTCGACCAGACCAACACGAGGACGACGAAATTCATCGCGAACGCGATGTTGACCATCACCTGTGCGGCGCGTCGACCGTACAGTTCGGCATAACAGTCCGAGGCGAAGAACGTCAGTGCATACGCGAGGGCCGCCCCCGGCAGGATGATCTCCGCGCCGATCTGCGGCAGTGCCACCGGCAGCGGGATTGCCAGCAGTTTGGCGGCAGTCAGTTGGGCGGTCACCAGCGCAGTGACGAACAGCCCGATGAGGGTGACTTGGCCGACTGCGAGTAGCTCGGTTGAATCACCGGGAGCCAGCAGGTTATTCGTCATCGAGTCGACCCCGCCGCGTGTCGATATCGTCTAGCAGATCCAATGTCTTCCTGATCGATGCCCGAACCGCCTCGCTTCGGTTAACGAATTTCTTGCCCTCGCCGACGTGGCTGTCGAGGTCCTCCAACAGCTCGTCCGGTACTTCGACGCTTATCTTGGCCATGCCGGGATAATACTGGGCGAATACTTGAAAATGCCCATCTCAGTTTCTTACTGTGACATGTTCGAGTCGACGCTCTCAGTGTTAATCGCACAACTCTCACTGTACTCGATGCCCTCGATTGACTCGATTGGATCGTCGCCGCAGACCGGGCAGTCGACCCGCGATTGGTAGGGTACTCGCTCAAAAGAGAGATCCATCGCGTCGTAACACAGCATCGTGCCGACCAGTGGCTCACCCAGATCTAACAGCAGTTTCACCGCTTCGGTCGCCTGCAGACAGCCGACGGTTCCCGGCAACACGCCAAGCACGCCAGTCGTTGCACAGTCCGGCACGGTCCCCGGTTCGGGAGCCTCGGGGAACAGACACCGGTAGCAGGGTCCCTCAGGAACAAGGCTGGTGACTTGCCCCTCGAACTTATAAATAGCGCCGTGGGCCACTGGAATCCCGGCCAGTCGACAGACGTCATTCACGAGATACCGCGTCGGGAAGTTATCGGAGGCGTCGACGACCAGATCGTAGCCTGCGATTATCCCCTCGGCGTTTGACTTCGAGAGCCGCACCTCGTGGGTCTCGACCGTGATATCGGGATTGAGGTCAGATATAAAATCGGCCGCACTGTCGACTTTCGGCGTTCCCACGTCGCCGTCTGCGTGGATCACCTGTCGCTGGAGGTTCGAGCGTTCGACGGTGTCGTCGTCGACGATGCCAATCGTACCGACACCCGCCGCAGCGAGATACTGAATGACGGGCGCACCGAGGCCACCGGCACCGACGACTAAGACACGGCTCTCCAACAGCTTGGCCTGCCCCTCGGGACCGATCTCGTCCATAATAATGTGCCGCGAGTAGCGGTCCAACTGGGTCGCATCGAGTGAGAGGCTCATATCTCCCCTTTTGGCACCAGCGCGAATAAGAATGTGGTCGACGGTCGGTCGAGCTACTCGACGGTGATCTTCACTGGCTCATCGAGTGCCGCCGCCTCCTCCGAGTCGTCGGGCTGGTCGAGCTGCTCTGCCCGGTCAGTCTCGATGGACTGACCGAGTTGATCGGACTGATCGGACTGATCGGACTGACCGAGTTGATCGGCCTGATCGGACTGACCGAGTTGATCGGCCTGATCGGACTGACCGAGTTGATCGGCCTGATCGGACTGATCGGACTGATCGGACTGATCGAGTTGGTCCGACTGCTCACTGCGATCCTGTTGGGTGGTCACCCCATTGGCCTCGATCTCGAAGGCGTCGAGTTGGGCTTCGAGTTCGGTGGCCTCGTCGGCCAGTCCCGAGACCGTGTCGGCGACCGTCGACAGCGAGGTGGTCTGTTCCTCGGCCGCGGCGGCGGCATCCGACGCGTCGGCGGCGGTCGCATCGCTGATCGCCGCCACGTCGTCGACAATCGCGGCGACGTCTTCGGCGGACGCGGCCTGCTGGTCGGTGGCGTCGCTGATTTCGTAAATGCTGTCGCTGAGGTCGGTGACGATCTCGGCGATCTCATCGAACTGTCCCAGCGAGCGTTCGACCGCGTCGGTACTTTCGCCGACTCGGTCCCGTGCTGACTCCACATCCGCAATCGTCCGGTCGGACTGCTGTTGGATGTCCTCCAGGCGGTCGGCGATATCGGTGGCCGCGCTCCGGGTCTCCTCGGCCAGCGATTTGACCTCCTCGGCGACCACGGCGAACCCCTCGCCGCCGTCGCTGACGCGGGCGGCCTCGATGGAGGCGTTCAGGGCCAAGAGGTTGGTCTGCTCGGCGATCTCGCTGATGACGGTGACGATCTCGTCGACCTCGTCGATCCGCTCGACCAAGGCGTCGACCGAGTCGGCCACCTCGGCAATCTCTGTCTCGATGGTCGAGAGTTCCGCCGCAGTCTCGGTGGCCTCTTTCCGTCCGGTCGTCGCGGCCTCGCTGGCTGTTTCGGCGGTTCGGCTCACCTCTTCGGCCGAGGAAGCGATCTCCTCGACGGTCGCTGACAGCGTGTTGACCTCCGAGACGGCGGTCTGTAGCTGGTCGCGTTGCTCGTCGGCTCCGGCAGCGATTTCGTCGGTCGCCGCGGCGATCTCCGACCCCGCTTGATCGAGTTCCGTCGTGCTCTCGTCGACGGCCTCGGTCGACTCCCTGACGGCAGCGGCGAACTGGGCTGTCTCGCCGATGGAGTCCTGGAGCGTCCGAAGCAGCTCGTTGTAGCGGTCGACAACGACCGTGTAGCGTTCCTCGCTGTCGTCGACGACTGTGGGATCGATAGTCGCGGTCAGATCGCCGTCGATGGCGGCAGTCGTCGAGGTTTCGAAAGCATCGACGAGTCGGGTGAGTCGTTCGGAGCGGGCTTCGAGTTCCCGGGTATGGGTTTCGAGGTTGTCGGCCATTCGAGCCAGCGAGTCGCCGAACGGACCGGGCACTGGCTCCGCCAGCGCCTCGTTATCGAACTCTTGGTCGGCCAGCGCGTCGGCCTGCGCGGCGACTGTGGCGAGATAGATCTGTAGGTCGCCGAAGGAGGCCGCGAGATCGCCCACCTCGTCGCTTTGCTCGACGACAACCGGTTCGGTGTCGACGTGGCCCTCGGCGATCCGACCCGCCGCGGTTTCGATCCTCGCCAGCGGCTCGATGAGGTCCTGCTGGATGATCAACACGGTGTTGACGAACGCCACTATCGCGCCGATGAAAATAACACCCTGAACGACTCGTAGGGCGGTCCCCGCGACGACGAACGGCAGGACGAACAGCCCGATGGCGACGCCGAACTGGATGGCGACCGCCGCCAACAGTTTCCGCCGGAGCGAGTCAGTGATGCCGAGGCTGTCCATCGTCCCCCAGAGAACTGCCTCGTAGGTATCCAACAGTGACATAACAAGTAACCATTTAGTATCTCACCACATGAACCGCCGCGCCGATTACTACTCCGTGGGAATCGACACAAGCCAGTGCGGCGGCTCGCGGTTCGGAACGGAATAAAAGGGTCGACCGGATGCCGCGTCAGTTACTTGCTGCGGTTACGGTCGCTGTTGACGCTCGGTCGGGCGTGTTCGGTGCCCTTACCGCGTTTCTGCATGCCACGGCCTTTGTCGCCAGCGCCGGTGAGACCACGGAACGCGCGGCCCTTGTGCTGGGATTCACAGATCCAGTTGAGATCGTCGTCGTTCTCGATGGCGGGATGCTCGGGGTCGACGAGGATCACTTCGTGCCATTTCTGCGAGCCGTCTTCCCCGACCCAGTAGGAGTTAAGAACTCGAAGATTGGGGAACTTGCGGGAGGCTCGCTCCTCACCGATGCGCTGGATCGACTTCCGTCGACCGATGCGGTTGACACCCTGTCGTTTCGAGCGTCGACCGGCTTTGTGGCGCACTTTGCGTGCGTTTCCTTTCCGGACCGACACGCGGGCCACGACGATGCCCTGTTTTGCTTTGTAGCCCTGCGAGCGGGCCTTGTCGAGGCGAGTTGGGCGGTCGACGCGCTCGATTGCGCCCTGATTCCGCCACTCCTGTTTTCGCTGCCACTGCAGTTCGGCGAGCTTGCCCTCGCCGGGGTTCTTCCATGCGTCTCGGATATGAGAGTATGCGCTTTTTGCCATTGTTGTCCTCGGGCGCTTGCGATTCAGTCGGAAATCCCGACCACATTTCGTCCCGGCGAACCGGGTGCCCACTGGTGGCCCGTCTCCAGCGAGTTGGCGTGTCTACTGCCGAGACCTGTTTAATGGCTTCGGGTTGGTGGTGGTGCGAGATGGTGTGGCATGGGGAGGGTCGAAAGCAGTTCTGAACAGGTAGAATGCGCAGTATTTTTGAAATGAAGTTAATTCTGCTGACATATTTTCCATCCTGTTTTTGATTTGATAGCAAAAGACACTTACTGTGAAAATAGGAACATTCAATTGATGGATCGCCGCCGAGTCGCTCTCCTACTCATCGTCGTCGGGGTGCTTTGTCTCCCAGCACCGCAGTGAGGGTGTCATAGAATAGTTCTCATAGCGTGATGACGGTGCTTCCTGGATTGTCTCCGCGTTCGTCGTTGGTGATCGCAATAACGAGACGAAGGCACAGCGCGAGGAACACTTGTGCTCGTGCGTGG
>Ga0208136_10017_pt1 | contig 67866 bp, 76 predicted proteins | sample AntDeeMetageNANO_FD_184778 | JGI IMG/M metagenome (GOLD analysis project Ga0208136, IMG submission 184778) | Saline lake microbial communities from Deep Lake, Antarctica, in enrichment culture - Antarctic Deep Lake Metagenome NANO (SPAdes)... | ecosystem: Environmental > Aquatic > Non-marine...
ACCAGTGGATGCGCTGGACAGCAGAGGGATTGGAAGCGATACTCCAACTTCGGTTGGTGAAGTACGCCGACCCCGAGTACTACCAAGCGTTCCTCGACGAACTGCTCCAACGTTCGACCAAAACAGCCATCAACTGTGACCTCTCAATTGAGAGTACCAGCGGCAAAGTCTAGACCGCTTTGCAACACGACCAATTTCTTTGACGATGTTTAAACCAAATCCAGTTCCGCTATCTGAGGTTGAATGACCGAATTTGAACACTTGATCACGTTCATCAACGGGTATTCCCGGCCCATCATCAGAGACGTAGAACCCATCTTCTAAGGCGCCAACTGTCACAGTCTCTCCACCGTGTTCGACAGCATTTGCAAAAAGGTTCTCAAAGAGTTGCTTGAGCCGATTCTTGTCAGCGAAAACTATACTATTAGTAGTAACATTGAGAGTAGCTGTCGATGTTTCCACATTCTGCCAACAACCCTCAGAGAGTTCAGTAAGTGATACAGGGGTGATGTCTGCTGTATTAGCACCCTCCTGGGCGAGTGTGAGGAGATTATCAACCAAGGCCTCCATTCGGTCGTGTGCACGCTTTACCTTATTGAGATACTCGCTATCATTGTTTTCAATAGCGAGTTGCAAATTACCTGCAGCGACTGTCAGTGGATTTTGGATATCATGCGAAACAACACTGGTAAACTCCTCTAAGCGCTCATTTTGACGCGTGAGTTCTCTTTCGCGAGCCTGCAATTGTTGTGTTTGTGAAACCTGCTCAAGTGCTGTGTTGATGTTCCCTGCTAGTATTTCACCAAGTACTATATCTTGATCATCAAATTGTTCTGACTCTGTTGAACCACCGATTAAGATACCATAATCACCGATTGGGAGATATATTTCACTCCGAATTAACGTATCTGGATTATATCTATCAGGATCTGTATGGACATTATCAAGTGCAAGTGCATCTCCTTTGTTGTAGACACGCCATGCGATACTATTATCACCTGTGAGTACCGGGGGCTCACCGATGAGATCAGTTAGACCATCAGTGGTTGCCATCGGTACAAGTCCTGATTTATTCTCATCATAAAGATGGATCCCATTTAATTGAAGTCCAAGAATATCACGAGCTGCTTTGGTACCAATCTCACAGACTTTATTATGCGTTTTTGCAGCCATGAGGTCCTGACTCGTCTTATTTAATGCTTTAAGTTGGCGCTCATGATTTGTTCGATCTGTAGCGTCATAATAGACCCAGAGATGGCCATCTCCACCAGCAAATTCAATCGGTTGGTAACTCCGTTCAAAGGTCTGCCCATTTGTTCGAACAATCTCATCTTCTTCGATTGGTTCACCCTCACTCGCTACTGTGTTAATTTGTTCAACAAATTCGGTAGAATCGACTACTAATTCACTAACTTTGCTTGCGAACTGTTCGCAGTCTTTTCCAATGGCTTCACTCGGTGAACCAGATACCTCGAAAAACTCATATAGTTGTTGATTGACTGCCATTACATCGCGGTTGTCATCTTCGGCAAGCACACCAACTGGTAGGGCATCAAAGAGTGTCGAAAGCAAAACATTCGTTTGCTTGAGCTCTTTTTTATTCTCTTCTTGTTCGGTGATATTTCGAACAGTACATACAACACCGTCAGCATTAGTCCTCGCAAGGACCTGATCTTCAACAAAGGTACTTTGATCGGCCCGAAGGCCAGTTGTAACCCCATGCCAGTATCCCGACTCGTTTAGAATAGGCAAAATCTCTTCGTAAGTATAGGGAATTTCATCAGCAGGAGAAAGAAACTCCCAGTGTTCGCCAAGAATCTCGTTAGGTTGGTATCCATAGAGATCAGCATAGGCTTGGTTAACATATACAAAATACCCATCTTCATCGAGAATACTGATTCCCTCACGGGCAGTTTCAATGGCCTCAAGGTGGCGATCACGTTCGTTTTGAGCCCACACACTTTCGACTGCGTTTCTAATTCGATTTGCTAAAAGTGCATACTGAGAAGTTGCAGTCTTTTTTTGAATATAGTCTGTGACACCCATCGAGATCGCTTCGCTAGCGACTTCCTCACTTCCTTTTCCAGTAAATAAAATAAATGGAAGGTTCTTATCTTGCTTTCTAACGGATCGAAGGAATTCTACCCCTGTTTTATTGGACATGTCATAGTCAGAGATGATACAATCGATGTTCCCTTCAGAAACAATACTTAGCCCTTCGTCAATGCTCGCTGCTGTCTGCAATTCGATTTGTGTATCTTTTCGTTCGAGATAATTTCCTACTAAATTCGTTAGATCTAGATCATCATCGACGTGTAGGACTTGTATTGATCTTTTGTTCATAGATGCCAAATTGTATTCGCCACTTACACATCCTAGGTATATGTATCTACTTGATGAGTGAGGTTATCATATTCACCCTAAAGCGAGGAACTCTTTTTGACCCAGTGATTATTTATAACAAAACCACATATAGATTCCAAACTGTAATACCCCCACCAACAACGATTAGAGCGAGCGGAACAGCAACACGCGTTGGCTTCCAGAGAAAATGCCAAACCACTATAAAAAATAAAAAGGAAGATATTTTGACGATAAAAAGACCACTAACTCCATAGAGGTCCATTAAAGGTCCAACAAGAGGGCCGATCTCGTCGGCCCCCTTGGTAGAGAATCCCCAGAGTGTTGTTGATGTATCGCCAACTCCATAGAGCAATACAGCCATAAGCCACAATATGTGCTCATTGTCGACAAGCTGCCATAATCCACCTTGATCACTCACAATCGATCTCTCACAAAATTGTGTCTACTCATAGGGCAACTCATCAACAAGTACTAATATGTGGTATAAAAATATATCGGAGTGTCATATGAGGATTACAGGTAAAAACGCTAGCACGCTAATTAGAACAAAAATTAAAAGAAAATCAATTGTGGGTGAGATAAAAACTGGATAATCTTCTGATTGCTGGGTTGCCAAACCAGCATCATCAGCTCCTTTTTGCACCATATTGATTCTGGCCAGAGAGACAATATCAACATTGGGTAGTAATTATCATTTTTAATACTTCACACTGCTAGATTGAAACTCCATCTGTGAATTTTCCTACTCTATCGGCGCTCTGCGCGTTGGTTCTTGAGGATGTCGCCATAACCTGCCAGATTTTGGCTAATATCTAGAAGTCTTGGACTTCTAGTGACGGGACACCGATGGAACAGGGTTCTATCGAGGTCTCGAAAGATCTCACTTTTTGATTATACACAACGCCAGTAACCCCAAGAATAGTAAATCTAACTATCGGATGGTGATTGAGAGCTACGATGATTGACTGAGAATGTGTCGACCGGCTAGCGTTGAACATCCAACCGAAAAACATAATTGTTTGACTGATTATTGTATTCATGCCGGTCAGAGGCTTTCAATCCCCATCACGACTACACGAAGCTCGCCGATAGTAGTACACTTCTGTATCAGAGACTTGACATCCTCCCCGCGCTAAAGCGCGAGGATTCCCGACCGCCGTTGGGATATTGTGGTTTACGACGTAGCCTGATCTTGAGGTGCGAACGCACCAGTTTCCTTGTCAAACAAGAACGTCGATGGCTGTGCCAACCAGCCGTTACTCCTATCCTCTGAACGAGGACTCGGAGATACTTTCTGTCGAATGTTCTCAGCACCGTTCACATCCGCGTTCGCCACCGTCCCGCACTCATCGCACACGTACAACCCACGCTCAACACGGTTCTTCTTGCGTTTGCGACCACAACACGAACACGACTTCGACGTATCACGCTCGGACACTTGCTCAACCGTGATACCTTCCATCTCGGCTTTGTATTCAAGCATTGAGGTGAAGCGGTCGAACGCCCACGAATGTAAGTCAAGATTCCCGTGTGTACCCCAGTTCTTCGAATCCCCATTCTCCTCGTCTTCACGGATATCAGAGAGGTTGCCGACCACAATCGTCCCAACACCCTCATCAACACACCGCTCAACGAAGTGTTTGGAAAGAGTGTGGAAGTAGTGAGTGCGGCGAGCCGATTTCTTCTGGTTCAATCGCGTGGATTTCACGGAGTCCGAATCATCACAGCAAGCAATCCGCTTGCTGAAGTAGTAGTCATCCTGCTTCAGACAGTTGAGCGGGTACAGTTCGCTGTGACCGTCTTCGTAGGCAAGGGCGGCGAAGTTTTTGATACCGAGGTCTACACCAACGGTTTTCTCACCGGGCGATTCAACAACCTCGATTTCAACCTTGCACACGAAGTGCAGTTCCCACTTGTCACCCGTCCAGACGGCTCGAACTTGTTGGACACTCTCTACGGTGGAGAGGTCAAAGTCGGGGCGAGTCTGGTATTCGCAGAGGATGAAGTCCGACCAATACACCTTGAGGTTCGATCCTTTGCTGAGTCGAACCCGGTTGTACTTGGTGTCGAGTTTGAATCCAGCGGCTTTGAACGTGACCGTGCTTCGCGGGTGTTCGTCGTTGTGTTTGCGGTACTTCGGTGGGTTTGCTCTCGCATCTTCGTTGCGTCGTTTTCCGTACCAGCCGTTGAATGCTTCAGCGAGTTCTTGAAGGACTCGCTGACTTGACTGAGAATGCAGGTCATCGTAGCGTTCGTGCGACTTGAGGTACGAGGTGAGTTCGTTGTGACCGGGGATATGACCTATCTCAGACCATACGCGGTCACAAACCCACCGTCCGACGTTCCAGAGTTTCGAGGCTGAGAACCCAAGCGAATCAAGGTCGTCCTGTACCCGTGACTGGTTCTGAATAGAAGCAGTGTAGGTGCGTGTGACGACCTGTTTCGCCATACGTAACCTATGTAGTCAAATTTATTTGAAGGTATGGACTCGAGGGCACTGTCTAGTTAACGACCACCTCAGCTGGCGTTCGATCATCTAGCGATTGATGCGGTCGCTGGCGGTTATAATAATGTGCAAACTGTGAACACCAGCGACGAACGCTCGACCGACTGCCCACCCACGAATTATGGAAGCGGTCGATCCTCATTTTGAGCGTCTGAAACCATTTTTCGATCAGGTTTCGGTCTGTATAATCACGCCGACCGCTGAGTCCTAATCGAGCAAGGGCAGTCTGATAGCCGAAACCATCGACGAGAAACACGGCCTCGGAGAGGTCGTGTTTCTCGGAGAGTCCATGCAGAAACGCAGCAGTTGGATCGGTCCCGTGAGTGCCGAACAGATCGACACCCAAAATCAACTTGGTGTCGAGGTCTATTGCAGCATACAACCAAGACCACTCGCCATTGATTTTGACAGCGGTTTCGTCTACAGCGACCCGCTTCGGCTGCGCCTCAGGCGGGTCGGGAACGCTGTCAGCTACTCGATGTACCCACTGAAAGATTGCTTGATGAGACCGTTGAACGCCAAATAGTCGGAGAATTGCTTGTGTTTCTCTGAGTGAACAACCGGTCGCGTGGAGTCGGACAGCGAACGCCCTGACGGGCGTCGCCGTCCGCTCTCGCTCCCAACATTCAAGATTTGCCGTATCCAACGTCTCTCTGAGCAGTTCTGGCGACAGCATAGACAACTCAAACCACGAACTGCTCACTTCTCAAACTGGCTTAACTAGACAGTACCGTTTGACCGATAAATTTATTTAATTTATATAATAAATGCAAGCTAGGATCTTACAGATGTACGACCTAACAGGATTCCAACGTGACTTGCTGTATGTTATCGCTGGTCTTGACGAGCCACACGGCTTAGGGATCGAAGAGGAGCTCCAAGACTACTACGAAAAAGAGGTCCACCATGGCCGGCTGTATCCAAACCTCGATACACTCGTTGAGAAAGGACTCGTCGAGAAAGGTCAACTCGACCGCCGGACCAACTCTTATACAATCACTCGACGTGGACGCCGCGAGATCGAGGCTCGTTCGGACTGGAAAGAGCAGTACGTAGCACCATAACTACGTCCAGTTCGGATTCTCTATGGCGATGAGTGATATCCACATCGACGGGTGCCGCCAATACGTTGATCAGGCAGGTTTGGTGGTGTGTACTCCTCTTTTTTCGCTCGTATTGTTGCTGTATCTCACCTCGGTGTGCAACGCCGAACAGTTCGTCGGCCTGTTCGTCGGTTACGTTGAGAACCTCACCGGGGGAATTGCCACCATCTGAGAATGTGTTAACGATTTCTGATTCAGTCGACCCTATTTGAGGTCGCGAAACGGGAGCTAGTGATGACTGAATAATTTATTCGTCGTCGACATTGAGTTCGGATTGTTCGTTCTCGCAGACTGACTTGAGTACGACGCTGGTGTTGGATTCCCGTATGTCAACGTCAGATAGCAGCTCTTTGATCTGAGCGTTCATTCCGTTTGTATCTTCGAACTTACCAATCGCAATAATGTCATAATCACCGGTGACTTCATAGACAGTGATTATCTGTACCTGGTCGCGAAGCCTGTCGACAATTTCTGCAAGCGCGGCTCCTTCGACCTTCAGCTGCATGATTGCGGTAACGTCGTAGCCCAGTTCGCCGTAGTTAATGACCGGTGTATAGCCTTCAATAACACCTTCTGCTTCGAGATCGTTGATGTGATTTGAGACGGTGGTCACTGATACATCAAGCCCCTCTCCAAGGCTTCGAAGGCTGGCCCGACCGTCATCGAGTAGTGCGTTGATTAACTGACTGTCTAAATTATCGTACGACATGCTGATATAATCTCGATTAAGAGCACTATAATTTAACGAACATTTTGTGATACATGAGTTCAGCTGTCTGGAAAGAAATCAGCCTTTTAGACATCTAGTTGCTCATCTTCAAATCGGGATTGCTGATATGACTTAACCAACACAGGCCGTACAACCACACACTCTGTTGGTTTATATTATATGTTCCAGGTCTGCTAGCCGGTAGAGACATCTTTTCGCGGTTGTTTAGTTTTCAGCAATTAGTTGCTTGTATTTAACGAGATAGTTCTAAGAGACGGATTTTTACACTGATTTACCCTTAATCTGCCGCGAATACCGGCGAGAAAACGTCTACCTCGTGACGTGAGAGCCGCCATTCGCAGCGTGACTGCCCAGAAATCTATATCGCAATATGTGATTTATTGATGTGGCGTGGTTTCGCGCCGAATATACCATGGGTTTAGCAGACTCTCGTAGTCAGCGTAACCCATAAATTTATAATTAATCCTACTGAATGACTGAACAACCAGAATATGGGACTCTTAGAATTACCACACGAGGCAGCGAGCAGGCTTCTACTTCGAAATCTGTTCTCAGAACCTCATCCAGACAACAGCCGGGGCATAACCCAATGAGTCACCCTGAGTCCGATCAGGAAAGCGAGCTCGAACCACAGCAGCCTTCGTTCGACGATGTCCGGTGGTCGGCCTGTTCACTCGAAGACTTCACACAGCTCTACTGGGAGCAGGTTGCTCCGTGTCTCGAAGCAGAAGGCCTTGATCCTACGGCGGAGAAACCAACCCACCAGTGGTTCAGTGATCACGGTGTGCGGTCATTTCTCGCGGCCTTTCGTCGACACCACGACCGATCTTTCGGAGAGTTCTGGAGTGAAGATCTCGGACTTGGTGACGACGATGACGGCTACACTTGGGCAACTTCCGATGAGCAAACAGTCGACGCACTCGAGCGATTCTTGGATCGTCGACAGTCGCGGTACGGTCTTTCGACGTCTTCTGTCGACACCCTCCGAACGCGGCTGAACCTCTATGTCCGGGCGTACTCTGAGGCAAACGACACGGATGATCTCCTCTCGCCAATTCAACGTGATCGAGACGCACCCGCATACGAAGCTGTCGATGCATGCTATGGTGCATTTGACTGGCTGAATGAGGGGGCCGAACGCGAGTACAGTGCTCAGACCCTCCAACGGGTGCGACGCATCGTCGACGCTTGGTATCAGCATCTGGTCGGTCGACGAATCGCTTCGATGAATCCCGCCAGCGGATTGTATGAAGAATTCAAGTGGGAAACCAAAGACTCGCCGACCCCATCACTGTCAGCGGCCCATATTCGCCAGCTGATGGAGATGGAAACGACCTCACGAGACCAACTATTGGTGGTTGCCCTCGCTGGGTGGGGACTCCGAGCAGGCGAGGTCGCGGCACTCCACATTTCGCAGTTCAATCGCGATGTTCCCGACGACGACGTCCCCCATATCGCATTCGAGAGCCGTAAGAACGGTCCTGGAGAAGTATCGGTACTGTTCGGTCTAGATATCCTGGACTCCCGAATTGATGAACTTGGAGAAGATGAGACGTGGGACGGATACTTGTTCCCCTCACCGCAGGGCCAAATCCCACACGTAACGCGGGACACAATCCGTAATTGGTTCCAAAAGCTTGCTTCAGAAGCCGATCTTCCAGATCGGATCGAAGGCGAGCGTCCGAGTCCGCAGCTCTGTCGACGGTTCTGGTATGATACCTATACTGCAGTTCTCGAAGGAGTCCTCGAAGGCGTCGAAGAAATAGCTGCAGAGCAGGGTAGTAGCGATCCACAGGTCGTTATGCAGAATTACCTCTCCGACTCACGATCTCGCCAGTTACGTCGCGAATTCATGCGTGAGCAACTGATGGGAATCTTCAGGGGTGAGAGTTAGATTTCATCTAGGTCGTAACCCCACTCCCGGAGTACCTCTGCAATGAGCTCTGGATTCCGCTGTGCGACGACCATCGAAGCCTCTCGGTAATCAGATTTGTACACCTTTTCACCGAGCAGCTCTTCGAGCGTATCCTGGAGTTCGTCCTCGGCTTCAAGCACACCTTCACGAAGGAAGTAGGGAACCTGTTCGCGGCCTTCGTTTACTTTGTCTCGCCGTAACTTGTACGGGATCGAGTCCATTGTCGGTCGTTGAGATTCTGTTTCAGAGGAGGTCGACGATGGCGTACTCTCGTGTTCGTCCTTTATTTCGGTTGATGATGGATCGGCGTCTTCTTCGCTCTCTGTCTGGGGTGTATTTCGTTCCTTCTCAGTAGATTGGTCGACGTCGCTTTCGGAGTCGTCGAGGCCAGCATCTCGTGAACCGGATTTGAGTCCCATTATGCAGTCACCTCTGGAATCTCAAGCCCTGCTTCCCGTTCTAGATGACGAGCCAGCTCGTCAAACTGGTTGAGTGTCTCAGTTTCGTAGTCGCGCTTCCGGCTCCGATGCTCCTCAACGTACCTGTACGGGCTACACTGCTGTTTCCAGCACCCTTCCATCAGCGACCCTCGTTCGCCAATAACAACGGGAACTGAGAATCCACTCCCACGGAGATCTGCCAGAATTTCTTTCTGGTCACGTGTGTCCTTATACCCAATCGGGAGGACTGCAAGCACTCCCACGTCAATATCAATACTTTCCTCTAGGCCATCGACGAGATCGTCGAGACCTTCAATCGATTCTTGACCCTTTGCAGTTGCCTCAAATGGAATAACGACGTTCCTGACTGCAACCAATGCATTGTACAGAATTGGACCTGCCTTACCTGCAGAATCTACGATGACGACGTCGTATTTATCGCGAACGTTTGCCTCACTGAGAACACGATGGAGTTGATGGTACATACTGTAGGACTCACCGAAATTCTCAGCCTGATTTTTTTCGTTCAGTAGGAACTCGTGGAGGTCCTCGAGCATATTGTGAGATGGTATTAGGTCAATCCCTTCTTCGACCTCAATAGCAAGATCGTGGAATTCTCCTTTTGGACGCCCTACGAGATGTCGGACCAGATTGTCGACGTTTGGATCTCCACGGTCGTAATCTGGACCGAAGAAATAGGTGAGACTGCCGTTCTGTGTGTCCATGTCGATTACGAGGACCTCATGTCCCGCGCGTGCGTGACTCGCTGCAAGTGTCGCTGCAGTGGTCGTCTTTCCGACCCCTCCAGCCTCTGAAACGGGTGCATAAGTGAGCATTATAGGTAATAGTAGGAAGCTATGAATATAAATCTAAGTCAGACATTGTAGCTACATCATCCAGCTATATGATGTAACTATACATTCTAACTATACCGTTCAGCTATAGTCAATAGCTGCGCCTTATATCGAGAGACGCCATTATAGTATAGCTATAAAGTATAGTTGAACAGTATAGCTATAGTTGATAGCTATCTTTTTGGGGGAGATATCCGCTGGAATATTGGTTGAGCAAGTCGACCTTCCACAAGTAGGATTCGATCCCTCTACCTTACTCGACCATTTGCTGAACAAACGTCGTACAGTGATCTCCAAGGACAGACAGCCCCTCCTCAATATCATCACCATCAACGATCGGCACGTAGAAAATACCCGGTGCAACTCGCTGTCCCGAATCCCATTGTTCGTCACCGACGCTTATTGCATCCCACTCATTTGACTCCCGAGTTGCTGCTGAGACCGCCTGAAATGGTTCGGTGGGTGCGTATTTAATTTTGTAATAGACATAGCACAACAATGGCTCGGGCCACTCGTCGCGGCCCTGGGTTTCTGGCTCGACCCACTCGAGACCAATATTCAATTTGAGATTGTTTCCATCGCTGTTGGTCTGCATCATGGTTCCCTCGAACCGTAAGGTCCCATACGTCGGCCCTGGGGTCGGGTTGTGTCCCTTGTCGTAGTCCAAATTATTGTCGAACAATCCCTCTTGCTCACTCGTCATAATATCGTCGAGTGTATCCTTGATCCTATCGTAGACCTCATCCTCGAAATCGTCGACCAACCGGACGGCCTTCACGTAGCGATCGTTCGTCAATCCATCCGTGAGTGTGTCGTTAGTCACGAGGGTCACCTCCCAAAGAGGCTCTCAGATACTTGATCTGGTCGTCAATGTCGACACCACGTACACTAGCAAGATCGGGCACGTCCCCTCCGGCGGTGATCTGTTCGATCGCCGACTGCGAGTGGAATTGCATAATCTTCTGTTCGATCAACGTAATAAAGAGGTACGCACTCGCCTGCCAATTTTCGTTGATTTCCGCTGTAATTGCACGCCGGAGTGCCGCTGCAACGTCGTTCCACCACAGGATCTCTACGTCAACAAAGGCCTCAGAGTAGATTGTTGGAGTGCCCGCACCGGATAGATCGATATTATCTCCAAACGCATCCACAACGGCTGGTTGTTTCAGTTCGGGAACCAAGAGATAGTGTGTCCACGGCTTGTCGTGGTCAGTGTTTGCCTCTGCGAGGTAGGCTGCCTCTGAGGATTTTTCGTAATGTTCGTCGCCTTTCTTCAATTCGATTGAAAACGACAGCTCCGGAAACTCGACAATGATGTCGACTCGTCGGTCGTGGTGTTCTTGACTGGACATGTGGATTTCCCTGTCGACCGACGTCGTCGACTGTTCTGGTACTCCAAACAGCTCGTGGGAAAACCGACCGTCTGAGGACCGAATCAAATGCGCAAGCCACTGTGACCAGTTTTCCTCTTGGTTTGTGCGTAAGGGCCCAGACATTGGCGATTGTGGCTCCCAACTCTCGCACAGAGGATCCTGAGTGAAAATGCTCTCGTTGGCTGCCCACTGTAAATTCGATTGCTCGATCAGCTTGCTGACCACCTCGAGACCATGGCCGTGGTACTCGACGTGGTTGTCCCACCACCCGTCGATGTCCGCCCACTGTTTGGTAATCACCGATGACACAGTTGCAGGTAGATACACCAACTAATGAAGATTCGGTCAAGTACCCAGCCACAGGTCTACTTCCGATCGTCGAAGCACTGTCCCGCCACGCTCATTGCATCGAAGATGAAAACACATCAATCTCACCCCTTCCAGGACAGCCACCAAGAACCTGAGACAAACATCCACTAAAGCCAGTTAAGATTCCAACAGACAGACCGACAACAGCTCGTCTATTCATGTATACAAATAAACAAACTTAAAATAAATATCTTTTCCAAGGATAACTGCATAAACAACACATGACTACCTAAAGGCTACTACAAGACTGCGAGCGCAAGTGACCTAGTTTCTATAGAAGGTTGGGGAAGTCAAATAGACTGAAACTCATAAAGCGAGTTAAAATACTTTCTTAACGACTTGACTTGCCACCTTCTCAGCGACTACCATTCCAAGTAGAAATGCAATGGCGACTAGCGTAATACCTGCAGCAGAGGAAACAAACCATCCAACACCGAGAGTACTGAATATCCCTACAAGAAGCACGTACGCAGTATACATAATTGGAAATCCTATACCAAGGACAGAAGCAAAGTACACTATGCCAGCCTTGACTAGTGGTTTATTAGAGGATGATGTTTTCACGGACATGATAGATAATTCACTTTCTCCGACAATATAACTTCCCCTTGCGAACACGGACATATCTGATTCGTCCACAGAGGTCCTGAAAGAGCGTAGTTCTGAGTATAACCGCTCATATGTGCCGGGATAGACATCATTCTCCGACAAGCAAACCAACCTGTTGTTCGTGTGTTCAAACAGGAGAGGTGTGTAGTACTGCGAGCGCAAATATTGTGTCACTAGACTGCGAAATTTCTAAAATGTGTTGACACATACAGAAAGTATATAATTACAGTTTGATTATTTCTAAATAGTATGTTTCGACGTGGGTTCATTGGAGTGGTTTTTTCTTCCCTTCTTAGTGGATGTATAGCCTTCTCTGGAGGTGGTGACGGATTCATCGACATACACAATCGAACCGATTCTGTACGGGATGTTACTGTAACGTTGGTCCAGCAAGAATCCCAAGAAACAGTTCTTGATGAAACTTACCACGTTGAGCCTAACTCCGACCAGCGTATTGACGACGCATTTAATGACGGTGTTTTTGAGGCAGAAGTCATAGTCGATAACGAGAGAAGCGAGGAATTCGAGTTAGGTGTCGGTCGATGTCCCGGAACTCGGTTTTTCATTGGAGTGGAAATAGATGAGATAATCCTTGATCAGAGCGTTTGTGACTGAACAGAGTCTGCAGTACCTATTCTCTCAGCTGTGCAGCTAAGTTCCATTATTATAGATCTGAGGTCAGTTAGTAGAAACTCACCCCCTGACGGGATGAAATCCCCATATCCGACACTATGGGTAGGTTATTGGAATGACGGTCCTAGATTATCGGTTGTCGAAATTTGCCACGATAGTTCTCCACCGTCCGATACGTTACCGCCTAATATCTGACCAGTAGTTTCGTCGCTCGAAGAGTTTGGATGGAATACAGTCCTTCCGAGGTCCTCCCCCGAGTACTCGTCGTCGAGTGTGAATCGAACGTCATACCAGACTCGTGACTCGAACACGGATTCATAGGTCTGTGTTTGTCCGGGTTCAACGATAGTTGTCGCAGTGAGATTTCGTTGGGGGACTGCAGTGTCGGGAGTTCCGGTAACGGTATCGTGTCCGTCTCTTCGTTCACCTTTCGAAGTTCCCACATTGAGAACCTCAATAGAGATCTCATGTGGGACGGTATGATCGTTGTCAAATTTCAGGCTTCCTGCAGGAAGATCCTCAGAAGAATCCATCAAGCCGATTCCAGAACAGCCTGCTAATGACGTGCTCACTCCGATAATTCCTGCTACTCTCAGAAATGAACGGCGATGGGTGGAGGCCATGCAGTATCGTTAAAGTCGATTGTCAATAATTTTTCTATACGCAGTCGTAGTGATCAGCGGTGTCAAAAAACAAAACCTAGAAATAAAGTTCTTTGGGAGTTATTCCTTAGTAAAACAATCAAACCCATCGAATAGGTCTAAGACAGTGTAACATCAGCTGAAAATTTGATACAGGAATATACCGGGTGAAGAGAGGCCGTGAACGTTTTGTGTCGTTCGTAACTTGACGTGGTGCGGCTGGTGTGTCAACGAAGGCTATCTTGAAGCACACTACGCCCAGCGGGCCAGTGCGACCGCGCCACTCCCTGATGACGACGGTCGCAAGCCCGGTGACCAGCAGGCTTGGACCTCCGAGCAGCGTCACGCACTTACCCGTCACGTCGACGAACAAGCCCGTAATGCCATCGAGGCACTCACTACACTCTCAGAGGATGTCGACCCACGTGAGAAGCAACAAGCTAGATATACTGCCCTGAGAGCTGCCCGAGACCGAGCCTTGGTGTTCGTCCTAGCATACACCGCCGTTCGGGTCGGGGAACTTCTTCGGGACCCGAACGATCCGCGTCGACGTGGCGTCCGCTGGGAGGAACTTTCGCTCGACGACGGGAGTATGGACGTCTACCGGAAGAAACAGCAGTGGGACGCCGCGAGTCTCCCCGACCCGGTTATTACGCCGCTGCGGAGCTATCGCCAGCTGATGGACCCGCCGACAGAGCGTTGGCCGGTGTTTCCGACGTTCGACCAACGGACACTCGCAGGGCTCGTCCAGGATGAGCTAACTGACCGAGGGGAACGCTCGAAAGCAATTACTGAGTGTCGACAGAAGTACGCTCGCGACCTACTGCTGGCGCTCGATAATGATATTCGGCCACCGTCGATCACGACTGACGGTGCACGGTCGATTCTTCAGCGGCTTTCAGAGGCTGCAAAGATTGATATCGACCATCCGAAACACGACTACCTCGCGCCCCACGGTGGCCGGCGTGGTATGGGTGAGGTCCTCGTTCGCACGTTCGGGTATACAGTCGCTGCCCGGTATCTCGACAATTCAGAGGAGATGGTCCGTGAGCGGTATTCACATATTGAGGCTGGGGAGTTAGGTGATGTTGCTACAGAAGCCCTCAACGAGGTTGATTCTCTGAATCGTAGGTAAAATCGATGAGGGCTATTGGGTAGGTCCAGTTAGCGCCCGAACAATCAGTCAGCCAACGAGCGAGATTGTGGCCGGTCGGCCAACAGAACTGACGATTCGACGTCGTTGAGTACCTTGAAGGCCAGCGAGCCATGGACTAACCGCGAAAGTAGCCCCTCCTGTGCGGCCCCGATCATAACCATCGAGTGGTCCTCGGCATGGCGGGCAATTGCATCCTCGACATCGCCGGAATCATCGACGATCTGGCTTGCATCATCGAGATTATGATCTGCGGCCTACTCAGCGAGGAACGTTTCACCGTCTTCCCGCTCGGTAGGGGGTTGTCTACAAGATAGAGCAGCGACAAATTTGACCTACGATCAGCGTCGATCCGGTCGACATGTTCTGAACCTCCGTGAAGAGGCGTCTGGTCAGGCAATTGGACGATGTGTGTGGCGACCACATTGCCGCCTTTAGCTTTCGCCAGCAGGCTCCCGAGTTTGATCAGGTTCTTCTCGGTCCGGGGGTTCGACAGCGGCAACATCACCCGGTAATCGCTGTTATCCGGCTGGACGGTCGACGCGGCTGAGACGGTCGCATCCGGCATTTCCTCTGAACGGTCTAGGATGTACTGACCAAGATATCCCTGATGGTATGTCTCTCCGAGGGCGTAGATGAAGTACCACGTTATGATCTAGGATGTCATTGCCGACCATGACGCTACACTACGATCACACGAACTCTTAGCGGAGGGTGTCGGTCTCACTGGTCGACGAAAAGGGGTTTAGCGCCACTTTCAGCTAAATAGTCAACACGCACATCTCAGCAGACAATTTCTCCATACGTCATTATGTAGGTGCGATTGTTGTATCTCACATACGTCTCTTCCCTAAACCCAATGACTCCTTCCACTGTACCGTCCGAATACATTTCTTGGCTTGAGACTCTCGCTACCCGTGCATCAGGATCTCGAAACGATTGATCATCAAGACCGTCATCAACTTCGCTATGATTTGTCTCATTTGAGGTATTGATACTAGTACTGACACCTGCCATTTCTGGTTCATAATTTTCTTCGGCTTCTGAAAGTGCTTGAGAAAGATATTTAGAATCAACAAATTGCTCTGATGCTCCATCGAGAACGTCTACACCTTTTGGCACATCACCTGCAACAAATACTTCAATCTCACCGACCCCAGGGCAGCCACCAAGCACCTGAGACAGACATCCACTGAATCCAGTCGAGACCCCAACAGTGAGACCAACGAGAGTTCGTCTCTTCATGAAAATGAATTGATCTCTATGAGTATATATTTTCTCCTAAGATTGGAACTTTGTCGACTACATCCTCAAGGAGAACGGTGCTCGACTCCCCGAACTTAGTGAGAACGCCACGAAACTCCTTTAGATGACGAAAACAAACGGTGGTGAAACAGATATCTGTCTGAGTGGCTCAGATGAGAACGTTGCACCACCCCACCAGCGCACAGCAGTCGACGAACTCAGAACCACACTGTCTTTGCTTGAGACCAATACCTCCAGTGATCAAGTAGAGTACGTCCAGTACAATGGTGAGTGGTACCGTATACAGATTGGGGAATGGGTCGTCTGAAAAACACAGATGAGGCATTCGGGTAGATCCTGTAAGTAGAATTCTAAACTGAACTCAAGTGGCGATAGTCACTGTAATTATATCGACAAGGTAGAGACAACCGTGCCTAACCAACAGTGAATTACGACTTTTCCAGTCGATTCAGCGAGCAGATCTCGTTGTCCGTCCCAACGAACACGTACTCCCCTATCGCAGAGACCCGATCAGGGGCGTTGACCGAGTGGCTCCACGTCTGCTCGCCGTCTGGGGTGAACGTTGCGAGCTGTGTCTCGCCCCCTTGAACGAACACGGTGTGATCGGCCTCAGCGCCGTTATTGATGACGGTCAGCGTTTTGATCGGCCCATCGCCGACTGACGCCTGCCAGAGTTCGTCTCCAGTTGTCGCGTCTATTGCACGGAGCGTCTCGCCACCGAGATAGGCGATGTCTCCGTATACAGTTGTCCTCGGAGTCCATTCAAAATCTGGTTGGACAATCGGTTGGATCGGCTCGGAGGTCCAGGATCGCTCGCCGGTTGCAACCTCGAAAGCCTGGAGTTGGTGGGCGTCTCCGTCATCACCGCTTGTAAAGACGAACACACGATCAGACGTGGTCCCGACAATACTCTCGCCTGTTTGTGCAGTAGTAGTGTCGAATTCTGTGCGCCACTGCTCGGCACCGTCCGAACTCGCAGCGATCCGATCACTGGTCATAACGTAACTGATTCCGTCCGAGAGCTGAACTTCCCCTATCACTTGATCGCCGGTTTCGAACTCCCACCGCACGGTTCCCGCAGTCGGATCGAGTCCGAGGACTGTGTAGCCCGTTTCGACAACGACAGTGTCGGTGACGTCGACGATTGTCGGCGACAATCTACTACCCTGTAGGTTGTACTCCCAGCGTAGATCTCCTGAAGCTACATCAAATGCGTACACCCGGCTGTCGGCGACGTAGACTGTGTCGTTGGCTACACGTGGACGCTCGTAACCGACTGCAGTGTTCACGATCCAGCGCTTCGTGCCGTCCATATTGAGAGCAACCACTCCGTTGCCGTCTTGGGGGCCACTCCGGGTGAGGTATATTCCATCGTCAACTGTGACGGCAGTAAAGTGATCAACGTCTCGTTCGGTTTCATAGCTCCATGTAATCGATCCGGTCTCAGCACTCAGGGCGATAGCTTCCCTCGTCTCCGATCTGCGTTCGGTAATATCTCTCCGACCGAGTACTGTATCCCCTACCACACTGTCGACTTCCAGATCTCCTGGAACACACCAATCGTACTTGGTTCGGTATAGGCTAGGAGCGTCTGTGTTGGAATCGTCGTCGGATCCCTGCAACATACCTAGGCATCCAGACAGCAGTGATGATCCGATGACAGTGGCCCCTGCTGCCATTTTCGAAAGTTGTCGCCGTTTCATCATAAACTGTCCCGAGTCATCATACAAGTAAGTACTCAATCACATTGCAGCAAGAACACGGGTTCAACGCCGCGTCGACTGGTCGATATCCCAGCTTCAACGTCGACTCATACTTTAAAAATAAAACCCAACATTTCCAACAGAACAAAATAGCAGTCGCTGCTCGTTTTGGTATGACTCTCACTCGTCGACGTACACTCCAAGCAACTGGGACTGTGGCTCTCACGACTCTCACAGGTTGTCTGAACGATACCAATTTTGGATCTCAAGGCACAACTAAGGAGTATACCCTCGATATTGATCGGATTGAGAGCTCACCTGTCGAGTATGCCCTCTACGAACCAGATAATAGCTCCTTGTTCGGCGGGCCTGCACAAACTGCCCTTGAGAATATTCTCCCAGAGGGACGACACACGACGTATGGCTTTGAACCATTGCCGACCGACGCCTACGTAGAGTACGAGGGATCGTATTATCAGACCAAATACGTCGTCACTGGTCGACAGCAGATAGAGCGACAGATAGTTCGCGTTGAGACCGTCCCACAAGAGCAGGTACCTGATGATTCGATTCTGGTTGAGACGCTAGACCGACCGAGTGCTCGAATCATAAAAATACTGCACTCATATACTGTGAGTGGTGGAGAATCAGGCACTGCAGAGTTGCTTCGAGACGACGGGTATGTGTTACGGTGGCCGAGCGAACGTGAGAGTCGACTCGCAAGCGGTGAATTAAATGAACAAGTCGTGACCATGACCGATAGCGGGGCGTGGGCCTACCGTGTCGACATCACGACGGAGCAACTCACAGAAACCGCTCATACCGCCTTTGCTGTTGAGGTGGCAAGCTCCCAGAGCGACTTCCGCAAGGTTGTCTTCGGCTCTCGGATCGATACGGAACTCTCTCCAGATGCGTTGCCAGCAGAACCACAAGAGATCCTCGAGCAGGCGATTGCCGAAGAGACCTACACAGAAGAGGCTCCAATAACTGAGGCATTTGAGAGGCTGCTTGATCTTCTCGGACTTGGAGCGGTCGACACAGCAGAGAATGGCAAACAACTCTGGTACAACGACGAATTCTACCGGTATGGCCTGTACATCAATACCAACTAAGTGGAGCGATATGACCCTACAGAAGACATTTACCACGTACAACAGTTTCTGAAGCTATGAACAGACGGTCTGTCCTTGGAGTCCTCGCAAGCACCAGCCTCACTGGGATTGCGGGCTGTCTCGGGGACAGCGGAAACGACGGAGCCAAACCCGCCACGACACCGATCATGAACCGTGAGGTTCCGATTGGTGGCGATATTGGCGGTGTGATTCCGCAATTTCAGGGCTCTCCCGAACATACAGGAAATCTCGATGCAACAGGGCCGACGGATGGAGTGACGACATACTGGCGTCGGACACCCCATCGATACGACCACTCCCAACCGGTCGTTGTTGATGACCGGGTGTATGTCTCCTTCGGGGGAAAACTCGTCCAACTTGACCGTGCGACAGGGCAGCGCCAATGGATCACTGATGTCGGCCACGACGGTTCTTCGACACCAGCAGTGTACGACGGGACGGTTTACGTCACAGTTTGGAACGGCGGGGAGAACGAAGACCGGGGACTGGCGGCAGTCGACGCCGACAGCGGTGATATCACATGGCGAGCCCTCACAGATGCCGACATAAACAGCTCACCAGCTGTGACCGAAGACGGTGTCTTGGTTGGTGGGGGCCTCGGGACCACATCTGTGGCGGCGTTCGATCACGACGGTACTGAGCGATGGCGTCACACCCTTGGTGAGTACGCTTCGACGCCAGCGGTGACCGGTGAGACAGTCGTCTACGGAGCGGGAACCCCTCAGGTCGTCAGCTACGACGCCGTTTCGGGCGAACGACTCTGGCAGTTCGATACCGATGGTGAGACGACAGCGGCACCTACTATTGCGGACAATCGTGTTGTGGTCGGTACGCAGGCCGGAACGCTGTACTCGCTGGACCTACAAGATGGATCTAAAGAGTGGAGTATCGATCTCCCGGGCTCTGTCCGTCGTTCAGTCGCTATCGCTGAAAATCGTATTATCATCCCGACCGTTGAGGGACTTATCGCGGTCGACACTGCGGGAAACAGAGACTGGACTGTCGACACGAGTACAAGGGCTACTGAACCGGTAATTGCTGGAGATGGTGTGTATTTCGGCGATAGACGGATATTGCGGGCACTTTCTCTGACTGATGGCACAGAGTGGTGGTCCTTTGAGACCCGTAATCGATCTTTCAGTGACTTCGGTCTCGGAGGCATCCAGAGAGCGCCAGCGATCACTAATGGCATCGTGATCGTTGCCACCCAGGCTGGTGATGTGTATGCGCTGGGCGAAAAATAATCTCGAATATACAAAGCATATCGACAGACTCCTTAATCACGACTAAATTAGTGTCCTCCTCCAGATCAAGGTACGCTAACTTCCTAAGAGTGAGAATCCAATTAATCCAACCGAGGTCGACTGATTTTGTCCTCCCTTTATAATACCATATCCGTAACTAGGTTACATTAATTTATGACCGCACCTACAGAGACAATTGAAATTCAGAACGTTGTTGCATCAACTGGAATCGATCAGGAACTTGATCTCGAAACACTTGTCGACGATATTCCCGGTGCCGAATTCAACCCAGACAACTTTCCTGGACTCGTTGATCGGACACAAGATCCAAAAGCTGCAGCACTGATTTTTCGCTCCGGGAAAATCGTCTGTACCGGCGCTGCAAGTGTTGATGATGTCCACGAGGCCCTCGAGATAATTTTTGAGAAGCTTCGTGAGTTAGGTATCCCAGTCACTGACTCTCCAGAGATCACCGTCCAAAACATTGTTTCGAGTGCAGACCTCGGTTATGATCTTAATTTGAATGCACTCGCGATCGGGCTTGGGTTGGAGGATGTTGAGTATGAACCCGAACAGTTTCCTGGACTCGTCTACCGAATGGAAGATCCAGGGGTCGTCATCCTCCTCTTTGGGAGCGGTAAAATCGTAATTACGGGTGGTAAATTTGCTGAGGATGCGACTGCTGCTGTAGAGAATATTGTTGAGAAAATCGATGATCTCGGTCTACTGGGCTAAGTTTCAGGGCTAGCCGTAGCAGCTGATTCGCTCTAGTACGTTTGCGAATAGCGGGATCGACATTTAGTGACAATTCAAATTGGCTTAGATGGGTTATTTTTAGAAATGCCGACTAGCGGTACATTTGATGGCTGCAGTTGACGTACAATATATTCTAACGAACTGAAGCAGGATACCTAATTGAGTATATGTAGTTCTATATTTTTGAAACTGCCTCGATGATCTTCTGAGCAGTCGAACTAATCCGACCGAGACGGTCCTGGATCACCTCCGAATCCTCGTTTTCCCACGCCGCTAAGTAGAACGCAGACCCACTCGTATCCAAGTCAAAAAATCGACCGACGATGTACGCAACGGCCTCGGCTTCGACCTCACGTTTTGCCCGCTCGGGTTCACTGTCGACACCGAAGTGCAACAGTGCATGGGCATACTCATGAATCAACGTCACGGCGAGATCGGCCTGATTCGCACGAGCTTTTGCTTCAATAACGGGGTGAAACGAATGGATACATCGGTACTTGCAGACACCCATCGCCTCTCCGTACTCCCACTCCTCTCCCTCAACAATGCGAACGGTCACACCGAGGTCTTCAGCCACCCCCGTGAGCTTCACCACGAGATCACCAGCACTCCCAGTGGCCGCAGTCTCCAACTCGGGAAGGAGCTCACCCTCCGTCTGAGAGACATCGAAGACGGTTGTAGGTCTGAACCCCACTAGCCCTTTCGACCACTCTCTTGGAGGTGTCTCGTCGTACTCACAGTCGACTTGGTCGTGATAGCTGGGTGCATTCTTGCACTTGGGACAGCGCTTGGCGATGATCGGAGCCCAGATCCAGATTGCCTGCTCGCCCTTCTGGACATGCCGGTCGAAGTCGGTTCGCCAGGTATGGTAGCCTGCAACCCTTGTTGCCTCGGGACACTGGAGCTTGATGAGCAGGGTATTTCGATGCGAGTAGTCATGGAAGCGACTCTGGACATCGAGCCACTCCTGAAACTCTTTGCTTTCCTGTGCATCATCGACGTGGTCGACGAGCTCATCAACCCATTGTTCGATCGTACTGTGCATCTCATCGTGTCGGGTATCGCTCTCCTCGAAGGAAACCGATGTCTCACTCGTTGTAGCCATGATTTTCACACGACGAGTTCTGCTTCTTCAGAACGCGCCGCACCCCTTGGGGCGCGAAAAAATACTGCGGTTAGGCTGGTGGGAAGTAGACGCTCTGTTCGCCAGCTAGCTCTTCGAGCTGGTTCCGATGTCGGTGTGTAAAGTAACAGTCGTAGCTGCAGTACCCACAGAGGTCTCCGGTATCGTACTCAGCCACATAGGGTCCACGTTCGGTCGACCAAACGTTCATACTGCACTCAGAACACGCTGGGCTCTCTATATCGCTCGGTGAGGGCCCACGATACGCGTACTCGACACCGACATCCTGGAGGGTCGACTCGGGCCAGACGCCGTGTGCTTGCCAGAACTCTCGAACCTGCCCGAGGCTATAGCGTACGATCTTCCGAACCGTCACGTGATCGGAATCACGACCACTGTCGTCCCAGCCACGATCGGTCCAGAATTCACCAAATTGAGCCCCTCGATGCAAGCCATTCCAGTCAAGGCCGACAATATCTGCAGGAGGATCACCCGTCAGCGTTGGACAGGTGAGCTGCTGGATCACCTTGAGTTGTTTCAATGGACTCCCTCCGAGAATATGGACACGTCGACCACGCCAATCAGTCGGCTCCGAAAACTCGTGAGCTAGCTTGTCAGCGTATCCCCGTGAGTATCCCACGATGAGGTCCTCTGGTACTGCATGAATGGCTGCACGGCACTTCGGGACGATCACCAACTCTGATTCTGGATAGCTTGCTTGGATATCGCGAGCAGCAGCTACGTATTCCTCGACCTCGTCGACGCTGTAGGCATCACCGATCACGCCGACCTGTGGTTCGTACCGAAAAAACCGCTCCACGTATCGAGTGAGATCGGGATTCCGGAAGTCGTTGTCAAGCATTCCAACTGGCAACTCCAAATCCGTGTATTGGTTTTGCTGGTAAGTACAGTCTTCTCGAAAGCCGGTGAGAAAACCGAGGTTGAAGGCATCTAACGCGAAGGGAACGCGGTGGAGAAATGCGACGTAGTCGGTCTCTCGAGCTGCTACAATCTCGCTGGCTTTGCTACTGGTCGAACGTGCTGATAATGCCATTTTGAATCATTGCGAGAACTCGCTCCCCGCACACCTCTCGGGGAGAAAAAAATCGTTATCAGTAGCAGTCTTAACCAACAAAATTCGTCGTTACGGCTGAGTGTTGGTTAACATCGCGTGGGCCCAGAATGAGTCAGTGAGTGCTCTTCTATTCGACTTCGGCCCGGATCTCGTCAGCTCGTCGCTTGAGACGATGGAGAATCAGAACCCGGCGTTGGTTCGCATTTTCATAGGCGACACACGCCCGCAGCGTCTCCATATCCTTGATCGTCGCAATGCCTGCGTCGACGAGCCGAGTGTTCGACGATTCGAGACGCTGTTGTGGGGTGAGGCCACTCGATTCTGTGGACTGATCTGCTGAATTACTCAATTAAATCGCCTCTACCCTTGGTGAGGCGATGAAAAAATCAGGTCGACTCGCTACTTGGGTACCTCTGCTGGTTGGATCTGGCGTGTCGACTCAGCAAGGTCGTCAATATATGCTCGAAGAGTCTCCATGTCGGTTCGAGCCTCCTCCAAGGTTTTCGCTTTCACCTTCGCTGTTATTTTGTCTTGATCCCGTGTCCCCGTCCCACGAGTGAGTTGCACAGTGAGTGAGACACCGACGTCGCTCCGCTCGACGTGCTCTATTTGGTCTGGCTGGGATTGGGTCGTCGACGATTTTGTGGAATCAGTTTCCGAGTGTTGCGAGTTGGACATACAATTTATACAAGGCTCTCTGATCGGCCTCGCACCCCTCAGAGGGTAATAAAACTCGCAGGCGGCTCGGTAAGTCTCTCAGTGGTTGTTCTACTATCTTAACCAACAACGTTGAGAAGAGACGGCTATTGTAGGTTAAGATTGGGCCAGTCGAGTGTTCTATTCTGGCTGTGGTCCGTAGCGAGGTTTACCACATACTCGACACTCCCAGATCGGTTGGCCACTCCAGTCCTCAGAGGGTAGGGACTCGATCTCGTTGAAGAGGTGTTCAGTCACTCGATCACACTCCCAGCACTCCATACGGTGTTTCGTTGGGACACTCGGTTGGTGGCTCTCTGCGTGAGTGTCGTCGACAGAGTCCTGAAGGGCAATTGCGGGGACTAACCAAAGATCGTCTGGATCCTCTAGCTTACTCGTGAGCTGGCTTGTCTCGGTGATCGCATATCCAGCCTCATCGTACAGAAACGTCCCATGTCGGTCCTCACGAGGCGACTGTGGTTCATTTGTCCACATGGTCCGATCACGAGCAGCAGCGAGCAACTGTTGGCCCTGTTTAGACGTGATTCATACTGCCTCGGGAAGTGAGGGCCAGCGGTCAGCTATCTGTACCGCAGGTGCTTCATCGAGATCGTAGATCATTTCGCAATCGTCGACTGCGGGGTCTTTGTCAGGCTTGGAAAGCAGCGTTGCTGCTGCAGATCCCTTTGCCACCGCAGCATAGAACGTTGAGGCCTCGACGAGCAGATGGACCACGTGGAGGAGTGTCGACTCTTCTGTTGAGCGGTTCTGCTCGTCATCAGATCCATCGAGGTGATAGGTGAGACAGAATTCGCACTTCGTTTGCGTAGCGGGGGTCGAGGTTCCACAAGAAGCACATTCACACTCGGTTGGAGCGATCTCGTCTGGGTATCCTGGAGGGTATTCGGTAGTAGAATCGTCGACCTCATTGTCGACACGCTCTGCCAGTTCAGCATCAGGAGTCGACGTCGATTCGCCAAGCGGTCGGAGCTCCTCAAAATCAGATTGATGATCCTTCATACGTAGTCTGACAGTGGTTGGTCCGTCTTCGCGTATATACTTGAGACTCAAACCTCATTCATTGTCGCCGAATACATCGCATAGAAGTGAATCATTTACGCATTCTCAGAAACTTGTTCAGAGAGGCAGTCCTTCAATCGTATCTCGATGTGCTCGGACAGTTGTTGGCGTCACATTTGCAGCATCGGCGGCTGACCGTTGTGTGAGCGGATGTCCGTATTCCTGACTAGCACAGTAGAGACACGCTGCTGCGAACCCAGAAGGACGGACACCCACAGTCTTGTCGACTGTCTCCGAGTGTTCTGCCAACCGCTGGGCTCGATGTCGAACCTGATCCGAAACGCCGAGTTCGGATGCAAGCCGTGGGACGAACCCACTTGGCCGAATGGGTTGGGTGGGCAGTCCGAGTTCCTGGTTCAGTACTTTGTACGCGTTCATCACTCGCTGCTGATTCACTCGGGCCAACGCCGCGATCTCGTCGATTGTTCGTCCGAGCCCGTTGCACCGGCAAGCACTATACACACTTCCTGCGGCTATCGCCTCGATTGAACGGCCACGGAGGAGATCCTCGTTTTGAGCACTTCGGAAGAGCTGACAGGCTTGGTTACGGATCGACTCAGCGAGATCAAGGACACTCGTGATTCGACGGACCTCACCGAGCCCGTGTGCAAGGTTCCGTTCTGATTTCGACCCGAATCGGCCACGGCTGTGCTCCCGGCGCATCCTGGACAGTCGACTGCGCTTCGATCCAGCGAGTTGGTTGCCGTTTCCATCTCGCCATCGGCCAATCTCAGTCGACAAGCCGTTATCGTGACGCGCCACCGTACGTGGTGGCCCCACTCGACTTTGTGAGTCTGTCTTCTCTTTGTAGCTCCGCCAGTCTGGGCCTTGGTCGATCCGCTGGTCATCGATAATGAGACCACAGTCCTCGCAGGCCGTTTCAATGCTGTTTGTGCGTATCTGACCACCGCATTCAACACAGGTAGCAGATTGATCACTCGATACATCCTCATCGAACGTTTGTCCGTAGATTTCTCTGGTAGCCATCCTAAACACGCGAAGTGCTTTCTGCACACCCCGCACACCTCAGGGGGTGAAAAAATACGCGGGGCGGTCTACTCAGGAAGTTCGCGTCGACCGGTTTTCACACACTCCCAGCACGGAAAATCGTCGTTTAGATACTGGCAGTCGCACTCCTGGAGTTCAGTGTCGTCTTCTGGGTCTATTGGTGCCTTCTCGGTGGTCACCCCACCGTCTGCGACCATCTGCATCTGGGTAGCCACATCCAGGATAGTTGGTCGGATCGCGATTGCTGTTCGGTGCTTGCACGGGCCTTCAAACCGCTTGTCTGCAGGACACTCACAGCTCTCTGGTATCCCGTCGACGATGGTGACACGGTATTCGTGATCGCCAGGTTGGAGATGGCTCTCATTTCGAACGAGGACATCACCGTCGTACAGCGAGAACGCGAAGGCTTCGTACTGGGCTCGTTTCAGAACACGATTCGTCGGACTGAGTCTCTCAAGTAGTGATTGAGTCATTGTGGGATGGGACACTCATGATGAGTGCCACACCCCTTGGGGCACGAAAAAATTTCTCTGGCGATTGTTTTCTGACGTGTTCAGTAATTGACGTTTACACACCCCACATCGCAAGTGAAACTCCTGGGAATTGATAGAATTATCACCGGACGATTAATTGTCACCGGACGATTGTTACAGGTGCAGGCGACCGTCTCCCAACGGTTTCTGCAACACTGCCGAGGAGAAGCCTCGATGCGCCGGAGCGACCGTGGCTTCCCATGATCACATGGTCGACGTTGTTGTCGTCGATGTAGTTGAGAATCGCATCCGCTGGCAGATTCGGTCTCCATTCGACAGCTGTCGTCGTCGTGACGTTGGCATCGTACTCTTGAGCTAGGTCTTCTGCGTCTGCCAGCAATTCCTCTGCTTCCTCCTGTATTTGTTCGTACTCCACTTCGGAGTGAACCAATTGCCCCTCGCCGTAGTGTGTTTCCATCGGATCGATAGCATGGAGGACGGTTGTTTCGATGTCTGGGAAGACCGAAAAGGCGTATTCGAGTGCTTTTGTCGACTGTTCCGAGCCGTCGATCGGGACGAGATGATGCTTTGTGCCCATCCGTTGGTGGGAGCGGACAACCGTGACAGGGACGGGGGCTCGTCGCAGGACGCGCTCAGCGATGCTCCCAAACAGGATTCGTGATGCCCGCTCCCGGCCATGGCTTCCCATCATGATTTCGTCGACGTCTGTTTCCTCGCTGAAGGTCACAATCTCACGGGCGGGGTGGCCAACGCGAATCTCGGTGTCGACTTCGATATTGTGGGCCTCGGCGAGATCAAGCAGATCGGTAAATATCCGTTCAGGCCTCAACTCATCGTCATCCGGCGTGGTGTATCGAGGATCGATGACGTGCAGAAGTGTGAGGTTCCCGTCAGGGAAAGTGTCGAGAGCATGTTCGAGTGCGTCTATCGAGAGTGGAGAGCCGTCTGTGGGTACCAATACGTTCCGTGGCATAGCGGTTGATTCGATATCGACTGTGTTAGAGATTACCACAGTGTTCGTGAGATTCTACTGCGATAGAGCGTAGTGCTGTGATAGCGGGAGAGGACGTGTTTTTGTCAATAAAGCCACAGGTGAGAGTGCCGACGTCGACTCACTGTCCCAGCGATCTGTTCATAATCACCTGTCTGATCTGCGGATGCTCGGAATTCTCTCAGCGAACGAAAACCGAAGCGGATCGCCGGGCAACTACTACAGTTACGAACTGGACGTCCCGTTTTCGAGTGCCGTCGATGCTATGGCAGACGTGTCGACACTGAATAGCGAGGTCAAGATTATTCGAAAAATAGCTTCGATAAACAATGTAGCTTAGCTGGCTGTTTGGGCAGTCTCGCGTATATATTCACTTGAAACGGTGGTGTGTCTCTCATTTATTTGATTCACTTGTAACAGTGGTGTGTTGAACCCATAATTCACTTGCAACGGTTGAGGGTGGCCATCGTGTATTCACTTGCAAAAGTGGTGTGTAGTCTCCAATTAGATTGTTCGTCGACGTACCTCATCTGAACAGACGAAATGTACTCTCTTTCTCAAGAAGTCCTGAAGCATAGCAACTGTGTGATCTGCTCTTCGTTGGCTGATATGTTGTATATCACAAGGCCCTCGTCGACCAGTCCATGCTGAAACGCCGTTGTTTATATATACCTTGTTGCACAAGATAAGACAGTGTCCGACATGACGAAACAAGAGATGCGGATCTGTATTGATCCAGATCCAAATACCGATGCGGGGGTGTTTCGCATTGAGGCAGCAGATGATATCCTCCGCCTTCTAGCCGATGCTCACGAGACAGAGTTCACCATTCCTGAACTCGTCGACGCCACGGACGTCGCTCGCTCAACGGTATGGAGGGCTGTCGACTTACTCGATAGTATTGATGCGGTCCACATTCGAGAGACGCCACAACGAAACTACGTGTCGATCAACACAAATAATCTCGAAAAAGACGACCCTATACTGGCCATCGAACAATCGGAGTTCCACAAGCCGATCCGAGCGTTCGTCGACCAGATCCAGGAAGCAATCATTGACACAGATGATGTCGACTCACTTCTTGGAATTGTCGTCTTCGGAAGCGTCGCTCGCGCTGAAGCTGATCGACAAAGCGATATTGACCTCTTCGTTGTAGTCGACGGAGATCGAACACCTGCTCGGAGGGTCGTAACCGATGTCACCGCCGACCTCCAAGACCAGCGATTCGATGGGGATCGATTTGAGTTTGAGCCATACGTCGAATCCGCAGACAGTGCCCAAAGAGCGGGATCAAAGCTTCGTGAGATCTTCTTGGAGGGAAGTACAGTATATGAAGACGGGAAACTGCAATCAGTCCGCAAAGAGGTAATGGCCGATGAGTAGTACCCGAATCGACCAATTAGTCAACGAGGTCCAAGCAGCATTCGACCGACGACCGACACAAATCGAACCAGGCCTTGATGTCGAGGATGCTGCACTCCTCCAGTTGCGAAAGGGATGTCGACTGCTCGCCGGTGCCGACACACTTCGGGATGCAGAATACTACACACTCGTGATTGAGGCCTCGTTTGTCGCAATCGAACGGACAGTCGAGTTTCGCTTGCTCGAACGAGGAACAATGGATCCAAACGACCTTCCTGGCACACATGCAAGAGTGTATCGAGAAGCGGCCGCTATCGGGCTTTTCGCTGAATCGGTCGCCGAGGATTTAGCTGACCTGTGGCGAGAACACCGGGCGAAGACGTACTATCAAGATGGTCTTGCAGCAGCTGACCGTGCAGAGGCAATGTATGAGCTTGCCAGCGAGATTCACGAGTTTATCGTAGGCCGATCTCGACAAGGTCATGAATGTATCTGCGAATCTGGCGACTGACAGCCAGCCCAGAATACGTTAGTGTCGACGTCGAATTAACGCTACCCAACCTTTGAGAGTCGTCTACCACCTGATGATCTGAAGCAGACGAAATGTACTCTCTCCCACCTAACGTTGCTGTCAAGGTCGTGGCTGCGCGCACAGCGGCGTTCTCGTGAGCCTGCGAATGAGAACCGGTGAGACGAACGGGTTAGTCTCACCGAGCGAGCACGGAGCGGTGGGTGGGGAGGTGGGGTTTGGGTCGGCTCCGGCATAGAGCAAAAAAAGAAGACCGCCTCGACCGGCTACTCCCACCACCGACCGCGCTCAGGAGTGTGAATGGTCGACCACCCCGTCACAGCCACCGACACGCGCCCTTGGTACCAGCTCTTAGCCGCTCCGTGTATGCACACCTGCTCGCCTTCCTGGACCCACTTCGCATCCGACTTCACCCAGCTCGTGAATTTTGTTCGCCCGCTCTCATCCTCTATGAGTCCCACCTGGGCAATCGCTGGACTCGATGAATCCCACAATTGGACTACTCGACCCGCAATGCTCACCTCTTCTCGATTGATCGCCTCCAACTTCCCGATTGGAACCACCGCTCCGGGGGCCGTCTGTAATTTCTCGAACGTTCCAACCACCGCACTCGTCAGATCCAAGCCGCCGACTACGGCTTCACCCAACTGTCGACCAATCGCCGCCGTCGACCAGCCATTCAATTTCTCGGCCAACCGCATCGCCTCTCTGTTCACCGCCCCCAACTGCTCAGGAGGAAGCATCTCACGAGGATCTGCCCGATCTGGATGAACCATCGGATTCACACAGCCCGCCCGCTTCAGGAACTCCACACGCCGCGCCGTCGTCTCTTTGACCACGATCTCTCGGGTCCGCTCTTCTCGTCCCTCCTGACTTCCGAATACCGCCTTCGCACTAATCGATGCTAACTCCGCTTCCCGCCCCTGGATACGCTCTTCCTGAACGAGGGTCTTTCCGTATATGTGATCCGGGCCTGCTTCGAGACGCGCATCTGGGTGGTTTGAATCGACTTTCGCCTGGATTTCCATCTGCACCGACGGCCGGAACTCAGGAGTCTCATCGACGACCTCGAAGCCATCCTCGTCGACCGTCACTTCATCTGCATTTTCGAACGCCTGTTCATCGACCGAAACTTCATTACTGATTAGATTCCTATTTCTCATTGGAGTATATGCTCCGAAGGCGCTCACTCGGCGTCTTTTTCCGACACCACGACTCTCCAGCCGTGGCTCTCTCGATTAACCAACTCAACCATCACACGCTCTCGCTCGCGCCTTCACGAGCGCCGCTGGGCGCGAGTGAGAGCGTGTCCGAAGCAGGAAACTAATCCAGGACCGCGCGCAGTCTCAGCGAGCGCAGCGAGGTGAGGCTCGGGGCACGAACGCAGTGAGTGACCCGGTGTCTGCCTGAAGCAAGCGTCCAGCGGAGTATGTCTCGCGGGGTGAGCACGGCACAGCGCAACCCCCGAGAGATACCCGCTGGCGTCGAAGCCACATTCACTTTAGCCCGGAACGGCGAGCTTGCTCGCCGCAGCCCGGAATGGTCTGTCGCGAGCGTCGCTGAAGGCGGTAGACAGCGAGCGGGACGGGCCGTCAACAAATACAGACCAGACCACGATCACCAGAAGGCCAGCCATACAACTCGTCTCAACAGTCGACAGTTAGATCATCAATACAACAGATATGCAAGACTGCGAGCGCTTGTACAGCAGAGAGCAGAGTTAGAAAGTCATATTCCTCGGTCTGAATGAGAACCCAGCGGCGAAGTCGGGCTGTCCTGTTTCCCGCCGATTAACATGAACAGAACCGCGATAGAGATGACAGTTCTGTGGAACGAGGATTGGTTGCTGAACTCATAGTCAAAGAGTAGCACACATTGTTGAGACTGAACTGGGTGAGTACCGCAAGAATGTCGACAAGCCATACCTGTCACAGTTGGAATAATCGTAGTTCAGAGGATCAGGTTGCGCTCAGATCGCGCAGTCAACACATATGAAAATTAATTGTACCGTATGCGCATCTGTGCGGATATCGCTAATCCTGAAAGTGGAACACGAAAAGATACCTTAGGAAGGTGTAAACCGATAACCATACACGATGAGTGGTGATCCGATAACACCGACGAGTAAGAGCCCAAACAAGGCAAATCCAGCTGATAAGATGCCAGAATTGACACCCGATGTCAGAAATGTCGGAATCGTCCAGAGTGTAAGGAAAATAGGGATTGCGACGAGTATAACTCCGATTCTGAGGTACCGTTCACGCGCCAGAAGAACACCAATCAGTGGCAGTACTCCTGTCGCGATGGCAAGTACGATGCTATTGGGGGTTATCAGAACGCTCGTTCCGGATCGGAACAGTGTTATTGCACCTAGCGTGACCCCACCTGATGCAAGCGCCACACCAGCCGCACTCTTTTCGCTGAGTGGGCGGGTCTCTCCACGAATAAACGACTGAAGCAACCAGAGACCAGCAGCGGTAAACGCACCCCCGACGGAGATCAACAGTGCTCCCACTGGTCTAACAATGAACTGGCTGACAATCACTCCTGATTCAACAAACTCGGCACTGTAGTAGGTGCCGTCATCGATAACAATCCAGCCTGATTCTATCTTACCAGTCACGGGTTCGCCGGTGTCGATCGCCTCCCGTGTCGTTGTGGAGGCGTCTTCGTACGGTGTTGCAACTTCGTGTGCGACAGTTTCAGCATCGATAGGGTTCATCGTGATCGTCACTTCATCGCCGGTGGATTCGGAGTGATACTCATAGACCGCCTGGTCGACGATGAGGTACGAGAATCCTTCTCCATCAATGTGGCTGAGATCGCCGTCAAGTTGGCCTGTGAACCCACCAGTCTCGATTGCAGTATTGACTGCATCAGCATGTGCTGTTGGCTGCGTATCGGCGTTGAACTGCCGAACTTCAGGAGTGTACCGAAGTGGCTCTACGTTATTGTTTGGATCGAACGGCTCCATCGAGTACGTTGGGTCCGAAACCGTCGCCCCGAGGGCGACAAACGAGAGGATAAGTACGACTCCAAAGACGAGAAGGACGAGCGTGGCGGCATACGGATGTGACCGTAGTAGGGACATATGTGTTTGTAAGACAATAAGAAGGAAAATGATTCGATGTAGTTATCTATCCATCATATCACGTTGTTTCATTTGGTGTCTGTTTTAATCTGGGTTAATTTTTTGGTAGAATGCAACTGAGTATACACCGTAGAATGCACCAAAAATTGCAGTCAAAATCAGAGAGATTGCTAATATAAGAATAACCAGTGGCAACGAAATATCCGGTAGAGCAGTGCCTAACGCGGGTTGTGGTGAAAATAGGATTGACGACACCCCACCTAGGAGGCCAATAAGAGCACCTCCAAAGAACATAATAACAGAATACCCAGCAACACTGAAGAGATTCTGACGGACAAGCTTGACACTATACTTGAATCCCTCAATAATCTTGGTATCACTGAGAACAATGGCATGGGCGTAGAACTGGATACTAATGACGATTAGAAGATAGGCGACAACAATGAGAAGCCCAAGAATACCGATAATCGCTATTACTGCAGTACTCGGCTGTCCATTCCCAATAACAAAGCCTAGACCACCAGCAAAGAATAAAACAAATCCGGCAATTCCAAACAGAATATTTACTGCTAGTATGACGAGATATGATAATAACAGTGAAATATAATTTGATTTTCCTGCCTGAATGAAAGACCTAATTTGTGTGTGGCCAGCCAGTGCTTCATTAGCCATTCCAATGAGACCACCTTGGTAGAACGGAAGCAAGACGAGTAAGACACCAGTCATCAGTAACGAAACCAGTGCAGAAATCAATGGAGACTGTGATTGAAGAACCAGTTGAGGAATTTGTAAGAGTGTATATAACCCTGTGATAACCAAGAGGATTGGATTACGGATGAGACCACTAATCGCAGGCCGAAGGGAGTTCAGCGTAGCCATATCATGTCCTAACTTTGACCCTATATATAACCCGTAGAAATACTATCCAATTGACTTTTCATGTCGACGGCTCCTCATTGTGTCTTCATGAGAGGTACAGGGCCTTGGGATATCACAATTAGAACGTTCTACATGAAGTCAAGCAATGCACTTTTGCTATACTTAGAGACTAAGTCTTGCAGAAGCATACTCACAAGAATATCACCACAGCGACCGAGGCTTCCGTCGACGGATTTCTTCGCTAGTCCCGGCGTCCCCGTCGACGGTATCCTTGTTCTGGATGGGCTGGCCGCTCGGGTTCTCGCTCGGCGAGTTCTGCGTCAGTCGGCCGCCGTGTAGACTCTCGGCTCGGGGGCTCATACTGCTTCCACCTCTGGGCCTCCTGGGAATCATATCGGCAGGCAATCGAGCAGTACTCGGCACGCAGTGACGGCGTCGGTTGCCCGCACTCGGGACAGTGACCGTTCGGGTGACCACACGCTCGTCGGTCAGTGAGATCGAATGGCCCCATTACAGACCACCCTTGAAGACGGGAAGCTGGTGTATTGCGCCGACACCATGGCCGCGGCGGGTGAGTTCCGAGCGGATCTTGTCCCAGTCACTGACGTTCGTAAAGCCGAGCAGCTGGCGGCCGATCGTGACTTCACGAGTAAGGTGAACACGGTGTTCAGTTCGAACATCGTAGACCAGCGTGCCGCCCTCAACGTGGTCGTATTCTCGGAACATTAGAGTTCCAACTCCCGAAGCGGCCTCACACGGAAGGTATCTGGCTCCTCGACCGACTCCTGGATACCTCGCTTCGTTCCCACAGTTTCACGCGACAGTCGGTTGATCAGCGCGTTTCGAACACGTCGACGACTGAGCAGCGTATTATGCTCGCCCAGTCGGTCATCAGAATACTGCTTTTGGAACCGCTCGCCCGTATCGTCGACGGCGAAAAATCGTGTTCGCTTCTCGCCCCAGATCTCCGATGAAACGTACTCGGCAGCCACCGGTTCGTGGGTGAGCTCGACGAGGACACACTCGACGAAGGAAACAATGGAGATCGGGCTCCGATCGTTGGGCACGGTGAGTTCGAGATCTGCCCACGGTGGATCGGTCGTATAGTCGGTCTGGTTTGGATTCAGTTGGTACTGTTGTGGGTTGTATTCAGTCGACATAGGTAGTACAGAAGGCGTCTTTTGTGCGCCCTCACCCCTCAGGGGGCGATAAAATGCGGAGTCGTAACGAACACAAACACGGAGAGCTCCGTATGCCGACCGAAGTTCCTACGGCGGATTCGGCTGTTGGAGTAATCGAAGGTCACCGGTCTCAACTGTATCGCGCCACAGTTGGAAGACAGCGAGTGTCAATCGGGTTGATACGGATTTGTGGCAGTGTCGAGACGGTAGACATCTTCGGCTGCATCGAAATCATCGTCGAACGCATACAGATAGCCCAGTCCTTCGGTTTGCATATAGGCGACAATGCAGGCGTCGACGAAGGAGAACCGTTCATACTGTCGAAAGAGTGCCTTGGCCGTTGCCAGTGTGTCGGCAGTCAGTGAGTCAATATGGAAGCGAGTGTTTTCTTCGAGTCGGTCAAGGAAGTCGACAGCTGACTCGTGGCCCGCGTGTGTCGTCAGTCCGTTCAGCGTCTCTGCAAGCACATAATCGAGGACAACCGCCTCGGGGAGCCCAGCGGTATCGATTCCGTGGAGGATTTCGAGGCCATCGTCGTGGGCTCCGTCGCGGGAGTAGGCTGCTGCAAAGAGGACAGTCGTGTCGACGAGTGCACGTGGCATTTATTCGGTGTCGACGCCCCACGCGTCATGGTCGTTGGTGACGTCGGTTTGTTCGTCGCCGTCGTAGCCCTCGAACTCGCTGAATGTCCCAGTGTGCTGTTGGACGATCTGGACACGAAGTGTCCCGTCATCTTCGATCTGCCAGCGGAGTTTGTCACCGTCGTCTATATCGAGCTCTCGACGGATACGAGCGGGGATATTTGCCTGATTCCCCGACACCTTGCTCTCGGAGTCGACGTGTTCACTGCTCATACACAATTAAGATGGTCCGCTTATTTAAATACTAGTGTGCCAACACACTACTCTGCGTATCTGGTCGATATAGATTCACACTGTAACAGACCACGATCAAATAATAGAGCACTGTAATCATAGAATAATATCTCTTAGTCGTCCAGGTAACGTCGAATCGACCGGATTCGGCCTCAATACCATCGCCGAGATAGAGATGAACTGCTCCTGGATTGAGTAGATCGTCGAATTCAGTAGAGGTGACCAGTGGTTCGTAGTCCTCGGCGATCGTCCGAACCCGTACCATTAGATCTGAATCAGGGCCACCCGTGTCGACTCGATCTCAGTCGTCTGTCACACTTCGGCCTCGGCCAGTCGGTGTGCTTCGTCAACCTGGATAGCAGCCTTCGCAATCGCAAGGTTGCGACGTGTCGACTGCCACTGTCCGATATCACTCCATCCCTCGTCGCCGGGTTCGAGTTCGATCACGAGATCCTCGGGACTCTCAACGCCGTAGGTCTCACGGAACTCCGCGATTGATTCTTTCATCTCCTGGACGGCCTCGACCAGTTCTTGGTGTGAACACGTCGTGCGCAGTTCTTCGATCCGTCTATCGACGAGTCGACCTTGATTGCGTTTGTACAGGGTAGTACGGCCGTCCTGTTCGGTGGTGCCGATCCCCTCCTCGACGAGTTCATTGAGGTACTTTCTGGTAGTCGGTTCGCTCACGCGAGCGCGGTCTGCAATGGCGCTTACTTTCGAATAGGTGGTTGTCTCCTCGAGTATCTCTTTGATGCGCTCTCGGGCCGTAGTCGACTCCACCCACTCGTCGACCATCCGTTCGTTGATATCGGTCATTGCTACTAATTCGCCCCCATAGCAAAAATATCTTTCCTAGGGTCGCATATATTATTCAATATTGGCGAGTCGACTCGTCTTATCTACGTGAGAACCGCTGCTTAGTCCGTTTCCACATAGAGTCTGTGCTAGACTCCTCTACGTCTTCCTGGAGAACTGGTTGTGTCTCCTGATCACGACTGGTCAGCTCATCTTTGAGTCGTTGATTTTCAGTTTCGAGTGCATCGACACGCTCGTTTTTCTGTTCAAGCGTGGCTTCGAGTTCGTCGACACGCTCGGCCAAGAGTCGATTTTTCTCGGTGAGATACGCCTGACTACGTGTTGATTCCTCTACGACAACGCCAACATCAGTGGTAGCCTCACCCGATGGTTCACTCGTGATTTGAGATTGCTTGGATTGGTTCCCACGACCAGGATCGTAGAACTCCGAGGTGTTCGAAATCGCTCTCTCGATAGTCTTCTCACCGTAGGTCGACCCATCGGCAAAGTGGACCTCATCCCATTTCTCACGCAGCAAGCCCGACTGACGGAACAACCGATCCATTTGTCTCTGGTTACCGCCACTCCAGAAAGCCAGTAAACAACACAAGGCCATATCGGCCTCAGAGTTGCTTTCATATCCACCAGTGTTCCCTCCCCAGAGTCGCTCGAACTTCGGTCCGTTTGAAGCACGCCGAGCTTTCTCCAAGAGTTTCTCATCATCGAGATCAGCGTTCGCGTTGTCGACCGTAGCGTCAGTACTATCAATGGTGTCTGACTGGTCCTCAGATCCCCCACGATTCGGTGAGTTGGACTTCTCATCACTGCTGGACCTTTGGACGTATTCACGATGGATAGCCACGAGTGCGTCTTGTCGACGCGCTATGTGGGTCGGAGTCTCCTGGATGTGCTCTCCGGTGACGGTGAAAAACCGAGCCCTGTCGTACAGTTCAATGTGTCCCCGTCGGTTTCGGCCTTCGGGGAGTTCGCCTTCGATGAGCACATGATAGCCGGTTCCAGACGGCGAGATTTCTGTATAGGAGTCGAGCCGTTCGATGATGTCCTGGGCCTCAGAGTCGACCTCACCAGTCTCGGGATCGCGACAGTCATCGAGGTCGACGCCGACAATCGGATCGTCGTCAGTAAAGACGAATCCCACGCCATCGGCCTTCCCTGTTCGGGCGTATTCGAGGGCGATTTCGAAACCAGCCCATGTCTCGGGGTCAGTCGACGATGCGAACCCACCACCTCCAGGAGTTACCGGTATTTTTGTTGTGTTGCCATCTCGTTGAGTTTTCTTCCAGCAGACCCACTGTTCACGTTCGCAGATTGTCTCCGGAATAGTTGTCTTATCTGCCAGTACTCTGTTGCTCATTTTTTCTCTCCATCCATCGCTCTCATCGCCATCGAGCGTCGACAAAATTCACGCCGTGCCGAATTCCGATCCAATCCCTTGGTCCCAACGGGGACCCCCCGTCCTATACTAGTTGGTTTTTGCCGTAACGGATTTCCAATTTGAGCAGGAAATCCCGTGAGATTAGCCTGAACAGCATGTACGGCATAATCGTTAAGACACCGCTGTGTTACGCCAAGCTTGAATTTGCTGTAACAGCACTCCGTCTTGCGTTTTTGCGTTTTTCGTCGGGCAATAGTAGTCGAACAGTATCGGAGTAACACGAAATGCTGTTCACCCGCCCCAGAGCGGCTGAAACATCTAAATCTGTTATTCATCTCCAACCTCGCCATGTCTGAGTCTGATGCCCTTGTAGCATCGTATAGGAACGCCATCCTGTCGTTCAGTCGTTCGTTCAAACGAGATTTGATTGTTGAGACGCCGACCGAACCAGCTCTTTGAGTCCGGCTCTATATCCTGCTTTTCAGCCCACGACTGATACACCTCATAGACCTCGACTGAAGTTGCCACTCCGTCCTCATCTTCGACGATCCACTGCGATGCAAACTGTCCGATTGCAGCATCTGGATCGTCCTTCCAACTTGATTCTTGAGAGGGAGTTGTTGGCTGCTCACCGTGGGAATTTTCCTCAGAGGTTGTCGACCCAGAACCTTGTTCCCCATCTGAGGAATGAGTCCCATCACCCGTCGACTCAGGTTGAACAGTGGTGAATGAAGTCTCTAAGAGCGTATGGAGTGGGCTCGTGACTCCGTCAGAGTAGGCCATTGGTTCACCGTCGACGGGGAGGATGACGATGCAATAAGAATCGCTCCCAAAGGCAGGCTCTTGGAGACAATCTTCTGGGACAAACGGGATTTTGATCGGAACCCACTCTTTCTCAAACGCTGTTTTCGACTCGTAAGTATGAGTTTCACCGGGCTCGTAAACCAGATACTCGTTCGCGGTGTGATCATAGCTGTATATTGCGGGAACGCGGTCTTTCGTCACTGCTGAAAGCGATCCCAATCGTACGTACTCTGTTCGAGTTCCATCGTAGAGAACAATCGAATCGTCTTCTCGCACCCAGATGCTTCGACGGTTGTCGTCACTTCCTGTAACGGGGCGAATAGCAGTGACTCCGCCCTCTTCGGTTGCACCTCCATTGAATGTGATTGGCGAGTCGTCGGTGTAGAATCGTATCTCGCCGCTCTGAAGCTCTCGAACAGGCGGCGAAAGGATTCCTTCGACACGCTTGGCCCAATCTAGCTCTGAATTTCCCGGGCGAACGACGAAGAGGGGTATCTCTCCTGCTTGCTGAGCTTTCCGAAGGTTAGTGAGCACCTTCGCTGGGTTCTCTGGGGTGGTCGTTTCGACCTCAATAGCGAACGTTTCGTCCAGTTCGGGATGGGTGGCCCGTCCATCGGGCTTCTCACTTCCATCCTGTGAGAGAATCGAGACGGTAAATCCGAGCGTAGTGAGCTCCTCCTCGATCTGGAGGAGTGCATCATCGTGGCCACTACCACCAGCAGCTTGTACCCCACCTGTGTCGGGGGCAGCTACGTCTTCGCCCGCTGCAGTGAGCCGAACAACGACCTCGTCGACATCAAGATCGACGCTCGTCTCTAGGAACCGGGTGCGTTGGCGGATGTCTGCCAATTCATTGTATGATGGCGGGTCAACCTCAACGTCTTCGAACAGTCGACGGAGTTCTTGATCGACCTGCTCGACTGCTACCTCCCCATTTTCATCACGGACTCCATCTCGAAGCTGCAAACTCCGTACTACCTTTGCGAGGGCGACATCCAGTTTGTCGTCAGTGACGCTGAGAACCTCACGGAGCGCTGCTGGTGTTTGTGTGGTAGGAGCTGCTGATTCCGGCACTCCGAATGTGTTGGTTGCTCGGCTATGTATCGCCGAGAGTTTTTCATCGAATTGAGCTTCTTCACGAGGCGTGAGTGGGTAGTCGCTCTCGGGATGGCCTGCTGGAATTGGAAGTGGTTTGATACTGAATGGATACGGTCCTGTCTCTCCAAATGTTGGACTCGGCAGGCTGGCAATCCATTCCCCCCGAGGCAGTGATCGAATCCGGTTTGCGAAGTCGACGGGGTCCATTTCCTCGTGGGCCATTGCTCGGGCCAACTCTCGGTCGACATTGATCTTCCCAATGAGCGAGCTCCCGATGTTGTTCAAGGCGTTGAGGTAGACTTTCCGACCGCCTTCGACCTCCATCTGTTCGGGAAACTGCATCGACAAGCCCACCGAGAGGCGGAAGCCTCGACCCTTTTCAAGGAGATCGTTCATGATGCCCGAGACCACGACCGATGCGGCCTCGTCGACGATCAGGTTCACAACGTAGTCCTCTGGGTACTGTGCGAGGTCGCGTTTTCGCTCTTTGAGCGCATCATCGAGATTGGTCAGAATCACACCCGTCATGATGCGGGCTGCCTCCTCGCGAAGATCGCCGAGGTCGAACAGGATGACCGTGTTCTCGTCGATGAGATCACGGAAATCGAACCGGTTTTCGGTGTTGTTGAAGATGCGTCGCAGGTGGGTATCCTGCGAAATGTATGCCAGACGGTTCCCCACACCGCCCATCACGTTCCCGAACGTCTTTGAGTCGAGTTGGAGTTGCCGGCGAATCACTCGAATGACTTCCTCGTCGTCTGATTGAGGAGCTTCATCGGGATTCGGTTGTGGTGGGCCAGCCTCCCAGAGCTTGTCGACAGCATATTCGAGCTGGCGGTGAGCAAAATAGTCGGTCGACTCACGGTAGAGCCCATTTTCCCGACCATACTCCTCATCGAAGAGGGTCTTGATAAGAGTCTTAATCAACGTGGGGGCAACCGTAGCCCGCTCGTATCGATTCTCGCCCATCACGAGTTTCAGGATCTCTTCGTTGTGGTCTGCCTTCCTCTGGACAGCATCCACACGCCGTCGACCGCGTTCCATCGACGGTTCGAGATCGAAGAACGAAAAGCCGGGAAGGATATCAGGAACCGGGAAGTGGATCACGTTCTCTTCGAGGTCGGTGGTTCCAAACTTGCGAGCATGAGCCCGCATATAGTTCTGGGTCATCCCGTCGCCTTTCGGATCGATGAGGATGACCGGCCCCTCTGTGTTTTCGTACAGTGAGAGGATGTCGTTGATCAGCGCCTTCGATTTTCCTGAACCGGTAGTCCCGAATCGGCCGTAGTGCGTTGGTAGCAAGCCCGGCGGGATGTGTGTCGGAACGTCTTCGGCCTCCCCATTCTCGCTGAGTGCATACCCGATGGCCATTCCATCAGTGAACTCACGCATGAGATCCTGATGAGGACGGGGCAGCGGATTTCGACTCTGCTGTTCTGCACGTGTGCCTCTCGTACCCTCGACGCTGAGTTGGTCAGCCGAAGGCACGAGAATGAAGTTGGCGAGTTCGTCGCCACTCAGTACCAGATCGGGACGTGTCTTTCCGCGGCCAGTCGTGAGCTCCCGATTGAGAACACGCTTGAGCAGTGTCCGGCCTTTCTTTTTCTTCGTTGCTTCTCGCCATCCGCGATCTCCTACTGCTTGGCCCTCTATTCCATAGAATGGGCCATCAAGTGGATCAAAAACAGGTCGAAGGGAAGCAATCTGCGAGTCGAGTAGCTCACCGTTCTCAGGTGGCACTACAACAGCACGCAAATTAGCTGTGAACGTCCGACTGGAATTTTTAGCCGTGATCCGATCAATTCGTTCTTGGACTGTCTCGCTCAGCTTCCGTTCGGTTGTACTCGTCGACTGATCATCGAACTCCAGAAGTGGCCCAAGTATTTCTTGAGAGAGTGTATCACGACCATCCGCAAGATCCTCCTTCCGAAGGTCTCCGTCGGCCTTCCAGCTGTCGCGGCGCTCGAAAACGACTTGAAATGCAATCGGGAGTTCGATATCGCTCAACTGGTCGATGAGTGTCACCAGTGGGGAAGTAATCGATCTGGTCGACGTCCCGTTCAGAGACTCTGTAAAGGGCGTCAACGTCGTCATCCAGTCTTTCTTCCGAATGGCGGTCCCACACCAGCGGACTCCTCGGGGATGCAGTGAATCTATGGCTGGACGAGCGAGAATGGTATCTCGATCCGTCAACGTCGGTTTGTCACTCGGGAGTTGGCTGTCATCAGGAGAGCGGGCATTCGAGGAGCCGACCACGACAGCGTTGTCTCCGATCTCGATCCACGTCTCGCTGTCTTCGTCGGCTACGATACCACCATCTTCCACAGGCGGTTCTGTACTCGAAGCTGCCTTGTCTGCATCACTATGTTCGGGACTATCGCTGGCTACCGTTCTCGTCTCCTCGTCAGCATACTCATACAGTAAATCACCACCGTTCACTGCCTCTGCAAACTCTTCACGAGAGAACTCAACAGCCGGGACAAGCTTTGTTTCGAGGTCGACCTCGACGCGTTCGATATCGAACGTCGTGGGGTAGATAGACCGTAGACGAGTCTCCAGTGTGTCAAAATGTTCGTCGACACCATAGTAGAACTCAACTGGCTCGTCTTTGCCCTCACTGAGTGCGAGAAATTCAAACCGAGGTGGGTGGCTGCTGTGCAGCGGATTCAACGCGTTCAGTAGACCACCCGACCCTTCACTGGCCAGTTTGTGCAGGCTCGTGAGAACAGTAGGAATCTCACTGGCTGTGACTTCTTCAGATGTGGGTGTAACCCGGAGGTACTCACGCATTGTCCTCACCCTCCAGTAGACCGCCGTCGGGCTTCGGAGAGACGGCGTCTGATTGTCGATCATCTCCATTGGTCGACTGCTTTTCTAGCTGCTCTCGGAACCGCTCAGTATCCCCCTCTATAGCTGTCTCGCCAGCACCGGGGAGTGTCGACCGTCCCTTGCTCGGATCGAAGTCGATCACCTGCTTCTCCTTGGCCATTGCTTCGACCCGAATCCCGCGCCACTCTCCGTCGACGCCGACGAGTGCCTCAGAAAAGCCAGCCTCCTCGTTGCCGGGAACCGCATCCTGTACGTAGCGCATCTGGGCGTAGTTCAGCCCAAATTCCTTCGCCCACTGGTCGTCCATTCCGTCGAGGCGATGGAACTGTTTGACCGCACACTGATCGAGGATCGCCTCGGATTCGGTATGCTGGAAGAACTCATCGACAGTCTGAGTCACCAGTCGAATCGAGAGGTCGTGGTGTCGGTGATGCCGGAACACCGTCTCTAAGAATGAGAGACTCGCCGCGTCCTGCATGATGTAGCGAGCCTCGTCGATGACGAAGACGACCTCCTTGTCTGTCTCTTTTGCTCGCTCGTAGACAAGCGAGATTAGCAACTGCATTGTGAGCGCCGTGCTACTGTCGACGCTGCCTTCCTGCTGGGCGAGATCGAGGTAGATTACCTTCTCGTCGCGGATGTCGAACTCCGAATTCTTCCCGAGGTTCGCGTGTCGACCATCCTCTTCGAAGGGTCGAAGCTGATCGAGGAGCCACGTCGCATCTTCGCGGATCTTCCCTGCTTCTTCGTCCGATCGGACGACAAACTCCTCTGGATTGTCGACCATCTCCTCGAAGAGGTCCATCATCGTGCGGATCGTCGGACTGGGATTGCCGTGGGTTGAGATGTCGTCGGAGATCTCGTTGCGTCTGTAGGCGCGCTTGAGGCCCAACTCAAGTGTTGTTCGGCGGTCTCCCAACGAGATACCACGAAGGGCAAAGAAGTTCGTCAGGAAGCTCATGGCGTCGTCAAGCTTCTCGTTGAACGGGCTCGCATCCTCGCCCATCGCTCGTTGGACGTGGTCGGGCGTACGGCGAATCTCCAGAGGATTGAGACCGAGTGTCCCACCGACGGTAATTCGCTTCGCATCGAGGGCCTCGGAGACGCCTGCCCAGTTGTTCAGCGGTTCGAGGATGATCCCGATTCGGTCCTTGCTCTGCTCGATAGAGCGGATGAAGTTCTGTTTCGAGCCAAACGACTTGCCAGAGCCGGTATCGCCCACGGTGAACATCGCATACCCATTGTCACGGTCAAACGGATCGATCACGACAGGGCTCTGGTTGTCTTTGTGAATCCCGAACTCGACTCCCCCTTCTTCCAGGATAGTTGCGTTGTGCGGTGAGGCGAGTAATGCGCCAACTGCCCCACCGAGCGCGATTGATTCACGACCGAAGACGTTGCCCCCGATTGGGGCCGCAGACTGCAAGGCGAGGTCCTGTCGACATATCGCAGTCTTTGGCATAAGGTTCGCAGGCTCATCACGGAGTGCGCTCTTGACCTTCTGGACTGCGTCCTGCAGGTCGTCCTTGTCGTCTGCTCGAACGGTGACAAAGAGTGCCTGCCCAAAGACGTTCGCCCCATTCTCGACGGCTTTGTAGGTCAGTGCGGCTTCGTTGGCGCGTTCCTGAAGGTAGGAACTACGGATACTCTGTTCAAGATCGGCGTCGACTTGAAGATCGTCAGCCAAATCTTGGAGTTCGTTCCGAGCTCGTTGTTGATTCTTCGGCGTGATATGGGTCGTCAGATCGAATTCGACGTCAGTTAGCTCGAAGAGATCACTGAGATATCCGTCGCTCGGATAATCAGGGTAGTCAGCGATGTAGAGTGTCGACGTCCACTGCTCACCGACGTGAGCGGCTCGTGTGTCCCATTCGATGGCTGCGGGTGCGGTCACCGTTTTGTGGGACTCAGAGATATCATCGAGCAGCTGGCCCTCGGCCTGACCCTGTTCAAGCGTCTCCTCGTCGAGGAGGTCTGTGAAGTCGACCTCCGGTTCGTCGTCCGTATTGCGCCTCTCCCAGAGAATTTTCCCGGCGACGCCGATACCGACGATCAACACAAGGTAGATGGCAGCACCCTCAGTCGACGTTGGATTCAGGAGATACTCACTAAGCTGGGCGAGAACTCCACTCGACTGCAAAACACTACTCATCGGTCTCATCCTCCCGGTATGAGTGGCCGATGATCGGTTGCTTGCGAACAACGTGTGCTGCCTCGTCCTGATCGTGCTCGCGACCGTTCCAGAAGTCCATATTCAGTACGAACAGCTCGACGGTGCTGAGACGCCGCGCCGACCAGCCAGAGGCTTGCTGAATGAACTCCGTCTGGATGTCGTTGACTCGGCTATCGAGCTTCTCGAACATCTTGACGCGGCGTTCAACGTCGGTGAAATCTTCTCGCCGAGTCACAAATGGGTTGAACAGAAACCCGATAACGGGGAACTGAGTTAGCTTCTCAGCAGGCGTACCTTCGTCCCGGAAGCGATCATAGACTTCCAGCGGAGTGACCTCGACGCCGATGTAGTACCGCATCTGTTGGGTACCCCGCTCGCGCATTTCTCTGGGTCGTGTCTCTTGGTATTCTTCGAGGAGTTCACGGAAGATCGTATTCTGCGTGACGTCCTCATCACTGAGTCGCTCTTCGATTGTCTCGGTGATTTGTTCGACCGGAAATGCACGGGTTGTCGCGTGTAGCTTAAGCTTAGAATCGAGTTCTTTGTTGGCGAATTCTTCGCCTGCCTCCTGGAGCTGTGCCCAGTCAGTCGACATTGCGAAATCCATGTTTCCCGGGGAGATCTCGATGAACGCTTCCATGGTGCCGTCGGTACGCTGGATCGCTCCGGCACCCGGCCATGCTCGCTCTACGTTCGTGAGGTCCTGCGTTCGCTCATCAGGCTTGAACGGTGTGTAGTTAGCGAGGCCGCCCTCATTGCGGACGGTCTCGTTCGTTTCGCTGTCGGCCTCGGCTGGTGCGTTGAACGTAACCTGCGGCCGTTTGACGTACCGGTAGACATCTTTCGTCCACGTCCACGCGTTCACGTGATCGGGAGAGACGTAGATGACTGCGAAGCCAAATCCGAGACCGCCCACTACGAATGGAAGGGCAAGTGAGTCGACTCCGGTGAGGCCAGCGATGAGAAGTCCGATGATCGGAAAGGAGATGAGTACTCCAACGTCGCCCTCCTCGATGTTGAGGTAAGGAATACGGCTTTCTTCGCCGAACTGATCCATGATCCGTCGTGCTGCTGCGTCTTGATCCATTAGTTCGAATTTTCAGTAGATTCCGCGGTCGTACTCGGTACGCCGGTAGGATGGTGCGTTGTTCGATTCAGCACTGTTCTCGTCAGTCGAATCCGTGTCTGAGCTGCCATTCCGCCCAGCGACCTTCTGGGCGACTGCCTGCCCAGCGGCAGCTCTCGGGCCCCACTGTGCAGCAGTCGTCGCAACCCCAGCACCGCCGACATACGCGCCAGCAGCGACTCCACCGATGAGAGCCGCGCTTTTGGTCGTCCCACCGATGACCTTGGCAGTCAGCGGTGTCGCGTATTTGAACGTCTTCCAGGTGAGGTAGAGAGCAATCAAGGGTAGCGATGCTGCAACTAAGTACTTCAAAAATGAACCATCCGGAGTGAGGCCATTCTGGGAGTAAAGCAGATCGTAGCCTTTGAACACTACTGCTGCTGGGAGGGGAAGAACTGCGAGCGGGACAAAACGCTTGATAAATCCCGTTGCGATTTCAGACAGAATTGGTATATTACCGTAGCCGAATGCAAATGCTATCGGCATCGTATAGACGTAAACATAGAGGAGAATCTCTCGAATGTAGTAGAGCGCTTGGAGTGCCCACATAGAAACACCTCCAATAAAAGCAAACAGAAAAGAGAGACCAGGATTGGTCAATGACTCTCTAAGAAAGTCGATCATCACACTGCCTAGCGTATTTAGACTGGGCATCAGGGCGATTGTGAAGCCATCTACTAGATAGAGTCCTAGAACACCCATCCAATACCAAGTGATAATTAAGAAAGCACCAACCCAAGCGGTCTTTTTTGTTCTTCTATCTTCGTATGCACTCCCGATGTTGAATATTCGAATCGTATGTCGACCTTGAACACAGATTACGAGAAGGAGTAGTGAGATGACCATAATCTCACCACCTACCAAAGAATCTCTTATTACTGGCCAAGGACCGTTTATCGGTGTTCCAAAGACAAATGCTCCATCCGTTTGGGGGATCGGTGTGCCGAACATTTCCTCAGTGAGAGTTTCATATCCGGTAGTCAATCCCTCCATGAAGAGACCAATAACCCAGTCGACAACGTCTTTGAATCCCTCTAAGACGACATCAATCAAATCAACCATCACTACACCTCACTAATTGTAATATTACAATTATCGTACTCGTCTGAATCAGAGTAGCGAATAGTGTAAGTGCTCGATATATCATTCCCCACTCGTGTTTCTAAAGAGAGGTCAAATTCACCAGTTTGCTCTTCGGCTGTACAAGATGTACCTTCTCCACGAATGAAAGTAAATGGTGAGCGGTAGCTGTAGAGGGTGAGTTGCTCCTTAGGACCTATTATGACCTCCTCTGTTTCTACATCTGCATTAGGATCGTATATGCCACTTACACCAGCATGGTCTGCATAATTCGTCCCCTCTTCATCAGAAGGATACGGAACATCACCTGTGAAGAGTAGTTTTGTGATTGCATCAGGTCCGCTACCTCGGTTCTCAACAGATACAAAAGCCTCTTTAGCGATTGCTCTGCCCGATCCATCCCACATCTGTTCGGGTTGGTTCCTTCCAATTCCCATCTCCACTATTCGAAGATCCGGCTGAATAGGGTACGAAACCTCAGCCTCTGTTTCTCCCCCATTCAGCGCAACGATACGGTACTCGCCGGGCACATAACTGGTTCTGAGGTCGAACGAGACCTGTTGGGCACCGGTGGCCACCTTACGTTGGCCGAAGAACTCGCCGTTCGGTTCGATTAGGTTGATCTGGTCGACCTCGGCTCCTGTGGTGAGTTCGACAACGAGGGTCGTCCCCTCGACGGCGACACGCTCGATCTGGTCCTGACCCGCTAATGGGTCAGTTCCGTCATCGGGAGTTCCAGAGTCATTATCGCCAAGACAACCAGCGAGGCCTGCCAGTACCGTACCTGCAACGGTTCGAAAGACGGTGCGTCTGCTAATGTGTGAATTTGGTGTAGTCATGATTCTTATTCGAAGAAGTCCTCCGGGCCAAGCATCCGGAGCAATCGATGGCCCGCATAGAACATCACAAAGAACGGGATGAGCTGCCAACCTGCGTTGAAAATCAATTCAAACCAGCTATCGAGCGTCCCGAGTGGATGCCAGCGAGTAGTCGCTGTGTCACGAACGTACGCTGGGTTGTGGCTGAGCCACGACCCGGGATGGTAGGTTGCTGTGTAGAGTCCAGGAGAGTCGACTGTGAGCAGTGCGACTCCAGACTCGTTGGTCACGAGGCGCTGATCGTCGACGGTGATATAGCCATTCCGAATATCCCCACCAAGGGGAGCCAGTCGACCGTCGGTATCGAGGACGATCGGCTCACCAGTCTGGTTGTCACGAAGCTCGACACGCAATGTAGCGTGTGAGGAGTTCTGGTCGACAACTGCAATAGAGAGATTACTCCGTCGAAGTTGTCGCTCGGAGCCAGACGCATACTCAATGAGTGATGCGCTCACTCCCCGAACGATTCCATCGACACGAAGTGCGTCTCGATCTACTGTTTCGGCTCGAACAGCGACACCGTAGGTCGGCGTGTAGGATTGATCTACGATCTCGATATTGACGTTCTCACCGATTGTGTCGACTGGTGACTGTCGTTCAGTCCCCCATGTGTCGGTGATTATCGGGCCGTCTCGTTCGGGTTCAGCACGTGGACCAATCCGAGAGGGATACGCATGAACGTAGACCGGAATCGCCTCGGAGTCGACTGTATCGCTACCATAGTGATCTGATTCGACGAGCCTGTCCCAGTTAGAATCGCGAGTGGTGTAGAACCGCCAGACACCCCGTACTTTTGCGTCGGTATCTGCTGTTAGCGTATACCCCTGCCACGGTCGGTACTGGAAGATTACAACCCCAGTATCACCATTCGGATATTCAGCGTAGGATGTGGTCGCAATGAGATCGTAGATCTCGACATCGATCGAATCAGAAACCGTTCGTCTCTCAGTCGGGTAGTCGACAGAGACGTCGGTGTAGTTCCCCCGATCAATTCGCGTTGTTTTCTTCAGCCGGGTATGGATGTCTGCTTCTAGTGTAAGACGTGTACTCCGTCCCCCCTTGAATTGATAGTCGAGGACAGGCGTGTGTGACCCATCAGTCCGTGCAATTGTCTCTCCGTCTTTCTTCAATCGTACTTCCTGGATCGCGTGATCAGTAAGCGACCAGTCGACCGTTGTACTCCCCGACGAGTCATCCTCTGGAACTCTTACCCGGTAGTCGATGAATCCACGCATCGTTCCCTCTGGGGCGATATAGAGTGGGGTTTCATCGGAATCGAGGTGACCTCGCGTCGACGGCTGGACGGCGAAGACGGTCGCATGGGCATCCTTGATGTATGTCCCACTGTCGAGTGATGCGTGGGGTGGATGAACGGAAAGATCCGAACCACCTGCTTCGAGGTCCTCGAAGTCGTTGCGTGTCCACGTCTCAGCGGTCGCAGGTGGTCGCTTGAACGTGATGTCGGTCCCATTCGCAACCTGAGCTGCGGTCGACCGTTCGTGGCCGTAGCGCTGGTAGTACTCCTCTTGGCTGATATAGTTATCAGAGTCACCTGACCAGAGTGTGGCCGTCTCATTCGCAGAGAGACCGTTTTCTGCTGTTCCAGGAAGTGGCGGACTTGCTGTGACGACACCTGTGGCTACACAACCCACCAAGAGAACGCCCAGTAGTACCGAGAGGTGCCCCTGCATGTGGTCTGTTGAGAGCAGCCCCCAGCTCACCAAGGCGAGAGATTAACGCACTCTGCCAGTGGAAGGCCCATGATCGATCCGGCAACCGTGTACAGTGGACCGAGGATCACGAGGATGACAGCCGACTTCATCGCTGATCGTTTGTGCTGTTTGATCCCTCTCTTCTGTTCGGGATCGAGCGTGAACATATCGACGAGGGAATCGGCCTGCCAGACCACTACAAGACCCATAATACCGAGAGCTGTCGTAATCTGGAAGAATCCCTCAATCATGCCCGGGAGATTCTCGGCATCGCACACAGAGCTCTGCAGCGGCTGTTGAGCAACAACTGGGTCGACCGCGACCGCCGACAGCAGGATCGCCGTCAGAGCTGTGAGCCCGAAGGTGAGTCCAGGAGGTCGACGGGGACGAGCGTTCGTATGTTCCTGCAAGGAGGAATCGTCAGTCTGTGACATATGTGGTGATTAGTGGCCAATCCGCTACCGCCCGGAATGTCGGAGATTCGTGGTAGCATGGAATTGGCTCTGAGAGATACTACTGAGCAACCGGTATATAAACTTGGACATTCGTACGTATAGTATAAATACCGATTGAATTGGTAACTATCTGGTAATAGCGTAGAGAATCCTTTCGGCGAGTATATACCTCCCAGACAATAATCAAGCACTAAGTCATATGTATCGAGAGGTTGATTGGGCCGTACCCGCAGATCCGTATATTCTCGAAGAGCTAAGCAAATACGAGGGGTGGCACACGGCAAAAAATCTAGAGATAAACACTAAATTCAGTCGACAGTGGGCCTCACAACGCTGTCCAGTCTATGTTGAGCACAACCTCGCTGAGAGACATCCAGACGAACCAGCCTATCGAATTACTGAGTTAGGTCATCGAGCGCTCGATGACGATACTGATCTCGAAAGCCTCGATCTCGATTGACAGCAGACGGTTCAAAAGTCGCTGATGTTCTCGTAGATAGTTAGACGGTCGCTGCAAGGGGGGAGCATAGCCTTAACCAACAGAATAGGGCAACAACAGCCTTGTTGGTTAACGTAGTCGACTACACCTAACCAACAACATCTCGTAGGCGAGATGTCCCACGTAAGTTACCATCCAGCTCTCCTCTCGACTGCCCATACAAATCCAAATGGTCGACTACGAGTCTGAGACCGCAGTCAATACACGAATACAGCGGCAAGAAGGGGTTCACGAAGTTAGTCAGGGTTTGCTAACTAGAACGGTCATTTCAGTAGATCTAGCTGATTGGGCGTGACGACACCATCTTAACCAACAAAGCTATGATTCTGGGGATATTGTTGGTTAATACGGCTGGAGCTATGTCCTACGAGCCACCGACGCCACCAGCGGAACTTCCGACAGATATCGTCAACACAATCAACGGATACTCACCAGACCAGCTCCGGGACGTTGCCCGCTACGCCGAGGCACTGGCTGAACACAAAGCCCGGGAAGCCGGCCTCGAAGAAGATACGAAGAGCGACGGGATCAAGGAGAGGCCGGACGACCTCCCCGACGATGTTCCGACAAAAGCCACGATTACCATCAAGGAAATCAACGACAACCGGTATTACTACTGGCAGTGGCGAGAGGGAGAGAAGGTCAAGTCAAAATATAAATCGCCAGTCAACCCCGATGAGTAGGTAGATACCCGCTATAGTATACTACCACTCTACTCATTGTCAAAATCTGTGACTGTCAAAGAGTATGTTTCGTGTGTTTTGGCTCGCAGGCTACTCCACCTATTCAAATAAACCGACCTAACAATACTCCACTATTTCCCGAGCTATCGACACCCCACATGCAAAGTGTAATCCTGCTGTTGATGGGCGATAGCAGCCTGCTACGGTCGATCCACCACACCAGTCTTCATGGGTCATCCACAGACAACCACCCCCCTCGTTCAAAGTGATATACGCTCGGTTTCGAGCGGCACAACAGTCGACACCCGGAATTCAGATTCCGATATCCGATGCCACTAACGCCGGGTCGTGGCCCACACCTTCGACCACTACGTCAGGGTCTTTCAGCAGACGGTGGGCGGTAAAGGTGCCTTTCTGGTGGCCGCCGCCAGTCCGTCGGCACTCGATGATATCCAAAAACGCCTGTTCGTCCAACAACTGTCGCACGCGGTCGATTTTCAGCGGATCAGTCCCTTCTTGCTCACAGACGATTTTGTAGGCATCGTACACTGCGGTCGTCCGATAGCCGTCCTCGCCGTCGTCGGCCTCGGCGTTTTTTGTCAGCAACGCCAGCGCCAGCAGGATATGCCGGGCGTGAGGTGTCTGTGTCGAAACGTGTTCGGCCACGCGGTCGGCTTCGGCCCGCTGTTTGGCCTCATCGAGGTGGGCTTCGCGAACGACCGTATCTTGCATTTCCTCGGCGATCTGGCCGGCGTTTTTCAAAATCCGAATCGCCTTTCGGGCGTCGCCGTGTTCGCGGGCCGCCAGCGCCGCTGCTTTCGGAATCACACCCGATTCGAGGGCATCATCGTAGAACGCATCTTCGCGGGCTCGCATGATGTCTTTGAGCTGGTTGGCGTCATACGGCGGAAAGAGTAACTCAGCATCGCCGAACGACGACCGTACTCGCTGGTTCATTTCCTCGGGATAATCGAGTTTGTTCGAAATAGCGATAATCCCGATGTTCGTGTCGGTCTTTTGGGCCTCACGGGCTCGCGAGAGTTGCATCAGAATGTTATCTTGATTGCCGTCGTTATCCGGCTGAATCCGGTCGATTTCATCCAGCATGACCACCGCGGCGTCGAAGTCCTCTAAGAGCTCCCAGATGTAGGTATAGTATTGAGACGCCCCAAGCCCGGTCAAAGGGATGTCTCGCGGCGATCCCGCGACTTTGTTGATCGCCCGTGCGGTGGCACAAACGGCCCGCGTTTCGGTGGAGTGTTGCGAACAGTCGACGTAGATATCGGCGACATCGAGACCTTCGCGTTCGGCGACGTTGGTTGCGGTCTCGGCGACGTGCCGAGCGACAAGCGATTTTCCAGTGCCGGTTTTGCCAGAGATCAACACCGGTGTCGGTGGCTCGCCCCGAACGATTGGCCGGAGGTTCGAGACCAAGGCTTCGATCTCGTTGTTGCGACCGACGATCCGGTCACCCTCGGGGACCGCCCCAACTTCGAGCAAATCGAGTCGTTTGATGAGTCGCGGTGAGTCGGACTCGGCGACAAACATCTCGTCGGTGTTGCGAGCTGCATCCGACCTGTTCGACCCCGTCGACTCGTCGGTCATACAGCTATACAATCAGCCACGGTACAAATATCTATCCCACCCCGTTCAAAGTGAGATTCGTGGGTGTAAGAGTTCAAGAGACCCGGTTTCGGTTAGTTTCGGGCCAATTGTGACGGCTGTTCGGTCAACCAGCTTTCGAGTGAACTGACGGCGACCCCACCCCTCATTCAAAGTGAGCTATTCGGGACACCCCCCTCATTCAAAGTGAGTTCTACAGGCGTACTGACAGACTCTGGTGAGACGGTTCGACCCCTCCCCTCGTTCAAAGTGAGTTTGCCGATAGGTCAGTCGGTATGATCGTTTGGCTAAGTGTCGACCAGCCCGTCGCTGGCGTCGTGTCGAGGTGATCCCCAACCCCCACCCCCCTCGTTCAAAGTGAGATCGACAACACAAATGCGGGAGTTCTGAGTCACTCGAAACAGGGGTCGAAACGGTCGAGCTGCCGGGAAACAGCTACAAGAGACGATGAAACAACAGATTCACCAGCCAGCAGTTCGGTTCCTCACCGCCGAAACCACATCGGCGGTTCGGTCTGCCGAAACTCTACTACGGTAGCAAATGATGTACAGTGTAATAAACGTGATAGTCTCTGGAGCTAATTAATCACGTGGTGTGGTTGGAGTGTGTTGGAGTTTTGGTAGAACTCACTTTGAATGAGGGGGGTGGGGCGTTGGTTACATCGGCACTGGTTTCCCGCTCACCTTTGGACACTGTATTAGCTAATTAGACCTTATTTCGTCAGTCACAGAGGACCGCCAATAGGAGTCTCGCCGTGACTGTCGTGCTGTGGCTGAGATAGATACTGTTGGCCGTCTCGACGAGCGGCAGATCAACCTTCCACGTTTCTACATAGGAGCGTTGAGCGTTAACCAACAAATCACTAACTCATGCGGTGGCATTGGTTAATACTCAGAATCCGCGAACACCGACAACTCCGGCACCTGTGTCTCCGCGAGTTCCCGACGGATCTTCGAGCGGTCCCACTCCAACGGCGACAGGACACTTTCGACGGCTCGCACGAGCTGTGTCTCGTAGTACGACGGATCGTACGATTCGATCTTCTCGTGAACAAGAGCAACGCGATCTCGCGAGGATTTCTCGTCGTCGACAACCACGTATTCGATATCCTGTCCTGGATGAACACTGAGGTCGTGATCACGAGCTCGTTTGAGTGCGGCAACGTTCTGGGTGTTCTGCGTGTATCCCTCCAACGGCTTCGAGACACGGTTCTGTTCGACAAGCTGGTCGACAGCCACGTCACCAGCATGGAGTTCCGCAATAGCTCGCTCAAGATACCCGAGAACTGCTTCCGGAGATCGTGTTTCGTCGAGGCGGTCGAGACACTTTCGCTGGACGTCTTCGACAAACGACGGCGTCGACCGTTGTCGAGCTTCTATTCCCCTGATTTTGAACTCGTCTTCAGCAGCGACCTTTCCGAAATACTTCGTCAACGCGCCAGCGGTACTCTCCCTCTGTGGGACGAATGCGACCCAGTCGTAGTGGGCCTCGTGTTCGAGTCTGATTTCGACTGACTCAGTGATCTCATTAGCAAGTACATCAAGATCCACTCGTTGGCTATCGTCGACGTCTGGATCGGGAGTCACCCAAATCGAGTCGACAATCCCGTGGACCACACGCCACCCACCATCCTCCAGTCCTTGTTTCGCCGTCAGTAAAATCTCGCAAGCAAACGCATTGATTGCCTCGTGGCATTCTATCCGACCGAACTTCGCGTTAGAGAACCCCTGGTAGCCGAAGCAGGCGACGAGAATCCACTTCAGGGCACCTGACCGACCTTCGAGTTCTGCGAGTCGCTCTTGGTCGACCTCGTCTTGCTGCTGTTCCTGACGGATTGTAGCCTTGATCTCATCACGAGCATCGATGATCGGCTGGAGGACGTCGACAAGGTATCCCTGTTCGTCACAGATCGAATAGTCGAGTCCAGGAACATCATCGCGATCACGATGGCACTCACACCGAATCACGTCAGGTGAGACGTTGTGCGTGCAGATGATGTTTGGATACAGACTCGAAAAATCGAGTTCGTGAACATCCTCATGCAAGCCGACCTCTGGTGCGAAAATGAACCCACCACGGTCGGCATCGTGGAGTGTTCCCATCGGTTTGTAGAACTCGTGTCTCCAGGAGTTCCATGGGACCAATACGCCGCGGTCATGGGCTTCACAGATCTGGATCGCTGTCAGGACGTTCCCGATCGAGGCCCACGCGAGTTCCTGAATGGGCTTTTTCGACCGAGAGACGAGATCCAAGACGCCGTCGAGGTTCGTTTCGCCGTAGAAGAACGTGTTTGATTCATCAATGATCGCTCGACCGGGAACGTTGTATCGGGCCGGTGAGTGACCGACGCGGCCGTAACTCGAATACGTCGACTGGCTGGCGAGCTGCTGGTAGTCGACATCTGGCCATCGACTCAGTGTGAAGTTGTCGACGCCCACATTTGTGGCCATCTCGTGCAGTGTGGGAACGATTTGGCTCGTCGAGCAGACCAGAATGTCCGGATCGCGCTCGTCGACCGCAGCCTGTACAGCTGTCAGAACGTCTTCTGTCGACCCTGTAATCGTCTCACCGTCGACGGACAGCTCTGTGTAGGCATCTCCTGTCATCTCCGTTACGGGGACGCTAAGCCGGAGTGTCGACAACTCACTCGCTGGCGTCGGATCGATATCGTTCTCCAGACAGTAGCGGAACTCCCGCGAAAAGTCGACGTTGAAGCAGGCAAGATCTCCAATTGGGTACTCCGACAGCTGCCGTGCTTGACGAGCAAGTGGGGTGACCCGGTTGACGTGAGTAACGTCGACGCCGAGAACCTCCTCGCCATCGCGACGGAATCCTGGCCGCCGAGAGACAATCTCGGTTGTGACGACATCAGGATGATTCTCGTAGATCCTCCGAAGCCTCGTGAGGTCGATATCGCCGTCGGGTGAGCGCGGGCCGACGTAGAAACGTGGCGTATAGTCGTCGTGCTCGGTTACGACTGTGCCGTCGGCTGTCGATTCCCATTCGAGAATACTTCCATCATCGAGGATATCTATCGTGAACGGCATCGTCTCTTTGATACTCCTGACATGCTATCTTTGACTCCAGATTTTCACATAACCAATGGCGTGTAGCTTCCAGGTTTCTTGGATTTATACTCCGAGCGCGCCGAGTGCCTCAGGCTTGACCCCGAGACGGTCTACTGTGTCTTGTGATCTGATCAAAGATTAACCAACAATATTTGCTCTTTCCACTCGTAATGCAATAGTCGACTCATCATCAGGGTCTCTCCGATTGGGTGTTGGTCAAGCTGCCAATGCCTGTCGCATTGCGTCCTGGAAAGACCAAATGCTGGCTGTCTCTGTTTTGTAGGTTAAGAAACTCCGGAAAAATGATCCAAACACTCTTTACGGATTCGCTGTAATCTGTAAGTGAGAACAAACCTATGCCACGCACCTCGAAACAGGCCACCGGGAACATCGTCCGTGATTTCCTTTCGGTTGCGGACCTTCTCGAAGAGCCACAGCTGGCTCAGTTGTACACGTATCTCGCTCATGAAGGCAAGGCCACTGTTCAAGATGTGATAGATGATCTTGGGCTCGCTCAGGGAACCGCCTACAGCTATGTAAACCGACTCGTCGATACTGGCGTTGTCGAGGTAACCCAAACTGAGCAACCTCGTCAGTATGCCGCCAATGAGATTGACTTGACCGTAACGGCCAGCAAAGATCGCCAGTACACGATTACGCCAGCATTGATTGATGCAGTCGGCCGTCGCGAGACAAACGACGATATCGATACGTACATCGACCGTCACGGGGTTGCTGGTCTCGCAACGGCGCTCACCTACGCCGTCGCACGCGAACGGGGCGAGATGACTCACCGATTGATGGCTCAGGACCTCGACATCTCACCGCTGGCCGCCGAAATCATTCTTCAGGCACTCGGTCCTGTCGTCGACGAATACTACGAGATCGAATCCTCAGGAGCCTCACTCGACGCGATTGATGTCGACCAATTCGACACGTGAGTTCACTGCATATTGGCGATACCGGCCTGTTCGTTGCGATGGGAAAGCCATCGAATAAACGATATAAAGTCGTTCGCCAGTTCGCCCGCCGCAACGATCTCACCTTTGTGCTTCCAGAGCGGGTGTACAATGAACTCACCATGGACAACTCTGACAGCCAGCAGTTGCCAGTCGACAAAGCGATTGAGGAGGGCTGGACGGCAGTCGCTCCCCCACTTGAGTTCTCACAACCAAGCGTTTCACGTGCGATGGATGGTGTCCAACGATACATCGCGAACGCTGATGACCGCCCAGCGGATGAGGTCGAACGGGCCGATGCCGCCCTTGCTGCATTAGCAGCTCAACACCTCAGTGCGGGCACAGCCACGAGTGTGTACATTTACACGACTGATATTGCTGCGGGTGAGGGTGCTGAAACTGTACTGGCGACTGAAGGATATGGCGACTCAATCACCTTTATTAACGGCTTCCAGTTCATCGAGGATTTGCTCCCAGACGACCGGTAGTGCTATCAAAGCTTGTCTGCAGTTCCATCCTCTGACGACTGTTGTCGATTACGGTTTGATTGGCCTTGTTGAAATCCTCAATTAGTGATATATTTTGACGGTCGTGCTGAATATAGAGGATGAAGTCAGCACGACGGCTTCGATTACTTCGCCTCAAGTCGAATGGATTACCCAGTCGGTGAATGTGTGGGTTCAATACGACTTCATCTGCTGACCATCGGGAACAGCCTCCCGACGAGGCGAAGATTACCGAAGAGTCAAAACAGCAACATCCTGTTCGTGAACGATATAATCACCAACTGGGCCAAATACTTCATCTCCGACATCCTGTTCGGTTGCACCCATTACGAACAGGTCGTAGTTGCGAGCTGCTTGTCTCAGTTCGAACGATACGTCCGACCCTTTCCGTACCTCTTGATTGATTCGAATCGACGGGATCCCTTGGTCGGTGAGGATCGAACTCATCGATTTTAAGACGCTTTCACCCTCAGCTTCTCCCTCCGGGTCATCTGGATCCGCTACGTGTATGAGGTCCACTGAGAGAAGCTCGTCACGGTCAACTATATTGAGGAGCGTATTCACCTTCGCCTCCGCATTCTTCGTGTGACGGGAAGCGATCAACACTCTTCCAAGTGTATTTGCTCCTCCAGACGTGAGAATCGCATCAACGCCATCTTTCTTGGCGACCTTTTCGCGTGTTTCAACCGGATCGTCGTCGAACGTGAGGTCGAACTCGGTCCGTACTCCTCGTTCCTCAAACTGTTCAGCGTGTCTCGCTAGTTCCGCTCTGAATTCTTCGTCATGTTCGGCCCGCGCTTCCTCAACGGACTCGTCTTCGTCAACCTGGTAGAAGCCGATGAGTTCCGCGTCCGGGTACGCGAGACCATTCAAGAACCCACTGGTCGGGAACTTCGGATCAGGGAATTCGACGAACACGAGAACACTCGGGTGTTCCATAGTGGTCGTCTCTGACGCGTCAAACTAATACTTACGCAAAGACAGTACGATATGAGTGTAACCGATTCGTTCTGAGCCGATCTGTCTGACTACATCGTCGTTTTAACGGGAGGTGCGTGATACTCGGTTCTGTTGAATCTGTTCTTCAGACGTAATATCGAATGAAACGGCCGGTCGATGAATGCTGTGTCTTGACCGATCCGACCAGCTGGTTTTCGAAGAACTTCTGTGCGAGATACGCGCCTTGTATGCAGCACACTGTTTGTATCAACTACCAAGGGTTTCAACAGAGCCTGATGAACTCAATCTGCTCTGAAGTAATATAGTACTACACCAAAATAGCTATGATACTTCACATTGTATGTGTACCCATGCCTGATACACCCCCTCCAGAACCGTTTGATGATGTCAATGAGGAAGTCGTTGAAGAATGGAAGCAGGAGATGAGTCCGTATACTCGCGTCAGAGAAATCATTAGCCACGCATACTCCCCAGAACCCGTCGCTGCTATCGCTGAGCGAGCACACGTTTCAGAAAAGACTGCCAGAAAGCATCTCAATACGCTCTCAGACGACGGATTTGTCTCAACACAACCCGGTGACCATGGGGCGACGCTGTACTCTCGATCTTCAGAATCGCTTGTCGTTGAGCAGGCGACCGATATCCTTGAGGAGCTGTCCGTAGCAGAACTGCGTGAGCGTGTTTCGGAACTCCGGTCGACCATCCGAGATTTCCAAGAGAAGTACGACGCTGAGTCACCCGAAGAGTTGTCGGTCAAAGCTGCCGATGAGACTCTCACAACACAGAGCGTTGATCACGACCAAGTCGACGCTGATCTCCTGGAATGGAAAACAACCCGTCGTAATCTCGCGTTCGCAAACGCTGCGCTTTCGATTTCGAGCGCCCAGCGATTCATCAACGACGAGAACGTGCCGAACTCCAAAACGAGCGCATCTCCATAGATTCGATGTCTGATCGCGAGTATCTCTCAGAAGAATCTCACACCTTGCGTGGTGCGATTGATCGAAAAGCACTCCTCACAATTCGGGATGTTTGTGATCAAGAAGAACCGCTAGCTACAGCAACGGTGGATGATTACTTGTCACCGAATCATCTCACAATCGAATTGGCTGATGGACTGTGTGATGCAGAATCTGCCCGGATTGATGTTCAGTGGACAACCCAAGGTGACTATAAATTTCACTATACAGACTCCCTGAACCAGAATTTTCGGTGGGGAAGACACCCAACTGGTGACGACTTCCCACACGTAAGCGATCTTGGTCACTTCCATCCACCGCCAGATGCATCGTCAGATCCCGCTGATGTCGAGGATTCGTGTATCAAACAGGTCGACGTCCGGCTCGTGACACGGGCTGTGTTGAAACTGTGGCGAGTGGCATATCACAGGGAGTCATTCAAACACCTCAACACCGGTGAAAATCCGCCATAATCTTCGGCCAAATCTGAATTTCGACGTACGGGTCGTCGACACTGTCAAACCGCCGTACAGCGGAGATAACTAACCGACTTCTCACCGTCTAAATCTGCGACTGTCGGTTTCAAATACTGTATATACTGCTAACAGAATAGTGTTGGTAGTATCAGTATGGCTGTCCTGGACGATCTCTCCGGCTTCGAATTCGAGGATGTGATCGAGGACGTCTTCCGGAATCTCGGATACGAAAACGTGCGGCAAGCGACGAAAACGGCTGATGAGGGACGGGATATCTTGATGGAGGAAGTCGTCGACGGAATCCGCCGGGCTGTCGTCGTCGAGTGCAAGCACACCGATTCAGTTGGTCGACCGGTCGTCCAGAAACTCCATTCCGCGATTGCGACGTTCGAGTTCGACGGTCCGAAACGCGGTATGGTCGTGACGACTGGTCGGTTCACCGGGCCAGCACAGGAGTACGCCGACAGGCTGAAACAGAATGACGATCCGTATCAGATCGAACTCACCGATGGCCAGGACCTCCGGCGGATCGCCGACGAGATCGGCCTCGATCTCTATAATGGTCGCATCGAGATTCTCTGTGACGAGACGCTCCGGCCATACGATCCGGCAGCGTCCATCGAAGTACCAATCAAAGAGGCCTTCCGTGATATCGAAAACATCGACAGCACAGAAATTCCGGAGCCGCACACACAGGTCACGTTCAATCCAATTGTCTCGGTCACTGCTGACACGAATGCGGTATTCGAGACTTCTGTAGGGGTTATCCACCGAATTAATGAGCGAACCAACTTTGTTGTCCACGCCGGTCGCGGTCATCCGTCGGTAGCCGATGATGCCGTTGCAACCTTGGTCGCGGAGAATCGTCACACGACGGTCGACCTCGATATTGAGCGGTTTCAGGAGGTCTTCGACGAGGTCAGTGATCACCGGTTCGGCCAGACCGAAACCGAATACAAAGAGTGGGCAGTCGACCGGCTCCAGGAGTTCCACACGACGACGGTGACTTACACCGGTGGCAACAACGTGACCTACAACAAGACCTGTGAGCCGAACCTTTCGGATATCTCAGTGCAGTCTATTGACCCAGTGTTCCTCCCGGAGGTTCGACAGACGACGCATCTGAAGGATTACAGCCATCCCTACGAGTACTACGCCGCAGGCCCCTCTCGGGTTACGATTGAGGACGGTATCCATCGCTGCGTCCACTGTGAGACACACGGCGTCGACGAAACCTACACCTATTGCGCGAACTGTGGCGCTGTTGCGTGTGGGAGTCACATCGAAACTGAACGGCTGACCGGTGAGCCTGTCTGTACGGGTTGTGCGGTCACCGACCGGTTCGCGCTCAAGACGAAGTACTTCTACGACGAGGAGAATCTCGAATCCTTCCGTACTGAATACGCTGAAATGCCGTTTTACAAGCAGGCTATGGAGAACACGCTGCTGGCCGGAGGAAGTGTGATCATGACGCTCTTGATTGTCGTTGGTCTGCTCATCATCGGCGGCATCATTTAAACGGTAGGGTCACTCGACCCTCTGACCAGATCCATTACGGTCAGTTTTCAGGTCGCGGGGCAGTCTCGTATCGGATGATGTCATCTGTCTTCTCTATCCGATCGTAGATTTCTCGGAGCGTATCCTGTGCGCGGAGTAGCTTGTGTTCTTTGAGGAATTGTCGACCACTATCGCTGATCCCGTAGAATGTGTACGGAAGATCGTTTTGGCGTCGGTCTTTCGGCAAGGTAACCTGTTCAACGATATCCGCATCAACCAGCTGCTCAAGATGTTGCCGGATCGTCGTCTGACTCTTGCTTGGATTGACGTAATCGAGTTCTTTCAACGTCGGCAATTCCGAGGGATGTCCAAGAATATCTTGGAGAAGCGCGAATCGTGTCTCCTGGGTAACGACATTAAGCCGATTCCGGACGGATTCGATCTCATGTGCCGGGTGATCGGACATACTCGTTATTTCATTATTTGAATGGTGCGTGCAAATGCGTTTCGCCCAAATACGAATTGGATCCAGCCATCTGAGTTGTCTCGTCTAGATGACGAGCTACTGGGTTGTGTAGATATCAACGGCGTCAAGACTGGGTCTCTTGAACTCAAGTGCGTCCGAAACAGCTGCTCAGTCGTGGGCCGATGATTCCGGATATATGGTCAATGACGGGAAATATGTCTCATAGAAAGCTGTATCAAAGCTAACCAACGCATCACAATCGACAGTTGCGTGCCCACCAATAATGAAGTCTGCAGCAATATGCTGACGTGGTGCAAGATCTTCACTACACTCTTCACACTGAACAGTCTGCTTTGCCCCGCAAGATGGACACTGAAGCCCATCTGGTCGGCGGGTAGAATATCGCTGAAATCCTTCGCCAGCTTGGAAAAGTGCTTCTTGCGATGGCTCAGTAACCTGAATACTGAAATCTTCGAGGAATTGGTCTAATTCGGATGTCGAATCGAAGTGACCATCTGCTGAAAGTTCAGCGTACACAATTGACGTGATGACGACTCGACCATCTCGGTAGGCACGTCGAAGCTCCGTTTCACTCTTGTCTGTATAATCATCATCGTATAACAGCGCGAGAAGGGCGTTCGTATCGACCGACGTGATCACGCCTCTGCCTCCGACTCATCGTCGCAATCGTCTCCTACGTCTCGGGGGTACTCCCTACGAAGTCGACGCATGCGTTCGGGCATGGTCTCGTCGCTTTCGGCACTGCCGCGGTATTTAGCAAAAGGATCGTTTCCGTCTGCGGTAGTCGGTTCTTTCTTTTGAATCTTGTATCCAGAACTAACCTCTTCGAAGGCGATCTCGTCACCGGGCTCAATTCCGAGCGTCTCTCGAATTTCCTTCGGGATAGTGACTTGACCTTTTGTGGTGATGCGTGGCATGTCTCTACTTGGAGATATGAAGTAATACGTAATGAGTATTACGGCTATATTCGTACTATTTGTTTTCCTCTGCTTCAATCTCTTCTTCGAGTTCCTCAAGCCGTTCTTCGTGTTCATCGAGTCGACGCTCCTGTTCGAGATCGATACTGAGCAGTGCGGGCAACAGTGGATTCTGATGGTTCAACAGCCCGCTGGCATCGGCGTGTTCCCGTACGTAGGCGAACAACTGATCGAAGCGGGGTTGATCGCGTCGACGGAGGGCTCGACGAAAGTCCTGCCAGCGGTCTTCGATAGCTCGGAGTGCGTCCCGATAGGTTGGATTCGTTCGTCCCATCGCTATCGCCCTCCAGGACCACCAGCAGTCCATGCATCGAGCAGAGGATTCGCCGCCATCGAGGTCGTCTCGCCGGTCGTGGTGAGGCCAGTACCCACACTGTCGGGAGTCGACGGCGAGGTGGTCGTTGGTTCGATACCGACCTGCGCAGCGCGTGCTTCGAGCAACTGTCGCCAGTAGGCAAACGTCGTCTGATAGTATGCGCCGTCGTCGACGGGATAGATGAGGGTCTCGAAGTCGTCACCGACAATCCGCGGGCCCATTCGGGTTTGCTCACACTCCAGATGGTGGTCGGCGGCCGTTTTGACCGGCTCCGCGAACGTGTCGCGCTTACTACGGGTGGCAAGAACGGGGACATCGTAGCCGTCAGCGTAGGTCGCCAAGCGGGCGAGTGTTCGCGCTTGGAGGGTTTTTGCGTGTCCCTCGTTGAGGGTGTCATCAGTGCGGTACTGGGCGTCGACAGCGGGGGCGACGATGAGCGATGGGGTGTGCAGGGAGGAGTCGTTGTCAGAATCCGTAGGCTGTCGACCTCGCGGTCCGGTATTGTCGGTCGATTCTTGGATGGATTGATTCACTGCCGTCGGGAGGTCACAGACCGCGCCGTAGTGCTGGTAAGCAGTGAAGCCGCGTGCGACATGGATGCGATTGAGAAGCCGATGACTGGGCGCGATCTGGGCGAGTGTGGTCGTCGTCGCGTGGCCATTTGCGTCGACCCAGAAAGCGGGTCCGTTGTGGAGTAGTAGGTGATCGAGGACAAGCGATTGGAGCACTGGAACCCCCCGACTGCCGTCGACATCCAGGAGCGTGATACCGTTATTGAGCGACGGGAGTAGGAGGTCATCACTTGATGGGTTAGCTTTGTTGACGAGGTCTTGGTTTCGTTCTGATCCCCGAGTTGGTCGACTCACTGCGAGCGGTCTGGACGACGATGGTGACGTCGACCCTGATTTCTCAAACATACTTCGTTAGTCGACGAAGAACAACATAATCCGAAGTGTGTGATTTCCATGTTTCAGGAGTGGTATTGGGTAGTGGCGAACTCGGTTTCTTCGGTGGGTTTTCTTTTGTTAATAGAGCGTTTCCAGAATCTATTCCAGAGTCTTCACAAGCTTAACCAACAGAAGGACTTCTCTGCCTCTTTTGTTGGTTAGGTCTACTCATTGCTATACTGCGAGTGCGAATGCAGCATGAACCAAATGTGCTCTACGCTGATTAGAGTCCATCAGCGTCTTTGAACAACCGTAACAACAGCCCCAGAGTCAAAACCATCACGACAGTTAACGAAACTCCGATAATGAGTGTGCCCGTGCCGACCATACATTATGTTATTTGAGCTAACTTAATAAAATACTGGCTGAAAAAACCACTCGCAGACAACACAGTACGTAGGCATTTGATCGAATGTTTCAGTGGACTCAGAATAAAACAGGCCACCATGCTGCACTCATACTCTGAGTAGAGCATTGCTTCCTTCGTATGTCGACGGTATCGATTACTATGCTGGAACACCATCCCTCCGAGCCACGAGTATCACCTTGCAACCACTCCCTATTGGCTCACCGGAGGCATCCAACCCCCTAGTAGAGACCACTGGGTTCTTTCATATCTGGGCTGCTGTGGACTCGATCGTCAGCAAACGGCAAGCAGACAGCGATTACCGTTGATTTGTGGGTCGGATCACGAGTTCGTTCACGCTCACACGTGGTGGTTGAGTGAGTGCATACGCAATGCCATTGGCAATGTCGTCTGGGTGGAGCGGGATCAAATCGTCAGTCAGATCGGCCATTCGTTCTTTCGTTTGTTCATCGGGGATGTGGTCGCCAAGTTCCGTCTCGACGGCCCCAGGGGAGACGACAGTCACTCGAACGTCACTGTCGGCGATCTCTTTCCGCAGTGACTCTGAAAAGGCGTTGACACCGAACTTCGTCGCGGAATAGCCACCGCTGGTCTCGTTTGCTGTCTGGCCCGCAACCGAGGAGATATTGACAATATGTCCGCTGTTCTGATCGAGTAGTCCAGGAAGTGCTTCTCGTGTTGCAGCCATCAACCCTTTGAGGTTCACATCGAGCATCTGCTGGAGGTCGTCGTGTTCGGCACGAATAACCGGTGCGAGCAGCATAACGCCCGCATTGTTGATCAATATATCCAGGCCGCCGAGTTCCGCACGAGTGGTCGCGATCATCTCATGGACTGCGTCAGTGTCGGTCACGTCTGTCGGCACTGCCAGAGCGGTCCCGCCGTCGGTTTCGATCTCGTCGACTAGATCTTCCAGACGCTCTTCACGCCGGGCGGCAACGGCGACGGCCGCGCCGTCGGCTGCAAGTGTCGTGGCTACGGCACGCCCAATACCGGATGACGCGCCGGTCACAAGAGCTACCTCGCCGTCGAGTTGGTGTGTATCGCTCACGGATGGTAGGTCTGCCGGACACAACATAAGTGCTGGTTTGCTGATAGAGACATGATCACCGAATCGTGGCGAACGGATAGAGAAGACAATTTGGCAATTGAGCCAGTTCGGCTCAGAGAAAGCAGCAGCGTACTTGCGGCAGGGATTACCATCGATGCAGAGGTTTGCAGAGAAAGCACTCGACGGGATTGAGGTGCGGTGGACCTCAAATCCCGTCGAACGGGCAATGGGAGAAGTCGCTAAACGGTGCAAGCGAGACTGGATGCAGTGGAGCCGGGCCGGGTTGAATGCAGTGCTTCAGCTCCGACTGGTGAAATACCAAGACCCAGATCGCTACAACCAGTTTTTCAATGAGGTTCTGTGTGAATCAATCCACGAGAAGATTCACTGCACCGCCTCGGTTGAGGCTACTGGAGGTGAAGTCTAAACGGTTCTGAGACGCGACCAAACAATTACCTTCGGAATGATTACCCAAATCGTTCGGCCATTTATTGCTTGGTCGATGTTTATTTTAGAAAACAACGTCCGTTCCGCAGTCAGTCTCGGCATCATCGGTGCTGGCGGTTTGGGTGTGACGTTGTCTATCTTTTTCAAGGAGAGAATCCCGGCGTTCACGCCGTTATCAGAAATCTTTGATTTCTGATTGCCCGCCAGACGCAGTCTGGCGACCGGGCGTGAATCCGACAACCCCAGCACAACCCACTGTGGATAGCAGGCTGGATATTCAATGTTAACCCACATCATTAAGTAGGTTTATTTACATAGTCTATGTATGGCGATTCAGGTCACTCGAACCTACGTTGCTACCATACGGAATCAGCAACAGGTCAAGGGTGATCTGGACTCGCTTGGGTTTGCCGCCTCGAAACTCTGGAACATCGCACGCTGGACGTGCAACCGTATCTGGAGCGAGACAGGGACAATCCCCGAGGATGGCCCACTCAAGGCATATCTAAAGAACCACGAACGCTACGCCGACCTCAATTCACAGTCGAGTCAGCGAGTCATTGAAGAACTCGCTGAAGCGTTCCACGGGTGGTATGCCAAACGCCGAAACGGGGACGACCGCGCAAACCCACCGAAGTATCGCAAGAACGGCGACAATCATCCACGGTCGACGGTTACGTTCAAAGAAGACGGCTTCAAACACGACAGCAAGAACAACCGGATACGCCTCTCGAAAGGCCGCAACCTCAAAGAACACTGGTCAGATTTCATTCTCTGCGAGATCGAAACCCGGCCAGATGTTGCTGTCGAGAATGTTCGTCAGATAAAAGCAGTCTGGAATGGAGACGAATGGGAACTTCATATCGTCTGTAAACATGAGATCGAGGCTGAGTCTCCCGGCGACGAAACTGCCGGGATCGACCTCGGTATCTCGAACTTCGCCGCCGTCTCGTATTCCACAGGCGACCATGAGTTGTATCCGGGGAACGTTCTCAAGACTGACGAACGGTACTTCGCCAAGGAGATAGCGAAGTGCAACTCCTCCCGGTCAAACAAGGCACTCCGACTCCGGCAGAAGCGTTCCGAGCGTCGGTCGCACTACTTACACGCTGTCACGAAACACATCGTTACAGAGTGTGTTGAACGAGGTATCGGAACAATTGCTGTCGGCAACCTCGGAGGCATACGTAAAGACGACGAGACTGGTGAGCCTCGGAACTGGGGCGACCGTGGAAACAAAGGCTTGCACGGATGGGCGTTCGACCGCTTCACGACTTTACTCACCTACAAGGCGAAAGCCGAAGGGATCGCAGTGGTCGTAGTGAGCGAACGAGACACGTCGAAGACGTGTTCGTGTTGTGGACAGAAACGAGACGCAAACCGTGTAGAGCGCGGCTTGTACGTCTGTCGTGGGTGTGAAGCCGTGATGAACGCCGACTCGAATGGTGCAGAGAACATTCGGCGTCGGTTAGACCAAGCACAAAAGGTAACTCCGAGTCCCCGATCATCCGGGGATAGGTGTAGCGGGCGTGTGGCACGTCCAGTAGTCAACCTGTTCCGTCGTGGAGAACACGACCCCAGCTGTGGACAGGGGACGTTCGCTCAACAGGCGAGCATCTGCAAACGATAAATATCCCAACTGCGGCAGGGAAGCCTCGCCGTTTACGGCGAGGAGGATGTCACCGAGCAGCAAACCTTCCAGTTTACCAATATGATGTCGACGATCCTGTTCATTGTGTTGCTAGTCTTGTCAGTCGAGATTATCAGCCAGCGAACACGGTCGTATCTTCGTGAAGGAGACAATGAGGAACAACTGAGCCTCTATCAGCGAATTGTCGGCTTCCCAAAACGGATGTCCAACTCACTCCTCAAATAACGGTGAATAAGTGCTACTGAGGGAATACTTGAACGGATATCAAAGTGCCTAATCAGATCCGGTCACACAAACTGTAATGGCTTCCATCTATTGAAATGAGATATGGAACTTTCTATTGTAGATCTCTCTCCAGTTCCCGACGGTGGGACTGCGACTGAGGCCTACTCGAACACGGCCACAGCTGCTCAGCAGGCCGAAAGGCTTGGATACTCCCGATTCTGGGTTGCTGAACACCACGGGATGGCACACTCTCTTGCAGGGACGACTCCTGAGGTACTCCTCGGTCACCTCGCTGCTGAAACGGACTCGATTCGACTGGGATCTGGGGCCGTCCTACTCAACCACTACAGTCCATTCAAAGTCGCAGAGCTCTTCGGAACGTTAGATGGACTCGCACCGGGTCGTATCGACGCTGGACTGGGTCGGGCGAACGGATCACCAGCCGTCGACCGTGCTCTGGGAACGGACCGCCGCGTCGAGAATCCAGACAAGGACCACGCCGAAAAGATTACCGCGGTCGAGGGTGTCATAGAATAGTTCTCATAGCGTGATGACGGTGCTTCCTGGATTGTCTCCGCGTTCGTCGTTGGTGATCGCAATAACGAGACGAAGGCACAGCGCGAGGAACACTTGTGCTCGTGCGTGG
>Ga0208136_10062_pt1 | contig 11076 bp, 11 predicted proteins | sample AntDeeMetageNANO_FD_184778 | JGI IMG/M metagenome (GOLD analysis project Ga0208136, IMG submission 184778) | Saline lake microbial communities from Deep Lake, Antarctica, in enrichment culture - Antarctic Deep Lake Metagenome NANO (SPAdes)... | ecosystem: Environmental > Aquatic > Non-marine...
TAGCATATCTAGTCTATAAAAAACGGGTTGTAAGTGAGTAATCGCTCAAGAAACAGCCAATTCCCACATCTACGTAGCAGCTGTGTCACTGCTAAAAGTGTTAGTTCAATAGGATTTCAACAAAGCCACTTCTGTGTAGATGCGCATGTAGTGTTCGACACCGAGTTTTGAAGCACCATACGGTGAGACAGGCTCGGTGGGATGGGCTTCGTCATAGAGAAGATACTGTGGTTTGCCGTAAACACTCAACGAGGAGGCGTTGACGACGCGGTCGACATCGTGTGTGCGGGCAGCTTTCAAGATCGTCTGGGAGCCATTGATGTTGTACTCGGTGATATATGACATCAATATCTTCGACAATCTCGTCGACGAGTAGGCTATACTCAGTCACCTGAGACTACCTTGCCGATGCTCAGAGACTACCCTACACGCAGGAACTCCTCACTTTCTGTAACCATCGAACATAGGATTCGGTCGACGACCGCGTTTCTCGAATAATAACACGAGCGTCTCGATGTCAGACTATCGAAAAGACGGCAACTGTATCGTCGACATTATGTCGGTCTAATTCAGAGTACCCGTTGATTAGCACAGACATGTCTTCTGAGACCTCCGAGAAAATCTCTCGTAAACAAAAAGTCGACGCCCTGCTTGATGTGGTTCGGTACAACCCGAAGTTTGCTGGCCTCATCATCCTCCTTGGCATTATCGCTGCTGCATTCGAAGGAATCGGACTGAGCTTCATCCTCCCAGTAATCGAGATTGTCCAACTGGATGACCCGGTCACCGAAGCCGAGGGACTCCTCGAATACTTCGTGATCGCCTATCAGACGTTAGGGGTCCCATTTACCCTTGGCTATGTTGTCGTTGGGGTGGCTACAGTGATGACCATCCGGTATACAACGAGTTTCTTTGTCGGATGGTTGCGTTCTGCGCTGCAGACATACTACATTCGCGACATCCAAAAACGAACCTTTGAAAACGCACTGAACGCCGAAGTTTCGTATTTTGACGAACAGGGTAGCGACGATATGCTGAATGCTATTATTACTGAAACTCAATACGGTGGACGTGTCATCCAATATGTCGTCCAGTTTACCGAGCAGCTATTCCTTGTATTGGTCTATCTTATCGTGGCACTCGTTATTTCGCCACAGCTAACATTGATTGCAGTCGTAATCCTCGGTGGACTGACAGTCTTTTTGCGTCGAGTCATCGAACCAGGCTATGAGCTTGGTGAAGTCATCGCTGAGACAAACGAACAACGACAGGGGGCAGCCCAAGCCGGAACTCAAGGCATCCGAGATATTCGGCTCTTCGGGCTTGCTGAGGAAATTTACAATGATTTCACGACAGCTGTCGACCGATATACGAAATATAGGGTTCGACTCTTCCGAAACGAAATCGCACTCGATAATTTCTACAATCTTGGGGTTGCAGTGTCAGTCTTCGTGCTGATTTACTTTGCACTTACACTAGCAAACCTTTCGGTTGGCTCGTTGGGTGTCTTTTTGTTCGCAATGTATCAGCTTGGGCCAAAAGTGAGCAGTCTCAACAGTAAGTACTACAAAATCGAGAATAATCTACCACACTTAGTTCGCACCCAACAGTTTGTCTCGAAACTCGAAGCCCAAGCCGAACAAAACGAGTCGACTCGTGAGCTGCCCTCGTCCGTTGAGCACGTCGAATTCGATGATGTGTGGTTTTCGTATGACGGCGACGAACAGGTGCTTCAGGGCATTGATTTCGAAGTTCAAAAAGGAGAGTTCATCGCTTTTGTTGGGCAATCTGGAGCCGGGAAGTCGACGATTGTGTCGTTGTTGACTAGGTTGTATAAACATGATCGTGGGTCGATTCGAGCAAATGGGATTCCGATATCTGAGCTTGATCTCGACGAGTGGCGAGATCGGATTGCAGTAGTCCGCCAAAGCCCGTTCATTTTTAACGATACACTCCGCTACAATATCACAATCGGCAATCGTGAGGCGACCCAACAAGAAATCGATCGCGTCGTCGAAATCGCACGGGTCGATGAGTTCATGGACGAGTTGCCAGAGGGCTATGAGACGATGTTGGGTGATGAGGGTGTTCGGCTCTCTGGTGGGCAAAAACAACGCGTCTCGTTGGCGCGGGCGTTGCTTGAGGATGCAGAGTTGTTAGTGCTTGATGAGGCCACCAGTGATCTTGATTCGAATCTCGAAAAAGAAGTGCAGGCAGCTATTGAAGCAATGGATCGAGACTACGGGATGATCGCAATTGCTCATCGCTTGTCAACTGTACAGAACGCCGATCGGATCTATACCGTGGATAATGGAGAGATTGTCGAGAGTGGTCGACACGCAGAGTTGGTCGACAACGGAGGGCAGTACGCGAATCTGTATGGGATTCAGTCGGATTAGATCTAAATATGATCTCTTTATTTAATTAGTGGTTCTTATCCATATTATACATTATTCAATAGTTGAATAAAACGTGTGATTAAGTCAATAACATGACTCGCGCCCCACTGCTATATTTATAGATCTGATCTCAGATAGTTACAAGCGACTGGTAACAGTATCACGCAGTGTATCCACCACTCGGTCGACGTCTGCAAGCGGCAACGTTGGGTACATCGGTAAGGATAGTACTCGACCACTTATATCAGCTGTATGTGGAAGCCGTCCATAGTCGTTAGATCCAAAAACCTCATTTTGATGGACAGGTGGATCCCAATAGATTTTACAACTGATCTGTGCATCTGTGAGCGATTCAATGAGATGCTGTCGAATAGAATTCTCTTCGCAGAGTACAGTGAATAATTGATAGACGTGTGTATCAGATGTCCGTGCTTCGTGTGGTTGAACCCCCGGAATTTCCGAAATGCCGTCATGATAGTGGGTTGCTACAGTTTGACGTTGGTCGATGAGATTATCAACTTTCGAGAGTTGCGCACAGCCTACAGCGGCAACCATATCCGGCATTCGATAATTTGAACCAACAGTCTTGTACTCACCACTTCCAACAGATCCAAAATAGTCTCCCTCGACTCGTCCATGATTACTGAACTGACTGGCTCGTCCAGCGAATTCTGCATTGTCTGTCATAACAGCACCCCCCTCACCAGTCGGGAGGACCTTATTTTGACAGAAACTTAGCGCAGCAATATCTCCGATGGTCCCCACTAACTCACCATCTGCTTTTGCACCAAATGCTTCGGCTGCATCTTCAATCAACCAGAGATTATTTTTATCAGCGATCTCACTTAGCTCATGAATATAGCATGGCGCTCCATAGACATGGACCGGAATAATCGCTGCTGTCTGATCAGTGATTTTCAATTCAACGGAGGAGGGATCAAGGCCAAAGGTATCCGTTTCAATATCTGCAAAGACTGGCTCTGCACCAACTAACTCGACGACATTGGCCGTTGCAATGAACGTAAACGACGGAACAATCACCTCATCACCTGGGCCAATACCACAGGCTTTGAGTGCTGCAACAAGTGCGGTCGTCCCTGAATTCGTTGAGATGACATGCTCGATCCCGAAATACGATTCCAGACCCTCTTCGAATTCTTCGACGAACGGTCCTTTCGCCCAGTAGCTTCCTCGAGAGAGAGATTCGACTGCGTTACCGATATCTGCTTCATCCCATGGAATTTCAAACAGTGGAATTGTGTCTGTCATCGGTGAGCCTCTACAGGAAGCACTCCTGCTCGGTCGATCATATCGAGTAGTTCTTCGGAGGACATTGGTTCTTTACTCACTGAAGTATACTCACTGCCGAGTGAGGTTGTTTGCTCATGTTGTTGGTAATTTTCGAGATCAATCTCTGGATAGATGATGAACATATCTGAGAGCTCAACAGTTGTCAGTAGTTCATCTTCTGAGATGAGTTTCTCGTGCATCCGCTCGCCAGGACGTGGACCGATAATATCTATCTCAATGGTTTCTGGATCGATGTCAACAGTGGGTGCATAGCCATTAATCATGGTTTCTGCCAGTGTTCCAACATCGAACGTTGGCATTTTCAGAACGAACACTTCACCACCATTCATCCGGTCGTTTGCACTGAATACAAGGTCGACTGCCTCTTCGATTGGCATAAAGAACCGCGTCATCTCCGGATCGGTCACAGTCACTGGGCCACCAGATTTGATTTGATTATAAAATAGTGGAATAACAGAACCATTTGATCCGAGCACATTACCGAATCGGACACAACTGAATTCTGTATCTCTCTGTCCCTTGTAGGCGTTTGCAGCGATAACGAGTCGTTCGGAAAGCAGTTTGGTTGCACCCATGACTGACGTTGGATTCGACGCTTTATCAGTGCTGATTGCAACAAAGGAGTCGACTTCTTCTTCGAGAGCGGCTCGAACGAGATTTTGGGTCCCTTGGACGTTTGTTTGGACAGCTTCAAACGGATTGTATTCATTAAGTTCGACGTGTTTCAGTGCAGCGGCGTGAAAAATAACATCAATATCTTCGACTGCAAGTCGGAGCCGATCACGGTCACGAACATCACCTAATAGTGTTCGGAGCCGTTCGGTGTCGTCGACCTCCTGTTTCAAATTAAACAAACCGGTCTCATCGTTTTCCAAAACTCGGACAATCTCGGCACCTAAATCAAGTGCTCGTTTCGTGATCTGTGATCCAATCGACCCAGAACCACCAGTAACGAGAACCTGTTTCCCACGTATTGCGTCCATGAGAGTACAGAAACTCTTGGTTAGTACTAATCCTTTTGGACTACTGATCGGCTCAACTTGAATAACAGTAAGAGAAAGATACAACACGATTAGCCGAAAGCTAGTACATATGGATTTAGATGGACTGACACTCAGTGTTGATGGAATATATTTTATCGCGGAAGCCGGTGTGAATCACAACGGAAATCTTGAAACTGCCGAGAAACTCATCGATGTGGCTGTAGAAAGTGGTGCAGACGCAGTCAAATTCCAGACCTTCAGTGCTGATCGGCTTGTTACCAAAGACGCAGTGAAGGCCGAGTATCAGACTGGAACAACTGGCGAAGGGTCGCAATATGAGATGCTCAAACAATATGAGCTCGATCGTTCAGCCCACGAAAGGCTCATAGCGTACTGTGACCAGCGGGAGATCACGTTTTTGTCGACACCGTTTGATCCTGACAGCGCAGATATGTTGGCAGATCTCGGCGTGCCTGCTATCAAATTAGGATCCGGCGAGCTCGATAACCATCCGCTGCTTGAACACGTCGCTGGACTCGGCTTGCCAATGATTGTCAGTACTGGGATGGGAACGATGGATGAGGTTCATGCGGCTCATGAGACGATCAGATCAGCTGCTCCGGATGCCTCCGTTGTCTTCCTTCACTGTACGTCCGCGTACCCGTGCTCGGTTGATGATGTGAACCTCCGTGCGATGGAGACGATGATAGATGAGTTGGACGTACCCGTGGGCTACTCCGATCATACGACGTTGCCTGAAACCCCCGGGCTTGCGGTTGCTGCCGGAGCGACTGTCGTCGAGAAACATTTCACGCTTGATTCGACGCTGCCCGGCCCTGATCACGAGGCCTCACTCGAACCAGCCGAGTTGGAGCGGGCCGTCGAGATCGCTCACGTTGCGTCTCGTTTGAAAGGAGACGCCGAGAAGCGACCAACTGAGATCGAAGTCGACAACAGATCTACGATTCGTAAAAGCCTCCATGCGTCGGTCGATATCCCTGCAGGCACCCGCTTGAAGAAAGAACATCTCGATATCCTCCGACCCGCAGACGGGATTTCTCCGGCTTTGTATGAATCATTGCTCGGTACTGAAACTACAGCGGCTGTCCAGCAGGGGGACCCGCTTACCAGTCGCCACGTCGACACAGCTGTCATGGAGCGTGACGTAGATCAATGATATTCGATGGATCGAATACGGTCTTGGTCATCGGTGCACATCCTGACGACGAAGTCCTCGGTGCCGGTGGTACAATGGCCAAGCATGCAGCATGCGGAGACGAGGTGCACGTGCTAATTGTCACTGAAGGCACAACCCACCAGTACAGCGACACAGATCTCATCGAGGAAAAACAAAGCCATACGCGGGCGTGCGCCGATGTCTTGGGTGCTACCGGCGTTCATTTCGGAGAGTTACCTGACATGCGGCTCGATACTGTCGCTCATGTAGATATCAATGACACTATCGAGACTGTTTGTGCGGAGATCGAGCCTGATATCGTGTATACCCATTCTCGGCGTGAAGTCAACCAAGATCACGTTGACGTCCATGATTCGACGCTTGTTGCAACCCGGCCCAGTTCCGGTGTCTCTACGGTTATCGCCTACGAAACTCCCTCTTCGACGGATTATGCAGTGAACACTGACGGATTTACTCCCTCGCTTTTCGTGGATATCTCGGAGTACATAGATCGTAAAATCACGGCGTTTACCGAGTACGAAACCGAGGTCCGGGAGTTCCCGCATCCTCGATCACCAGACGCGTTGCGAGCTATTGCCACTACGCGTGGCGCAGCAAGCGGTGTCGCCGCAGCTGAAGCGTTTGATATTCTCCGCAGCTACCGTTAGTACGAGTCGATGGTTCCGACACGCTCGGTTTGTTCACGCTCCGAAGCTGGCGTGACCTCGATTTCGATGTACTGCTTTTCGCCATCGATCTCGATATACGCATTATCGAACGGAGGGAAACTTAATGCACGGAGAATGTCTATGAGTTCCTTTGCCTCATACGTTTGTTCTGGATCGATCCGACACAGGTCGACAAAGTCGGACTTCTGGTGATACGTTGCGTCGCTCTCCGTCTGTGGAACCGCCTCGACTGTCGATGACTCTATCGACGGCCACGTCTGTTTGAATAGGTCGACGCAGGCGCGTTCGATCCGTTGGTATAGCGATTTGCCCGTATCAGCAGCTGATTTATCCACGCGCTCACGGGCGATTATCTCTCCTGTATCAATGCCATCGTCCATGTAGTGTACTGTTGCTCCCGCAGGGAGATTCTCGATGATGCTCCAGACGTTCGGGTTGAACCCACGTCCGTGAGGAAGATATCCGGGATGGACATTGATGCAGCCCTCATCCGGGATCTTCAGAATGTCCTCCGGAACGATGTGCTGATACCCGACAGCGACGACGACATCTGGCTGAATCGATTCGATCAGCTCTAGCTGCTGTTTTGTCGTCACTAACGCACGTACGGTAACTTCGTCTCGACTGCACAGCCAGTCATATATCTCACGGCCTGCGTTGTTTGTGCCAAGAAATACGATGTCCATGTTCGATCAAAGCCAGCACAGCTACAAAATACTTCGATCCGAGTGTGTACTCGCAGTCACACGAGCGGATCTCGTGCGTTTTGGAACTGATCGCCGATTTGATACCGGTAAGAGGAAACCAGCTCCCCGGCACTCAGTGGTGTGTCTTCACCGACCTGAACCTCTGTGAGATCGATAATTCCTTCCCAGGAACCGACTCCAAGTCGATCCCCATCGCGGTACGCAATTTCTCCGGGGGTGACAAACTCCGTCTCTGAGGCTGGTGGCTCGGCCTTCCAGATCGTGATTTTATCACCGTCTAAATACGAATAGGCACCGGGATACGGCCGAGTCTGGCCTCGAATCCAGTTGTATACCTCTTCCGGAGTCCGTGTCCAGTCAATGAGCCCGTGATGCGGCTCCCGCTTCGGCCACCACGTTGCCGCTGAGTGGTCCTGTTGCTGTCTTGGAATCGTCCCGGACTCGAGTTCAGTGTAATGTCTCTGAATAAGCGTTCGCCCTGCCTCGACCATCTTGTCGTACATCGATTGTGCGTCATCCTGTCTGTCAATCGGCAGGGGTTGTTGTCCAACGATGTCGCCTGCGTCGGCCGCTTCGACCAGATGAAAAAACGACAGTGCAGTCTCATCGAGTCCTTTGATCAGTGACCACGCCAGTGGTGCCCGCCCTCGACCTCTCGGAAGTGGTGCTGGATGCATCCCAAGGGCGGCTACGTTTGGGATTTCTAACACCTCTGTGTCGACCAGCTGTGACCAGCCGATAATAAAGAGTATATCCGGGTCACAGTCCTGAATCGTCGATTGCACTGCTGGCGTGTTGACTGAACTGACTCTGGAGAGTGGAACGTCGTTGTTATCTGCAAACGCCCCGATATCTGTCTGGTCAGAGATATCCTCCCGTCTGGGCCGGGTAAACACGTGTTTGATCTCTGCACCGAGTTCGCTGAGCTCCTCTAAACACGCGATCCCCAGTTCGTTGTGTGTCACGAAAACGGCCTGCATACTCCTGATTTCGTACGGGCACGAAAATGTGTTGTGACCGCTAGTATGTGAGCCGCTTTCGTAGCAGATCGTCGGTGATATCGACTGTGGCGAGTTGCTCGCTGATTCGCGTTCCAGCTCCTCCGTAGTCGTATGGGTTATCCCCGTCAGCTGCCTGTTTTTTGAACACTTCGTCGGTGAGTGATCGCTCGATAGCGTCTGTGATCGCGTCCGTATCGTGTGGGACCGAGATCGTATTCTCGCCGCGCTCACGTCCCTCCTGTCGAGGACCGATATCGACGGCGGGCAACCCAAACGACGGCGCTTCGAGGATCCCACTCGAGGAGTTGCCGACCATCACGTCAGCGCCTGCCAGTAAGCCGAGATACTCGCCTCGTGGGAGGCTTCTAAAGGTACGGACGTTCGATCCGAACTCCCGTGATTCGATCTCCGCGATAATCCGATCACTGCCCGCATCCGAGTTCGGATAAATAATCACTACCTGGGCGTCGAACGAGTCGATCACATCCAGTGTCTGTTTGGCCTGCTGGCCCGCTTGCTCCGGTTGCGTCGTGACCGGATGCTGCAGCATTACGATCAGCGGTTTACTCTGGTCGAGATCATACTGCTCACGGACCGTTTCGGGTGTCACGAAATCGTTCGACAGGATGTCATCGATCCCCGGGGCACCACAGACCGTAATCCGTTCGGGCTCCTCGCCGAGTTTCCGGATACGGCTGGCACTCAGTTCTGAGGCCGGGAAATGAATGTGAGCGAACTTGGTAATCGCGTGCCGAATGCTGTCATCGATGATTGCGCCGTGCATCGAGTCTCCGCCGTGGATGTGGGCCACGGGAATGTTCATGTGAGCAGCCGCCAACACTCCGGCCAGCGCTTCGTCACGATCGCCTAACAGGAGAACGATATCCGGATTAATACTGGCAAACGCATCTGCCAAACTTGTTGTCCCCAGTCCAAGTGATTTTGCCATCGCTACGCCGGTGTCACCCTCAACTAGCATTGGAACCTCACGGTCGATGGAGAATCCGTCGTTACGGATTTCGTCGACGGTGTTCCCATACCGAGAAGAAAGATGCATCCCAGTCGCGACAACGGACAATGAAAGCTCATCGTGAGCTTCGATTGCCTCCATGGACGATCTGAGGAGTCCATATTCGGCTCTCGTTCCAGTAAGAACTACTATGTCTCTTTTCATTGTATGATTCCTGTATACCAGACAGGCTAACTCTTGTGCTTGGAGTTCGTAACACATCTATAGCTGTCTTTCATCTGCTCTATTATGGATACTGCCCTGTTTTTTGGATTGGGTTCAATTGGACGTCGTCACCTATCCGTTTTGCAGGAGTTAGACTCCTCAGTCGAGGTCCATGCCTACCGAAGCCAAAAGGCTGACCCGGATGAGTTTCCGAACGTCATCCAACACGATGAGTTGGACGAGGCTCTGTCGGTGAATCCGGATGTTGCATTCATCACCAATCCGACATCGCTCCATGTCGAGACAGCGATTACGGCCGCAGAACATGGCTGTCATCTGTTCATCGAAAAACCACTCTCTGATACGTTGGCGGGAACAGAACAGCTCTCTCGGGTTGTGGCCACCAACGATTTGATTACGTATGTCGCATGCGTGTTCCGGTTCCATCCGGTACTGAAATATATTAAAACCCAGCTGGAAAACAACGTCATCGGAACGGTATACAACTATCGAGTGTTTTCGGGATCATACCTTCCGGACTGGCGACCCGAGCAGGATTACCGTGAGTCGTACAGTGCTGATCCGGATATGGGTGGTGGCGTTGTCCTCGACTTGATTCATGAGATAGATTATGCGTACTGGCTGTTTGGTGACGTTTTAGACACCAAGGCATGGGTAGGCCAGCTCAGCGAGTTAGAAATCGAATCCGAAGATTTCGTCGAGGCCATTGTATCGATGGAGTCGGGGGCTGTCGGCCAGATACACCTCGACTACTATCGACCGGAGCCACGTCGAACCATTGAGATCACCGGTTCTGATGGTATTATTACCGGTGACCTCCTTGACGGGACCGTAACTGTGACTGCAAATCAAGAGACAATCGAGAAGGAGTTCGAGTTCGAGCGAAACGACCTCTTTCGATCACAGCTCTCGCACTTTCTTACCCATGTTAGAAACGGCGACCCCTGCGACAATGATGTCGAACAGGGACGGACTGTGTTAGAGATTGCCCTCGGGATCAAATTCAACAATGAGTGACGACACTGTACTGTGTACGATCTGTGCACGCGGTGGCTCAAAAGGTGTACCAAACAAGAACATCCGAACTGTCGCTGGCAAACCACTGATAGCTCATACTATCGACCATGCGCTTCAGTGGGACCGCAGCACCGATGTGATTGTATCCACTGACAGTTCCGAAATCGCGGCGGTAGCAGAACAGTACGGTGCCGAAGTTCCGTTCTTACGGCCGGATCATCTGGCATCCGACTCTGCTGCCAAGCTCCCTGTCATTCAGCACGCTCACCAGTATATGACCGAGGAGAAAGACAGAACGTACGACTATATTGTGGATCTCGATGCAACGGCCCCACTACGGCAGATAGAAGACATAGAAAACTGTTTCGAGGTCCTGCAGAATTCGGACTCACACAATGTGTATACTGTTACTGAAGCCGACAAAAACCCGTATTTCAATATGGTTGAGCTCGATAAAGATGGCTACGCATGAGGGTGTCATAGAATAGTTCTCATAGCGTGATGACGGTGCTTCCTGGATTGTCTCCGCGTTCGTCGTTGGTGATCGCAATAACGAGACGAAGGCACAGCGCGAGGAACACTTGTGCTCGTGCGTGG
>Ga0208136_10065_pt1 | contig 9223 bp, 13 predicted proteins | sample AntDeeMetageNANO_FD_184778 | JGI IMG/M metagenome (GOLD analysis project Ga0208136, IMG submission 184778) | Saline lake microbial communities from Deep Lake, Antarctica, in enrichment culture - Antarctic Deep Lake Metagenome NANO (SPAdes)... | ecosystem: Environmental > Aquatic > Non-marine Saline...
TCTCCCGAGGCGACTACTCGCGCGGCGAGCGCGTCGACGTCGTCCGCGTCGAGGAGGTGACGCCCGATGAGTGAGCAGGGCGCGATCGACTCAGACTTCGACGACGGCCTCGGACAGCACCTCTCCGCGGACTCGCGTATCGCCACCGCGGACGGGCGGACGGAGGTGCTCGAGCCGTGAGTGTGGTCACACGCGCAGACGTCGTCACGGCCGGCCAGACGTGGCGGTGTGACGAGTCCCGCGCCGACCCCGACGACGTGCCCGCGCCCCACGACGTACCGCTGTGGCCGGCGCACGTCCGCTTCACCGCGGTGGTCGACCGCGTCGAGGAGGATTACGTCGAGCTCACCGTCACGCGCGGGAATAGCCACCCGCGGACGCCCGACTTCGGCGCCGAGATGGTGAGCACGGTCGAGACGCTCACGAGTGGCAATCGATGGACACTTGAATCGGATGCATCAAGCGGTCAACCAGTAGGCGACACAGAGGCGGCCGATGACTGACCACGACAACAACCACGCGAACGCCGTCGCGGCGCAGCTGCGGCTCGCCGAGGAGAACGGCACGCTGCCCGAGGACATGGACGTCGACGCCGACGAGGAAGACGACCGGGAGAGTGACGATGGCGAGTGACCTCCCGACGATCGAGTACGTCGGCGCCGACGGCGTCCGGCGCGAGCTCGACTTTCAGCGGGCGCCCCACGCGCCGTGGCAGGCACTCCTCGTCGAGAGCGAGGAGACCGAGGGCGAGATGCGGCACGTCGGGACCGAACAACTGCGCGAGCTACGCGTCGACGGCGAGCCGCGGTCGGCCGTGACGCTCGTCGACGCCTTCGAGGGCCCATGACCGCCCTCATCACGAGGGCTATTCGAAGACCCATGAACGAATCAGACGACAAGGGCCTTAGTTATAGGGCCAATACGGACGGCAGGAGCACCGACGACGAACAGCGACAGTACCAATTCGGAGGCGACCTCGTAATCACCTCCAGCGCCAGCGCTGGCGCGTGGATGAGTGCGACGTGCCCCGTCGATCTCACGGAGGCGCAGTGATGTCTGAAGTCACTGCGACCGACCACGTCCACGAGCTCGTCGACGCCGGCGAGATCTCGGCGGCGATCGCTGACCGACTCGACGATAACGGGTTCGAGACGATCGCGGACCTGCTGATCGCCGACCAAGAGGATCTGGAGGACGTGCCGTACGTCGGCGCCGAACGCGCCGCAGACATCCTTGCGGCCGTCGACGACGTCGAACCCGAGCCGCTCGTCGATAGTCGCGAGGTCGTCCTCGAGGCGACGCTCGGCGAGAAGCTTGACCTGACGATGGCTGAGCGCCCGGGCTACGCGGACCCGTTGGCCGTCATCGAAACCGAAGAGCCGACTGTGTGGGAGACGCCTGATGGCGACACCTGGCGGACGCGACGCATCCGCATCTCTCAGAAGATGGACGGCAACGGCGCCGACCACGAAGAGTGTGACCTCGTCGTCGGCGCCGACGAGATCCGGATCGAAGACCCGCCGGTCAAACGTGTGTCGCACCAGCCGGATGTCCCGAGCTGGGAAGTCGAATCAGTCGGCGCGGTCGGTCGAGTGTCAACGTCGGTGCACGTGCAGCTTCAGGGTCGCCAAGAGCAGACCAACACCAAGCCAGAGGGCGACGACACATGGCGGAAGTTCCACCGAGGTGAGACGGCGTGAGTACCGATTTCCGCGTCGTCGACCGTGTCGCTCGCGAGACGGGTAAGAAGCTCGCCGAGACTGACTCGATCCTCGCACACGACGACGAGGAGACGTTCGTCCTCGAGGAGGTGGAGGTGGAGGATGGTGAGTAGCGACGGTGGCTCCACCGCCGACCAGATCCTCGACGAGAACGGCGTCGGCCAGACCAACGACAACACTGGTGACGGGTACGGCGGCTCCGAGGCAGCCATCGACGCGATCGAGGCGTTCGTCGACGAGTGCGTCACCGACCAGATGGTCGTCTCGTCGCGCTCGATCGCGAATGGTGCCGACGTCGATGCTCGCGTCCAGGAGATCGGGAAGACGCTCGGCGCTCGCCTCGACGGCCGGACGCCCGACGGTTTCCTCGCCGACGTCGAACTCGACACATGGCGCGACACGCGCCCGACGAAGTGGGTGATCACCCGCGTCGCCGGCGAAGCTACCGGCCGCCGGACGAGCCAGCTGCTTCACAAGCCCGGCCTCGCCCGCGAGATCTCGGCAGCGCTCGATGGCGATGTCTCCGAGGGCTACAACTGCCACCGCGATCACGAGACCGAGCGAGTCGGCATCCGGATCTCGTGGATGCGCACCGTCCTCGACGCCGTGGCGACGGCCGCCGGCGACGACCTGGGGGCGCACCTGAGCGACGAGCAGCCCGCGTACGTCGACGACCCGATCGACGAGCTCACCAAGACCGGCGTGAGTCGCGTCCTCGAACGCATCCTCGACGCCGACGAGCAGCTCGGGACGAGTTACGGCTGGCCGCGCTCGACGCTGGTCGTGATCCACGCGATCCTCGTTGAGGGGCGCGACCCGAGCGAGGTGAGCCGATGAGCTCGCCGACGCCACGGGAACGACGCCCGAGGAAATAGAGCGGGGAGCCGAGGACGTCGACATGGCCCCGCCGGTCGAGGCGACTGTCGTCGACGAGTGACGGCTCTTTTCAGTCAGTCATCTACCGCCGAGTAGGACGCCCGCCGAGAAGCGACTGCGTGCGGTGTTCCTGTACGTCGTCCCGCTTTTCGATTTCAGTCGGAACTTCAGCGAGTTTGGGGATTGCGTTCTCTGCCATCTCGTAGAATGTCTCATCCAGTTCGATGCCCACGGCATCGTAGCCTAGTGCGTGAGCCGCCGCGATGGTCGAACCACTCCCCATGAACGGGTCCAGAATCTTCCCTTCGCGAAGAGGGAGGGCCGCGTGGCAAAGTTCACGCATCAGCTTCTGGGGCTTCAGATTCGGGTGAGCTTCCTGCTCGTCACCGTTGCCCGGATGCGCGTTCTTGACTATCTGTGTCTCCTCTTTCGGAGTCTTGCCGTTGCCCAATAAATCTGTGAACGGTCTCTCGTCAGATTCGCGTCGGAGACCGCCAGTCTGCCATTCTCCCAGATTATCGTCAAGACGCCCATCGAACGGTTTTCTGTAGAGAAGCCACGGCTCCCAGTACACCCTCGGCATCGACGAGACGTTCTTGTACTCGGGATGGTCGTGCGCACCCTTGGGACGGTCTCCACCCCGAAGTGTCTTGGTTTCCCTCACGAGAACATCCCGACGTTCCAGACCAGCTTCGTCCAGTTGTTTGGAGACCTCGTGCATCAGTAACTGGGTACAGGCCACAAACACGTGACCCCCCGGGCGAAGGACTCGTTCGATTGACTCCCCGAACTGCTTGAAGAAGTGGCGGAGGTCTTCCTTATCACTCTCCGTGAGCGTGGTGAACCGAGGAAGCGGCTTTCGCTTCGACCCGTCCAACTCAGGCGGGATTCTCCAGACCCCGCCAGTGCCTTCTCGCATCTTCTCTACATGTGCTGTTTGAAACTCCACGACGCCATACGGCGGGTCAGTAACGACTGCATGTATCGAATTTGGTTCAAACTCCTCTTCTAAGACTTGAAAGGAGTTGCCCTGAAACGGCTCATATCCCATTATCTGTTGACTCTCGCTCATAGCGTCTTATGCTCTGCCTTTCTGTATGATACGAGGGTGTAAGTAACTTGAGGTAGAGTGAGTGTCGCCACTGGTGGAGTGTGGGACGGGAGTCTGGCCGCGTGACCCCCACACCCAAGCGGGGTAGGATGGGGGCCGAATCACTGCGAAAAAAGGAGTCTATCGCTCGTCGAGATCGTGGCCGAGCCGGTACCCGGACATGGTTACTCCTCGACCTCTTCGCCGTCGATGTAGATGTCGACGGCCTCGTCCTCCGGGATGTGGAACTCCTGCCCCCCGGTGGTCTCCACGGTCACGGCGGGAAACGAGTCGGGGTTGTGGAAGAGGTCCGCGAGGACTTCGTGGTCATCCTCCCAGGGCTGGCCCTTGTAGACGGTAGTGCGCGTCATACATAGCCTATGTAGACCAGTTAATTAATAGTGTCGATTACCGTGGAATATCCGGCCAGAGTGTCACCGGTGGACTGGTCAGCAAGTGTCGGATTCACGCCCGCCGTAAACGGCGGGATTCTCTCCTTGTGAAAAGACAGGTGACGTCTTAACCAACAACTGATCACAACTGGTCGGGTGTGTTGGTTAAGACCTCGAACCGCTCGCGATCGGCGAGGTGCTCGCTGACGATCTCGACGCCACGGCTCGGCGAGTAGTCCCGTGCCCGAAGATGCCAGTACGCGGTCAGTGGTGAGTACGCCGACCGTTCGTGATGGGCCGTGACGAGATACTGGTCGTCGGTGTCGTCGGCCTCGAACAGGGTGATGTGCGTCTGCCACGGCGTGACCATCAGCCGCAGGGCTTCGAGCCACCTCGGCGAGATACGGTCGCCGAGATCGACCCAACTGCCGAGCTCCTGGCGACCATCGGGGAGCGACTTGTGGGCGGCCAGTGGGCCCAACCTGTACCCCTCCGCTTCGAGTGCGGATTCAAGGGACTCAAGCGAGCCGTGCCAGACGCCGACGGTCTCCTCGGCGGGGTCGATCTCGTAGGTCGTGTAGAACCCGCGCTCGCGTGCGGCCGCATCGACGTACGGCAGGAGGCCGCGGATGGTCCGCCAGAGCCGTGTGTCCTGTCCGATGCGCCGCGGCATGTACGCCACGGCCACGGCCGCCAGCACGGCCACCAGTGGCGCGAGGATCGTGATCGGATCGTTCGGGTCGACGACGTCGAGCGCCGTGCCGGTCTGTGCAACTCTGCCGATAGCTGTCGCTAATACCACTTGTATCATATTTCATTGACATCCTCCCCGCGCTGAAGCGCGAGGCTTTCTCCTCGATTCTCCGTGATACCGTTTCTGAAGCGTCATCTGATAGACTGCCACACCGGGTCGCTCAAACACTCCCCACAATGCCAAACTGGTCAAGTCTCATGCTGACCGTTCCTGTACCGTATCCGACGAATCCTACCCCAGAGTTGCCGCTTGCAGCAGACACCTGTTTTGATAGCCCTCCTACTTCCGCGCCACGACTTCCGTCCCATTCGTAAACGGTGAAAACGAAGGTGTCCTCAGGCTCGCTACCCGACCCGTCATGCCATTCTAAAACCCCTTCGTAGGTTTGGTTCGCCGAGAGAGAGACTGAAACCGTCTGTATGTCATTATTACCAATACGCTCCACCAACCGGAGTTCGCCATCTCGAACATTTATCCCACCGGATACACCAGCACCGGAGTCAGCCCCTATCACGGCTCCAATGTTTCCGTTTCCCTCGTCGCTACGGGCAATATATCGGACTATATCCCCCTTTACAGGATAATTATCTAACCCCGACAGAGAATAACTCTCAACGAACGGATCAGAGTCCATGAGAAGGCTGTACTCGCCTGAGAGCGAGTTTGAAGTGATTGAAAACGCGTCTAAATCGCCCTCGTAATTGTTGAGATTTCCGTCTTCAAAGTAGTCAATTCTGTCGACTATAGCATTTCCTGTCGACAGCACTGCGCGTTGTGTCGCATTCAGTACCATTAGGCGAACCCTGCCCCTGCCTCACTCCCGAGCCAGTCGCCATCAATGTGCGTGAACGCGAGACGGTCGATCTGCCCAGCTCCGTCGGAGACACTCGGCGGGTTGCCACGAGGCCACAGCACGGCCGTCGACCACGTCAGCGAGTGGCCGCCCGTCCCGTCCTGCTCAACGATCAGCGTCGCCGAGTTCGAGGCCGCTGCGTCGATTCCTGAGAGTGTGATGTCGCAGTCTTGCGTCAGTGTGATCTTGTGCACGCCGCCATCCGAGAGATCGATATCGTACGATGCTCCCGCGTCGGCGACCACGTTCTCGGTCTCCGAGACAGCCCCAACGTTTTCGAGATCGTTGTCGTCGGCATCGAGGGATCCTGTCAGCGACCGCCGGCCGTCGACGTGGAGGTACTGCAGGTGGTCGTCGTCTCCCGTCCCGTTGAGTGCGCCGTGATCGATGGCGGAGCCAAAGTCGATCCAAGCACCGTCGACGAACGTCTCCAGGACGTTGAGGCTCTCGACGAACACCGCCCAACCCTCGTTAGGGTCATAGAACACCCACGCTGCGGCGTCGGCACCCCACTCCGCGATCTCATCCGCGTTGGCCGACCAGTCGCCAGTCGGCGCGTCGTCAACGAGATAACGATCTCCGTCGCTTGGCGTGGCCGGTGGGTCGTTGCGTCGTTCGAGGACGCTCTCCCGCCAGTCGAGGCCCTGGGCGACGCTGTCGACATACCCCTTGGTCGTGAGGTGCGTCTCAGTCTGGGGGCTCTGGCCGGCGACGGGTGAGTCGACCGAGATCGCGGTCCCCGAGGCGGTGACCGTATCGACGTTCTGTAGTGGGTTGCCGGCGACGTCGGCTGCATCCCCGAGGAGGAGCCCCGTCAGCGTGCCGGACAGGTTGACGTCCCCCGCCGCCAGTGTGCTGACGTCGACGGCGTCGAGGTAGGACGTTACCGGTAGGCGCTGCGACGACACACCGAGGCCGCCCGCGGCGTTCCAGTCGGATGATCCCGCATCCCACCGCCACAGGATGCGTTGATCCACCGCGTAGTACATCTGGTCGTCGTAGTCCCCGCTGGTCGGCCGCGACGAGATCGGGCCGCGATCAATCGCCAGTTCGTCGAAGCGGGTTACTTGTGATGTTAGGTCAGATTCGACCGACGATAGATCAGACGCAACTGTGTCGAGACCGTCTTTTCGCGCGGCGTCGGCGGGGTTGGAGGGAACCGGCAGGCTGGTGATCGGGTTGTTGTTGAGATCGAGCGCGTCCATGACATCCACCGCCGAGGCGGTGTTGGCTCGGATCGCGTCGGCGGCCAACTCCGTCACGCTGGCGTCGCCATCGGCCAACTCCTCGATCGGCAACTCGCGGGCCGCGGGGTCGGTCACCTTCAGCGAGACAAAGCCTGTCTGGGGGTAGCTGAAGGTCTCCCCGCCGGCGAACTCCGCGACGAACTCAAGGCGATGTTTTCCTTGGCGCGCGGTTTGCGTGCCGCCCAGCGTGTACTCAACCATCCCGTTTGCGGCGTCGGTGATTTCGGCCGTGTCGTTGACCACGAGATCGCCGCTGCTTGGGTGGTCGACGTATATTTGTACCGACTGTGCGTCTGAGAGATCAAGCGCCTGCGACGACCGGCTGCCGGGGCGATCGAATGTCTCACTGACCGTGATCGTGTCTCCTTGTTTTCTCTCGATTTTCGCCATAAGTAAACCTCCATCGGATGGCCCGTTGTCGCTCACGCCTGGGCGGGCCATTCCCAGACGATCATCGCGGTCTGCCACCTGCTGTTCGCAGTACTTGTTTAGAGCCGCTTCGCGACGGCACTCACACGGCGCCGGATGTCGTCGATCGCCTGACCAGCCGACCGCCGGTTCCCGAGTCGGACGTCCAGCTCGGATCCCTGCTCCTCGAGGCCGCGCACCACCTCGGCCTCTGCAGGGACGCCTTCGATGTCGAGCGCCCCGACGAGCCCGACGTCGGCCGTCCGATCGAGTGTCACACTCGCACCAATAAGCGGCTCAGAGAGTTCTTTCACGATCGCCATCGCGGCCTGATTCGCCAGCTGCTGTGTGTTCGCCTCCGCGACTGTCTCGCGGATCGTGTCTCCGGTACCGTCCGCGTCAGGCGCTTCGTAGAAGGCTGCGAGCCGCGTCTCGTAATCCATCGCGACGGTCTGCCCGTCGCTGATCGCGCCGCCTCCGACCGCGATGATCGCGCCCTCGTTGTAGCGCATCTCGTAATCATCGCCGATCTGGTACACCTCCTCTGTGTCTGGGTCGAACACGCGCTCTGTCCCGGGCTGGATGTACCCGTCTCCGATGCCCTCGTAGACGGTCGTCGAGAGCGTCACCTCCTGGTCGCGAACGCGCCGCGACCGGCCGTAGACCCACGCCGCCTCGACGATTGTTTCCGCGTCGGTCTCGGTCTCGTAGTCGAGCACCGGCGCCGTCGTCGACGCCTGCCGCTGACCCGGCTGTGTCCACTCGATCACGATCCCGCCGTCGCCACCGTTCGCGTCGGAATCCCACCCGAGCTCGAAGATGAACCGGTGGGCGTCGGCGAGGTTCTGGAGCACTTCGAGGACGCTCCCGCTGTCCGCGTACCCACGGACGAACGGCGTGTCGGCGAGCGTGGCCGCGAGCTCGAGGCTGTCCAACTGCTGGGTGGCGTCCCCGGTCCGCGGGTGGCTTGTGGGATCGGCATCGTACCGTCCGAGCGTCACTCGGCCCTGGATGCGCGTGCTCCCGTCCGCAAATTCGCCGGTTACCTCCGTGGCGTTCGCTGCCTCGATCCATGTCTCGCCGCCGTCGTTGCTGATCGCGACCGCCTGCGAGCCCGTCGTGTTGTCGACGTTGACGGACAGGCGCCCGTCGACGACCTGCTCGATGGTCGAGCGCTCCTCCGTGAGCAGGTCCACGGCATCGGGGTAGAGCTGCGGCCCCGCGATGATCCCGTTGGTGTCGATTGCGGCGGGGCCGACACCGAGGTCGAAGTCAAGCTCACTCTCGAACGTGCCATCGGCGGCAGCGAAGCCGTCGACGAACCAGTGGCCGTCCGGGTCGCTCGACGACTCCGTCACCTCGATCCGGAACGTCTGCGAGCCGTTGAGCGTCCCACTAGTGAAGTTGTCGACAGTGTTGAACTCGAACCACGCCGGCTCGGCGTTCCCGCCGAAGTTCTCGACATCGGCGACGCGGAAGTCAATCTGCTGCCCGTTGAGGTATGCGGTGAGCCGCGGGTGAGCGCTCTCGTTCGGGATGCGGTACCGGATCCGCGCGAAGAAGTCGGCGGCCGGTACCGCATACTCGGCGTCAAACTCCCACTCGATGTAATCGCCGTACTGCTCAAGCCGGTATGCCCGGTCGTTCATGTACGTCTCGCCGCCATCGTCGAGGATCGTCCCAGTCGTTGTCGACCGATCGGCTGGGAGCTGTGCGGAGCTCATCCAGCAGACCTGCGCCGGCGTGGAGAGCCCGTCGACGTTGACGTACGCCGGGATGTCGTTGTTGCGCTCGAGATTGTCGAAGTTAACGAAGGCGTCGACCAACTCAGTTGCGAGGTCTCCAGTGAGGACCCCGATATCGTCGCGAAGGTCGGACGCCG
>Ga0208136_10128_pt1 | contig 1059 bp, 3 predicted proteins | sample AntDeeMetageNANO_FD_184778 | JGI IMG/M metagenome (GOLD analysis project Ga0208136, IMG submission 184778) | Saline lake microbial communities from Deep Lake, Antarctica, in enrichment culture - Antarctic Deep Lake Metagenome NANO (SPAdes)... | ecosystem: Environmental > Aquatic > Non-marine Saline...
CGGCGTCGGGCATCGGGCGCTTGAGGGGGGCGGCCTATCCAACCCATCGGATATGGGGTCAAACGTCAATGCGTTCGGATACGAAGCGGGTCGGAACAACACCGGTGAGGGGGCAATCCTCATCGGGCAGCAAGCTGGCATCAACAACAGCGAAGATGACGTGTTGTTGATAACTGACCGCAACGGAGAGACAAGACTCAAAATGGACCTGACGAACGGGAACATGGAAATCGGCGGATCGCTGTCTGAAAACGCGACCCTCAACTGAGACAATGCAACTCAACACAACCTTTGATATCGAGACGACCGACGCATCGGCAACAGTCAACCAAATCCAGACGACGTTGGCAGAGGCGGGATATCGACTCAGTGTGACCGACGAGACTGTCAGAGTCCACGCGCGGCTGGGGACGGACGAATCGTCCGTCTCGGAGGACGTGGAGACAATGCTGTCGGAGCTGACCGCGCTCGATGATGTCGAAATCGACCGGGACTCCATCGAGATCGAGGGTCGGGTATGACGGTCAACATCGACATCGATACCCCCTATCAGGAGATGTTGTCGGATTTGCGAGAACGGGGGGAGAGCGACCCTGACGCCGACCTCAAGCGACTGGTCGAGAACGCAATCCACGACGGATATCAGCAACTCAATAACGACCGATAGTGAGGAGCCTGTAACGGCCGGTTCTCACCACCTCGCGGCGCAATAAACTCAGTCCACAATCTGACAGACCCAGGCCGATGACCCACTGGGGCGAGGTCGTGGACGCAGGAGTACTCAGAGATTATGGCAGATAATACACCACGACTTAACCTCGGCACATATGCACAGGGCCTCGACTGGCAGGAGAGCGTCCTCGAACGACGCAACGACCCACCGGCCACGCCAAGCGACGGAGATCGTTATCTCGTTGACGACGCGCTTCAGCGCGGGGAGGATGTCAATGAAATATGATACAAGTGGTATTAGCGACAGCGATCGGCAGAGTTGCACAGACCGGCACGGCGCTCGACGTCGTCGACCCGAACGATCCGATCACGATCCTCGCGCCACTG